>Ga0182027_10000826_pt1 | contig 52443 bp, 42 predicted proteins | sample 712E1DmetaG_FD_121300 | JGI IMG/M metagenome (GOLD analysis project Ga0182027, IMG submission 121300) | Permafrost microbial communities from Stordalen Mire, Sweden - 712E1D metaG (Illumina Assembly) | ecosystem: Environmental > Terrestrial > Soil > Wetlands > Permafrost | place: Sweden...
CTGGTGGTGGCCCTGCTTTCGACTCCAGGTTATCGCTCCGCCAAAGACCGCTGCGCGGACCTGATATTTCCGCCCGTCGGCATCGCGGGCCCACCAGCCAAATTCCGTGGTCATGGCGCGGGTGCCAGCTTCGGCATGATTCCAGACGAATCCGGCAGTCCATCGCCGCTCGGAGCGAGGGCAAATGCCGCGATCACGCGGCCAAACTCGAAACGGCCGCCGGAGTGGCGGACCTGGCGCACGACGACCTGCTCGAAAGAAACATCAGTTGCGTAGCAGCCAAATGGCGGCCGGAACGAACCGGTATTGATGATCACGGTATCCGAGCGGATCCAGACTCCCGGACGGTGGGTGTGTCCGACCGCCACGAACCGAACGTTCGGGCGGAAGGCCCGGGCGAATGCGGCAGCCCGGTCGGGCAATTGATGCCAGGCCTTGAACATGGCCCACGAGCATCGGGGCGGCCAGAAGATGTTTGCCGTCCGCAGAACCCGGCCTGTCAGGTGACGGGGGTGCGGATCGACGGACAGCTCATGCCGGGCGCAGGCGCGTTTGGCAGCCGCCAGGCGTTCATCCGGCGCCTCCCGCTGAAGGGGGGACAGGGCCGCCAGTTCCTGGCGATACAGTTCGCGAATCTGCGGCAGTTCACGGCTCCACGGGACCAGGTCGTCAAACAGCACTTCACCGTGGGTTATGAAAACGAGGCCACCCAGGAGCTCGAGATGGTGAATGGCGGACACGTCGGGGTCGTGGTTGCCAGTCATCACCGTGCAGCGGGGAGCGGCGTTTTGCGCGAACTCGAGGAACTCGCGGCGAATCGCCTCCGTCTGATCCGAAATCGGGCTGTGCCGCGTCTCCACGCTGTCGCCATTGAACACGATCCGGTCCGCGCCGGCGAACAGCGGACACAAGGCGTCGAGCGAGCGCACCCGGCTTGCGGGATCGCCATAATGCAGGTCGGACAAGATGCGCGTGACTTCGGCTACCACAGCAAATCCGGGCTAAAGTTTCCTGACCGCATAGGCCATGGCTTCGGCGATCCTCTCGAGATCCTCGTCGCTGTGCAGCGCGGAAATGGCGGTGCGCACCAGATCCTTGCCAGGCGGCACGGCGGGGGCGATCGACATCACGGTGAACACGCCCTTCTCCAGCAGGGCCTGCCAGAAGCGGTAGACGAGTTCCTTGGAACCGAGCACGATGGGGATGGCCGGAGTATCGCTGCCCCAAGTGTCGAGACCGAGCCCTTCGAGCATGGCGCGATAGCGGCGCACATTCTGCCAGAGCCGCTCATGGTGCTGCGGTTCGCGCTGAATGATCTCGAGCGAGGCCTGGGCGCACCCGGCCTGGCTCGGACTGATCGCGGCGCTGAAAATGGTCTGCTTCGAATTGAACCGAAGGAAGTCGATGACCGTGCGCGATGCCGCGACAAAGCCGCCGGTGCTGCCCAGCGATTTGGACAGACTGCCGCAGAGGACGTCGACCTTGTCGTTGACTCCGAGGTGATCCACCGTGCCGCGCCCCTGACGCCCGAGCACGCCGAAGCCGTGCGCGTCGTCGACGATCAGGAACGCCCCGAATTCATCCGCGATCGCGGCAACTTCCGGCAGACGGGCGATGTGGCCTTCCATGGAATACACCCCCTCCACCGCGATCAGTTTCGGCGTGTTGTGCGGGATCGTCTTGATCACGCTGCGCAGGTCTTCCGGATTGTTGTGGGAGAATCGTTCGACCGAGGCCATCGACAGGCGTACACCGTCCCACACGCAGGAATGAATGTTCTTGTCGGCGAGGATGACGTCGCCCTTTTGGGCAAACGCGGCCACGCTCGACATGCAGGAAATATAACCGGCGACACTGACGAAACAGGCTTCCCGGTCGAGGAACGCAGCCAGCTTCTCCTCCAGCTCGGTGTGGTAGGCCCGCGAACCGTTGGAGATCCGGGCGCCCGTCGTGCTCGTGCCCCATTTCAACATTGCGGCGCGCCCTGCCTCGATCACCCGCGGATCGAAGGACAACCCGAGGTAGTCATTGCTCGCCAGCATGATCATGTCCCGCCCGTCCAGGCGGACGTGGGCTCCCTTCTGTGCCTCCATCGTGTGATAGAATGGCTTGTACTTGAGAAGCATCTTTGTCGCGTAGTCGTCGCGACAACGCTCCAGAATCGCCTTTTTCTTCCAGTTCAAGAGGGTGAGCGGCATGGGTCGGACCCACGTTGAGTGAGTGATTTGGGCATAGCAAATCGAAAGCCCGGCCCGGCGTCTGGCAGCGTGTCGGACTTTGTCCTCCGCGCTGCCAGTAAAAAATGGCTACGCCATTTTGGCGGACCCTCGCGGTCTTCAGTCACAAAACGAGCGCGCATGCTTCGCTGACGCAAGCCTCACGCCAAAGTTCAAATCTTCTGCGCAGAATCGGAAGAAAAGTCTTCTAGCGCCGCGACACCGTCCGCATCCAGGCCAGGAGTTCGGCAGTGTAGGCAGACCATGACTTGAATGTCCGGTGTTGCGCTGCCGTCGTCAGTACGTCGATGCGCTCCGAATCGGACAACAGGGAGGCGACGGCCTCCGCGAGCGCCGGTGCATCGACGCGCTCGAGGGCCAGGCATCCTCCGCCGCGGGTCGATTCGCCGAGCGCACCGTGCGCGGAGCTGATGCACGGTTTGCCGTAGCTGAGGCTTTCCAGCACCGGAAGGCCAAAGCCCTCCATCAGCGATGGGTACACGGTGAACGTGCATGCGCGGTACGCGCGAGCGAGATCTGCCTCCGATGCCGGACCTTCGTAATGGACCGGCCGTCCGGCGGTCTGGAGCGCGTGCAGGCGATCGAGGGCGGGGCGTCCGGTTTGTGGATGGGCGAGTCCGATGAGCTGCAATTCGAAGCGCAGACCGCGGCGCCAGAGCATCTCGCAGGCGTCCAAAAGCGCGAGGTGGTTTTTGCGGCCCTCGATGGATCCGACGCTCAACACCACGGGTGCGGCGCCTGCCGCGATCGTGTGACCGAACGGCGCTGGAACCGGAGGGTCGATGCCAAGGGGGATTCCGACGACCGGCGGCGGGTTGGCGACGCCGAGCCAGCGCCAGTAGTCGACCAGGGTGGCCCGGGAATCGTCGGAGATCGCGGCAATCCCATCGAAAAGCAGGAGTTCCTGGAGATATGCGGGATAGCGCGCGACAGTCCGTGGTGGCGACAATTCCGGCATTTGGAGAGCTGCCGCATCGTGAAACAACGCGATGCGGAGACCGGAGATCCGGGGCAGGATCGCGGGAAACGCCCGTGCGACGGCCGGGGAAAAGATCTCGGGCTCGATCAGGCAGTCGCCGGACAACGCCGGAGCGGCGGTGGGGCGAACGCGGGCGGCGAGCCGCCGCAGGTGGCCGCCGATCCTCGCCGAGAGCGGCCAGCGCGCCCCGCGACCTCCGGCCACAATCCCGGGAGGCGGGGCAAGATTGACGCGTTCCCAGCGGCGCAGCGGACGCCACGCCGATTCATACGGATCGTGGCAGATGGGCAGGACTTCTCCGCCCTGTTCGCGCAGCGCCGCATAAAGAGCCCGGCACAATCGCTGAATGCCGGTGTGGGCGCCCGTGTGGCCGGTGTGACTAAGATCAACAAGGAGCTGGGTCATTGCGACGAAGAAGGGATTTCTGATGCGGAGACCACCGGATCATAAAGTGCAAAACTCAGGCGCCGTGCGGAGGGTGTGGCGTTTTCGAGCAACGGAGGGGAGTCGGATTCCAGTTCCAGCTCCAGATGTCCGCCTGTCACCTGCAGCGGCGGCAGTCTGACGATCGTCAGTGCAGGGGCGACAGGTCCCCGCCATATTTCGCGATCCCCCGCGCGCGCCCGCACGATGCATGGAGTCATGCTCCGCAATTTCAAGACAAGCCCGGTCTGCACCCGCGATGACGGCGGCCACGCGAAAATGTCCAGGCGCCCGCGGGATCCGGCCCAGTGCCACCGGCTGTGCGAGTCTTGTTCCGGGCCGAACCAGCCCGCCCCCACCTTCACCACAGCGGCCGTCCGCCCGCTGCGGAACAGCGCCACCGCATCCTGGTATGTCGGGATGTCCTTGAATGCGACGAGTCCGGCGACAACCGTCAGGTTGCAGGCCAGCAGCCATGCGAGTGGGGCGCGCGTGCGCTGTGCGAGCACGTTGCAGGCGAGATTGAGCGGCAGGAGCACCCGGCTCGCGGCGACGGGGAATCCCTCCCAGACCGCCGGTCCGAGCAACAACAGAAGAAGGCTGTAGGCGGCGCCAACGCGCCACCATGCATCGGCCAGCCGTGGGCGCGCCAGGACGAAGGCCGCCTGCGCAGTCAGGCCGACGAGGGCCAGCAGGCTGCTCCAGGCGAACACAGGCGGATCGGATGATTGCAGCGCGGCGAGACAATGTCTCCAACTCCCCACGAAGCCAACGGCCGGCCAGGCAAAGTTCCCGATTCCATGGTTCAATGGGCCAACACGCCACCGGATGTAGACGAGCCAAAGAGCCAGCGGTGCTGCGGCCAGGAGGATCCATGATGAATTTCTGAGGAGCGTGGCGCGCGATTCCGGATGGCGCCCGACGAGTCCAGGCGCGGCCAGCAACGAGGTTTCGCGAGTCAGGGCGGCCGCCGCGAGCCAGCCGATGGCGCTGCGAGTTCGCGCCCGCTCGGCGTTCCACACGGCTGCCGCCAGAAGCACCAGCGCCGGCAGGTCAACGAGCGCGAACCGGACGCTGCTGAGCGCGCCGGCAGAAAAGAGCAGTCCGACCCAGGCGATAAATCCGCGGGCGTCGTTGACCGGGAGAATTCTCCAGAGGAGCGCGGACATTGCGATCCAACAGAGAATATTGAGCACCGCATACACCTGGGCGATCCATGCAGGCTGGCCGGCGGCGAGCAGCCAGGCCGCTGCCGGAAGGAGGATTCGTTGCGCCCGATAGGGAAGATTGTCGATGGCGGTCGCCAATTCCGGGGACCGCAGCAGCGGATGATACGCAATCTGTGAGTATTGCAGGCCGTCGTACGGGGCGACGCCGGGATAGACGAACACGGGATATGCGCGAAATTCCGCGATCGCCTGAGACTGATGCGCGCTGTCCAGCTGAAGAAACGAGGTAAAGCCGAAGACCGGATCACAGAATCGTCCCACCAGCCAGAGAAACACCAGCACAGCCAGGCTGGCGGCGGCCAGCCTCAGATAACGGACCAGCGGGGGGGGCAACCTCATTTGGCAGTTCCGGACGGATCGTACCGCCAGATGGTGACGTAGCGGACGGCGCCAACCTGCGTCCAGCCGGAACCCAGGTGCTTCCGGAAAGCAGCCCAGTTGTCCTCTTCGATTTCGAACGGAAAAAGGGCGGCATAGATCGGCATGCGTGCAGAAGCACAGGCGCCGGCAATCCGCTGGAAATCGCCGGGCGACACCTGATCCCAGCGAAAGAAGGCGAACTGGGTATAGTAAAGGAGTGCCCCGCTCGTCTGCATGGAAGCCACCAGAGCATCAGCCGGCAGGTGCGTCTTCATCCACGCAGCCATTTCGGGATAGAGGCGCTCGTTGCGACCGGCACTCGGGACATGGAAATGATGAAAACAGACCCCGGCATAAATCAGAATGGCCACGGTCGCGAGGGCGAACCACCCGGGCTGCCAGGTGAGCTTGAAGCGCGCCGCCAGCGCGCTGGCGACGAGAAGGGCGGCGAGCAGCAGCGGCGGAAATGCCGGGAGTATGAAGCGCAGATACCACCAATCATCGTGCGTGACGGAGTAGAACATGTAGAAAACGAGCAGCGTGGACGACCACGCCGCCAGCACCGAAGTCTGCACCGGCTGTCGGCGCCAGAGGAACGGCAGGCCCAGCGCCAAGGCGATCAGCGGCGTGAGCAGCACGGGCAGCCAGTGGCCATAGTGGAGCAGCGTTGATGAGACATAGCCGGGGGAGAACATCCAGCCGAAGCCGCCATAGCCGGTCGTGAGAATGCTTCCGTAGATCGTGTGATTGACGAAGCCCAGGAAGACGGCCCCGGGCAGTCCTCCAAAAAACAAGAGGAGCCATCGCCGCAGACTGAAGCCCAGTGCCAGGCCGATCGGGACGATGCCCAACAGATTCGTCGGCCGCACGAGGACTGCGACGGACAGGGCGATGCCAGCGGCGAAAGCCCAATGCCAGCGGGCTCCGCTCTTCAGTGAGCACAGAACCGCCGCGCCCAGCCAGACCGTGGCCGGAACGTCGCTCATGAGCTGAAGCGACATCATCAGGTAGAGTGAATTCGCACCCAGGAGGAGTGCGCCGATCCAGGCCCAACCGGGCCCGAGGCCAAACTGGCGTCCCAACAGGTACATCACGACGAGGCCACACAGGGCGTGCAGTCCCATGATCAGCGCGGGGGCGAGATCCCACCCGACCATACGGGCCGTCGCGGCGACCAGAAGCGGCAATCCCATGGGGTAGGTTGGGGTCATGCTCAACCGGTCCGGGTTGGGTATGAATCCGAGCGGAACGTGCGTGTACGACGGAAGCGATGCGGGGTCCATTCCCGGGACCCGGCGCATGGGAACTGTCAGCCGGGCTTCGCTCAACAAGCGGGCGTTGTTGAGGTATCCCGACGAATCCGAACCTGCGGCGCAGGCGCCGGTGTATCGCGCCAGCACGGCGGCATAAAGGAAAACTCCCAGCAGCGGCAGCCAGGCCGTCCAGCGAAGACGTCGTAAGGGGTGAAACATCCGGGCCGGGGTCTGGCAGCCTGGAGCTTTTGGTGAATTCATTCTTGCGTTGCGGCCTCTGCGCGCGTCGTTTGTCCATTTTCTGTGCTCCGGTTCAACCCATTTCTCCATCGATGGATCCAGCCGTGCTGCTGGACCGTCGACGCGGTGGCGGTTGGGATGTTCCTCTGGATGGCTGCGCATTTCTATGTGCAGGGGAGTGGTTTCACGTATCTGATCCGGTTCGGGGACGAACCGACGCGGCACCGCATCCGGGAATTGCGTTCGACCGACTACTACGTTCACAAGGATTCCTACGGTTACGACGGCCAGTATTACGCCCAGCTCGCCGTGAAACCGCGGTTGTCGGACGATGACCTTGGAGCGGCGATGGACAATCTGCCGTATCGGGCCCGGCGCATTCTGTTTTCATGGACCGCCTACGTTTTCGGTCTGGGCCGGGCGCAGTGGGTGCTCGAAGCCTACGCGGTCCAGAATATCGTCGCGTGGCTGTTGCTTGCCTGGGTGCTCTTGCGGTGGTTCCCGCCAACCGAAGCCGGCAACGTTGTGCGCTGGTTGGGAACGATGTTCGCCTGGGGCCTGACGTTGAGTGTGAGCGAATGCCTGCCGGACGGACCCAGCTTGTTGCTGATTGCGTGCGGTGTCGCGCTCGCGGAGCAGGGGCGCCCCTGGCTTTCGGCGGGCCTCCTGGGTGTGGCGGGGCTGGGGCGCGAGACGAATCTCCTGGCAGGGCTGATTCACCTTCCCGGAAAGGAGTGGAGCTGGCGCGAGATCGGGCGTGCCGCCGGGCGGGGCGCGATTGTCGTGGCCCCGCTGGCCGTCTGGCTCGTCTGGCTCTGGCATGTTTTCCGCCAGCCGAGCAACGCGGGGGTCAACAATTTCTCACCGCCGTTTGTGGGATACGTGCACAAGTGCACGGAGACCCTGTGCGCACTTCGGGCCAACGGTTGGAATTCGCCCGCGCGATGGTCGCTGCTCCTGTTGATTTCGCTCACGGTCCAGTTTCTTGTGGTTCTGGTGCGCCCGCAGTGGACAAGCCTCTGGTGGCGGATCGGCGCCGCCTACGCCGTCCTGCTGGTGTTTCTCGGCGATGGAGTCTGGGAAGGTTTCCCTGGCGCCACGGCGCGCGTGGTTGTGCCGCTGACCCTTGCGTTCAATGTCATCGCGCCCCGGGGACGATGGTGGTCGATGGCATTGCTCGTTGCCGGCAATCTTCCGGCGTTGAGTGTCGCCAACCAGATGGCGGCCCCGGGCAACGAGAATTATCGTCTGGTGGGCGCGCCTGTGATTGCGGGGGATCCTGCCGGCGCGGCGGTGACGGTGACGTTTGGTCCCGAATGGTATGAGGGCGAGGAGTCGACCTTTGAGTACTGGCGCTGGAGCCGTGGCTCGGCTGAAATCGTCATTCACAATCGAAGCACGACTCCGATCGAGGTCGGGCTCGATTTCGACCTGCGGGCAGTCGATGGACGAACGATCCGCGTCGTTCAGGATCAGGCGCTTTGCTGGAAGGGACACGTCGGGCGCGAGAGCATCCCGGTGCGATTGGAGCGGATCACGCTGGCGCCCGGCGACAACCGGCTGACGTTCGAAACGGACACCCCGCCGAGCGTCCCGTTTGGCGACACGCTGCGGCCGGTCGCGTTCAATCTGCGCAATCTTGTGATCCATTTTCGCCTCGACAATGCGCACCGCATCGCGCCGTAGGGCAACAGGTCGTTCAATGTGCGTGACAACCGGACCGGGCCGGGAAATTCGCAGCCGGAGAATTTCGGCGTTTGTCAGGCTTGTCAGTCTGCCGTCGGGTGTTTTGATTGGGCAGACGTTGCGGTTGTTGCCGGGTACACCCCGAAATCGGAGCAGCCCTTACGCGTGAAGCTCAGTTTGCATATTTCGAAGCCGGTTCGTTTGGGCACGATTCGTGTCGTGGCCCTGCTTTTGCTGACCGCGGTCATCTGGTGCTGGCAACACAATCGCTTGAGTCTGGCCAGTTGGTGCCTGCCGCTCGACTATGCAGGGGACTCGTTGGAGATACTGGCCCGCTTCAAGGCTGCAGCGGAGGGTGATCTCAAGCCGTTCGAGTCGCATGTGATTCACCGGCTGGGAGCCCCGTTCATGGCGAATTGGAACGAGTATCCGGGTTCGGACGACATCACCAACTACGGCATGGGCGTGGTGGCGCGGGTGGTCGGGGTGTTTGCGGCGAGCAATCTGGCCTCGTTGCTTGCCTATCTCACGGCTGCGGCGGCCTTCTATTTCTGCGCCCGGCTGCTGCGCGTGCGTTGGGAATGGGCGGCCGTTGGAGCGTTGCTGTTTGCGTTTTCGTTTTTTGATTTGTTTCGGAGGCTTCCGCATCTGTGGCTGACATTCACGGGCACCGTTCCGCTCGCGTTGTTCACCTGTGCGATCGTTGCGGCGGGGCGGCGCACCGCGATCCGGCCGTCCTGGAGGTGGCTGTGCTACGGAACCGCCGTGTTGTTGGGCGCAACCAACCCGTACAACCTGTACCTCTATCTGCAGCTCCTGGCCTGGGCGCTGCTGGCTGCATGGCTCCGTTCGCGCTGGTCGCCCAACGTCCGCCTCGGGCTCGGCTGCATGGCGGTTGCCGTCTGCGTCTTTGCGGCGATCCATGCGCGAATGAGGATCAGCGTGGTCGATGAGGGAGCCGCTCCGCTGCTCGTCCGTAATTACGCCGGCACGGAAATCTACGGATTGAAGCCCATCGAGTTGTTTGTGCCGCCGAGCGTCCACCGCCTCGGCTGGCTTGCTGCGCTCGGGAGCCGCTATGTGCGCTGGACGGACTGGCGCGGAGAGGAGTTCTCCCCGTATCTCGGCATTGTCGGTGGTGTCGGTTTGATCTGGCTGCTGGGCCTGTTTGCAGTGCGGGTTTTGCGCCAGCGACGCCCGCTGCCGGGGCGGGCGCTGCCGGCGCTCTGGATTCTGCTCTTTTCAGCCGTCGGCGGAATCAACGGCATCCTCGCCTTCTATCTCGGTCTGAATGTTTTTCGCGCTTCGAACCGCAACAGTGTGTTCCTGCTGGCGCTGGCCTTGTTTTTCGTGGTGGGAAGGCTCTCCCGTCTGACGCGGACCTGGCCGGCCGGCTGGCGCGTGGCGGTGGCGGGCCTGGTCGCGGTCGTCGGATTGTGGGACCATCTGCCTCGGCGGCAACAGGCACCCGAGCGCCAGGCGCTCGAGGATCGCGTCGCTGAGGATCTGCGTTTCGGCGGGCAGATCGAGGCAAAGCTCGGGACGAACGCGATGGTGTTTCAACTTCCGGTGCTCGATTTCCCTGAGGATCTTCCCATGCTGCACGTGAACGAATACGATCATTTCCGGTTGTATCTGGCCACGCGCACGCTTCGGTTTTCCTATGGCGAACTGAAGAATCGCGCCCGCGACGCATGGCAGCACGACTGTCAGCGGATGGCGCCGGCGGCGCTGGTGGACGCGCTCGAAAGCTACGGTTTCTCCGCGCTGTACATCAATCGGCAGGGATATGCCGACAATGCCGACAAGCTTCTGGCCGATCTCGCGGCCGCGGGCCGGGCGGATGTGATTGAAGAGCCGTCCCGCCATCAGGTCATCGTGCGCTTGCAGCCCGCTGCAAAGCCGGAGCCGCCGCTGGCGCGCAACCTGATGTTCGGCCAGGGATGGAATCGGAGACTGGACGTTCGGGAGGCATTGGGACCGCGTTGGAGCAACGGGTCTGCATCGCTGTCGTATTACAATCCGTTCCCGCAGGTGCTGCCGGCCTCGGTGCAGTGGCTGCTCAGCAGCGCCGGCGATCGCGGAGTCCGCTTTCTGCTCAACGGCCACGAGGTGGGCCGCGTACGCCTGGACGCTTCACCCCGCGAATACCGGTTGCCCGCGCTCGAGTTGCAGCCCGGAATCAACCGGCTCGACCTGGAGACGGATGAACCAGCCGTACGGGTGAGCGAACAGCGCCTGAGCCTGCGCGCCATCGGTGTGCATCGCGTGCGGCTGCAACTGGATTCGCATGCCGCGCCGGAATTGTCCGGCGATGGGTCGACACAAACGGCTCAAACGGATTGACGGCCTAGCGTGGAAGACGCCGAGTACCACAAGATGGCGGAGGTCGAGGACCGGATGTGGTTCTACCGGTCGCTGCACGGCCATCTGGAACGGGTTCTGAGGCGGCAGTTCGCGTCGCGGGCATTCGCTCTGCTGGATGCGGGCTGCGGGACGGGCGGGCTGATCCGGCGGCTGCAAACGCGGATGCCCGCGGCGCGGATCACCGGCATCGACTGTTCGCCAATCGCGTGTGGACTGGCACGCGGGCGGACGACGGTGCCGATCATCGAAGGATCCGTGGCGGGGTTGCCGTTCGACGGGGAGGCATTTGACGCGATCGTCTCCGCGGATGTGTTGTACGAACTGGACGACCCGCGTGCCGCCGTGCGCGAGTTCTGGCGCTGTTTGCGTCCAGGCGGCTGGTTGGCGTTGAATCTGCCCGCCTACCGCTGGCTGTGGTCGTACCACGATGTTGCGGTGCGCAGCAAACACCGTTTCGTGCGCCGGGAAGTCGCGGAACTCCTGACGGCCGCGGGATTCACCCTGGAACTCAACACGCATTGGAATGCGCTGCCGTTTCCCTTGATCGTTGTCCGGCGCAAGTTTCTCGCGAGTGCCCGGGAGACGAGCGATGTGAAGCTCTATCCGGCGCCGGTCGAGGCTGCGTTTCGCGGTCTGATGGCCGTCGAACATGCATGGCTGCGCCTTGGCGGCCGCTGGGCGTGGGGGAGTTCGATCCTCGCGGTGGGACGAAAGCCGGGCTAGCGCGTATTCAGATTGAGTGTGGCCCCGAAGCAGAGTCGAGGGGCCGGCGCTCGCGGCCACACTTTGTCTGAAATCGCGCTCGGCAGATTTCCCGGTACCGCGGGAAGACCTGAATGCACGTTGTCACGTAATACGTGACAAATGAGGTTTCTCGTACCGCGGAGAATCCAAGGCCCACGTTGTAACGTAATACGTGACAAACTGGAGCGCCTTAAATTGAGCTGCGGCCGGGACCCCGGAAGCGGCTGCGAACTCCAGCCACTCAAATCCGCTCGGGGTCATCCTGAGCCTGTCGAACGGATGAGCCCGCCTGCGGCGAGCCTGTCGAATCCGTCGAACGGGCCGACCCCGGCGCCGGCCTCAGCGCGGCCGGATGCAGCCCAGGCGTGAAGCAGCCGGCCTCAGCGCGACCGGTTGCAACCAAAGCGTGAAGTTCATTGAGAGCGGCCGGACGATGGGAGGCCGGCTTCGAGCGTGACGCGATGCCGGCCGGGCGTCTCGATGCCGAGCGTGAGATGCAGCGCGTTGTCCGGCAGCCAGCCGGCGACACGTTCCGGCCACTCCACGGCGAGGCAGTAGGGCGACACCAGAAAGTCATCGAGCATCAGTTCCGCGACCTGATGCGCGTTCTCGATGCGGTAGGCGTCGAGATGCACGAGCGTGCAACCGGAGGCCCGATGCGCTCCGGAGTCGTGCAGCGGCCGGGCGCGGTACAGGTGCAGGATGTTGAAGGTCGGGCTGGTCACCCGCGAGGTCAGTCCAAATCCCTCCGCGAGCCCCTGCACAAAGGTCGTCTTGCCGACGCCGAGATCCCCGTGGAGCGCAAGCGTGGCGTCCGGCGGGAGCGCCGCTGCAAGCCGCGCCGCAAGCCCGCGCGTCTCCCCGGCGGAATTCGTCGGCACGCCGGCGCGGAGTTCGGCGAAGATGTTCATGCCGCACCGCCCGGTCCGCCGGAGCGCAGCCGCCGCAGGGCGCCTTCCGCTTCGTAACGCAATCCGTGACAAACCCGCGCGGCGATGCGCCCGGGCGCCAGGGGATTCGTAACGCAATCCGTGACAGATTCCTGCCGGTCCACCGGCCTGGCGGCGCCGCGTTTGTAACGTATTACGTGACAAAATGCCGAAGGGTCAGCGGAGGTGTTCATAGCCCTTGAATCGCGACAGGTCGACCGAACCAGCGGGTATCTTATCGGTGGATACGAAGCGCCCGAGGCACGTGAGCCGGAGGCGCGGAAACCGGCGCCGCCACGCCCGTTCGAACGCCGCGCGGCCTGCCCGCCGGCCGACGACAACGGCGAGTTCGTAGTCCTCGCCGTCGGCGAGCGCATGGTGGAGCGGGGTCCGGCCGGTGTCGCGGGCGCGCCTGCGGGCGGCGGCGCTGATTGGAACCGCCGCAGGCGCGATTGCCGGACGGGTTCCCTGCGGCGTCAGCGCGAGGAGGTCCTTCGCGAGTCCGTCGCTGACGTCCATCAGCGCGCGCACTTCAACGCGGCGTGCCAGCCATTCGCCTTCGGCCAGCCGCGGAATGAAGCGCCAGTGGTGCCCGAGCAGGCTTCCGCCAAGCGTGCCGGTGACGTAGATCCAGTCGCCCGCCCGCGCTCCGGAGCGCAACACGATCCGCGGGCCGGCCGCCTCCCCAAAAAGGGTGAGAAACGCGCCGAGAAAGCCGTCGCTTTGGGATACATCGCCGCCGACGATTGGAACCGAGAAGCGTCGGGCGGCCGCTGCCAGACCCCGATGAAACTGCTCGAGCCACCGGACGCTGACACGCCGGTCGAGCGCGAGCGAGACAACCGCGGCGGTCGGCCGGGCTCCCATGGCCGCGAGGTCGCTGAGGTTGCGCTTCAGGAGCTTGGCGCCGACGGCGCGCGCGGGGACCGAGTCGTCGAAGTGCCGTCCGTGGATCACGGGATCGGTGGTGACCAACTGCCTGCGGCGGTTCGCGGGAAGCACGGCGCAATCGTCGCCGATTCCGAAGGGCGCCGGCGGCGAGGCACTGCCGAGCCAGCGGCGGATCGACTCGATCAAGCGGGTTTCCCCGAGGGCTGCGACCGAGTCGCGCGGTTGCGAGGTGAACGCCCGCATGGTCAGCCTCCGACGCCGCTCAACACGAGCAGCAGCGTGTTGAGGTTGAACAGTGCGTGCGCCAGCATCGGCACGGCGATCCTGCCGGTGCGCTCGTAGCTGGCGGCGAACACAAGGCCGAGAATAAACAGCGGCAGGGAGCCGAACCAGTTTCCGTGGAGCGCCGCGAAGAGCCCTGCGCTGACGACATAGGCAACCCAGCCGGGTGCCCGTGCCCGGAGAAAACGGAAGATTCCAACGCGGAAAACGAGCTCCTCGGCGACTGGCGCGAGAACCAACGCCAGCGCGATCACGAACGCCACCAACGCCGGAGACTTCGCCTGCGCCAACAGACCGACAAGTTCCTGTGGTTCGGTCGGGAGGCCGACGGCCTGCAGAAAGCGCTCCCAGACGAAACCGACGCCGAGAGCCAACGGCATCGCGACCAGGAAGGTCAGGGCACCGCCGCGAACAGCCGGGAGCACCGATGTCGGCGTCGAAGGTTCATGCGGCCCGAACAAGGCCGGCCGGTATCGATGGCCAAATGCCCGGATCAAAAGCCAGGTGACGATGGCGCCAAAATGCGGGAATGAGCCATACAGGAGTAGCTTCAGCGTGCGGCCGTCCGACTGGGCAGCTGGAATGGGGCCGGCGACCATCCGCACCAGCGCGAGTCCGACGAATCCGAAAAACAGGACAAACCAACCGAGGACGGCGAAGTCGGAAACTGCAATGTTCCACCGCGGCAACGCCGCCGGGCGGTCGCGGAGAGCCCGCCCGCGCCCGCTTAAGAACAGCCAGCACAGATAGCCGAGGCCGGCAATGGCCAGGGCATACTCAATGGCGACAACCGCAAGCTGAAGGACAGACAGCATGAATGCGGCGTCAGTCTTGGCGCGCCGGACGAGAAAACCAATCTGAAAGGAACGGCCGCACGCCTGAGTGCGCCTGCACGCGGCCGAACCAAAACAGATCGGCCAGGGACGCGACAAGATCGTGCCCCTACGATGACCGGAGCGTCAGGGCTTTTCGCTTCCCGGTGTGATCGGCTGCAGGGGCTGAAAAACCGGCGGGGGCGGCATCTCGATCTTCAGCGGCTCCGGCTTTTGAGGTGGTGGCGTCGGCTTCAGCACGGTGGGAGGCTGCACAACGGGATCGTACGGCCTCGAATCCTCGGCTGGAAGCGGCCAGACCGGCTTGGTCCCGCGGCGTGCAACAACCTCCCTGCCCAATTCCACGGCGCGATTCTCCGCGGCTGCGATGACCTTCGGCTGCCCGGCCAGATGCTCCCGCACGCGTTTCTCGCCGTCCGCGTCGATGTGATTGCGGGTGGCGAGAATCAGCCACGCGAGGCCCTCGACAAAATCGCGTTTCACTCCGTGGGCGCTCACCAGCATGACACCGAGATTGTACTGGGCGAGCGGCACGCCGGCCAGTGCGGCATCCTGATAGAGGTCATGCGCCAGGGCCGGGTCAGGCTCGACCCCGAGTCCGTCCTGGTGGAGTTTTCCGAGGCGGTAGATCGCGTCCGCCGATCCGCCTCCGGCCGCTTTCTCGTAGAGCATCCGGGCCTGTGCGTAGTCCTGGCCCACGTTCTCCCCGGCCTCATAGCATACGCCAAGCTGAAAGCATGCCTTCGGGTCGCCCGCGTCCGCGGCTTTCTGGAGGCTCGCCAGATTGTTCGATTTCGGGCCGGCCGTTCCCTTCGTCGTGGAGAGCAGGACCGGTGCAGTATCCGGCGCCTCCGCGCAGAGGGCGCGTGCCGGGGCCAGCAACAGTATCAGGATGACCGGGGTGCAGACATGAACGAACTGTTGGAGGGGAATGCTCCGCTTTTCCGTCTTCCTTGAGATTTCGGTTTTGGAACTTGGGGCTTTTCCCATGAGTTTTCGATTGATCATCCCTGCCCCGGGCGATCGACCCGGCCGTCGAGCGCGATGCCCTACACCGCGATCTTCCCGCCGGAATAAACGACGCGACCGCCGACGATCGTCGTCTTGACGCGGCCCGTCAGCGTCTGCCCATGCCAGGGGGAATTGCTCGATTTGCTGAATCCGGCCTTGGCGTCGTATTTCCACGCCTCCCCGGGATCGAACAGCGTGACATCGGCCGGAGCACCCTTCGCAAGCGTGCCGGCGGGCAGTCCCAGGAGACGCGCGGGCCTGAACGTCAGGAGAGCGAGCGTGTCCGCGAGCGAGAATCCGCTCTGGCGATGAAGCACATCAAGCACCACAGGCAGCGCGGTTTCGAGGCCGATGATCCCGAATGGCGCGTAATCGAATTCCTTGTCCTTCTCGTAGTCGGTGTGCGGCGCATGGTCCGTGGCGACACAGTCGATCGTTCCATCGCGCAGTCCCTCGATAAGGGCGCGCCGGTCCTCTTCGGTCCGAACCGGCGGGTTCATCTTGAAATTCGGATCGTAGGTGCCCAGGGCGGAGTCGGTGAGCCCAAGATGGTGCGGCGTGGCTTCCGCGGTGATGTGCACACCGCGGCTCTTGGCGCGGCGGACGATCTCGACCGAGTTCCTGGAGGAGAGGTGCTGCAGGTGGATGTGCGCGCCGGTGTAAGTGGACAGGATGACGTTGCGTGCGACGATCACGTCCTCGGCGGCGTGCGGCCAGCCGCGAAGGCCGAGCCGGGTGGACATCACGCCCTCGTTCATCGCCGCCCCCTGGGTCATGGCCTCGTCCTGGCAGTGATCCATGATCGGCAGGTCGAACATCTTGGCGTACTCGACCGCGCGGCGCATGATCTCGTTGTTCTGCACGCACCGGCCGTCATCGGTGATGGCGACGACGCCGGCGCGCTTCAGCGAACCGGTGGGCGCAAGCTGCTCTCCCTTCTGGCCGACGGTGATGCACCCGGTCGGGTAGACGTGGACGACCGCGCCATGCTCGATGGCATTGTGGATGTACTCGATCGTGCCGGGACTGTCGGCCACCGGCGTTGTGTTCGGCATGCAGACGACGGAGGTGAATCCGCCGGCGGCGGCGGCCCACGACCCAGTCTGAATCGTCTCCTTGTGGGTCTGGCCGGGCTCGCGGAAATGCACGTGGATGTCGACGAGGCCGGGACAGGCCACGAGGCCACGCGCGTCAATCGTCTGCGCCTGCTTCTGCTGCTCGGCGGACAAGCCGGCAACGAACGTCCCGTCGGCGATGAAGAGATCGCCCTCGGCGTCGGTCCGGGCGGCCGGGTCGATGACGCGGGCATGGGTGATCCAGAGGGAACTCATGATGAAAGATCCAAATCCCAGACTCCAAATTCCAAGGAATTGGCACCCAATGCCGAGGAACAAATTCCAAGCTCCAAGGAGGGGCAAAAAGCCGAAAAACCACCACCGACAGTCGTCAGTTGGATGTCTCCTTTGCGCGGTCTCGGCATTGGGATTTCCTTGGAATTTGAATCTTTGGGATTTTGGTTTAGCTCGCGGGCAGCACGGCTTCGCTGTGCCCGCCGGCGCAGAGGTAGAGCGCGGCCATGCGGATCGCGATGCCGTTGTGCACCTGTTCGAGAATGACACTGCGCTCGGAGTCGGCCAGTTCGCTGTCGATTTCCACGCCGCGGTTGATGGGGCCGGGATGCATGATGATGGCCTTGGGATTGAGCCAGGAGGCCCGCGTCTTGTTCAGGCCGAACATGCTCGTGTATTCGCCGAGCGAGGGGAAATGGCTGGACGTCTGGCGTTCGTGCTGGATGCGCAGCAGCATGACGACGGCGGCGTCGGCGAGGGCCGACTTGAGGTCGTGCGAGACCTTCACACCGAGTTCCGTGAACCAGTGCGGGACGAGGGTGGACGGACCGACGAGCGTGACGTCCGCCTCGAGCTTGGTGAGCGCCCAGATGTTGGAACGCGCGACGCGGCTGAAGAGAATGTCCCCGAGAATCACCACCTTGCGGCCCTTGAGCGAGCCGAGGTGCTCCTGCATCGTGAAGGTGTCGAGCAGCGCCTGGGTGGGATGTTCGTGCGCGCCATCGCCGGCGTTGACCACGGGAATCTTGAGCAGGCGGCTCAGATAGAGCGGCGCGCCCGCCGCGGAATGCCGCAGCACGAGCAGGTCGGCGTTGAGCGCCTGGATGTTCTGGGCGGTGTCGCGCAGCGTCTCGCCCTTGGTGGTGCTGGACGCGGCGGCGTCGAACGAGATGACGTCGGCGCTGAGCCGCTTGGCCGCCATCTCGAAGGCCATGCGGGTGCGCGTGCTCGGCTCGAAGAAGAGATTGACGATCGTCTTCCCGCGCAGGGCGGGGACTTTCTTGACGCTGCGCCCGAGGATCTTCTTGAACGCTGCGGCGGTCGCATGGATTTGTTCAATCTCGGCGCGGCTCAATTCCTCGATGGCGATCAGGTGTCGGCGGTTCCAGGGCATCGGAGTGGAAGTTCGGGGCAGGCAGGTGGTCCGGCTTGCGGGCGGCGCCCGTCAGGGCGAGTCGTAGGTGATTGCATCGTTGCGAGGATCCTGAGGGTCGAGTGCGACGACGACCTTCTGGTCCGGAGCGGCGGCGACGGTCAGGCCGCAGTAGTCGGCGGCGATGGGAAGCCTGCGGCCGCCGCGGTCCACGAGCACAGCCAGCTCGACGATCGCGGGCCGACCGTTGTCGAAAAGCTCATCGAGCGCGGCCTTTGCCGTCCGGCCGGAGAACAGCACGTCGTCGACGAGCACGACGGTGGCGCCGTTGACGTCCACCGGGATTTGCGTGGGCGCAAATTCCTTGGGGATCGGGTGGTGTTCGATGTCGTCGCGGTGAAACGAACCGTCAATCACACCGCACGGGGCACCGGGCAGCTCGGCGGCCAGGCGGCGTGCGAGGGCGATGCCGCCGTTTGCGATTCCCAACAGGACGGGCGGCGGGGCGGGGTGGCGCCGGGCGATGGCAGCCGCCAGTTGATGAATCGCAGGTTGAATCTGGTCGGAGCCGATGCGGTGAGGTGTCGCCACGAACGTTCGTTGTGGCGCGCACGGGCGGCGCGGTAAAGCGAAAAGCCAGCTGCCGCTCGGCGGGGAGCAACTCTGAATCGCTGCCGGCCCGGAGGATTTCCGGACGCAGCACAGGTTTCCCGCCTGCCTTGGAGGCAATCGACGGCAGCCGTTGGAATTTCCGTTGAAAGCACGGCATTGCTTCCCTAGCAGATTCATGCGTGGCCAGTCCGGATGTTTCACACCTCTCTGTGCAGCGGAACCGCAGCTGGTTCGATCCCCACGTCTTCCAACCCACATGATTGCGCCAACGGTCGACCCTGTAAAATATGCGGACTGACGACACGCCGAACAATTTCACCGACACCGGCGATTCCCCGACACGACGCATGGATCCGGACGACAACCCGACCGTGCGGGGGCTGTCGGCTGGCACGCGGGTCTTCGGCCGTTATGTGCTGGAATCGTTTGCAGGACGGGGCGGGATGGGCGTGGTGTGGATGGCCCGCGACGAGCGGCTGGAGCGCATGGTCGCGTTGAAGCTTCTGCCGGAGGCGGTGGCGGCGGATGCGGAAGCGATGCGGGATCTTCTGCGCGAGACGCGCCGATGCCTGGAGCTGACGCATCCGAACATCGTTCGTGTGCACGACCTGGTGCAGGAAGGTCCTCTGGCGGCGATCTCGATGGAGTATATTGACGGGGAGAGCCTGGCAAAGCGCAAGGCGGCGGCTCCGGGCGGCTGCCTGACGCCGGGAGAGCTATGCCCGTTGTTGGAACAGCTTTGCGCGGCGCTGGACTATGCGCATCGGGTCGCGAGGGTGGTTCACCGGGATCTCAAGCCGGCGAATCTTCTGCTGACCTCGGACGGCCGGCTCAAGGTCACCGATTTCGGGATCGCGCGCAGCCTGAGCGACACGCATACGCGGCTGACCGGGCGGGCGGGGAACGCGAGCGGCACGCTCCTGTACATGAGTCCCCAGCAACTGCTGGGCGAGGATCCGGCGGCGGGCGACGACATCTATGCTTTCGGCGCAACGCTCTACGAATTGCTGGCGGGCAAGCCGCCGTTCCACACCGGCGACGTGGGCACACAGATTCGGCAGGTGATCCCAAAGCCCGTCAATGCCCGGCTCGCGGCGCTGGGGCTGGATCCCGCGCCGGCTGAATGGGAGGAAACGATTCAGGCGTGTCTGGACAAGGAGCCCGGGAACCGGCCGCAGTCAGTGGTCGAGGTGGCTCAGAGACTGGGATTGGGGGACGCCGCGAAGCGCGGGGGAAGCGCTGCGCTTCAGCCTGCGATTCAGGGCGGCGGTGGGGACGTCCGCGGCCCGGAGGATCGCGCTCCGGAGGCGCCCGGTCGTGGCGGAGAACCTCAGCCTTCGCCCGCGTTGCAGGGTGCGAAGCGCATGAACCGGTCGGTGCTCGCCGCCGGATTTGCCGCGCTTGGGCTTCTTGCTGCAGGCTGGTGGTTTTTCGGTTCCTATCTGCCCGCCCGGCGCCGGATCGAGGCAACCAATGCCGTCGACGCCTATCGCCTGGCCAATGCGAAAGGAGGATTGATTGTGCGCACGGATCCGGCTGGAGCCGACGTGCGGATTGGCGATTTCGGGTTGCAGAAAGGCCCGCTGGTGACGCTCAAGGAGGTGAAGGTCGGCAACTATCCGGTCACGGTAACCGCCCCGGGTTATGAGGATTTTCATGCCGATGCGCAGGTGAAGGAGAATGATTTCGCCGAGCTTGGCGCGACGCTGGTCCGGAGCACGGGTGTGCTGCAGATCGAGTCGGCGCCGCCCGGGCTTGCCTACGCGTTGCTTGGGAGAACGTCCGAACGGCTGGAGCGCAGCGGGCGCACGCCCGCGCGGCTGACGGATCTGCCAACGGGCCGCTACCGTGTGACAGTCCAGAAGGAAGGCTGGCCGCAGCCGGTCGTGGAGACCGCTGTGGTGGACCGGCAGAAGACGACGCTGGTCAGCGCGGAGTTTGCCGCGGGAACGCTCCTGGTGACGAGCGATCCGTCCGGGGCTGCTGTGCTGCAGAATGGCACGGAGGTTGGCCGAACGCCCTGGCGGACGGAGAGCGTGCCCGGCGCCTATGCGTTTGAGGTGCGGTTGAAGGACTACATGCCCGCGTCGGTCAACGGAACGCTGACGGCGAAGGATGAACTGCGTCTGAACGCGGTTCTGGAAAAACTCCGCGGCCCGGAGAACGGGCATGCGTGGACGGTGCCGGATCTCGGTCTGGAAATGGCCTGCATCCGGCCTGGCACGTTCACGATGGGCAGCCCGAGCTCGGAGGAAGGCCGTCTCGGCAGCGAGGGCCCGCAGACCCGTGTGACGCTCACCAAGGGCTACTGGCTGGGGAAGACGGAAGTGACCCAGGGCCAGTACGAGGCGCTGATGGGAAGCAATCCCTCGAAATTCACGAATGCCGGCCGCAACGCACCGGTCGAGCAGGTCTCGTGGGACGACGCGATGGAGTTCTGTCGCAAGCTGACGGAGCAGGAACGTGCGGCGGGCCGCCTGCCCGACGGCTACGCGTACACGCTGCCGACCGAGGCGCAGTGGGAGTACGCCTGCCGGGCGGGGACGGCGGGAGCGTATTCTGGAATCGGATACTTCGATGCGATGGCCTGGTGCGACCAGAACAGCGGCAATACGACGCATCCGGTGGCGCAGAAGCAGGCGAATGCGTGGGGGCTGTACGACATGCATGGCAACGTCTGGGAATGGTGCCGGGACTGGCATGGCGACTATCCTGGCGGTGACGCGACCGATCCGGCGGGCCCGTCTTCGGGCAGCGATCGCGTCAACCGCGGCGGTGGCTGGAGCAACGCCGCGCAGAATTGCCGGTCCGCCCTCCGCCTCTGGTACGCCCCGGGCATCCGCAGCGACAACCTCGGCTTCCGTCTGGCCCTTGCTCCGTCGCCCCAGGAACCTGTCGGGCTGCGCCCTCCAGGTTTCTGAGCAAATGGCGGGCGCTTGTCTCTGCAATCAAACACAAGCTCGATAGGATTGGGCGGATCACTTCGGCAGGGGTCCGCCGCTGGGATCGAGCGGCGTTCCGCCTGCGCCGGATGCCGGCGGCGCGATTGTTCTCACCGCGTGGATCACGAGGTTGCGCAGATTGAAGTCCACCGCGCGCATTCCGTCCCGATTGATCGGCGGCTTGTCGGTTTCGAATCGCCACGGATTGTCGCCCGGCTCCAAACGCACGGCGCGCAGCTGCACACCGGTTGCCGTCCGTCCGGCCTGGCCCTCCCAGCGCACAACGGTTCCCTGTAGGACCCGGATGGTTCGCTGGTCGTAGGCCCGCAAGGCGAAGCTCAAGTCGACTTCGACAGGCACCGCCTGCGGATTCTGGATCACGATTCCGGCCGGACCGCGACACCAGCACCAATTCTCGGAATGCGAGCGTTCAGGTTCGTACCACGCGTCATCGAAAACCACGTCGATCGGCGTGCTCCCGGGGGCCATCCAGACCGTCTCCGGTCCGTCCAAATGAAAACGGTTTTGCACGGGAGCACGCAACTCCTCGGCAGCGCTGAACACCGAGAGATTTCCCAGAAGCAGGACCGGCCACCAACGCCGCGTTCTTGGCAGCACAACATTGAATGCGAGTGTCATCGGCAGCACGACCCTGGCGGCTGCTCCTGGGTAGCCTTCCCAGACCGAGCTGCCCAGGACGAGCATCAACAGGGCATACGCCGCGCCGACGCGCCACCAGAGGCTGTCCCACTGAGGGCGGAGCAGGAGCACGAGGACCTGTACTGTCAGCGAGATCAACAGCAGCACGGTCAGGCGCGTGGTGGACATCCATCCTTCCTCCGCCAGTTTCGCCAGTGTGTCGGCCCACTTGGCGATGAACCCTGCAAAAGGCGGATCGAAATTCCTGCTGCCCGCAGTGGTCGGCACCTGCCAGACATACTGGAGGCATGCCCACCAGAGAATGAGCGGTGCGGCGATTGCGAGTCCGCGTCCGAACGCACCCAGCACGTTGCGCCAGCTCCAGTCACGACCGGGGGCGTGAACCACTCCGGCGAGAAGGCCGGTTTCCCGGCCAAGCCCGGCGATTCCGAGCACACAGACCGACGGCCAGCGGCGGCCGCGCTCGGCTAACGACACGCCCCATGCGATCAGCAGCAACGTGGGAGCATCCGTCAGCGCGTGGCGCACGCTCATGGTCATGCCCCAGGCAAACAGCGTTCCCATCCAGCGCGCGACGTTTCCCGGGCTGTCGGGTGGAAACCAGCGGAACAACAGCCAGGCCAGGAGCAGCCAGCACACGGCATTTTGCAGAGCGTAGACCTCCAGCACGAGCCATGGCTTTCCCAGTCCGAGAACATAGGCCGTCCAGCAAAACAGGATGCGGCGCGCGCGATAGGCGGGGTTGTCCACCGCCTGCAACAGGTCCCGATCGCTCAAGTGCGGTTTGACCGCAATCTGGGCGTAATACTGCCCGTCGTACCCACGGTCCCGGTAGGTGTAGTAGTGGAGCGGCTTCAGTTCCTCAATACGGCGCAGCTGGGATTGGCCGCCAAAATAGATCAGGCAGGTGAAACCCAGTTTTGGAAAATAGAACTGCAGAATTGCCCACACGAATCCGAGCACGGTCACGCCGCAGATGAGCCGATACCAGGTCTTTGGACTGCGCATCGGGGAGGGATTGATGCTCTGCACGGTAAAAGGAAGAAACGACATGCTTTCGGAACTTAACACAAGCCCGGATTCCAGGGATCACTCAAAGAAAACGCACCGCAGGACATCCGACCCGCTTCGAGAAAATCGTCGCCAGAATGGGCGATCCGCACAAACAATCGCAATTCCAGAGCACAGCACTCATCACTGGGGCATTCTCCGCTTGAAACATCCCGTCTCGGTCCATCGCAATGACGCATCGCCTTGAATTTCGCCGCTACAGCCTTCCGTTCCGCGGCGCGGTGCGGACGGCGCACGGCCCGTGGGCGGTCCGCGAGGGACTCATCGTGCGTGTTGAGGACGCTGCAGGCGGGGCCGGCTATGGCGAAGCGGCGCCAATCCCGTGGTTTGGTTCTGAGACGATCGCGGAGGATGCGGCGATGTTGGCCGGATTGGGAGGTTCGATTGATGTCGAAACCTCCGGGCGGATCGACGAGCGCCTCGGCTGCCTGCGCTTCGCCCTGGCCTGCGCACTTGGAGAGGCAACCGGATTGCCGCCGGCGGCGGAACGGCTCCCGGTGGCCGCATTGTTGCCCGCGGGGAAGGATGCATGCGCGGCAGCGGACAAAGCGCTGGAAGCGGGTCATGTCGCCTTCAAGTGGAAGGTCGGCGTGCTCGACGATGGCGACGAACGGGCAATGCTGGACGATCTGCTCGCACGGTTGCCGGGGCACTCCAAACTGCGGCTGGATGCGAACGGTGCATGGTCTCCACGGTGCGCGATGAAGTGGCTGGACCTTTGCGCGGAACGGCCGATTGAATTTGTGGAACAGCCCTGCTTCGCCGGAGTTTCGCAGGGCGAGGCCGGGCAGCGCCGCGACGCGGACCTGCTGCTGGGACTGTCGGCCGACTATCCGACGCCCATTGCGCTCGATGAGTCGGTGACGGGGCTGCCGAGTCTGCGCGCGTGGCTTTCATGCGGCTGGCCCGGAGTGCTCGTGGTGAAACCCGCGCTTGCCGGGGATCCCGCGCGCCTTCTCGCCCTGTTGGCCGGCAGCGGTGCAGATGTCGTCTTTTCCACGGCATTGGAAACGGACGTTGGGCGCCAGGCCGCGTTGCGAATCGCGTTTGCCTTCAAGGGTCCGCAATCGCGCGCGTTGGGATTCGGCGTGGGACCGCTGTTCGCGGACGAGCGATTCGATTCACCACCTTCGGGTGCGTTCCTGACCCCCGGAGAGTTCGGTTGTGCAGATGCGGAGGTGCTATGGAACGCGCTGAGCTAGGCCGACGGCTCGGCGTGGGATGCCTGGACGGTGGACCGCGCAATGCGATCGTCGACGAATCGCATCAGGTCAGGTTCATGGACCGGTTTCGAGAGGCCGTGTCGGCGGGCGGAACCGTGTTTGTCATGGATCCATCGTGGGGGACGATGGAGCGGGAACGGTTTGCAGCGCTGACCGAAAGGCCCGCCGCAAATCGAAATCTGCAGCCGGCAGGGAGCCAATCGGAAATCGGAGATCAGGAATCGAACACCGATCGGGGCTGGCTCTGCCTGCCAACCGGCGGATCGAGCGGCGTTTTGCGGCTGGCGCGTCACGATCAGGACACGGTGGCCGCGGCGGTGCGCGGATGCTGCGGGCATTTTGGCGTCGATCGGATCGATGCAGTGGGGGTTCTGCCGCTGAATCACGTGAGCGGCTTGATGGCGTGGATGCGGAGCGCGCTCACCGGAGGCCGGTATGTTCCGTGTGATTGGGCGGAAATGGAGGCAGGCCGGTGGCCGCAGATCGCCTCTGGAAACTGGTTTCTCTCGCTGGTCCCGACCCAGCTGCAGCGGTTGCTCAGCCGATCCGACGCGATCGAGCGCCTGAGGCGTTTCCGCGCCGTGTTTGTTGGCGGCGGCCCGACCTGGCCCGACTTGCTCGATCGCGCGGCTGAAGCGCGTCTCCCGTTGTCGCCGGGATATGGAATGACCGAGACCGCGGCGATGGTCGCGGCCCTGCGGCCTGAGGAGTTTCTGGCGGGCCGGCGCGGTTGCGGTGCGGCGTTGCCGCATGCGCGCCTGCAGGTGGACCCCGACGGCAGAATTCAGATCATGGCGGAATCGCTGTATCGCGGCTATTATCCCGATTGGCGCGACGACGCCGGGTTCTGGCCAACGGAGGATCTTGGACAACTGGATGCGCACGGCAGCCTGCAGGTTCTCGGCCGGCGCGACGCGGTGATCATTTCCGGTGGGAAGAAGATTGACCCGGCGGAGATCGAAGCGGTTCTGCGGGCGACCGGACAGTTCGCCGACATCGCGGTTGTGGGAGTGCCGGATGTGGAGTGGGGCGAAGCCGTCGTTGCGTGTTATCCGGCCGGCATGCCGTCGCCGGATCTTGCGTCGGTTGAGCGCATTCTGACCCGCGATCTGGCGCCCTACAAGCGGCCGAAACACTATCAGCCGATCCCGTGGCCCCGGAATGCGCAGGGAAAAATCAACAGACTGGCGGTGACTGCGGCGGCCCTGGCCACCCGGCGTACGTAGCAGCCTGATACGCTGCTAGGCTGAGTGATGCTTGATCCAGGCCGCGATTGCGGGGGGCAGATCGTGCCGTTCCCGGGCGCGCGAGGAGGTGCAGACGTGCTCGGTGCGCACTCTGGCCGCGAGTTTCTCGGGAGGGCCGGCGCGGTGAAGTTCGTAGTTGATCGCGTAGCTGTCCGGCCCGAGCAGCGACGGCGTGAGCGCAACGGTGACCTTGTCTCCACAGGTGAGCGGCCTCAGGTAGTCCGCCTGGCTCTTCGAAACCGGCACGAGCACACCGTGCTCGCTGAAGAAGGACCTCAATTCGATTCCGTCGGCGGCAAGCGATTCCTCATACGCTTCGTGGCAGATCGCAAAATAGTTCGGGAAGAACACAACGCCGGCGGCATCGGTATCGGCGAATCGAATCGTGCGGCGGTAAATGAATGGCATGCCACAGTGGAACACAGAATCGGCGGGAAGTGAAGCCGTACGGCGGCCGTTGAGATGGCCGGACGGCCCATGAATTCCGGTTTCCGGCGCAACGCATGAACAAACACGACATCGCAACGGTTCTGAATGAAATCGGCGTTCTTCCGGAACTTAAGTTTCGAATTTCCCGCTAGTCAGTGTTTTTCGGAACAGAAGTCCGGCGTTTGTCCAGCCCGCATTGCTACCCAAATTTGGGTATAGCGGGCCGTTGTAAGTGCACGCCGATCTGCGCGACGATTGGAGCGCTTTCAAGTTAACCCCAGTTGCCAGGCACCCCTGCCTCCAACCCGAAATCTCCCTATGTCCTCCAAGAAGATGTGTCGTCTTGCGCAAGATGGTGTTGTGCCGTCGCTGCAGTTGATGCCGCGGCCCGGTTCCTCGCGGGATCTGGTGCAGTATCTTCAGCTCGCAGCATGTCTGGGCGCCGCAGATCCCAAGCTGGTGAGCCACCTGACGGAAATGGGCGCGCTGTTTCCCGAGGAGCTGGCCGGGGCGTACAAGGCGTTCCGCCGGAAACGGGCGAGCGAGAACTGAATGAAGCCCAAGGCAAGCGTGCGTGACCGGAGATCCCGGCCGGATGGAGGAGCCGTGTTGGAGGGGATGGATCTTTTTGCGCATCTGTGCGAGGTCATGGACCTGTTTCCAAAGGCGGGTGAAGATGCTGCCCGCGAATACGCGCGGAAAACGATGGCCGCGCGGCTCCGGCAGGAACGCGCTGCAAAACACCGGACGTCTGCAGTTCCAAATACCGGATGCCGAGGAAAGCGCTCACGGCGAAAATAGCCCGCGGGGGACGCATTCGCGTGCGCAGGGGGACGCTGTCGCCTCAGCCGGCTGCTGCTGCCTTTGGGCGCCCGGGATGGCCTATCCCGGATGGCGCCGGCTATCGCCCCTTGGCCGGCCGCATTGACAACGATCCGGCGCGCCATAGAATGGCATCAGCAGCCTGCATGCTTCGATTCTGCGGAATGTGCAAGGCTTCAGTTTGTTCTCAATATCTGCCGTCCCGGCGTCCATGACAACCGGGCTCATGGCCAAACCGCCCAAAGAATATGAATGATCGAACGATTCCACGAGACCAGGAATCCGGGGCCGAATGCGCTCTTTTGCCTCGGCCGTTTCTCTCCATGCAATTCCGAAAGTGCAGTTTGGCTTTTAGCCCGTATATCCGGCAGACGTCTTCCGGCACAACCGTCGATGATCTGCGGACGTTCTTGGCAACGGCTTGGAGTGCGAAATATTCGGGCTAGGAGGGCAACAACCATGAAGACCAAGATTTCCATCCTCGCGACAATCGGCCTGCTATCGTTGCCGTGCGTTGCCGCCCGCACGGAGGCAACGACTGGAACGAACAGATTTCAGCCGCTTGTGATCAACCAGACCACGGATGTTGAATTTCCGCCGGCGATGCTGGCCCAAGGATATCTGAAGGGCCGTGTGACGATGCTGATCACCGTCGATGCATCCGGAAAGCTGACCGATTCTCTTGCGCTCTCTTATACGCAGCCGTATTTCGCTCACGCGGTTCAGGCGGCGCTCCATGCCTGGACATTTGAACCGGCCCGAATGAACGGCGAGCCGGTCGGCGTCACGAAGGAGGTCGAGTTCAACTTTGAGCAGGGCGGGTATGTGGTCGTTTCGCAGAATGTCAGCCAGTTCGCCGACACATTGCTCCGGCAGTTCACCCCCGAGGAGCTTGTCTACCGGGCGTACAGCATAAAGGAGATCGACGGAAAGTTGAGGGCGATTCGCGACGGGCTCCCGTCCTACACCAAGGGGCTCGCGGCAAAAGGCGTCAGCGGAACGGTGACCTTGGCTTACTACGTCGATGAAAAAGGCATGGTGCGGATGCCCATCGTCTTGAATGACGCAGACCCGGAGCTCGCGAACCTCGCCGTCGATGCGGTGAAACAGTGGCAGTTCGAACCGCCGACAAGGAATGGCAAGCCCGTGCTCGTGTCGGTGCGCCAGGACATCCTGTTCAAGCCGCCAAATCGTTCCTGAAGGGCTAATGGCCGCCGTACGAAACGCGCCACAGGGTGCCGTTTGCGTCGTCGGTCACAAGCAGGGCGCCGTCGCGCGCGACCGTTACGCCGACGGGACGGCCCCAGACGTGGCTGTCGTCGATCACGAAGCCTGTCAGGAAATCCTCGTATTCGCCCGTCGGCGCGCCGTTCTGCAGGTGCACGCGAATCACCTTGCTCCCGGTGCGTCCGGTCCGGTTCCAGGATCCGTGGAAGGCCGCGAAGATGTCGCCGCGGTACTCGGCAGGGAATGCGGACGGGCCGGAAACGTCTGGCGGATAGAACGCCATTTCCAGGGACGCCGAATGCGACTGCACCGGAACGTCCGGCACCGTTGCCTGGCCCGCCAAATCGGGTCGTTCGCCCGCATGGCGCGGGTCCTCGTGATTGCCCATATAGTACCAAGGCCATCCGTAATAGCCGCTCTCGCGGACATGTGTGATGTAATCCGGCACCAGATCGTCGCCCAGGGCATCGCGCTCGTTTGTCGAAGCCCAGAGTTCTCCCGTCGCCGGCTGCACGGCCAGCCCGACCGCGTTTCGGATTCCCGTGGCGAAGATCCGCAGCGGCTGCCGCCCCTCGGGGTCGGTCACCAGGATGTCGGCGCGACTGGCCTCGTAACCCCAGGTTGAGCCATGGGCGTGAGCGGCCTCCCAATCGCGGATTTCTTCCGGGGATTTCGCCGCCATTCCCTCCGCGATGTTTGAGCCGGAGCCGACGGAGATGAACATCCGCCGTCCATCGAGCGAAAACGCAATGTCACGGGTCGTGTGCCCGCCCGTGGTGTCGGACAGGTGGGGCACGACGATTTCCGCCGGACCGAGCGCGACAAGGTCGCCGCTTCGATAGGGAAAGCGCACGACGGAATTGAGATTTGCGACGTAGACCCAACGCGGGTCTCCATCCAATGGATAAAACGCAATTCCGAACGGACCGCGCAGGCCGTCCGCAAACACCGTGTTTTCAGACGGAGTGTCCGCCCCGTCCGGCGCGCGCAGCACGCGGATGCGGCCCTCGCGGGTTTCGGCGATGAAGATGTCGCCGTTTGGCGCCGTGCGCAGCAGCCGGGGTCCGGAGAGTCCGGAGGCGAACAACTTGACCTGGAATCCCGCGGGGACCGCTAGGGCGGCGCCGGGCGGCCGATCAACCGTGTGGGGAGAATTCCCAGCGGACACGGTGGCGTAGGGCGCAGGCAGGTTCTCCAAACGGATCCGATGCCGCGCGCCTGGCGCGTCGTTCTGCCAGTCACCCGGGCTGCGGATTCTCTTGGCCGAGGAAACATCGACGCGTTCCGTCGGCGGTGCGGCAGGGCGCAACGTCCCGAGGAACGCGATGAGATCGCGGCGATCCTCCGGACTGGGAATCGCGACAACCATCATGGTCCCCGGAACGAGCGCGGCGGGTCCCGCCAGGAACTGGCCGAGCGTTGCTGCGTCCCACGTGAGGTGCGAGGATTCCATCGCCTTGGTGTATCCGAAATTGGGCAGGGAGGCCGCCCGACGCCCCAGCACACCCGCGAGTGTCGGACCCTGACCGGGAGCAGGACGGGCGTCCAGCCCGGTGGAATGGCAGAGCGCGCAGCTTTGCTGGAACAGGATCTTTCCGTGGGCGGGATCCTCAGGAGGTGGTGCCGGGTCTTGCGCCAAGAGCGCCGCGCAAGGAACGAAGGCGAAAAGGAAACTCGGTGCGAGCAGGTAGTTGAATGATCGCATGGTGAACAACAGAACCAATCTTCGCGATTTAACAAGTTGCCTGGTTCCGCGGCAAACGCGCTCGATCGGATTCCCGCCACGGATTTTCGATTTCCGGTGCGACGATCCTTGGCACGATCGGACTCATCGTTCTCGGACTGGCGGCCTGTCGGGCTTGGCCCATGTTTGCGGCTGACCTCCGCTGCCAGGGAATCGCTTTTTAGGTCCCGCGCACGGCGATGCATAAGTCCGTCCCAAATGGCGCCAGCCATTTGCTCAGGAACCTGTCGGGCGAAGCCCGACAGGTTCCTGCTAGTCGTCGAGCATGATGCGGTCGTTGCCGCCGGCCTGCGGCGGGGCGAAGATCGAGATGACCTCCATTTCGCCAGGACCCACGACGCGGGTCGCGTGCGACATTCCGCGCGGGCAGACATGGAGGTCCCCGGCCTTCACCGGAATCCATTTGCCATTGATGTACATCTCGCCGGTGCCCTTGTAGACGAATACGATTTCCTCGGCGCTGGCGTGGATGTGCCGGCCGATCAACGGCCCCTTGTTGGTGACCAGCGTGACGACGCAGCGGGGCGACTCGAAGATCCTGTCGCCGCGGGTGGGATCACCGGCCTTCAACGGATGGCTGGCGAAAAAATCATCGAGATTGACGACGATGGATTCCGCGGGGGTGGAATCGATGAGGTTCTTCGCCACCGGGTAGGCCAGGAGGGCGACGGTCGGCAGAACCAGCGCCAGGGCGCCGATCAGAATTGCGGTTTGGGAGAAGCGGCGCTTCGCCGGGAGGTCGGATGCGGTGGTATTCATAGGAGTGGAACCGGGAATCGGGACGGGGTTTCCGGGCTGCGTGACATTCGGCGGGGAGTGATCCGTTGTGCGGGATCCGATAGCCCAGGGTGCGTCATCTGGCAAGCGACGATCGACCGCTCTTTCGTTGAATCTGCGCCCGCATCCCGCCATGCTCCGGTCAGCCATCATGAAAACCCCGACCGCTCTGTTCCGTTTTCTGTTTATCGCCGGCATTTGCGCGACCGGTCTTCAGGCTGCCGCGATCAAGCACGAGTTCGTGGCTCTTGACGAAGGGCTCGCAAACTTGCTCCACATCGACGAGAACGCGCCGGCCAAGAACTGGCTCGTTCCCGTCGGCGCGCCGCATGCGCGCGACCTCCAGCTCATCGGCGGCAACCGGCTGCTCGTCGGCCACGAGACCGGCTATGCCGAATTTGACCTCGCCTCCGGCAGGAAAGTCGCCGAGGTCACCTCCTTCAGCGGAGTGGCGTCGGCCCGCCGCCTGCAGAACGGTCACACGCTGCTTGTGGGTGTGAACCTCGGCGGCGCCACGGGCGTCGTGGTGCTGGAAATCGATGCGGCCGGCGCGGTCGTCAACAAGATCGTTTACCCTGGCAACTACGTGCGGCTGATGCGCCAGACGGCGAAGGGAACGTTTCTGCTCATGACGGACACCACCATCCGTGAAGGCGACGCTACGGGCGCGATCGTGTGGGAAGCCAAGGTCGACGGTTTCCGCCACGCCTGGAAGGCCGTGCGGCTTCCCGGAGGCAATACCCTCGCCTCGGCCGGCTACGGCGGGTTCATGGCGGAGATCGATCCCGCCGGCAAGATCGTGCGGAAGTTCGGCGGCAAGGAGGAGACTCCGGCGGCGATAATGGCCGGCTTCTACGCCACGTTCCAGCTTATGTCCAACGGCGATGTGGTCGTCGCCAACTGGCAGGGCCATGGTCCCGGCCACGGTGCATCCGGCGTACAGCTCCTTGAATTCGACAAATCCGGCGCGATCGTCTGGCAGTGGAGCGAGGCCGCGAAGATCTCGTCCCTGCAGGGCGTGCTGGTGCTCGACGGTCTCGACACCGCCGTGCTGCACGACGAACGCAACGGTATCATGGAACCGCTGGTATCCGGTGCTGGCGCGGTGAAGAAGTAGGCGGGTCCTTTCGAAGAGAACTTCACGACGAAAAACACGAACCGCCCGAAATCAGAATAGGAAGACCCGTGAAAACATTTCCCGCGATTCTCTTTGCCGCGGCGATCACTTCCCCGCTGTGCGCGTTCGTGGCTGAGCCCGGACGTCGGGTCATCACCGACTATGGCGCGGTCGGCGACGGGACGACGCTCAACACCCGGGTCATCCAGTCGGCAATCGACCGATGTTCCGCGGACGGCGGCGGAGTGATCGTGGTGCCGAAAGGAACGTTTCTGAGCGGCGCACTTTTCTTCAGATCCGGGGTGAACCTGCGCATCGAGAAGGATGCCGTGCTCAAGAGTACGGCGACGATGGCGGATTTTCCAGCAATCTACACGCGATGGGAAGGCTTCGAGCGTTACTGGACCGCCGCATTTCTCAATTTCATCGGTTTGAAGGATGTCTCTGTCAGCGGTGAGGGAACGATTGATGGCTCAGGCGAGGCGTTCCCCGGATTCAGGCCCCGCGGCCCGGGTGCTGTGCCGCCGGCAGAGCGGCGTCCACCCGATCCGCTCGACGCAGGCGCCACCGTGCCGCTGCCGAAGGTGGAGGAGGCGTATTCGCAGCCGTTTCCCACGACGGCGACCGCCAGCTTTGCGCCCAATGCGGCGAAGCTGCCGCCGATCAACGCCGCCGGCGTGGCGCTGCCGCATGGAGGCGGTTTCCTCAGTCCTCCGCGAGCGGTGGTGTTTCAGAATTGCAGCCGCGTCCACATCGCCGGGCTCACATTGAAGAACCAGGCGCGCTGGGGTTTCGTCTTCATCTATTGCGACGATGTGACGGCCGAGAAGCTCACCGCGCGCGCGGCCCACACGATCCCGAGTTCCGACGGCATGGATATCGATTCCTGCCGCCACGTGCTCGTCACCGGCTGCGACTTCGACTGCAACGACGATTGCATCTCGATCAAATCGGGCAGCGACGAGGACGGCCGCCGGGTGAACCGCCCGAGCGAGGACATCGTGATCGAGAAGACCCGCTTCGCCTACGGCCATGGCGGCGCGGCGATGGGCAGCGAAACGTCCGGAGGGATTCGCAACGTCGAGGTGCGCGATTGCCTCGCCGAAGCGGGAAACTGGGCGCCAATCCGCTTCAAGTCGCAGCCGAGCCGCGGCGGGGTTGTGGAGAACATCGTTTACCGCAACATCGAGATGCGCGACGTGCGGCAGGCGTTTGAGTTCGATCTCGAGTGGAACATGCGGATCAACAGGCCCGGCGCGGTGCATGTCCCCCCGACGTTGCGCAACATCAAGCTCGTGAACATCCACGGCAACGCCGGCTCGGTCGGCAGAATCCGCGGACTGACGGACAGCCTCATCGACGGCATCGTGTTCGAGCGTTGTGACATCACAGCACAACGGGGCCTCGTGATCGAGAATGCGAAGAACGTCGACACCGCCGGACTGACGCTGCACGTGAGCGACGGCGAACCGATCGTCCGGCGCTAGCAGCGTGTCGGGCTTCGCCCTCCGCGCTGCTAGTAAAAAATGGCTGCGCCATTTTGGCGGAGCCCGGAAGGGCCGGGTGATTTCCGGATTTCTTGCCCGGCGCCAACTGAAGGTATCCGTTTTCTCGATCCGGAAGCGATTCTCAACTCCGGGGCTGCCGGCCCAGGGCTTCAGGCCGCTTTGATCGCGACTCCGAGGATGTATAGCGGCCGGACGTTGCCGGATAGCGTCACGAGGAGCCTGCTGCAGTCGGGCCCTGCGTCGCCAGGTAAACATCAATCGCACGCGCCGCGCGCTTGCCGTCGCCCATCGCGAGAATCACGGTGGCCGCCCCGCGCACGATATCGCCGCCGGCGAACACGCCGGGGAGGTTCGTCATTCCGTTGGCGTCGACGGCGATGTTTCCCCGCCGGCTGAGCACAAGGTCGGGGCAGGTCGCGGTCAGCAGCGGATTGGCCCGCGTGCCGACCGCCACCACAACAATGTCGCAATCGAGGACGAATTCGGAGCCGGGGATTGGGGTCGGGCTCCGGCGGCCGGAGGCATCGGGCTCTCCGAGTTGCATTCGGATGCATCGGAGGCCGGTCACCCAGCGTTGCGGATTGCCCAGCACCTCGACGGGCGCCGCAAGCATCTCAAACCGGATGCCTTCCTGCTCGGCGTGATGAACCTCCTCCGAGCGCGCCGGCATCTCGTTGCGGGTGCGGCGGTAGACAATTGCCGATTCGCCGGCACCCAGGCGCTTGGCCGTCCGTGCGGAATCCATGGCCACATTGCCGCCGCCGATCACCGCCACGCGCGAACCGATTAGCACGGGAGTGTCGGCTTGCGGAAACTCGTAGGCAGCCATCAGGTTCACCCGCGTGAGGTACTCGTTGGCGGAATAGACGCCCTTGAGGTTCTCGCCGGGCACGTTCATGAACACAGGCAGGCCCGCTCCATTGGCGATGAACACGGCGTCGAATCGTTCGCGCAGCTCGCCCAGCGTGAACGTGCGGCCGATGACGACATTGCATTCGATCTTCACGCCGGCCCGCTGCAGACGGCCGACTTCCTGGTCGACGATCTTCTTCGGCAGACGGAACTCGGGGATGCCGTAGACCAGAACGCCGCCGGGTTGGTGAAGCGCCTCGAAAACCGTGACATCGTGGCCCGATTTTACCAGCTCGCCGGCAGCAGTCAGTCCGGCCGGCCCCGCGCCCACGACGGCGACCTTTCGGCCGCTCGCAGGTCTCGGCGCGACGTCTGCGGTGGGTCCCTGTTGCCGGGCCCAGTCGGCGACAAAGCGCTCAAGATGGCCGATCGCGACCGGTGCGCCCTTGACTCCGCGAACGCACTCGATCTCGCATTGCGTTTCCTGCGGGCAGACACGCCCGGTCACCGCGGGCAGTGCATTGTCGCCCAACAGGCTCTCGGCCGCCGCGGCGAAATTGCCCTCCGCGACAGAGCGGATGAAGCGGGGAATGTTCACCATGACCGGGCATCCGGCCATGCATCGCGCCTCCTTGCACTGAATGCAGCGCTGGGCTTCGAGCATGGCGAGCTGCTCGGTGAAGCCGAAGTTCACCTCGCTGAAATTCCGGCTGCGCTCGGTGGCGTCCTGTTCGGGCATCGACTGGCGCTGGACGGCCAGGCGCTCTTTCATGGAAAGCTTGGTTGGCGTGCTCATTTGTTCAGCCCGGCGCGGCAGTTTTCCTCCTGGCGGGTCAGGGATTGTTGCTCGTACGCGCGGTACGTCCCGAGGCGGTCCGCAAGAAGATCGAAATCGACCTTGTGCCCGTCGAACTCCGGGCCGTCGACGCACGCGAATTTCGTTTCGCCGCCGACGCTGACGCGGCAGCCGCCGCACATTCCCGTGCCATCCACCATGACGGGATTGAGCGACACGACGGTGTGCACATTGAGCGGGCGGGTCAGATTGGCCACGGCGCGCATCATCGGCACCGGCCCCACCGCGTACACGATGTCAACGCCGCCTGCGGCAAGCACGTCGCGGGCGACGTCGGTCACAAAGCCTTTCCGCCCATAGCTGCCGTCATCGGTGCAGACCAGCACCTCGCCGACACGGCGAAGTTCATCCTCGAAGATCACCCATTCCCGCGAGCGACCTCCGATGACGCTCACCACCTGCACGCCGCGGCGTTGAAGGCCCTGCGCGATCGGATGGACGACCGCTGTCCCGACCCCGCCGCCGATGCACAATGCCTTTCCGCGTTCGATCAACTCGGTGGGCACGCCAAGCGGCCCGGAGATGTCCTGGATTGCGTCGCCGGGCTGGAGCGCGACGAGCTCGCGCGTGCTCTTTCCGACCGACTGGATGACCAGTGCGATCGTGCCCGCCCCGGGATCGGCATCGGCAATGGTCAGCGGGATGCGCTCGGATCCGACCCCACGGCGCACGATGACGAACTGGCCCGGGCGCCGGATCTGTGCGATGCGCGGTGCGGCGACATCGAGGCGGGTGACATTCGGGCTCAGCTGCTTACGAGTGGTGATCAGATGCATGAGATCGCGGGTGCAATTTCGAGGGCGGGGACTGTATGGGGATACTTCGAGGGAATCCAAGTCAGTTCTTTGCGTCGGGAGTGGCTTGGATCCGCATGGCGGCCGCTCGCTCGTTCTTCCCGGCTTGCGCGACGCGGCGGCACGGGGGCTTCTTCCCGCCCGCGCGAGCGCCCGAGGAGACGCGCTGCCGCCGCGTCATCCATGCGCCGGTCCCGTGCCCGGCGCGGATCTCACCGCAAGGAGACTATAGACACCCCCGCGAACAGGCTCCAGGGTTCGGCCCTCAAAAAATGCAAACCCGTGCTGGCGGAGGAAGCCTTCAATCTCCCGGTTCTTGTAGCCGTCGAGATACACCGCCTTGATTCGGCCGGCGCAAAACAGCTCCGATGCGCCGTCGAGAACGTTTTTCTCCTGCCCCTCGACATCGATCTTGAGAACCAGTGAGTCCCCCTCGATATCAAGCGAATCGAGCCGGCGGCATGGCACGGAACATCGTTCGTTCATATTGGAACATTCTGTCGCGTTGTCGACCGTTGTAAACACGTGCGAAACGGCTCCCGCGACAAAATCCAGTGAACCATTGCGATCTGAAATCGCCAGATTCTGCGCCCGAACGCCAAGGGATTCCGCATGAACCGCGAGCCTGGAGAAAGTGTCCGGATTCGCCTCGAATGCGTAGAACCGGATGCCGGAAAACACGCGATTCATCCGGGCAAGCGTGAGCGAATAGATTCCTACATTGGCTCCAATATCGACGAAGGTGTCTCCATCGCACAGGATCGAAGCCAGGTTTATGATGGCAGGCAGTTCGTCAGACAAAAGCGAGGAATTCCGTATTTTTCGGGAGGCCCGCAGGTATCCGTGTTCCTTGATTGAATGAATGCGAATGACGGCCCCCAACAATGAGATGTCCAGCTCCCGATTCCCCTCGATCAGCCGGGTCACGAACCGACGCAGATTGGGTCTTCGAACAAAGTTGCGATAAACATATTGCATCACAACCCAATGAACAGGCGGGTTCATCGCGGTTCATTTCCCCCGGCCCGCGTTGATTGAGCGGCTATGGGCGGCACCACACGAATTGCTGGCTGTTGGCATGCGCGGATTTCCGGGGAAAGGCTTCCGTTTGAAACAGGAAGGGCGAATTTGCACAATCTAGCCGCGCGCATCGTTGATTCAATGTTTTCCCACGGGCTCGACTTCGCGGTCATGTCCGCCGGGGCAATGCCGTCCCCGGCGACCCGCCCGGCGCTCGAGACAAAATGCGATCCGGAACAGGCGGACGGAGGCTGTTTTGACTTGGCGCGGGTCAATCTTTCCAGAATACCAGTCGCCGCGACATGACCATCTATCCCGCGATCGACATCAGAGGAGGACGTTGCGTACGGCTGACCCAGGGACGCGCTGATCAGGAGACGGTTTACGCGGACGTGCCGGCGGAGGTTGCCGCGCGGTTTCATGCGGCGGGAAGCCTTTGGGTTCATGTGGTCGATCTTGACGGAGCATTCGCCGGTGAACCGCGGAATCTCGCCTCCGTACGGTCCATCGTTGCGCTCGGACTGAGGGTGCAACTCGGTGGCGGGCTGCGGACGCGCGCCGCGGTTGAGCAGGCGCTCGATCTGGGCGTCAGCCGGGTGGTGATCGGCACGCGGGCGGCGGAAAGCGAGCCGTTTGTCGCGGACCTGGTGCGAAGTTACGGAGACATGATCGCCGTGGGCATCGACGCAAAGAACGGCCAGGTGGCGGTCAAGGGCTGGGTCGACACCACGAAGGCCGGTTCGATCGCGCTCGCGCAACGGATGGATGCGTTGGGAGTGAGCACGCTGATCCACACCGACATCAGCACCGACGGAATGCTGACCGGACCCAATCTGCCGGCGCAGGAAGCGATGCTCGCCGCGGTCAACTGTCGCGTCATCGCCTCCGGAGGCATCAGCCGGCGCGAGGACGTGGTGGCGCTTCTGGAGACAAAAAAACGCCGTCCGAATCTGGACGGCGTCATCATTGGCAAGGCGCTTTACGAGCAGCGGGTGGATCTGGGCGATTTGATCAGCCTGTCGGCGTGAAGAGAAAATCGCCGACCGGAGCATCCGGGAAGGTGTCGCCAATCAGGCGGGAGCGGTAGCCACTCCGGGCCAGGATCTGTCGAACTGTGGACGCTTCCGGATCCCCGTGAAAAGCCACGATAAAAAGCGGCCGTTTCCGGGCAAGCGCCTCCGACATGCCGGCGAGGGCGCGATGGCCATGGCCTTCGACATCGATCTTCACCAGATCGGGCAGACGAAGCCGGCCTGCGGCCACCAAATCGTCGAGGCGGACGGACGTGATCGGGATCGGTTGGCAGGAGGCGTGCGCCGTCTCGTCCTTATAGGGAAGATGCGTGGACGTGCTCTCGAGTTCACCATACGTGTACAACTCCGCGGATTCGGACCGGTCCGATGCTGCAGCGGGGAACAGCCTTAGCCAGGTCAGGCGGTTGAGTCTCCGATGATAGGCAAGCCGGCGGAAGCTGAGCGGGTTCGGTTCGAAAGCCGCGACCTCTCCAGAGGGCCCGACGCGACGGGCCAGTCCCACGCTATACAACCCGTAATGCGCGCCCAGATCCCAGCAGCTCCAGCCCCGGATGTCGCCGAGTGCAAGCATCTCAGCCTGCAGCGTCGGTTCATAGATCCCACGCCAGTAGGAAGTCCACGGATAAAGCGACCACCAGGCGCCGCTTGCAATTCCGCGACGGACCCTCACCGGAAACCAGGCCAATCGCGTGTTCAGGAGCAGGCGGCCGATGGCACGGCGGATGAGCGCATTCACGAGGGGCCCGCCCGGGCGGCGATCTCTTCCAGCGGGTAAGTAATGATCTCAGCAAGCGTCGGATGATACCAGGGCGCGCGCAGAAGATCGAAGACCGTGGCGCGCATCGCAAGCGGCCCGCTGAAACAATGGATGAGTTCTGCTGCATCGCGGCCGACGATCTCCGCACCGAGGATGCGCCCGCGCCGGGGCTCGGCGAGCACCTTCACATAGCCGTAGTTGGCCTCCATGAGGATCGACTTGCCGTGGTCGTTGAACGGATAGGAGGCGCTCAGATGAGGCTGGCCGTGTATCCGGAGGTCGCTCTCGCGCATGCCAATGGCTGCGAGCTGCGGATCCGTGAAGACAGCATCGAGCAGGAGGGATTCGTCAACCGGCCTGACTCCTTTGACTCCGAATGCGTGCCGGGCGGCCAGTTCGCCCTGGGCGACGGCGAGGTGCACGATTTCATGCGGTCCGCAGACGTCCCCGGCGGCATAGATGTGGGGCTGCGACGTCTGTTGCCAGCGGTTGACGCGGATGCGGCCGCCGGAGCCGCAGGTCACTCCTGCAGACTCCAGGCCGAGGCTCGCGGTGTTCGGTTCGCGACCCAATGCATTTAGCAGATGGCGTGCGCGCCGGGTTGTGATCCGGTCCCCGTGCTCAAACGTCACACCAAAGCCGCGGCGATTGTGGCTGACGTGCCGGACTTTTGTGCCTGTGAAGACTTCGATGCCCTCGTCCTGGAATGCCTGCTGCACGACGCCGGCCGCCTCGGGCGAATGGTTGCGAAGGATCTGCGGGCTGCGCTGGATGATCACGACGCGCGAACCAATCCGTCGAAGGAACTGAGCCAGTTCGCACGCCACAACGCCGCCGCCGAGGACGATCACGGATTCCGGCAACCGATCGAGATCGAGCACGTCATCGCTCGTCCAAAAAGGCACGTCGGCGAGTCCCGGCACCGGAGGGACGCTGACCTTCGATCCCGTGGCGATCAGAAAACGTCTCCCGCGGAGACGCGTGCCATCGCTCAGCTCCAGGGTGTGCGCGTCGACAAAGCGGGCCTGCTGCCGATGGAGCGCGTAGCTTCCGGAAGTGAGCTGCTGGACGCGGTGATGCGCGAAATCCGCAATGATGCGCTTCTTTCGTGCATGGACGGCTTTCATGTCCGCTGCGGCCCGGGGGATCCTGAGCCCAAAGGCCCGCCCCTGCAGGGCCTGATGCAGCATCTCGGCGCTGTAAAGCAATGTCTTCGAGGGCATGCAACCGCGCAGGATGCAGAGGCCGCCGAGGGCATTCGCGCCGTCGACGATCGCGACCTTCTTTCCGAGCGCAGCCGCCACGCGCGCCGCATTGAAGCCGGCGCTCCCGCCGCCAATGACGATCAAGTCATAGTGTCTCATCAGCAGAATTCCCTGCTAGCGCCCTTTTCCCCCGAGCATGACGTGGATCGTTTTCAGCACGATGGAAGCATCGAGGACGAACGAGAAATGGCGGATGTAGTAGAGATCGTACTCCAATTTGCGCAGTGTGTCCTCGATGTTGGCGCCGTAGGGATAATTCACCTGGGCCCAGCCGGTGATGCCGGGCTTGACCAGATGCCGGAAATGGTAGCAGGGGATTTCCTTTTCGTAACGCTCAACGAGCTTGATCCATTCGGCCCGGGGGCCGATGAGGCTCATGTCACCCAGCAAGACGTTCCAGAGCTGCGGCAGTTCGTCGAGCCGGGCGGCGCGCAGCAGGCGACCGGCACGGGTGACGCGGGTGTCATGGGCCTTTGTGTAAAGGCTCGCGGCGCCCTCATCCGGTCGCATCGTGCGGAACTTGTAGACCTGGAACAGCTGGCGGTTCTTCCCGACGCGGGTCTGTGAAAAGAAGACCGGGCCGCGGTCGTCGAGCCAGACCGCTGCAGCGCACAGCAACAGCACCGGCAGCGCGAGTGTCAGTCCAAGCGACGCGAATGTGACGTCGCTGATCCGCTTCAACCGGTCGTAGACCGGGTCGCGGGTGATCTCGAAGCCCTCTTGAAAGAGCCAGAGCTGGTCGAGACCCTGGAGCGGAATCTTGCGCCAATAGGCCTCATGGAAGAGCTCCAGCGTGTAGATGGACACGCCGGAGAACTGCAATTCCATGAGTTTCTCGGCGGCGGCGAACGGCAGATCGCGGCTGGATTCATGGAGCACGATCGTCTCAATCTGACGGCCAAGCCTGTCGAGCAGCGCGAACAATTGTGAACCGGGCTGCATTTCCATGCCGACCAGCGGAGACACGCTCTCATGATCCGCGGCATCAATTGCAACGAAGATGAGTTTCTGTTCCAGGTAGTTCTTCTCGCAGGACTCCTTGAATACGACGCAGCTGGCCTGGCTTCCAATGAAAACAATGGGCCACTTTTTGCGGGCGCCGATCGTGCGAAGCGTCAGCCAGCGCCGGTAGGCCAGGGTGAGCGGTATCAGGGCGGTGAAGCTGAACATGATCACCGCACGGGACGATTGCAGCGCGTATTGGTCGCGCATGAAAACAAAGGTCACCAGAAGCATCACCAACATGCCGGTGAACAGCGCGATCGCATGCTGACTTGTGTAGGCCAGACTGAGCATGTCGGTCCGCGCCGAGTAGCCGTCGATCAGGTAGATGACGAGGATCAGCACCGCGAAGGGCACCAGGAGAGCAGGGGTGTCGAAGACGCCCAGCGCCGGCGACCGACGCAGCCAGCTGACGACCCAAAAGACCACGATCAGGCACACAAGATCGAGCGTGATCAACAGCAGGGATGCCAGCCGGCGGTGGGTCATGGATTGGCAATTATGACCGAATCCCAATTCCCGGGGCAAGCAGTTGTTCCCAAGCGTCAAGCGCAGCCTTGAGAGCACCGGATTCCCGGTGCCAACGCAACGCCGCCTGCCCCATCAGCCGGCGCTGCGCTCCATCCTGCCGGAGCCGCTGCAATGTCGTCGCGATCTGACGGGGTTCGTTGACATCCACGGCAACGCCCGCGCCGTTCCGCGTCAACGATCGCGCCAGTTCGCACTGCAGCGGGCCGACGTAGAGGACCGGGCGCCCGACCGCCAGGATTCCGTACAGTTTGCTGGGAAACACGAGTCGCTCGCATCCGGTCCGCAGTGTCACAAGGTGGACATCGCCGACGGAAAGACTCTCGGAGAGCCTGGCTCGTGGCTGGGCCGGCTGAAACTGCACGTTTGTCAACCCTTGCGCCCGCGCCTTCGCCTCCATGGCGGCCCGCTGGGCTCCAGCGCCAATGAAAAGGAAGACGATGTCGGGTTCGTCGCGCAGCAGCGCGGCGGCGGCGAGCAATGGATCGAGCGCGTGAACCCGTCCAAGGTTGCCGGAATAGGCGACGACAAATTTCCCCTTCAACCCCCATTGCTCGATGAAGGGGTTGTTCTCCGCGGGCACGGGGGCGATTGCATCGGAACCGGGAGCCCAGTTGGGAATCACCCGTACCCGGCCGGCCGGCACGCCGTTCTCACACACAAGCGCAGCCATGTCGGGGCTGATTGCGACGCACGCATCCGCCTGCCGCCATGCGGCGTTCCGCCAGCGCATCCAGGGCCGGCTCAAGCCCGCCAACATCGTGTTGTCCGATAGTGCCATGGTGATCTCGGGGTGAACATCCTGCAGCCAGTGCATCACCTTCGCCCCGGCGCGTCGGCCCGCGGATGCGGCGACCAGGGCCAGTGCGGGCGGATCGGTCATGGCGACAATCCAGTCGCCCTTCCGTATTTGTTTTTTCAGGACATGGCGGCTGGCGATGGCGAACGTCGCATAGTCGATGGCCTTGCCGATCAATCCTTTTTCGCCCCAGCGGGTGGTTTGAAGCCGGATGATGCCCACACCACGCCGGACCTCCCGGCGGGGAGTCGCCGCCACGCCATCGTGGCTCGTGATCACCATGACCCGATGCCCGCGGGCGGCCAGCCCCTCCGCCAAATCGGCAAGCAACTGGGCGGTCGCCGCTTCGTCCGGCCAGTAAAAGCGGTTGATGAACCACAACCGACTGGGAAGGGATTGATTCATTGCGATCCTGCCGGTCCCGGACGAGAGGGACGAAGTGGCGAGGCCAGACTGCCGTCAAAGCGGCCGGTTCAACGTTCCGGCGTTCGACGTCGCAGTTCCTGAACTTTGACGGCGCTGAGAAACTCGTAGAAGGCCATCAGACGGCAGAAAACATACCCGCGGTATCCGTCAAGAAAGCCGGCGCGCCAAACGTAGTGGTAGAAGAAGCGCAGGGTGGGCCGGAAGGGAAGCGAACGCGCCAGCAATTTCAACCGGCGTTTGCGGGCCAGGCCCGCCTCGAGGTGCCCCGTGGAGGCGGTCGCCGGAGCGTCGCTCACCATGGCTTCCCAGTTGCTATACCGGTTGTGTTTCTCGACCCACGCCGCGACGGTGGGAAACGCGTAGTGCTCCATCGGGGCAGACAGATAGCCGGTGCGCCCGCGGAGGATGACATGCTCGTGGACCTCGTTGTCACCCGATCCGGTCAGCGCGGAACCGGGGAAGCATTCGTAGCGGCCGGTCCGATGGCGGAAAAACCGCAGGTTCCAGCTGGGATAATAGCCGCAGTGCTCGAGCCAGCCGTCGAGGAAATAGAAACGGCGGTTGACATAGTAGCCGTCGTAAAGCGGGCGGGCGACGACAGACTGAAGTTCAGCGGCCAGGGCGGGAGTGATCCGCTCGTCGGCATCAAGGATGAAGACCCAATCGTTGCGCCAGGGCAGCCGGTCCAGCGCCCAGTTCTTCTTCTTGGGGTACCGCCCATCCCAGCGAAAGTCGACCGTGGTCGCGCCCGCCTCCCGTGCCAGCGAGCAGGTGCCATCGGTGCTGCCGGAGTCGACGACGACGATTTCATTGCAAAAAGAGGCGGAAGCAACGCAGGGTTGGATGTTCGACGCCTCGTTGAGCGACGGGATCAGGACGGAGATCGGACAGGTTCCGGACATGCAGGAAAGCCGTTGAAGAGCCCGGCCCGCCCGTTGATGGAAAACATTCTGGCGGGGCGAAGTCTCGGATCAGCGGGGGTCAACGTAGCGTGGTGCTCGCGCCAGCGCCAGCGTAGATCGTGAGCTGGTGGTAGCGGATTGCGGTGAAGAAACAGAGCCAGAAGGTGATCATCACCGCCGGATTGGCGAATGGGAATTCAATCCAGGCGTAGAGCGCGATCAGGCCGCATCCGGAGAGCAACCACCGCGGGAACTCGGTGAAAGGGACGCGATGCCGGAACGCAGCGGTCAGCGGCAAAAGCCCCATCAACACCAGCAGGGCGGTGCCGGTGAGACCGACCTCTGCGACGGACTGCAGCCAGTCGCAGTGCGCCTCCGCATAATAGGTCTGGCCAAACCACCGCTCGACTGCGTATTGCGAATTGTAGATGCCGAACACCGTTGCATAGGAACCGAGGCCCCAGCCGAACCAAAGTTTGTCACGCGCCATGCGCCATGTGTCGGAATACAGCTGCTGGCGCGCCCCGAAATCGCCGTGCCGGCGCAGGTCTTCCACCTGTTGCCGCGTGGTATCCAGCCGTGCTTCGATGACCGGCCGGCCCAGGAGAAATATGGCGCCGAGGCCGATGGCGAACAGTCCCACCGAAAGGGACACCGGCAGCAAAAGCGGCCCGCCGGTCGCCCGGGCGCGGCGCAGGTGCAGCCGGAGCCAGTGGAACAGGGAAGCCGGCAGCAGGACGAGCAGCAGGATGGTGCAGGAACGCGAGGTGCTCAACGGGACCGAGGCCGCGATGAGAAGCGTGGCGACGAGCCCAAAGAGCGCAGGTGAATGTCTCTCGTCTTTCTGTCCCCCGTTGTGGGAGTAGTGAAAATGAAGTCCGAGCGCCGCCGCCGTCGCCATGACCGCGAATGCGCCCCAGTGATTATGATAGATGAAGCTCGCGAAGAACTCATCGTTGGGCGAATGAACGGCGCCGAAATAGAGGCCGGACGCATGCGCCAGTTTCTGGAATGTGCCCATGACTGCCAGAGCCAGCGCGTTGACCGTCAGAACAAGCAGGATTCCGCGCAGCATGCGGCGCCGGGTAACCACCACTGCAAGGTTGAAGCAGGAGAGAAAGATCGCGTCAAACTGCCATAGGGCGCGCAGCGACAGGACCGGCCGGGCAGAACTGGGCCAGGCATGCTTTGCGCCGTAGTTGATGAACACGTCGGCCCCGCCAATCACCGAACGTGTGAAGCTGGGGTTTTGCGCGCTCGCGATGACAAGCAGATTGAAGAGCACCAGCGGCCAGAGCCAGCGGACCGCGGAGGGTATTCCATCGTTGCGCTTCCACCGACGGAGGCAGGCATAACCGAGAATCACCGCTGCAAGACTGCCCCAACAACTGATGACCACCCGCGCAAAATCGGTCTTACCGCCGAAATCCCACGTCGTGAACACCAGCAGACTCGCGAGGTGGATCAGCGTAACAAGCTCCGGCCGGCTCAAGCCGTTTTTCCCCTGGCTTCCGGTCGGCCGGGGAGATTCTGAGGTCGCGTTCATTCTTTTCAGATTCGTCAGATCAGGTATCACGCGACCGGCTTCCTCAGTCGATCGTAGAACTCCGCAAGCAAACGCGCCGTTTTCTCCCACGAATACCGAGCGATCACCCATTCGCGAGCACGAGCGCCCCGCAGCCGGAGGCCATCGTGCGGTTCAGCCAGAACCCGCCGCAGCGTTTCACCATAGTCCGCCCACGGCACGCACCAGCCCACGTCATCTTTTGCCAGCATTGTCCACGGCGTCGCGTCGGTCACCAGCACAGGCACGCCCCAAGCCATCGCCTCGGCGATGACCATGCCGAAATTCTCGGAATGGGATGGCAGGAGGAAGACTGAGGCCACACCGTAGGGCGGCGGCCGGTCGCCGGCATCAAGCACCTGAATCTGCCTGCCAGCTGAATGTCTTTGCGCGTAGGCGCGCAGCTCATTCACGGAGTACTCCTGCGGAATTCCGGCGATGAGCAGCAACCAGTCCTTGGGTGCGACGGCCGCCCAGGTATCGATGAGTTCCAGGACCCGTTTCTTGCGGTGAAAGCGCGAATAGAAGAGCGCGACGGGCAGTGATGTTGCCGCGGGGCAGAGGCCGGACCAGATCTCGCATGCGCGCGTCAGTTCAGCTGCGGCAGGCGCTTCGACGCCATTCGGGGCCACGCAGACCGGCTGCCGAAAACCGCGCCGGCGGATGTCATCGACTTCCGCCATGCTCGTGGCATGCCAGGCGCGCGCTTCACTGAAGGCGCCGGGATGCACGAAATGCGAAGCCAGCCATTTCTTCCAGCGCCGGTGGTGCCAGGACCAGTCGCTCAGCATGCCGCGCGGTGAGATTACCAGCGGCGCGCCGGTCGTGCGCCCGGCAGCGCGTGCATAATGAAGGGTGCGAAGCCACAGCGAGTGGTGATGGACACAATCATATGGATTCCGGCGAAGGTGTTCGCGGAGACCGGCCGACGGGCACAAGAACTCGGGACGATCGCGCCGAAACTGCAGCACCCGGAGCCCCTCTTTCTGAACGGGCTCGCCGCCAATGCATGGCTGGGTGGCGAGCAGGTCCACTTCATGACCCAGCCGGGTCAGCGCCTCTGCAAGCCGGCGCACGGACTTGGATGGCCCGCCGTGGCGTTCCTCAAGGCTGGGGACGATCTGGGCGATTCGCACAGGATTACGGGACTACGGGACCACGGACTACGGGACCACGGACTACGGGACCACGGACTACGGGACTACGGACTACGGGACCACGGACTACGGGACTACAGGACCACGGGACTACGGACCACGGGATTACCAGACCACCGGACCGGGACCGACGGCCAGACGCGCTAGGCTGATGACCACCAGGCTTGTGATCGTGGCTATGAATTTGCGGGTCATCCCTGCTTCTTTCTCGACTGCCTTGATTAACCCATGAAGGCAGGCGAATGCGTGTTTTGTTTGCTCGTGGAATAGGGGGGCTTGTTCTGTCGAGAGATCGCCGAGCCGATGAGAAAGGTGGATGAAATACTGCGTTTCGGACAGCGAGCCGCGGGCGATGTAGAGAAAGTGCAGATAGTCTCGTTTGCTCTCGCAGGATGATCCCTCGACAATGTTGGCCGGAACGGAATATGCCGCCCGTCGGATCTGACTGGTCAGACCATAGAGTTCCTCGCGCGGGAATTCGCGTGTCCGTTCATAGATCGCGACGGTCAAATCGTCCGCCAGTCTCCAAGCCTCGATTTTGGTGTAGTCTCTCATGGTCCGTAGCCTCGCGTCTTGTGGTCCGTGGTCCGTTGTCTTGTGGTCCGTGGTCCTGTGGTCTCTGTGGTCCGTAGTCTGTGGTCTCGTAGTCCTTCAGACCGGCATTGGCCTTTCCTTCACCGGCCGGCACGGATGTCCGGCGCAGACCATGCGCGGGGGCAGATCCTCGACGACGACCGAGCGTGCGCCGACCACGCAGAGCTCGCCCACGGTTACGCCGGGTCCCACGAACACGTCGGCGCCGAGCCAGGCGTTGGCGCCGATTACGATCGGTCTTGTGACCAGTGGCATGGCCCAGCGGGTGTAGTCGTGCGTCCCGGCGCAGAGATGGCAGTTCTGGCTGATATTTGCCCCGTAGCCGAGGGAGATGCGGCCCAGGTTATAAAGACTGACGCTGCGACCAACCATGGCATGCGATGCAAGCGTCAGCTTCCACGGGAAATAGACGCGGGCGGACGGGAAAATCACAACGTTCCAAGGTGACGAAATGTCGGCTCCGAAGGCCTTCAGCAACCAGGCCCGCCACCAATGCCAGGGGCGCGGACTCCAGCGAAACAAGGTCGCCTGCACCAGTGCCCAAAGCCAGCCGAGCAACACCTCGCGTTTGGCGTAGGGTGTAACACAACCCTGGCCCAAGTATGGTGAAATATCAGCCATGGCGAAGTCTAGGTTTGTCGGTCGGCCGGCAGCAGCAACGTTGAAAAATCCGCCAGCAAACGGTCGGCGAAAGCCGGGTAGTCATAGGCCCGCACGCCGGCCTGGGCCGCCGCTGCAAGCCGTCTGCGGCGCGTCGCGTCGGCCAACAAGCCGGCCAGTGTGTTCGCAAGTTGGTCAGCGGCATCGGGTGCCGTGTGGTCGAACACAACCCCGGATTCCTCGTGGCGGACGAAGTCGGTGAAGTTGTCGAGGCGCGAAACGACCGGCACGGCGCCGGCGGCCATGGCCTCGGCCACGGACACGCCAAAGGTTTCCCCGCGCACGGCGAGACTTGGATAGCAGAAAATGTCGATTTCCCCATAGAGAGCCGCCAGACGCTGCTCGGAGAACTCCGGTTCCTGCAGGCGGAATCGCTCTGCAGGCAGGCCTGCCGCCAGACGTCGCTGGATGGCCGCCACAAACTCCGGTCCCGAGCCTCCCCGTGCGACGTCCGCCGGACCGCAGAGCAGAAGGCGCCACGCAGGCAGGCTTGCATTCCTTGCCAGCTTCAGGGCTGCATCTGCCAGCAGCTCGAGGCCTTTCTCACGATTCAACCGGCCGACGTAGCCGATGGTCAGCGGAGCAGCAGGCGTCCGCTCCGAACGTTGTGCCGCCAGCAACTGCCAGTTGATCGGATAACCAAAAAGGCGGATTTTCGGAGCCAGGCGGGGGTTTTCCTTCAGGACGGCTGTCCGCACGACGGAACTGACCGCCATCACCCGATGCAGCCGGCGATAGAACCGAAACTGACCCTTCGGCATCCGGCCGGGCATGACGACCACTCGCCCGCCTCCTCGTGGGAACCAGCCAAACCACAACGGGAGGGCCACGCAATTGATGATGGTGACGTCGGCCGGCGGAATCGTGAGCCACACGCGCAGGCTCCACCGGAGGTCGAGCCAGAGATTCTGAGCGAGGCGGGCGGTATGGTCATGACCATGCACCCGCACGAAATTGATGCCCCCGGCTCTTTCCAGCGGAGCCAGGCCGGGCCAGTCGCGTGAAATCACGGTCACCTCGTGGCCGCGGGCGGCAAATTCACGCGCGAGTCCATACCAGCTCTTTTCCGATGCGCCGCCGGCCAACGGCGGCACGGGAAGAAAAAACCCCATGACGATGTTGATTCTCATGGAAGGACAACGGACCACGGACTACGGACTACGAGACTACAAGACGACGGACTGCGATACCACGGGACGACGGAATCAGTGAGCAAGGAGAGATAAACTGCGAACGGGCTCGAGGTCATGTGGTCTTGTGGTCAGTGGTCTTACGGTCGCCAAAGCGCGTTGATCGCGCGCAACAGCCCTTTCGTCGTTTGTGCGTAGGTGTAACCCGCAATGCGCTCCGCCGCACCCGCCTTGATATTGGCAGGGTCTCGACCAAGCGTGTCCAGCGCTTCGTCGAGTTTTGCGCGCAGGTGTGCCGCGTCGCCGGCGCGGAATACCCAGCCTGTCTCGCCGTCAATCACGAGGTCTTGCTGGCAACCCACGAGATCACTCACCAGGCAGGGCACGCCCATGTGCATCGCTTCGTTGACGGCCAGGCCCCAGGTCTCGAAGTTTCCCAGCGACGGCAGGACGAAAAGATCGGCGAGCAGATAGCGGGCGGGCATTCCGCTCTGGTTGGCGAACGGAAGAAAGCGCACATCCGCCTCCGGATTCCGGGCGGCATGCGCCTGCAGCACCGATTTCTCCTCACCGTCGCCGACAAAGAGCAAGGTGACGCCCGGGCGCGGCGTTGCGAGAAATGCCTCCAGCAGGGCCAGCGGCCGCTTCCGGGGCATCAGCTTACCGGCGAAGAGCACGACGCGCTGTCCTGGGGCGAGCCCCATTTCCGCTCGCAGGCGCTGCGCGGCCTCCCGGTGAACCGGGCTGGCCGGATCGAAATGCTCGTGATCGACCGCATGGGGAGCGAAATACAGACGGCCTGCCGGCACGTCGAAGGCCTCGAAATAGGCACGGTTGGCCGCGCCGACATAAGTGACCGCGGCGAACTGGCGGTAAATGGCGCGCAGGAGAACTCGTTTCAAAAATGAGGGTGACGCCTGGCCCAGCAGGTGCGAATCGCCGCGGAAAATCAGCGGGATGCCGCGCCGCCGGCACCACGCGATGAGCCGCAGATGAGTGGCGTAACGGTACCCGAAAAGCAGGACAAAATCAGGCGGCCATGCGGCCAGGCGCTCCGGTAGTGCCGGATTGCGGAGACCCCAGAAGGATTCGGTTCCCGGCCGGCTTGCGGAATTGGAGACGAACTCCGAATCGTAGCCGTCAAGCAGGTTTACATCCCAGGCAAATTCTGTGCCGAATCCAGGATCCCGCCGGACCGTCACACCAAAATCCCACAGGTAGAATACCCGGAATTCGAGGGGCGTGTGCGCGCGCAGCCAGCGAAACCACGGACTATAGTATTGCGTGGGATGCGAGAGCACCACAGCGAGCCTTGGCTGCCGAACCAGTGTCATCAGGAACCGAACAAGATTTTGAACCCGAGGGGAATGCCCAGTGCGACGGCGGCTGCCTGGAAGAGCGAAGAGAGCCATGTCGCGGCGATCATCTCGGTCTGAAAGGACCAGGCGGTGAGCAGGATCACGAACAGACCGATGGTGGACAACTGCGGTGCGCCGATGGAGAGTGTGCTAACGAACTTGAAACCAACCCCGACTGTGACGCCTAAAAGTGCCAGCCCGACAAACCCAAAATTTGTATACGATTCGGCCAGCTGGCCGAAGGCGATGGAGACTTTGGTGGCGGAATCCTCGTCGAGAAGACCGAAGTAGAGCCCGAGCCGCACATTTGCCTCGAGGCTGGATGGTTTGTCGGGCCAGAAAACACGCGGAATCACCAATGCCGGGATGTCGACATACGACTCGCCGTAGAGATAGGATTGATAAGTGGGAACGCGATCAACCACGAGGCAGAGCATCTGGAAGAGGGATGCGCGTTCGACCAGATTTGAGGTCAGCGAGCGGTTCTTGCCCGCTTCCTCCTTGGTCGATGTCAGGCCGCGTTGGAACCATTCTGCGAAGAACCCGGGCAGCTTTGTCAACCCGGGGGCGGGTTTGCCCTCCTCCCAGTAGATCGCGCGCATGGCATTCTTGCCGTTGTGGAGCACGGCCGTCACGCCCACCCCGACGACGAGGACGACGACGGGAACGCGCCGGCTCGCCGTGATATATCCAATCATCGCCAGAACAAATATCGAGATGCCCGAGATCAAATAGAGACCGGAAAAAAGCAGGATGATCTGGACCGTCAGATTGCCGGCGGAGATGATCTTGTCCGCCAGGGACAGACTGCCTTCGCCCCAGCGGCGGAATTGAATAAACACGCAGACGATTCCAATGCCAAAAAAGATGGCGCGATAGAGTCCCTCAAATTGGCCGAGGAGCAAATCGGTGAGATTGGCAAGCAATTGGTACAGCGTGCTCAACCAGAGACCGATCTGCGCATACCGCAGCAGCCGGTCGGACATGAGCGGTTCGGCCATCCATGATCGGGCGATCGGCCGCCAGCGGTTGAGGCTGAATCCGGCCATGGCTGCGGTTTGGAAAACCAGCACTCCGACCGCGGCCTGCCAGGTCACGGCATCGGAGAACGCAAGCACCGCTGGATGTCCAGCCATGAGGGGAAACGCGTAGAAGCTGATCGTGGTCAACATGAAAATCTCAAACACGGGAAACCACGGACTGCGACGACGCGTCCACTCCAACATTGGCAAAGCGGAGAGTATGACCATCCCGATGCCGCCGCTGATGAGCAGGGGATTCTTCAGCGGCGACTGCAGATACAGCCAACCGCACGCAGCGACCAGACCGACGACACCGAAGAGATAGAACCGTCGCGAAGTCCGGAACGACGGAGTGTGTTGCGAGCTGTCCATTTAGCGAGGCGCTGTCGGAGCCGGGCGCGGCTCCGCTACTTCAATCCCCGTAGCGGCGCGGCGTTCCGCGCCGAGGCTGCCGTTGGAGCCGGGCGCCAGCCTTCGCTGAAGCTCCGGCCACGCACGCGGCTCCGCTACAAATCTGCAAGTGGGTGTGCGGCGCTGCCTGAAAACTTGACCGGATTGCAGCATGACTCGGAATTCAAGGACTGATCGCTTGATCGAAGAGCTCGCACTGGCGGGTGGTCAGTGTCTCAGCGAGATAGGTCCGCCTGAAGAACGCGTCGTTGCGTAGCGGTTGCCCCGCTGGAGGAAACCCTGCGAGCGCGAGATCGAAGAAACGGTGAATCTCCGCATACGCAGGCTCACACGATTCATCAAGATCGAAAGTCGCGATCGTTGAGCAGTTCAGATCGGTCAGGAGACCGGCGAGGTAGCTGTCCCGGAAGACAATACTGAGGATGGGTTTTCCCGAAAGATAATAGGGATAGAGTTTGGAGGGCGAATACGAGCGATCACTCGACCCAAGCAGGAGCAATGCATTGGCCTCCATGAGAAATCGCAGACTCTCCAAATAGCCAATCCGATGCGGCACTTCCGTCACCAGGTCGTCCATTCCTAATGCCTTGGCAACAGGCATGACTGAAAAACGACCCGCTCCCTTGGCAACATAGCTTGTGCCAAGGAAACGGAACCGAAAGCGCGCCGCCCCGGAAACGCGTGCGCGATAGCTGCGCAGCGCGCCAAACAGAACGTCGAGGGCGTGCGGCATGATCGGTCCGGCGGCGCCCGTGTAGACAAAGAGGATCTCACCCGGCTTGCGTTCGTTGGCCGGCTCCCCGGCGGTGTTTTTCCTGAGGAACGCGAAGTCCGACGCTGTCGCCCCGAAGGCAATTGTTTCCTGGGGCCTCGCCGCGAACCACGGGTAGCGCCGCCCGAGATCGGAGAGGTACCTGGCCGAAACGCTCATGAAGCCGCTCGCCCGGCGATACGTCCTCTGCTCGAATGCCGCGGCCAAAAAGCGGGCAAGCTGGTACTTCTTCCCCCCCGGCGGAACCGGGGCGCC
>Ga0182027_10000827_pt1 | contig 52428 bp, 55 predicted proteins | sample 712E1DmetaG_FD_121300 | JGI IMG/M metagenome (GOLD analysis project Ga0182027, IMG submission 121300) | Permafrost microbial communities from Stordalen Mire, Sweden - 712E1D metaG (Illumina Assembly) | ecosystem: Environmental > Terrestrial > Soil > Wetlands > Permafrost | place: Sweden...
CCCTTGGAACGCCGGTCATCGTGCATATCTGCGGCAAGATGGGGGCGGGGGCTCGCCTCTTGCCAGGGCTGACCAGCGAAGCCATCAGCGTGGACGCGATGATCGATCTCAAGGGACTGAAGGTGGACGCGCCCGGGCTCACCACCATGGGCAACCTCAGCACCTATTTGTTGCAGTGGGGATCGCCGCAAAAGATCGCGGATCGCGCGGTGGAATTGGTGGAAGACGGCGTGAACATCATCGCACCGGCCTGCGGGCTTTCCACGTCAACCACCTTGGCCAACATCACGGCCATGACCCGTGCTGTGCAAACGGCAAGGGAACGTGCCTCGTGAGCACCAGCGTGGAGGTTCGTTTCCTACCCGGACCCTTTGTCGCGGAAGTTGAACCGGGCAGCACGCTCCTGGCCGCGGCTCGCAAGGCCAACGCGCCCCTGGAAGCGCCCTGCGACGGGGCTGGGATTTGTGGCAAGTGTCTGGTGCAACTGCATGGCGGCGATAACGAGGGTCGGCTGGTGTTGGCATGCGATGCTCGCGTGCGAGCCAGGGTCACGGCGACCATTCCTCCCCGAGGAGATCAAACCCTCGCCATCGTGGACCATGGTGTGGCGGTGGCTCGGCCGCTCTCTCCGTACGTCACGGTCCGCGAGTCGCTCGGCGCCACCATGGTCTGGGCGGGCGGAAGGTTGCTCGCCTACGAGCCTGGTCCAACCCCGGTCGCCAACCTCGGCATCGCGGTGGACATCGGAACCACCACCCTGGTCGTCGTGCTGGTGGATTTGGCGTCGGGGCGCGAATTGTCCGTGGCTTCGGCACTGAATCCTCAAACTGCGTTTGGCCACGACGTCCTGTCGCGGATCCGCTTTGCGGCCGAGCCGGATGGCCTGGCGACCATGCAGCAAGCGTTGATGAAAACGCTCAATGCATTGGTCGTTCAAGTTTGCCAGCGCGTGGGCGCACAGGCGACCCACATCCACGAAGCCGTGCTAGGCGGAAACACCTGCATGTTGCACATCGCAGCCGCCGTGGATCCAGCGCCGCTCGGACGCGCGCCCTACACGCCGTCGCTGACCGGGGGTGGCCATCTGCAAGCAACGGAGCTGGGCTTGGCTATTGCGACGCACGGACTTGTGTACTTGCCGGCCGTGGTCTCAGGTTTCGTGGGTGCCGACATCACGGCCGGAATTCTGGCGACCGATCTGCACCGAGCGCGCGAGACGACTCTGCTGCTGGATATCGGTACCAACGGTGAAATGGTCCTGGCCCACGCGGGTGAACTGTGGGCCACGTCCACTGCGGCGGGGCCGGCCTTCGAGGGCGTGAACATCACCTGCGGCATGCGCGCTACCAAGGGCGCCATCGATTCGATCGCCGTGGCCGGGGACGGCCAAGAGGTAGTGCACACCATCGGCGAGGCGCCCGCCGTTGGCATTTGCGGCAGTGGGCTCATCGACCTGGTCAGTCGCTTGGTTCGACGTGGCGCCATTGGAAAGAGCGGTCGCTTCGAGCCAGCGGTATCGCCAGGTGTGGGCGCGTGGCAGGACGACGCGGGCCGGAGAGCTTTGCGCTTGCCAGGTGACGTGGTCTTGACCCAGAAAGATGTTCGGCAAGTGCAATTGGCCAAGGCTGCCATTCGCGCTGGGCTCGAAGCGCTGCTCGATTCGGCGAAGGTGAGTGTCTCGGACGTGGGGCGTGTGCTGGTGGCGGGCTCGTTTGGTTACCACCTGCGGCCCGAGAGCCTGGCGGGCGCCGGGCTACTGCCACCGCTCTTGGCGGCCCGAGTGGAAGCCGCTGGCAATACCTGCAAGTCCGGTGCGGTCACCTTGCTGACCTGCGACAGCACCCGCCACGAATTGTTGGCGGTCGCCAAGCGCACGCGGAGCGTGGAGCTGTCGAACGACGATGCGTTCAGCCGTCGATTCGTGAGCCACATGGCTTTTGGAGAAATCGAAGCATGACCAAGAAGGATGCAAAGAAGGCTGCAAAGAAGACAATCCTGTCAAAATCCGGCGGTCCCGCGCGGGCACCCACTTGCACCGATTGTTTCGTGCTCGATTGCTATCGTCGCGACAAGAAGGCACCTAACTTCTGTTTGACCGACGGCGCCGGCGCCGCCCAAGTGGCGAGCACCAAGCGCATCTATGCCGGCAAGGGCAGCGACGGCAAGGTCGCGCGCGCCGCCGCCGAGATCGAGGGCCGCTACTACGGCAAGCTGACCCGCGTTGAAGAGATCGTCGCCTTTGCACGCCGGATCGAGGCACGGCGCATCGGCATCGCCACCTGCATTGGCCTGGTGGAAGAGGCACGGCTGTTCACACGCGTGCTTGCAGCCAAGGGTTTCGAGTGGCACAGCGTCTTGTGCAAGGTTGGCTCGGTGGATAAGACCGACATCGGTATTCCGGATGCCCTGAAGATCCAGCCCGGTCATCACGAGGCCGCGTGCAATCCCATTTTGCAAGCCAAGCTGCTCAACGCCCAGAAGACCGATCTCAACGTCATCATCGGACTTTGCGTGGGCCACGATGCCCTGTTCACCAAACACTCGCGGGCCTTGGTGACCACCCTCATTACCAAGGATCGCGTGCTGGGGCACAACCCGGCGGCGGCGCTTTACACGAGTGGTTTCTATTACAAGCGCATTTTCGACGACAAGGAGCTGTAGATGTCCGAGAAACGCTATTGGGACGAGTCCATCGAAACCCTGCCACGCCCCAAGCTTGAGGAGTACCAAACCGAACAACTACGCAAGCATTTGGAATTGGCCTGGGACAAGTCACCCTATTACCGACAAGCCTTTGAAGCGGCCGATGTCCGACCCGCTAGTCTTCGCCGGCTGGAAGACCTGCGGCGCTTTCCCTTCACCGACAAGGCCATCGAGCGCGACCGCCAAGTGGCGGTGCCTCTGCTTGGGGACATGACTGCGGTGACCGAGGAGGAAGTTGTGTTCGTGGCGGCGTCCAGCGGTTCCACGGGCGTGCCCACGCTGAGCCCCTTCACCAAAGAAGACTTCGATGAATTTCAGGATGTACAGGCGCGCTTGTTTTGGGGAACCGGCATGCGGTCACGCGATCGCTATGTCCATGCCCTGAATTTCACCCTCTTCGTGGGCGGCCCCGATGTCATCGGCGCGCAGAAGCTTGGGGCGCTGTGCATTTGGGCGGGTTCGATTCCGTCGGATAGGCTGCTGTTCATCATGAAGAACTTCCAGCCGACCACGACCTGGACCACGCCATCGTATGCTTGGTACCTGGGGGAAACGGCCAAGCAGCAAGGCATCGATCCGGCCCGAGATCTAGGCATTCGCCGCATCATCGTGGCGGGCGAGCCAGGCGGCTCGATTCCAGCCACCCGCGCCGCCATCGAGACGCTTTGGAACGCCAAGCTCTACGATTTTTACGGCATCTCGGACATCTTCGGGGCGTGCGCGGGCATGTGTTCCGAGCGCGACGGTTTGCATCTGGCGGAGGACCACATCGTTCTCGAGGTCGTCGATCCGGCAAGTGGCGAACCCATCGAGGGCGATGCGCCGGGCGAGATGGTGCTAACGACGCTGCGCAAGCGGGCGCGGCCCATGATTCGCTTTCGTACCGGCGACATCATTCAGCGCTATCCGGAAGGTTGTGCCTGCGGGCGCACGCACGTTCGCTTCAAGGTGCTTGGCCGGCGCGACGACATGTTCATCGTGTCGGGCGTCAACGTCTTTCCCAGCGACATCGAGTACGTGGCTCGCAATGTGCCTGGCCTGACCGGCGAGTACAAAATTGTCGTCTACACCGAAGACCACCTGACCCGGTTCGACGTCGAGGTCGAACGCACGGCCGACTTCCAGGGTGCCGACGAGGACATCGGCGACGAAGTGAAGAAGCAGATTGCCACGCGCCTGGGCGTGCGGCCCCGGCGTGTGAAAGTGCTGGCTGCGGGCTCCCTGCCACGCGCGACCCACAAGGCCAAGCGCTTGGTCGACCTACGCGGTGCGGAAGGTATCCGATCGCGCGGGGAAGGAATATAGGCTCCCCATGCCGAGCACAAGTCACCGCGTGGGCAAGTTCAGCGAGTCGGTCATTCGTCATATGACCCGGCTCGCGAATGCCCATGGGGCCATCAATCTTTCCCAGGGATTTCCCGACTTCGATCCGCCCGAGGAATTGAAACGGGCCGCGGAGTTCGCCGGAAGGCATGGACCCCACCAGTATGCCGTGACTTGGGGCGCGCCCGCGTTCCGTGCGGCCCTGGCGCGCAAGCAATCGCGCTGGATGGGCATGGAGATCGATCCCGATGCCAATCTGGTCGTCACCTGCGGCAGCACCGAGGCCATGATGGTGGCCATGATGACGGCCTGCAATCCTGGCGACCGCGTGGTCGTGTTCTCGCCCTTCTACGAGAACTACGTCGCCGATACGATTCTGTCGGGCGCCGAGCCCATTTACGTCTCGCTTGAGCCGCCGGAGTTTCGCTTTCGCGAGGCAGAACTAAAGAAGGCCTTTGCCCAGAAGCCGAAAGCCTTGATTCTGTGCAATCCGGCGAATCCCTCGGGGCGGGTGTTCACGCGCGCGGAATTGGAGTTCATCGCGGATCTGGCGGAGGAGGCCGATGCCTTCGTCATCACCGACGAGGTCTACGAGCACATCGTGTATTCGCCGCATCGGCATACCTACTTTGCGTCGCTGCCGGGCATGAGCCGCCGCACGATTTGCTGTGGCTCACTTTCCAAGACCTATTCCATCACGGGCTGGCGCCTGGGCTATGTCATCGCCGCGCCGGAGGTGATCGCGGGGGCGCGCAAGGTGCACGACTTTCTTACCGTGGGTGCCGCGGCACCGTTGCAAGAAGCGGCAGTCGCCGGCTTGACCTTGCCCGACAGCTACTACGTCGAATTGCAAGCGAGCTACACTGCCAAGCGCGATCTCTTTCTGGGTTTCTTGCGGCAGACCGGCTTGCGCTTCACCGAGCCCGAGGGCGCCTATTACGTGATGGTGGACATCGCCGAGTCGGGCTGGACCGACGATCGTGCCTTTTGCGATTGGCTTGTCAAGGACGTGGGCGTGGCCGCGGTTCCGGGATCGAGCTTCTTTCGCGACCCGGTCACGAGCTGGATTCGCTTTCACTTTGCCAAGAAGCCCGAAACCCTGGAGGACGCGGGTCAACGGTTGATTGGACTACGCGAGCGCGCGGCGAAGGCCAGGGGGAAGGTCTAATTGCTCGAAATTCGCTGGCACGGCCGGGGCGGGCAGGGTGCGTTTACAGCCGCGCGTCTGCTGGGCGCGGCTGCCTTGTTCGATGGGCAGTTCGCGCTGGCCTTCCCGTCGTTTGGTCCCGAGCGGCGAGGTGCCCCCATCCAGGCCTTCACGCGTATCGATGGTCGCCGCATCGGCGATCGCAGTGCGGTTCGCGCGTGCGATTTCGCGGTCGTTCTCGACGAGACGCTGGTGGGTCCGCTGGTCGCCGAGGGCATTCGCGCAGGTGGTGCTCTGCTGGTCAATTCCGCTCGCCCATCGTCTGCGTGGACGGGGCTCGGCGTTCGCGTGCTGACCGTGGACGCTGGCGCCATCGCGCGGGCCATCCTGGGCCGGCCGATTGCGAACACCGGCATGATAGGCGCCCTGGTGGCGGCCTCGGGGGCCGTGCAACTCGAGGCCGCCTTGCGCGCCATCCAATCCGAAATGCGTCCTGAGCTGGCCGAGAAGAATGGCGAGGTGCTTCGCAAGTGTCACGACCTGGTCGAGGAGCAGCGCAATGCCTAAGCCCAAGGTTCGGCTGTACATTCGGCCAAGCTCGCCGAAGGTGTATCCAGTCGGTCCCTGTTTCATGGCCGGGCATTTGGTAGAAACCAACGCCTCCTGGCGGAGCGAGCGCCCTCTCGTCACTGTCTTACTTTGCACTGGCTGCCAGCGCTGCGTGCGCGCCTGCCCCGACGGCGCGGTTCTTCGGGTCGGGACGGGAGTCGCCATCGACTATGACTTTTGCAAAGGGTGTGGCATCTGCGTGCACGAATGTACCGCAAAGGCCATCACGATGGTTCCAGAAAGGGGACCCAATGACGTCTAGTTCCTTAGCCTCGAATACGCAGTCCCATTTCATCTCTGGCAACGAAGCGGTGGCCTGGGGGGCGCGGCTCGCGCGTCCGCACGTCATCGCCGCTTATCCGATCACGCCGCAAACCGTAGTTATCGAGCGTTTGGCGGAATGGGTGGCTGAAGGACAACTGGGCTCGGAGTTCCTGCACGTGGAATCCGAGCATTCGGCCCTGTCGGCGTGCATGGGCGCGAGCGCGCTCGGGGCGCGCAGCTTCACCGCCTCCTCGTCGCAAGGCTTGCTTTACATGGCGGAGTGCCTGCACTACGCCAGTGGCGGACGGTTCCCCATCGTGATGATGAATGCCAACCGCGCGCTGGCCTTGCCTTGGAACATCTACGGCGACCAGCAGGATTCCTTGGCACTGCTTTCCGGCGGATGGATCCAGATCTATATCGAGGACGCGCAGGAGGCGCTGGACATGACCATCCAGGCCTTCGCCATCGCCGAGCACCCGGATGTGCTGACCCCGGTGATGCTGAATCTGGACGGTTTCGTGCTGACCCACACCTACGAGCCTGTGCAGATCCCTGCGCAAGAAGCTGTGGATGCCTTCTTGCCGCCGTTTCGCGCAGTCAGCAAGATGGATCTCGACGCACCCACGAACATGGGATTCACCGCCGGGCCGGCCCACTACACCGAGTTCAAGGTTCAGCAACATCGGGCCATGCTCGAAGCGACGCGCGTGGCGGCCGAGGTGGACGCCGAGTTCGCGCGACGCTTTGGCCGCAGCTATGGCGGTGCGGTGACCGCGTATCGTTGCGAGGATGCCGAGGTGGTGCTGGTAACCTTGGGAAGCGTGGCGGGCACAGTCCGCGATGCCGTCGATGGGTTGCGTGGCCGGGGTGTGGCGGTTGGTATGCTCAAACTGCGCTTCATGCGGCCGTTCCCCGGGCACGAGATTGAACAGGTTGTGAGCGGCGCACGCGCGGTGGGTGTGCTTGAAAAGGACGTCTCCTTTGGAAACGCGGGCGCAGTGTTCAGCGAAGTTGCTTCGACGCTCGCGGGTGCGGCCAATCGGCCCGTGCTGCTCAACTTCGTGGCCGGCCTCGGTGGGCGCGACATATCCCGCGCGGACGTCGAACAGATGTTTGTGGATCTGATCGCCGCGACCACGCAGCCATGCGAGCGCGTTCGCTTCGTCAACGTCCAGGAGACAAACAATGTCTGAGGCACTTTCCGCCAAGCTCTCCTTGCCCGACGACGAGCTCTTTCTGGGACACAAGGCATGCGCAGGGTGCGGTGGTAGCCTGGCCGTGCGACTGGCGCTCAAGGTGCTTGGCGAACGGTGCTTTGTCGTTCTGCCGGCCGGGTGCATGTCGGCGGTCGGATTTCTCTATCCACAGCTCGCCTTTGGCTGCAACGCCATCATCTCGACCTTCGCGGGCACGGCGTCGATGATGTCAGGCATCGCCGCTGCGGCACGGGCCCTGAAGTTGCGCGACTACCACGTGGTGGGCTTCGCGGGCGATGGCGGCACGGCGGACATCGGGCTTCAGGCTTTGTCCGGCGCTATCGATCGGCGCGAAAACTTCATCTACATCTGCTACGACAACGAAGCCTACATGAACACCGGCGTGCAGAAGAGTGGCCTCACTCCCTTTGGCGCCCGTACCACGACCAGCCCAGCGGGTAAGCGCGCAGCCGGAGCACGGAGCCACAAGAAGGACCTGTTCGAGATCGTGGCCGCCCACGGGGTCGACTATGCCGCCACCGCCACGGTCGCCCACTCGTACGACTACATTCGCAAGGTAGAGAAGGCACGCGCCACGGTTGGCACGTCGTTTTTGCACGTGCTAGCGCCTTGCCCGACCGGCTGGGGCATCGAGACCGATCAGACTTTGGAGGTCGCGCGGGGGGCCGTCGACTGTGGTCTTTGGATCCAGGCCGAGTACGAAGGCGGCCATTATCGGATCAATAAATCGCCTCGACGCTTCAAGCCCATCGAGGAGCATTTGGCGTCCCAGAAGCGATTCGCACATCTCGCAAAGGCCGACATCGCCGCCATCGAGAAAGAGCGCGACGGTCGCTGGAAGCGGCTACAACGACTATCCGGCGGCGGGTAATGCTTGAAGCGTCGCTCAGGTTCGCGAATCACGTGTGCCATAAGGTTCCTGTTGCCAGGCCATGTCTCGTCTAGTAGAAGTATGTCTATTACAACGCAGGCGCCTCTTGGGATAGACGCGTCCGAGAACTGCGCTACTGCGCTAACCCGTTTCAAGACAGGACTAAGAGAAACCATGAGCATCACAGGCAAAGTTAGTGCTTTCATCATCGCGACGCTCGGCATCGCCACCCCGGCAGTTGGCGCCAGCCCCCAAACTCTTCGGTTTGGCGTTGGCCCCGGCCCTTACGGAGATCTGGTTACCAAGGCGATCAAGCCCGAGCTGGAGAAGAAGGGTTACAAGGTGGAACTGGTCACCTTCCAGGATTGGGTGCAACCCAACTTGGCGCTCGGCAACAAGGAAACCGAGGTGAATGTCTTCCAGCACCGCCTGTACTTGGAAAAGTTCTCCAAAGATCACAATCTCCAGCTCTCTCCTGTCATCCGCATCCCCACGGCGGGGTTGGGACTCTATTCCAAGAAGGTGAAGTCACTTGACCAACTCAAGCCCGACGACGAGGTGACCTTGCCTCTGGATCCCACGAATTTGGCCCGATCCCTGCGATTTCTCCAGAAGGCCGGCCTGATTACGCTGAAATCCAACATCGATCCCACCAAGGCGTCGGAAAAAGATATCGCGACCAATCCGAAGAAACTGAAATTCGTGCCCACCGAGGCGGCCCAGATTCCGCGAACGCTTGGAAGTGCGACGATCGCCGTTGTTCCAGGAAATTTTGCAATTGCAGCGGGATTCAAACTCACCGAGGCGATCGTGCTGGAGACACTGGACGAGGATATCAAGATCGTGGTCGCCGTGCGGACCGAGGATCTTGAGAAGCCGTGGGTGAAGGAGATTGCCGCCGTCGTCGAAGGTGAAGGTTTCCACAAGGCCGTGGAGGACAAGAAGAACGTCTTCTCCAGCTTTCAGAAGCCGGATTGGTACTTGGCCAAATGGGAGAAGAAGGAGAGAAAATAGCGGACACAGGAATGGCTGAATCGACCGTGGGGTGACGCAATTCGAGGAGGGAGATGAACGTCGAATGGGTGGTGGCGGAGAACGAGTTCGTGCGTGCCCATAGTTTGCGTCGCACAACAGGGTGTCTTTGTGCTGGAACTGAAAAACATTCACGTGCGGTTTCATGGCCGCGGTCGAGTCACCGAAGCAGTACGCAACGTCTCCCTGCACGTCGGGCAAGGAGAAGTTTACGGTATCGTGGGAACCAGCGGGGCTGGCAAGAGCACACTCCTTCGCACCATCAACTTGCTTGAACGTCCGGAATCCGGGGAGATCCGGGTGCATGGTCAAGAGATCAGCCATGTCGACGGGAATGAGCTGCGCAAGGTCCGCCAGAAGATTGGAATGGTCTTCCAACACTTCAATCTTGTGAATTCACGCAGCGTGTTCGACAACATTGCGCTGCCCCTACGTGCCGCCGGCGCGGCAAAAGAAGTCATTCAACGGCGCGTCCCGGAGCTTTTGGAATTGGTGGAGCTGCGGGGCAAGGAATCCGTGCTCCCGGGACAGCTTTCTGGCGGCGAGAAACAGCGTGTGGGAATCGCGCGTGCGTTGGCGAATAGCCCGGACGTTCTGCTGTGCGATGAGCCCACGTCAGCGCTCGACATTGAAACGTCCGAGGCCATTCTGGACTTGCTTGCTGGCATCAATCGCCGTTTGGCTGTGACCATTGTCGTGATATCGCATGAGATGGCGGTTATTAAGAAGATTTGCCATCGCGTCGCCGTGATGGCGGAAGGCGAGATTGTCGAGGAAAACGACGTGTACGAGTTGTTCTCGGCGCCAAAGCATTCGCTGACTAGGGAGCTGGTGGAGAAGTCGCTCAACCTGAAATTGCCGGCGCGAATTACCGCCAAGGTCACCGGGAAACTGTTGCGCTTGGTCTACCTTGGGGCGGGGGCCGAGGAAGCTATCCTGGCGGAGACTATCCACAATCACCAAGTCCACATCAACATTCTGCATGGCCGCATCGAATACATTGACGACCGGCCGATCGGCATCCTTATCGTGTCGTTAGACGGAACGGATAGCCAAGTGGGGCAGGCGCTGGAATATCTTAGGGCAAAAGTGGCCAGGTTGGAGGAGATTGGCTGTGGGTGACGTGAGCTGGGATGTTCTGTTGCCGGATCTGGGCAAGGCCATGCAGGAGACAGGCCTGATGGTTGGGGTAAGCCTGGCGCTGGCACTGGCGCTGGGGCTTCCGCTGGGGTTTCTTCTGTTCCTTACCCGAAACGGCATGTTGCTCGAGAACCGCATCCTGCACTTCGTGGGCGGTTTGGCTACGAACTTTGTTCGGTCCTTGCCCTTCGTGATTCTTTTGATCTTAGTGTTGCCACTCTCACTCGTTTTGACCCACCATTCTACCGGGCCCATTGCCGCCACTGTGCCGCTCGCCATCGCGAGTATCGCCTTCTACGCGCGGCTGGTGGAAGTGGCGCTCTGCGAGGTGAATCGTGGCGTGATTGAAGCCGCGCGAGCCCTTGGGGCGGGAACGTGGTTGATCATCTGCGAAGTCCTGTTGCCAGAATCCCTGGCTGGGCTCGTGCGGGCGTTCACGGTGACGGCGATCAGTCTTATCGGCTATTCGGCCATGGCAGGGGTCGTTGGCGGCGGCGGCATTGGATTCCTGGCTATCAACTATGGCTACTACCGCTACGAAACCGGGGTGATGGTGGTGACGGTCGTCGTCTTAATCTTACTCGTTCAGTCGGTGCAGTATCTCGGAGACTGGAGCGCCAACCGAATTGACCACAACAAAAGGTAACGGTCCGGAGGCTCAGTCTAGTAAAATAGACGTTCCGGTGTTACGTTGGCTTCCATGTCCGCCGCTCCCGTCACCGCTGCCATCGAGACGCTAGCCATCCACGCCGGGCAGCCCTCGGATCCGATGCACGGGGCGGTGATGCAACCGATCGTCCTGGCATCCACCTTTGCCCAGCCCGAACCGGCCAAACCGTTGCGGTTCGATTATTCGCGCAGCGGCAATCCGACTCGGGCCGCACTGGAGGAATGTCTAGCCGCCCTCGAAAGCGGAAAGGCCGGGTTCGCCTTCGCCAGCGGCTGCGCGGCAGCGACGACTTTGTTGCACACGTTGCGACCAGGGGACCATGTGATTTGCGGCGACGACGTCTACGGCGGGACGTTTCGTATCTTCGACAAGGTCATGGGACCGCTCGGCATGGACGTCAGCTACGTCGATCTGCGGTCGCTGGATCGTCTGGCGACCGCGCTGACCCCGCGCACACGACTGGTGTGGTTGGAGACGCCAACGAATCCGCTGTTGCATCTGGTGGATGTGCGAGGCGCAGCCGAGGTGTGCAAGGGGCGCGGAATCGTATTGGCGGTGGATAACACCTTCGCTTCGCCTGTGCTGCAAAGGCCGCTGGAGCTCGGCGCCACGGTCGTCGTGCACTCGACCACGAAGTATATCAACGGCCACTCCGACGTTGTGGGGGGCGCCTTGATCACCAGCGACCTGGAATTGGCCGCGCGGCTGAAGTTCCTGCAGAACGCCATCGGCGCCGTTCCGAGCCCGATGGACTGTTATCTCGTTCTGCGCGGTATCAAGACTTTGCCCTTGCGCATGCGCCAGCACGTCGTGGCGGCTACGGAGATCGCCGGACGGCTGGAGCGAGCCGAAGGCGTTCGGCGCGTACACTATCCCGGGCTGCCCAGCCACCCGCAGCACGACCTGTGTCGGGTGCAGATGGCGGGCGGGGGTGGGATTATTACGGTCGAACTCGATGGCGGCCTCGATGAGGCCAAACGGTTTCTCATGGGCTTGCGGATTTTCACGTTGGCCGAGAGCTTGGGCGGCGTGGAGTCCTTGGCCGAGCACCCGGCGCTCATGACCCACGCCTCGCTTCCAGCCGCGCGTCGCGCAGAGCTGGGCATCACCGACGGTCTCGTTCGGCTGTCCGTCGGGATCGAGAATGTGGAAGAGCTATGGGCGGATCTCGAACAGGCCTTATCGGCCGCGAGGACACGCGCGTGAGCGCCGAGGCCCGGCCTGGCGTCCTCAGCTTCATCGGCAGCACGCCTCTTGTGCCCTTGCGCAGTTTCGATACGGGCCCATGCGAGCTGTTCGTCAAACTGGAGAACCAGAATCCAGGCGGTTCGATCAAGGATCGGATCGGCTTGGCCATGATCGAGGCGGCCGAAGAAAGTGGTGCCATCAAACCTGGTGCCACCTTGGTAGAAGCCACCGCTGGCAATACCGGGCTCGGCTTGGCGCTGGTTGCGGCGCTCAAGGGCTACCACCTAATCCTGATTATTCCGGACAAGATGAGCCTGGAAAAGATCGTGCACTTGCGCGCGCTCGGCGTCGAGGTCCGCATGACCCGTTCGGACGTTGGCAAGGGACATCCCGAATATTACCAGGATATGGCTGAGCGAATTGCACGCGAGAGCGGTGGCTACTACGTCAACCAATTCGGCAATCCCGCCAACCCGCGCGCGCACGAAACCACCACTGGACCGGAGATTTGGCGACAAATGGACGGCCGGATGGACGCCATGGTGTGCGGCGTGGGCTCGGGCGGCACCATCACGGGACTGGGACGTTTCTTCGCAAGGCAGGCACCGCAGGTGGAAATGGTGCTGGCCGATCCCGCCGGATCCGTGCTGTCCGAGTACGTGCGCACCGGGAAGATGTCGGAGGCGGGCTCGTGGCTGATAGAGGGCATCGGCGAGGACTTCTTGCCGCCCATCTGCGATCTGCGTCCGGTGCACCAGGCGTTCACCATCAGCGACGAGGAGAGCCTGCTCACCGCTCGGTCGTTGCTGCGCCAGGAAGGTATCTTGGCCGGCTCGTCCTCGGGCACGCTGGTGGCCGCGGCCTTGCACTACTGTCGCGCGCAGACGACTGCCAAGCGCGTGGTCACCCTGATTTGCGACAGCGGCAGTAAATACCTGTCCAAGCAGTTCAACGACTTCTGGATGCAGGACCATGGCTTTCTGCGCGACCGGCCCACCGGCGATCTGCGCGATGTGATCGCTCGCCGCCCGGATCAGGGCGAAGTCGTGGCCGTCGCGCCCGCGGATACGCTCCAGCTTGCGCACACACGCATGAAGCTCGCCGAGGTCTCCCAGCTTCCCGTGCTCGAGGGAAAGCAGATCGTCGGCCTGCTTGACGAAACCGATCTGCTGCGCGCGGTGACGGCCGCGCCCGCCGCCTTTGCCAGCCCCGTGCGCGAGTACATGACCACCCAGCTGGTGACGGTCACCCCCGATGCACCCCTGGACTCCCTGTTCACTCTCTTCGACCGGGGGCTGGTGCCAATCGTGTGCGACGCGGGGAAGTTTCTCGGACTCATCACGCGAATCGACGTGATCAATCACCTGCGTCGCGTGCAGCACTGACCGGGGCTCGAAGCACAAGCGGCCAGGCACGAACGAGGATCTTCTCGATCTCGCCAACATACAGTCGAGGATAGTCCTTGGCCGCGTGGTGCTATGCCCCTGTGTGCTCAGAGGGCAAGAAGACTCTGATTATCTGTTGCGGATGCAACACCGTGCCCGGTCATTCCGTGGAAACCAGGGTTTGTGTTGCCGGCGCAACAATTCTGGTGACTGGCGCGAATTGACTACTGAGAGCCGTAGGGCCGTACCAATTCTTTCTTGCTCGAGCCAAGGTTGCGCTGAGTGATGGCCTGACGTTCGGACCCGGTGGCGAGGGGCACGTTCGTCTCAATCTCGGCTGTCGCCGGGCCGGGCTGCTAGAGGCATTCGCTAGAATGAGGCGAGCGCTTGAGAAGGCAGAGGCGTCAAGATGATGTGCAAGCACCCGGATTCCAAGGACTCACCTCACAGTTGAGGTTTCGAGCGTCGCCAGCGCCTGTTCGAAATCGTCTGTCAAATCGTCCGGGTGTTCGATGCCGATGGAGATTCGCAGCAGATCCGTGGGACAGAACGTGCCTGGCCCCTCCACGCTCGCCCGATGCTCGACGAGGCTTTCCACCGAGCCAAGGGAGGTTGCACGTTTGAACACGCGGAGCTTGGCGGCAACTTGACGAGCAGCCGCTTCACCGCCGCGCAACCGCACTGACAGCATGGCCCCAAAGCCACCTTGGAATTGGCGCTGGGCGAGTGCGTGTTGCGGGTGGGACGGAAGACCAGGATAGAGCACCTGGGCGATGGCGGGATGGTTTTCAAGGTGCCGCGCGAGTTGCAAGGCTGATGCGCTGGCGGTCCGAACGCGGGGAAACAGCGTGCGCATTCCCCTCAACAACAACCACGCTTCGAAGGGGCCAAGAACGGCACCGCCAAGTGCGCGATGGACACGGATGCGCGGCCACAAGGGGGCATCTTTACGTGCCACCAGGGCGCCAGCGACCACGTCGGAATGTCCATTGAGGTATTTGGTGGCGGCGTGCATGACGATGTCCGCGCCAAATTCCAAGGGGCGGGCGTGCACGGGGGTCAGGATGGTGGCGTCCACGGCGACGACCGCTCCGCGCCGATGCGCAAGCGTCGCGGCCGCTTCGATGTCCGTCAACTCCCAAGTGGGATTGGCCGGGGTTTCGATCCAAAGCAACTTGGGTTCGCCGATGGCAAGCGCGGCTTCGAGCGCGGCCAAATCCGCGTTCTCGTAGAAGGCCAAATCCAGTTTCCACTGCTCGGCGAAGCCCACCAGCCACTTGCGCAGCGCCCAGTACATGTTTCGGGGCGCGAGCACGCGCTGACCGGGTTCGAGCGCTTGAAAGACCGCCGTAGCGGCGGCCATGCCCGATGCAAACAGCAAGGCGCTGTCGCCACCTTCTAGCGCCGCGAGCAGTTCTTCCGCTTGATCGTAGGCGGGACTCGCATCGCGCGAATAGATCCGGCCGCCCGGATAGGTGCCATCGCCAGCTCGCTCGAAGGTCGTGGAAAGGTGCAAGGGGGGAACCAGGTCACGGAAAGGCTCGGCCACCCGTCCAAGGGCCTGCGCGGTGAGTGTCTCTGGTCGTGGTGGAATTGGTGTGTTTGGGCTCATGGGATGCGTTCGATTCCAGCGCTCAGTTGGCTGGGTAGGCGCAGGGTCTGGAAGATCACGCAGTACCGCTCCGTCAATTTGAGAAGCGTGGCCAGGGCGGCCTTGTCGGCGTCGCTGTCCACGGCAAAACGCAAGCGGATCGCGGAGAAGCCAACCGGAGCGGTCTTGTCGACGCCCAGGGTGCCGCGAAAATCGAGGTCGCCTTCGACGGTCACGCGAGCCGTGCGCACGGGGATCGCCATGGCAGTGGCGACAGCGGACAAGGTGACGCCCGCGCAGGCCGCCAGGGATTCCAGCAGCATGTCTCCCGAACACGCGTCCTCGCCGCTGCCTCCCGTCGCCGGGTGCAGTCCGGCCAAGACGCGTCCATGCCCGGTTTCAATGCGACAAGTTTGCTTGGCGACATCGATCGTCCCGCTGGCGTTCAGTGTCCAGCGCCCCCGGCCGGGCTCGCGCCGATACTGATCCTTCAGCGGAGTCTGGCGTGCCTTGAGTTCATCCGCATTCATAATGATGTCCTTCTTTCTTTCGCTTAAAAGGCCGAGCCAGCAAACCGCGGCCTTCGCGCGGTCACGAGCTCTGTGTTCATTCCCACCGTGTGCAGGCCACCCGAGTAGCGACCATGCTCCATTTTGATGCACGCATCGACGATCGAGGCCAACCCGGCCTCGCGCGCGTGCGTGGCCGCAGGGATGTTATTGATGCGGAGCTGCTGCCAAAGAACCTTGGCACCGATTTGGATGGCTGCCACCGCCAGCGCGTCGACTTCGGGTGACGGACGAAAGACGTCCACCACATCCACGGCGAAGGGAATCTTGGCGAGATCGCCATACACGGTCTCTCCCAGAATCACGCCACCGCGGGGATTGACCGGAACAATTCGATAGCCGGCATCCTGTAGATAGCTCGCCACGAAATGGCTGGCCTTCTGGGGCTCCGCCGAAAGGCCCACGATGGCGATGGTTCTGGCCGTGGCCAAGACGTTGCGGATCTGGTCGGGGGATTGAAACAATGCCTTCTGTTCGGGGGTCAGGGCCGAGTTCAGGCGGATGGCACAGGCCGAGGTCATGGAATTCCCTCCAGGGCTTGGTCGAGATCCCACAGCAGATCCTCGCTGGTTTCAAGTCCGACGGACAGTCGGACCATCTCGGGGCTGACCTCCGCGCGAACCAGTTCCTCGTCGCTGAGCTGCTGATGGGTGGTCGAGGCGGGATGGATCACCAGGCTACGCGCATCGCCCACGTTGGCCAGATGGGAGAAGAGTTGCAGTCGCTCGATAAGTTGCTTGCCCTTCTCTCGGGCATCCGCCGGCGTGGGTGCCAAGAGGCCGAAGGTGAAGACCGCGCCGGGGCCCAAGGGAAGGTACTTCTTGGCCAGGGTGTGGTCGGGATGAGCCGGCAAACCAGCGTAGGACACCCACGCCACCTTGGGATGCTCGTCGAGAAATTTGGCCACCAGCAGGGCATTTCGCACATGCCTTTCCATCCGCACCGAGAGGGTTTCAAGTCCCTGAATCAACAGGAAGGAATTCATGGGCGAAATGCAGGCTCCGGTGTCGCGCACGGTCTCGACCCGCGCCTTCATCAGGAAGGCGTAGTGGGCGAACGTGTCGTGGAAACGCAGACCGTGATAGGCGTCGGATGGAGCCGCCAGCGTGGCAAAGGAGGAGAAATCGAACTTTCCACTGTCGACGATGACGCCGCCCAGGGAATTTCCGTGGCCGCCGATGAATTTGGTCGCCGAGTGGACGACGATGGTCGCGCCCCAGTCGATGGGGCGGCAAAGATAGGGCGTGGCGAAGGTCGCGTCAACCACCAGCGGGATACGGTGGGCGTTGCCGAGCTTGGCCAGTGGCTCAACGTCCAGAATGCTGCCACGGGGATTGCCGATGATCTCGCCGTAAAGAAGCCGCGTTCTAGGCGTAATGGCCTGTTCCCAGTTCTCGAGACGCGTGGGATCCACGAAATGGACCTTGAGTGACAGCTTCTTGAGGGTGTGGGTGAGCTGTGTGACCGAGCCACCGTAAAGATGCGACGATGCAACGATTTCGTCTCCGGGAGAGAGCAGGGTTATGAACGTCGTCAATTGCGCGGCCATGCCGCTCGCCACGGCGAGGGCGCCCGTGCCGTTTTCCAGCGAGGCGACGCGCTCTTCAAATGCAGCGGTGGTTGGGTTGCTGATGCGGCTGTAGATGTTCCCGTACTGCTTCAGCTCGAACAGATGGGCTGCGTGCTGGGTGTCGTGGAAAACATACGAAGTGGTTTGGTGGATGGGAACCGCGCGGGCGCCTGTCTCCGCATCGGGAACGTGCCCCGCATGCAGCATTCTGGTTTCAAATCCAAAGGAATGGGGCAGGGGCATTGCTAAATCTCGTACTCGATGAGTGGATTGGGGCGTCGACCTGCCAGACGCAATTTTTCGAGCAAGTGGCCGCGCAGGGCGAGCAGGGCCGGCTCGCGCCGGTCGCGCGGCCTGGCGATGGGCACGGGAATTATTTCGGCCACCCGCGCGGGACGTTCGCTGAGGACCACCACGCGATCGCTCAAGTACAGCGCCTCGTCGATTTCGTGGGTGACCAAAACCATGATGAGCTGCGCACGCTCCCAAATGCCCAGCACCAGCTCTTGCAGATGCATGCGTGTAAAGGCGTCCAGCGCGCTGAAGGGTTCGTCCAGCAACAACACCGCGGGTCTCGCGGCCAAGGCGCGCGCCAAGGCCGTCCGTTGCATCATCCCGCCTGAAAGTTCCCTCGGGAAAAGCTTCTCCGAACCATCGAGTTGCACATTCGAAAGAAGTTCGGCGACCCTGTCGCGACCGTGGGGCTTCTGTTCACGGTCCAGCCCGAAGATCACGTTGCGTTCGACCGAGAGCCACGGAAGCAGCCTTGGTTCTTGGAACATGAATCCCACGGTCCGCGTCGGGCCATCGACGGCGCGACCGCGAACCAACACCTGGCCTTCATGGTTCCGGTCCAGACCCGCCAAGATACGCAACAGCGTCGATTTTCCGCATCCGCTCGGCCCCACCACGCTGACGATTTCCCCGGCGCGCACCTCCAGGTCGATCTCGGCCAGAACCGGCGGGCCACCGTTAAACCGCTTGCCCACGCCTTTTAGTTCTATTTCGCCGCTCATCGCCGCTCTCCAAACGTATCGGACCAGCCCAAGAGCTTGCCTTCCAGCAGCCGCAGCAACGAATCGGCGGACTTGCCCAGCAGCGCGAGCGTCAGGATGCTGACGAGCATGAGATCTGGGCGCAGGTTGTTCTGTCCATCGATAAGGAGAAAGCCGAGTCCGCGGGTCGAGGCAATGAGCTCGGCGGCGACGAGAAACAACCACGCTTGCCCGAGGCCGATGCGCAGTCCGGTCATGGCATAGGGCACGGCCGCGGGCAGAAAGATCTCGACCACGCGTTCTCGGGTGTTGAGCACGAAGATTTCGCCTACTTCCACCAGTTTGCGGTCGACCTGCCGGATGCCGCTGACCAGATTGATGTAGACCGGAAAGAAGGCTCCAATGGCGATGAGGGTGATCTTGGGACTTTCATCGATGCCCAGCCAAAGCAGCAGAAAGGGAACCCACGCCAGCGAGGGAACGCTACGCAGCCCTTGCAACGTGGGATCGACGATGCGTTCCAGGGTCTTCGACAGCCCTACCAGCGTGCCAAGAACCGCTGCGATGCCCGCCCCCGCGCCAAAGCCTAGGGCGACCCGGCGCAAGGAAGCGAGCAGGTGCCTAGAATAGTCGCCTTGCCGATTGAGTTCGCGAAGCGCGGACAAGAGCCGCTGTGGTGGTGGTAATTGGTTCTCCGTGAAGTAGTGACCGACATCGGTGCTCCACCACCACGCTGCTAGCAACAGGGCTGGAAGAAGGATGCCCAGCAGGATACGGATCAAAGTACTGCGAATTTCCCGCAAGGCACGGCTCCAGGATTGAGATCATTTCGATGACGATTGAATCGCGAGGGCGGCGTTGGTCGGATCGATGAGTTCTTCGAGGGATTTCGCCGGATCGGTGCCGGGTTTCACAATGGCCTCATCGACCAAGATGGGAATGACCCCCAAAAGCGCGGCCTTGAGCTGCGGCCCAGGGATTCCCACACCCTCGTTGGGCGTCAGGCCAGTTCGCTGGGAAAGCTGGTTCTTGGCCACCTCCAGGTCGAGCTTCGCGGCCTCGGCCAGGATCGCCGCCGCCTCGTCGGGATGGGCGATGATCCACAGCCGGGCGCGTTCGTAGGCCTTCACGACCGTTTGCACGTAGAGGGGATACTTCTGCAGGAAATCCTGGCGGACGTTGAGGACGCCGAAGGTGTTGAACTCGACCTTGTGGAATAGTACGCGGGCCTTGTCCTTCAGCAAGGCATTGGCCAGGAAGGGATCCAGCGCTGCCCAGGCGTCGACGTTGCCCCTCTGCCACGCGACATAGCCGTCCGAGTGTTGTAGTGCGACCAGCTCCACGTCCTTGGACGTAAGCCCATTTTCGCGCAGGGCACGCAAGGTGAGCGTGAATGGATCGGTGCCGCGCGTGGCGGCGATCTTCTTGCCGCGCAGGTCGGCGACGGTCTTAATGGGCGAATTCTCGGGAACCAAGAGTTGCCCCCATTCCGGGCGCGAGTAGACATAGATAGTTTTGAGCGGCACACCGTTGGTTCGCGCCAGCAGTGCCGCCGAGCCCGCCGTCGAACCAAAATCGATGGTATTGGCGGAAACGAGCTCGTTGGCCTTGTTGCTTCCCGCGCTGAAGACCCAGCGCACGGGCACGCCGTCCGCTTTGAGATCCTCTTCGAGCCATCCGAACTTCTTCAGGACCAGGCTGCTTGGGTTGTAGGTCGCGTAGTCGATGCGCAATTCGCTGGGTTTGGCGACTGGCGGTGGCGTCTTCTTGCAACCCTGCGATGCAAGGACGAACAATAGGGTGATGGCAAATCCTCGAAGAAATCTCATGGTTGTTCTTTCCTTTGTGGTCGGATCGTAGTTGAGACGGGAAGCGCGGATGGATCCTCCAGGGTGCTGAGGTCGCCCTGGATCTTTCCGGTGAGGGCGTGCTCGCGCAGCAAGCGGCGCAGGATTTTTCCGCTTCTGTTCTTGGGAAGGCTCGGCACGAAGGTGAACGAGCGCGGGCGTGCGAGCTTTCCAACTTGTTCTTCGATGCCGCGCAAGATTCCCCGCTCTGCCGCGGCCCGATCTTCGTCCTGCTTGGCAAGCACGACAAACGCCAGAATCGCCTCGCCAGTTTGTTCATCGGGAACGGCGACGACCGCGGCCTCGGAGACACTTGGGTGCGCGACGATTGCCGCCTCGATCTCGGCCGTGCCGATGCGGTGACCGTTGACCTTGATGACATCGTCGCTGCGGCCCAGAATCCAGAAGTAGCCATCCTCGTCGCGTTTCGCCTCATCACCCGTGGTGAAGGCGCCCGGCACGTTTCGCCAATAGGCTTCAAGGTAGCGTTCGCGGTTGCCCCAAATGCTCAGCAATTGCCCCGGCCAGGGCCGCTTGATGACCAGGTTTCCGGTGGTGCCAGTCGCGGCCTCGTTGCCTTGGGCATCGACCAGGCCTGGTTCCACACCGAAATAGGGCAAGGCCGCCGCACCCGGTTTCAGGGATGTGATGTGGGGCAGGGGCAGGATCATCGCGGCGCCAGCCTCGGTCTGCCACCAGGTGTCTACGATGGGCGTCTTTCCCGCGCCCACCACATCGCGAAACCAGGTCCACACGCGCGGCTGAATGGGTTCACCGACGGTCGCCAGCAGTCGCAGCGACGAGAGATCGCTTCGCCGCGCGCCCGCTTCAGCATGGCGCAGCCACGCTCGAATCAAGGTCGGCGTGGAATAGAGCACCTCCGCGCGGTGCCGGGCGATGATGTCCCATGCGCGATCCCAGTCGGGATAGGCGAGGGATCCTTCGTAGATGATGGTGGTTGCCGCGTTCAGAAGCGGGCCGTAGACCGAGTAGGTGTGTCCGGTGATCCACGCCGGATCGGCGGTGCACCACACGGTATCGCCAGGCCGCAAGTCGAAGGCATGGTGGGCGGAAAGTCCTGTGTGAACCAGATATCCCGCCGTCCCATGGACGATGCCCTTGGGCTTCCCCGTGCTTCCCGAGGTGTACATCAAGAAGAGCGGCGCATCCGAGGGTGATGGCTCTGGGGCGGGCTCCTGCCCGACGGCGAGCGCGGGATCGTCCCAGGCAAAATCGCGTCCCGGTGTCCACTCGATGGCGTTGCCGGCGTGCTTGAGCACCAGTACTTTCTCGACGAGTTGGGTTTCTCGCACCGCCTCGTCCACCACGGGTTTGAGGGCGACCAGCTTGCCATTGCGCCAGCCGCCGTCGGCGGTGATCACCACCTTGCTTTGGCTGTCCGTGATCCGATCGACCAACGCCTGCTTGGGAAAGCCAGCAAAAATAACATTGTGAATCGCTCCCAGCCAGGCGCAGGCCAGCATGGCGATGGGCAATTCTGGAACAATGGGCAGATCGATGGTCACGCGATCGCCTGCGCGGACGCCGAGGCTAGAAAGCCGTTTGGCCGTTTCCACGACCTCCTGGCGCAGGCGCAGGTAGCTGTAGCGCCGGATCTCGCGCGGCTGGCGCTGCTCGTTCACGGCCTCGCTTTCCCAAATCAAGGCCAGTTTGTCGCCATGCCCATTCGCGATGGGCACATCCAGGCAATTGGCCGCCAGGTTGATAAGGCCGCCGGGAAACCAGCGCGCGTCGTAGGCTTCGCCCGCGAGGATGCGCTCTGGCGGCCGCGCCCAGCGAAAGCGCGCGATTCGCTCACGCCAGAAGGTTTCCGGATCCTCAAGGCTCTGCCGATAGAGGCGTTGGTAAGTGGCGAAATCCGGAATTTCGCTCGCTGGGCGTGGAAGGAACGGCGAAACGCTTGGGTCGTCGTGGGCCATGGTCGGCGTTAGTCCTTGCCGATGAAATCAGGCCAATCGGTCGCGCAGATCACCTGGCGGGCCACCGCTTCGAGCAGCACACGATCCGCGTCGTCGAATCGCGCCAGACTTGGCGAATCGACGTCGAGAACCCCGAGTAGGGTCGCGTCGTTCAGGAGCGGCACGACGAGCTCGCTGCGCGAGCGGGGATCGCAGGCAATGTGACCGGGAAATTCATGGACGTCTTTCACCACCACGGTCGTCCGTCGTGCCACAGCTTGTCCGCAAACACCGCGACCCTCCGCGATGCGCACGCAGGCTGGGCGACCGTGGAACGGACCAAGTACGAGCTCTCCCTGTCGCCAAAGATAAAATCCCGCCCAGTTGATGTTCTGAAGGTGCGCAGGCAGCAGCGCGGCCACGTTGGCAAGGTTGGCCAACCAGTCTCGCTCGCCGTCTAGCAGTGCGTCGACGGCGGAAAGCAGGTCTTGGGCGCCTAGGGTAATCGCGGACTTTTGGTCCATGGCGGCAACCGGCGTCTGTATACAAGACATACGTCCCTTATAAACACGTGCGCGAAGGTTGCAAGACTTTTCTGGCCCACGGGTTGTGGGGCGGAGTATGGCTAGCCTCGGAAGAACAGCGAAAGTGCCATGCCTAGTCCGACCACGATCACGATACGCCGGACAGCCCGCTGCCCCAATCGCCGCGCAATTCCAGCTCCAAGGTATCCGCCCAAGATCGCCGCGACGGCCATGAGCAAGACGCAGGGCCAGTTCACCATTCGCGACCAGATGAAATAGATTGCGGCGATGCCATTCACCGAGCCGCCAAGAATCACCTTCAGACCATTCATTTCGTGAATGTCATGCAGGCCGAGAATGCTTAACGCCGCGAGCATCAGGATGCCGATTCCCGCGCCGAAATAGCCGCCGTACAAACCCACACACAGTTGAAACAACATGCCTCCCACCAACCACCGACTCGATCGGTGTGTAGAGGCTTCGGCGGTTCTTAGGAGCCGCTGCATTGGCTCTTGTGCCATGAACAGTAGGGTTGCGAAAAGGATGAGAAACGGCACCATTCGATCGAACATGGCTGTGGGTGTGCAGCGAAGAAGGATCGCCCCAATCAACCCGCCCACCAGGCTAGGTGCGATCATCGCCAGGAAATGCGCCTCGGACGAGCGAATCTCCCGACGATATCCCAACGCGCTGCCGACGGTGCCCGGCCAGATGGCAACCGTGCTGGTGGCGTTGGCTGTGACCGAGTCGAGCCCGAGCCAGATCAGGGCAGGAAACGAAACCAGCGTTCCGCCGCCAGCCACGGAATTGATGGCACCAGCTACGAAAGCCGCGCCAAACGCCACCCCCGCGCGGGGTAAGGCCAGGATCGGGTTCAAGCTCGCAGCATAGCATGCTCGTCTTGCCACGTGCCAGTGTGTCTGCTATACGAGACTACGACTTCACCAAACCTGCGCGAAAGGAAACTGTTCATGGCCTCCTTCAAAGACAACTCACTGTCCATCGGGCGAACACCGCTCATCCAGCTGAATCGAGTCGTGCCCCCAGGTAGCAAGGTCTTCGCAAAGATCGAAGGCCGCAATCCAGCGTACTCGGTCAAGTGCCGCCTGGGGGCGGCCTTGATTTGGGATGCCGAGAAGAAGGGACTTCTCAAGCCCAGCGTTGAAATTGTCGAGCCGACGTCTGGAAACACCGGGATTGCGCTGGCCTTCGTCGCCGCCGCGCGCGGGTACAAGATCACTCTCGTCATGCCCGAGACCATGAGCATCGAGCGTCGCAAGGTACTGAAGACCTTCGGCGCGACCATTGTTTTGACCGAGGGGCCGAAGGGGATGAACGGCGCGGTGAAGAAGGCTACTGAGATCCGCGACGCCGATCCGAAACGCTACTATCTGCCCCAGCAATTCGAGAATCCGGCCAACCCCGCCATTCACGAAGCCACCACGGGGCCGGAGATTTGGGACGATACGGAAGGCAAGATTGACATCCTGGTGTCGGGCGTCGGCACCGGTGGAACCATCACCGGCGTCTCGCGCTACATCAAGAAGCAGAAAAAGAAGGCCATTCTCAGCGTGGCGGTTGAGCCAAGCGAAAGTCCGGTCATCACGCAGTTTCTGGCCAAGCAGGAGATCAAGCCAGGACCGCACAAGATCCAGGGCATCGGTGCGGGATTCATCCCGAAGACCTTGGACCTCTCGGTGGTGGACAGGGTCGAGCTGGTGAATTCGGCCGACTCGATAGACTTCGCACGGCGCCTTGCGGCCGAGGAGGGAATTCTGTCGGGCGTCAGTAGCGGCGCTGCCACCGCGGTTGCGGCGCGACTCGCGGCGCTTCCAGAATTCGCAGGCAAGACCATCGTGGTGGTGCTGCCCGACTCCGGCGAACGCTACCTGACCGGACCGCTCTTCGAAGGGACGCTGGCAGGCGTGGCCGAAGCCAAGGCAGGCGACACGATCTAGAGCGTTGTCGTGGACGTAGATGCGGCCGTGGCCGAGTGATCACTCCGGCCACGGCCACGACCACGGCCACGGTCGCGACCCTCCACTCAGATGTGGTAGTCCTCGGCCAGTTCTCGCACCGCGAAGAATTCGCGGTGAACCAGCGCGCGTAGGCGGGTGAAGGCGTCGGTCGTCCGATCTCGCGGGCGCGGCAGGTCGACCGTCACGATCTTGCGCAACGTGCCCGGACGGTTCGACATGATGGCCACGCGGTCACTCAAGAATACGGCCTCTTCGATATCGTGCGTGACCAGCAGAACGGTTGTTCCTTCCGTGCGCCAGATGCGCAGCACTTCCTCTTGCAGTTGAATGCGCGTAAACGCATCGAGCGCACCAAACGGCTCGTCCATTAACAGCATTCCGGGACGGTTGATGAGTGCCCTGGCAATAGCCGCCCGTTGGGCCATTCCGCCTGAAAGCTGGTGCGGGTACGAACGTTCGAACCCTTGCAGCCCGACCAGGCCGATGTAGTGCGACACTTCCGCCTCGCGCTCGCGGTCCGACTGCGTCTTTAGGCCGAAGGCGACGTTTTCGGCGACGGTGAGCCAGGGCATGAGACGATGTTCCTGAAAGACCAGCCCGCGATCGATGCCTGGCCCGAGGATTGGCGAACCGTCTAGCAGCAGGCTGCCTGAATCGACGCCTTCGAGGCCAGCGATGGAGCGTAGGAGGGTGCTTTTCCCGCAACCACTGCCGCCCACGATGGACAGGAATTCCCCGGCCCGAACATCTAGAGTAATGCCGCGCAGGACCGGCAATGCGCCCGTGGAACCTGAGAAACTCTTGTCCACTCCTTCAATCAGCAGCCGCCCCGAATGAACCGATGGTAAATCGCGCATGGGTGAACTCTACCATGTGTGTGTCTGGTAAGGTGGACAGATGCATTGCCTTGAGAGATGCCGGGGGTCATGGTTCGGCATCGATTGACTCGGGCGATGGCGGCTCTCTTAATATAGATCTGTGTCTTGCATGGTGGACATCGATTGGCTACAGTCAAGCCCATGACATCGGTCGCGAGGGCACACGCGGAAGACGGGGAGCTGAGTCTCTCGGATGTGGTGAGCAAGTATCCTGACGTTCCTAGGCTCGTCGTCCTGAAGATCGACGTGCAACGGCGAGGTGTGCACTATACTGAAGGGGCGCTTCGCCACGTGGACGAGAGCAAGCACCAGCTGCGCGGCACCTATATCTTTGGCTCACGCGACGACGCATTGACGCCCGTGCCGGAATCGCTTGTCCTGCGCGACGGCACCACCGTCCTCACCGATCCGACGCCGCTCGATCAACATCCCTACCTTGTGGACTGGAACGACGAGCACTTCGTTCTGCGCGACGGCGAAGAGGTTATCGATGAAGTCGAGCTGTGGCCGCAGCCCGCGTACTACGACAAGACCACCAGCCGCGGCACAGCCATGAAATACGTCATCACGGCGCGGCCGCAGCGACTCAATATTTTCACCTCGAACTTTTGCCACTTCTGGGCCAACGACAAGGGCTGTCAGTTCTGCGATATCGTCACGCACCTCAAGCAGCAGAAGAAGGAATGGAAAATTCCCACTCGGCTCGATCCCGCCGACGTCGAGGAAACCCTGCGCGAGGCGCTGCGCGAACCTGGCCGGTTCACCAGCATCTGCCTGACGTCGGGCAGCGACACGCGTGGGCCGGGGCTTTTCGATCAAGAGGTTGACTACTACATCGAGACGCTCCAGGCGGTGGGGCGCGTGTTCAAGACCAAGCGCTTCCCCAGCCAGCTCATCGCTTCCGCATTCAACGAGAAGCAGCTTGAGCGGCTGTATCGGGAGACCGGCCTGACCAGTTACACGTCCGACCTGGAAGTGCTGAACGAGCGTCTGTTCGATTGGATCTGTCCAGGAAAGGCCGAGCGGGTGGGGTATCAAGAATGGAAGCGCCGCCTGGTCGCCGCGGTGGACATTTTTGGCCGCGGCAACGTGGGCACAGGGCTGGTGGGCGGTGTCGAACTGGCCAAGCCCAATGGCTTCACCAGTGAGGACGATGCCCTCAAGTCGACGCTGGACGAAGCTGAGGAACTGGCCAGCAAGGGGGTGACCACGGTGTACATCGTATGGGTACCGCGGCCTGGCTCGGTCTTCCGCGACCAGACCAATCCCTCGCTGGACTACTACCTCCGTCTGGCGCGGGGCCTGCACGACCTGCGCGTGCGCTACCACCTACGCGCGGACTTCGATGACTACCGTCGCTGCGGCAATCATCCCGACACTGATTTGTCCCGCATCTTGTGAACCACGAAAGGAATACGATGAGGCTTCCCGTTGCCATCTTTTTGAGCGTCCTGCTTCTGTCCCTGCCGGCTGATGCCGCCGAGCTGCGTATCGCGACCCAGCCGGCACCGCTGTACGCGCCGATTTTCGTTGCCAAGCAAAAGCACTGGCTGGAAGACGAACTGAAGAAGGACGGGATCACGGTCAAGTGGTCTTCGTTCGTTGCCGGTCCGCCGGAGAATGAATCGTTCGCCGCCGGCCAGCAGGACGTTGGCGTGATGGGGGATACCCCGGCCATCATCGCCCGCGCCGCCGGGCAGAACACGCGCGTCGTCGGCATCTCGGCGGTAGGGCCGAAGGCGCTGGCCGTGGTGGTTCCGAAGGGCTCGTCCATCAGGTCGCCAGCCGAGCTACGAGGCAAACGCGTGGCCGTGACCAAGGGATCCTACGCCCACCACTTGCTCTACGTAGTTCTTAAGAATGCCGGCCTCAAGTTGAGTGACATCAAGCTCATCCACCTTCCACCCGCGGATTTGGTCAGCGCTTTCACCCACGGCGACGTGGATGCGGCCTGTACCTGGGAGCCCTACCTAAGCCGGCTGGAAGACGAGGGCGCGCGCCTGCTGGTGGATGGCACCGGAATCAAGAAGGGCGAGCTGGTCATCATTGCCGTGGACGAGTACGCCAAGCAGAACCCGCGCCTGGTCGAGAAGTTCCTGCAAACCTACAGGCGTGGACAGGATTTCATCAAGGCCAACCCGAAGCAGGCCGCGGAGTTGATCGCATCGGAGGTCAAGCTCACGCCCGAACAATTGTCGAAGGTGCTGACCAAGCTCGACTTCGACCCGGTCATTCGGCCCGAGCACCTCGACGAGCTAAAGAAGACGGAAGAGTTCCTGCGCAGCAACGAGTTGACCAAGAATCCCGTCGATATAGATAAGTTCGTCGATACCAGTTACTTGAAATCCGCTGGGCTCAAGTAGGGCACGCCGATGTCGCAGCAGCACCTCGTCCTTGTCAACCCGGCCTTCTTCGATGGGGATGAGTTTCGCAACCGGTTCGAGGCTTATCTGGAATGGATCAAGGGCGGCAACCTCTACGTCGCCCCCTTCGAGCCACCCTTGGGGCTGGCCTACCTGGCGGCGGCGCTGAAGTCGAGTGGCCATCGCGTGACCCTGCTCGACATGCAGGGATCGATCATGGATGGCGAGGCGCTGGCCCGCAATTTGGCCGAGCTCGCGCCGGACATCGTCGGTGTGACCGCCATGACCACCACGTTGCCCGATGCCCTGAAGGTCGCAGACGTAGCCCATCGGGTGTTGCCGCGGGTGCAGGTGGTGCTGGGTGGTGTCCACCCCACGCTCGATCCTGCCAGTGCACTTGACCATCCCAGCGTGGATTTCGTCGTGCGCGGTGAGGGCGAACGCGCGCTGCCCGAATTGATCGAGGCGTTGCAGGGACGGCGCGAATTGGACAGCGTGGATGGGCTTTGCTATCGCCGCGGCGGCGAGCTTTTCATCAAGCCCAAGGCCGCGCCCATCCTCGACCTCGATAGCTTGCCCATGGCCGACTACGACGCGTTCCCGGTTGGGCGCTACATCGAGCACAACGCCTATCTGCGCGGCATGCGGGGCATCTCCATGTTGATGTCACGCGGCTGCCCCTACCAGTGCACGTTCTGCGCGGTTCACGAAACCATGGGACGCAAATGGCGACCGCGCTCGGCGCGCAAGATCATCGAACAGATCGAGGATTTGCGCGACCGCCACGGCGTCCAGGGCATTTGGTTCAAGGACAGCATCTTTAATCTCAACCGCGAATGGGTGCGTGAGTTCTGCGAACTCATGATCGAACGCAAAGTCGGCGTCTCGTTTCAGGCCCTGACCCGCGTCGATCTCATTCGTGAAGACGAACTGCAACTTCTCGTGCAGGCCGGGCTTACTCAGCTCGATCTTGGCATCGAGGCGGGGTCGCAAAAGAGCCTGGCGCGCCTCAAGAAGGGCATCACTCCCGAGCGGATCCGCGCCCAGGTTGCTTTGGCCAAGAAATACGTGAAGGTCTTCGGTTTCTTCATGATCGGGATCCCGGGCGAGAGCGAGGCGGATATCCGGGAAACCTTCGACCTGGCCAAGGACATCGAACTCGATCGCTGGACCTGGAGCATCTACAGCCCGTTGCCCGGTTCGGCCCTTTTCGAGGACCTGGTCCAAAGCGGTGTGGTCGATCCGCGGCGGCTTCGCTACAGCGAGATCCACTTCACCGATGCCTACGACGGCGTGTGCAATGTGGCGCCGGCCCGTCTCAAGGAGCTCTATCGGGAGATCAACGACTATTTCTGCCGGCGCGTTCCGTCGGCCCAAGCCCAGGGACAGGTGCAGGCTGGCTGAATTCACGGAGGAAGCAATGAGTGCGCTCTTAAGCCCGGAGATCATCGCGCTGCTGGAGGACCGGCAGACGCTCAAGGTTTTGGCAACCGTCGACGGCGACGGCGTTCCCCACGCGGTGGTGAAAGGTTCGTTGCGGGCCAACCCGGATGGCAACCTGCAACTGCTGGAATTGATCGAAACCTCGCGGAGCAGCCGCAACCTGGTGCGCGCCATCTGGTTTGACCGACCCGTCGCCGTCCTCATCAAGGGCCAAGATGGACGCTCGTTTCAGATCAAGGGCGTGCCCATCAAGGCGCATGTAAGCGGTCCCATCTTTCAGAAACACTACACCGAGATACGCGGTCGCCTGGGTGACGTGGATCTGGCCGCGGTTTGGATCATCCGGCCCGATGTCATCATCGACGAGACGCCGGGAGTACGTTTGAAGGAAGAGCAGGCTGCTCACCCCAACTTCACGCATCTTGATCGTCTGGTGAGCAACTAACACCATGCCCGCCCAGAGCTCTGCCAACGTTGCCTCGCTGCCTCTGGCTGGTCGGCCCGAGCAGGCGTCTCGGCGGGCGGGCGGAATCTTGTGGCGTCGCCTGCTTGGTCGCCGGGCCCGAACCCGGGCGACCAGTTTGTTTCAATACGTGATGCTGCCTGTGGCTATCGTGGCGCTTTGGGAGGCGCTTTGTCGCGCGAATCTTATCCGTGTCATTGCCTTGCCCGCACCCAGCACGGTCGCCGTGACCCTGTGGGGCCTGTGCGCTTCGGGTCAGCTCTTCGTTCATATCGGGGCAAGTCTGCTGCGCGTGCTGGAGGGGTTCGCGGGCGCCGCTGTACTTGGCCTTGTGCTGGGCGTGGCCGTCGGTATCTCGGCCACCTTCGCTCGAATCACCGATCTCATCATCCAGATTCTGCGCCCGATTCCACCCATCGCCTGGATTCCGCTGGCCATTCTGTGGTTCGGCATCGGCGAGATGTCGAAGGTCTACATCATCTTCCTGGGCGCGTTCTTTCCCATCATCATCGGCGTCATCGAAGGCATTCGACAAACCGACAACCGCTATGTCGAAGTCGCCGCCGTCCTAGAAGCCTCGCGCTGGAAGCTGGTGCGCAAGGTCGTGCTGCCCGGTTCACTGCCAACCATCATCACCGGCCTGCGCATCGGTCTTGGCAATGCGTGGGTCTGCCTGGTGGCCGCCGAGCTCATCGCTGCGGAACGCGGGGTTGGTTACATCATCGTCGACGGCCGCGAGATGTCGCGGCCTGATTTGGTCATTGCGGGGATGATCTCCATCGGGATCGTCGGCAAGCTAATGGACGTGGCGCTCAAGCGATTGGAGCGGACACTCGTTCCTTGGCGCACGCAATACGGTGGTGCGTGAGTCAGTCCTCCACATCGCTCGCCTCGCGCCAGCCCGCGACTCTGGCCGAGGTGGCAGCGGCCCATCCCGATGTGCCACGGCTCATTATCCTCAAGACCGACGTGCAGCGACGCGGGGTCTTCTATACGGATCGTGCGCTGTCTGTGCTCGATCCGAAGATCCACTCTGTCACCGGCACCCACATCTTCGGCACGCGCGACGGCAAGATTGCCCCGCGCCCGGAATCGCTTTTGCTCAGGGACGGCACCTCGATCATCATCACGCCGACGGCGCTGGAGGAGGATCCCTACGTCGTCGACCTGGTCGATGGCCAACCCTTTCTCTTCGACGGTGGCCAGCCGCTGGAAGCAGTCGACTACTGGCCGGCGCCTGCCTTCTACGGCAAGGTGAGCCGCTCGGGTGTGCTCATGAAAAATATCGTGAGTGCGCGCCCGCAACGGCTGGTTGTCAACCCCAGCCGCACCTGCACTTTCTGGAACAATGGCAAGGGTTGCGGCTTCTGCGACATCGTCCCCCAAACCAAAAAGGGCACGAAGGAGCTGAACATTCCGGTCACCCTGGATCCTGTCGAGGTGGCGGAAGTGGTGGCCGAAGCTCTGCGCGAACCGGCCCGCTTTTCCGCGCTCTTTCTCACCGCGGGTTCGAACGTCAACGGTGCCGCGCCATTCGACGACGAGGTGGAAACTTACGTGCGCGTCCTGCGCGAGATCGGCAAGCTCTTTCGCACCAAGAAGTTCCCGAGTCAGCTCATGGCCACCGCGTTTACGGAGGCACAACTTCGGCGTATTTGGGACGAAACCGGCGTCATGAGCTACACCGCCGACATCGAGGTGCTAGACGAGGCATTGTTCTCGCATCATTGCCCCGGCAAAGCCGAATGGGTCGGCTACCACGAGTGGAAGCGCCGTCTGGTCAGTGCCGTCGATATTTTCGGCCCCGGCAGGGTCAACACCGGGATCGTGGCCGGCATCGAGCTCGCACCTCCCTACGGCTTCGCCACCGAGGACGAAGCCCTGTCGCGCATTGTCGACGAGGCCGAGGACCTGGCACGGCAAGGGGTTAGCACCGTCTACATCGTCTGGTCGCCCCGGCCGGGCAGCGTGCTTGGCAAGCAGCGCAATCCGGCCAGCCTGGACTACCTCATCCGGCTGGCCAAGGGCCTGCATGGGCTGCGGGTGGAGTACCGGCTGCCCATCATGTTCGATGACTACCGGCACTGTGGCAACCATCCCGACACCGATCTGTCCCGCTTGCTGAACTTTGACTAGGAGGTTGCGTGTCCCCACAGCTCAGCCCCGAACAACTTGAGGTGCTCGCCCATCCCGCCACCCACAAGGTCATCGCGACGCTCGACGAAGACGGCTCGCCCCACGCGATCCCAAGTCCATTTCTGCACGCTCGCCCGGATGGTTTGCTCGTGCACTTCGAACTCCTCGAGACCTCCGCAACGAACCGCAATCTTTTGCGTGGCCTGTGGTTCGGTCACAAGTTGGCGGTGACGGTCGTGGGCGCTCTAGGCCAGACGTTTGTCGTCAAGGCGGTGTCGGTGAAGGCCGAGATCAGTGGCCCAGCTTTCGGCCGGGCATTCGAGACTGTACGCGCCGTCCTCGGCGACGCGGACCTGGCCGCGGTTTGGCTGCTTCGGCCGCACGCAATCGTCGACGAAACCTACGCCACACGCAAACGCGACGAGGAGGCGCGATATCCGTTTTCTATCCACCTCGATCGGCTGCTCGTGCCGCGTGACCAAGCAACCTCTGATCGGACCCAACCATGAAGCCCCGCTCGCATTTCACTATCACCGCCGCGATTGTTCTTGCGACTATCCTCGCGCACCGACGGATGCGAGCCGAAGCGTCCGAAGTCTCGGAGATCCGCATCGCCAAGCAGTACGGATTGTCCTATTTACCCCTCGTCGTGATGGAGGAGCAGAAGCTCGTGGAGAAGCACGCGCGCAAGGCGGGATTGGGTGAAGTGAAAGTCACCTGGCCGGTCCTGTCGGGAGGCGCGGCCACCAACGATGCGCTCATCTCGGGCGCCGTGGACTACGCGGCCTCTGGCGTCACGCCGCTCATCATGCTGTGGGCGAAGTCGCATGGCGAGTACAAGGGCGTAGCGGCCGTGAGCAACACGCCCATGTATCTGAACACCACGAAGCCCGCGGTCAAATCGCTCAAGGACTTCTCCGAGAAGGACCGTATCGCTTTGCCCGCGGTCAAGGTTTCGATTCAGGCGGTCGTGTTGCAGATGGCGGCGGCTCAGGCTTTCGGCGATGGCAATTTCGCCAAGCTCGATCCGTTGACGGTGACCATGAAGCATCCTGACGGCCTGGCGGCGCTGCTTTCCCCGCGCTCGGAGATTACCGGCCATCTCACCACACCGCCGTTCATGTACGAGGAACTAGCCGACAAGCGCGTGCATACCGTGCTCGACAGCTACGATGTCCTCGGCGGTCCGCACACGCAGATAGTTCTCCTGTCCTCGACGGCATTCTGGAAGAAGAACCCGCGCGCCTTTGTCGCCGTACGGGCGGCACTGGAAGAGGCGTCGGCTTTCATCGCCAAGAATCGGAAGGGCGCCGCCGAGCTGTATCTCCGATCGACCAAGGGCAAGCAATCCTTGGACGAGATACTGGGCGAAATCAATCGTCCGGGGATTGGCTACGCCACCGAGCCGCTTCGCATTGCGAGTTTCGGGGACTTCATGGTCCGCACCGGCTCCATCAAGGAGAAGCCAGCATCGTGGAAGGACATCTTCTTTCCCGGCCCCGAGGCCAGGTAGCGCCGTCCATGAACGTGGCCGCGAGCCAGCCTCTTTTGGCCGCGGAGGACGTCAGCATCACCTATTCCGCAGGCACCAGGTTGGTGACGGCGGTAAGCAACATCAGCTTCGAGGTGCAGCCGGCGGATCGACTTGTGCTGCTCGGCCCATCGGGTTGCGGAAAATCCACGTTACTGAAGGCGGTGGCTGGTTTTCTCAAACCATCGCGGGGCCGCATCCTTCTCGATGGCACGCTCATCCAGGGGCCATCCCCAGAGCGCCTGATGGTGTTCCAAGAATTCGACCAGCTATTGCCGTGGAAGACGTTGCACGAGAACGTCGTGTTCGCGCTGACCTCCACCGGGCGTGCCCATCGGCGCGAGGCCAAGGAGTTGGCGATGGCCTATCTCGGTAAGGTCAATCTTGCGCCTTTCGCCCACGCCTATCCTCACGCACTGTCGGGCGGCATGAAACAGCGAGGCGCCATCGCGCGCTGCCTGGCCATGAAACCCGCCGTGTTGCTGATGGATGAACCCTTCGCTGCCCTCGATGCGCTCACCCGGCAAGAGATGCAGCGTGAGCTCTTGGCACTGTGGGAGGAGATCCGGTTCACCATGCTCTTCGTCACCCACTCGATACCGGAAGCGCTGGTGCTGGGAAACCGCATCGCCCTGCTTTCCAGCCACCCTGGCCGAATCACCGCCGAAGTACGGGTGGAGGACGCCTGGCAAAGTGGTGAGCGCAAGGCGGTCCATCGTTCGCTCCACGACAAGATTCAGGAGATGCTCTTTGACGGCGCACTCGACTACACCATCTGACGAACGCGGGGGATTGGGCGACACGCTGGACTTGTCGGCGTTCTTCCGTCTGGTCGGCGAAGTCGAGGCGGCGCCGCCGGATCAGGCGGCCATCGCGAATGCCAGTCGTCCGCTGTCCTGGTGGCGGCGGCAGTGGCGGCGCCTGTGGGACACGAGCTCGGTTCGCAAGGCAGTGCTGCTTTTGCTGCTGGCGACGGCCTGGCACTTGTACGCTCGGCATTTGAACAATCCGCTGGCCTTGCCCGACGTGCTGGCGACGGCGCGGGCATTGTGGCAAGAGTTCCGCTCGGGCGAATTGCCTCTGCGAATCCTGATGTCGCTCAAGATTCTGTTCGCCGGCTATTTCATCGGCGTGGCTTGCGCAGCCCTGCTGTCCATTGCCGCCATGACCAGCCGATTGGCCGGCGACTTGCTGGAAACCCTGACCACGATGCTCAATCCCTTGCCTGCCATCGCGCTCTTGCCGCTGGCGTTGCTCTGGTTCGGCATTGGCACTTTCAGCATCATCTTTGTGATTGTCCATGCCGTGCTGTGGCCTATCACCTTGAACGTACTGGCAGGCTTTTCTTCCATCAGTCCCACCTTGAAACTGGTGGGGCGAAACTACGGTCTTTCAGGCCCGCGCTTCGCCGCGCGGATCCTCATTCCCGCCGCCTTTCCCAGCGTGGTGGCGGGCCTGAAGAACGGCTGGGCCTGTGCTTGGCGCACGCTCATCGCCGCCGAGCTGGTCTTTGGCGTCAGCTCCGGCTCGGGCGGGCTCGGTTGGTTCATCTACGAGAAGAAGAATCAGCTCGAGACCGATGCGGTATTCGCGGGCTTTTGCACCGTGATCATCATCGGCATCCTGTTCGAGCGCTGTGTCTTCTATCCGCTGGAACGCCGGACGCTTCACCGCTGGGGCATGCGCGCCTGAAGGCAAAGGTCATCTCAGCCGATCGGATCGTCGTAGGCCGCCAGCGCATCGGGGAGGGACTGTGTCACTCCGTGGCCGGCCGCCGGTAGGCCAACGAGAATGGCACCGATGACTTCTTGTCGAGATGCCCCCGCCCGCTTGGCAGCGAGGACGTGGAAGGGAATTCCACTGGTCATCCGCAGCGACGCCAGGACTGCGATATAGGCCAGCGCCTTGGTTTTCTCATCGAGGGGGCTGGCCCCGTCCAACTCCTTCACCATCCGCATCCATGCCTGGCTCTCCGTGGGTGCCTGCGAGAAAAACACGTGGAATGCATTGCTGACCTTGGGTTCACTTGCCATCGAGCGTTGCCTCCCTAGGTGGTTTGTTTCAGAGACTAAGATCCGCGCATCTTCCCCGAAATTGAGGTCGAGACGTCCAAATAATGGTCACTGTGACCTGTAGATTTGGGCGGCCGGCATGTTTCGTGACGAGCTTCTCGCTCGTGGCGTTGGATGCTCACCCCGTTACGCGGGCAAGGACGCGGCCCTCGGCGTCGACCTTGAAGGCCAGTGGCACCAAACTGATGCCGTACTTGCGCGCCAAATCGGGTCGCGCAGAGACATCCACCAGCGCCAGCGGTATGCCCTGCGCGGTCAGGCTCTTCTCCAGCTCTTGACAGTCCGAGCAGCGCGGGTGGGTGAATTGCACGACCAGGCCAGATCGGCCGGACACGCCGATCTCCGGCAGGTCGATGCGAGAGAATCGCCGCGGACCAATGCCACGCAAGTACGCGAGGAGGCGATACATCTCGCAGCCCACGCACAGACCCGAGGTTGCGGCCAATAGCGCCAGGGCAGCAACCAAAAGTCCCAGCGCCCAACCGAGCCGGTGATAGCCAGCCAGGTGCGCCAGCGAGGCCGCCGAGAGAAAGACGAAGCCGACCAAGTTGGCGAAGCGAACCGGTCTCGCGTCCTTGACCGGGCCGGGGCCCAATCTTGGTTGCACCAGTTTGAAGTAGATGAGGCAGGCCAGGCACACCCGCGGCCCGAAGGTCAAGGTAAGCGCAAGTTGAAGCGCCGCCAGCGACAAGAGCGGCCAGAAGCCGAACAGAAATGCCAGGAGCGCCGCCGCTCCAATCAGGCCTTGGTTGAAGCGCGGTGCCCTGGCGTCGATGACGGGCGTGCCTGACACTAGCCGATTCCTTCGAAAAGTGCCGTCGAGATATAGCGTTCGCCCGAGTCAGGCAGGACCACGACGATGGTTTTTCCCGCGAACTCGTCCAGCTTGGCCAGGCGCAAGGCGACGGCGGTGGCGGCACCGCTGGAAATGCCGCTCAGGATGCCTTCGACGCTGGCCAGGCGGCGGGCGGTTTCGATGGCTTCTTCGTCGGTGGCCAGTTCGATCCTGTCAACGACAGACAGATCCAGTGTGTCGGGAACGAAGCCCGCGCCAATGCCCTGGATCTTGTGCTTTCCCGGCTGCAAGGGCTTGCCCGCGCGGAACTGGGTCAGGACTGGACTGGCGGCCGGCTCAACCGCCACCGAGGTGATGGCCTTGCCCTTGGTCTTCTTGATGTAGCGTGAAACGCCTGTGATGGTGCCGCCCGTGCCCACACCCGATACCAGCACATCAATGGCGCCGTCGGTGTCGTTCCAGATCTCGGGCCCAGTGGTCTGCTCGTGGATGCGCGGATTCGCCTGGTTCTTGAATTGCTGGGGCAGAAAGTAGCGATCGGGCTCGGCTGCCGCAGTGGATTCGGCCCGCCGGATCGCTCCAGGCATACCTTCCGCGCCCGGGGTAAGCACCAGGGTCGCGCCGAACGCGGCAAGCACGCGCCGACGCTCAAGGCTCATGGTCTCGGGCATGGTCAGCGTCAGCTTGTAGCCGCGCGCAGCGGCCACGAAGGCCAGCGCGATCCCGGTGTTGCCGCTGGTGGGCTCGATGATTTCCTTGCCGTGGCCGAGGACGCCGCGCTCTTCCGCATCCTTGATCATGGACGCGCCAATGCGGCACTTGACCGAGTAGGCCGGATTGCGGCCTTCAATCTTGGCCAGGATGGTGGCTTTGGTGCCAGCGGCAATGCGGTTCAGCTTGATGAGCGGCGTGCGGCCGATGGACAGGGAGTTGTCAGCGAAGATGGTAGACATGGCGGCTATTTCCTTTCGACGACGACGAGAACCTCTTCCGCGTGGAGATTATCCTCCGGGCGAAGTGTGCGGACGGAGCCTTCGGAAAAGCTATGGCCAGAGACGATGCGTACGCCGGACGCCTCGACCCAGTCGAGCAGATCCTGCAAGGTGAACGGGTGGATGTTGTCCGAGTCGTACCAGGGATAGGGCAGGCGTTCGGTCACCGGCATGCGGCCATGGGCGACCAGATTCACGACCACGCGCCAGTGGGCGAAGTTGGGAAAGGACACGATGCCCCGGCGACCAACCCGCAGCATCTCGCCCAGCATCAGCCGGGGCTTGGCCAGGGTTTGCAGGGTTTCTTCCAGCACCACGACGTCGAAGCTGCCGTCGGGAAAACGGCTGAGCCCTTCGCCGAGATCGGCCTGAAAAACCGGCACGCCACGCAGGGTCGCCGCGAGAACCGCGTCGCTGTCGATCTCGACGCCCTGACCGCGCACCTGGCGTTCGCGTTGCAGGCGTTCGAGCAATTGTCCATCGCCACAGCCGAGATCCAGCACGCTCGCGCCCGGCTGAATTTCGCGGGTGATGATTTCGTCCTGCCAGCGGCCATGGCTGCTCAGACGGGGATGGGCTCGGCCATTGCGCGAGCTTGCAAGCTGGACCACCTCGGCGACCCGCCACTCGAAGAGGCCCGGAGGTAGGCGTTCCACCTCTCGCTGGGCGAGTAGTCCGGGGTCGATACGGGGATCGTGTGGAAAAGGCATGGCTTCTAGTTGGAAAGAAATCCGTTCACGATAGCGGTCACGGATTCGGGTTGGAGGAGAAAGGAATCATGGCCAAAGCGCGCGGACACGTTGGCGTAAGTAACCTTCTTGCCGCTCTTGATCAGCGCCAGGGCCAAGTCGCGGCCGGACTCGGGCGGGCAAAGCCAATCGGAATCGAAGGACACGACCAGCACGCGCGCCTGGATTCTCCGGCACGCCTCGTTGATGTCGCCGCTACCCCAGACGGATGCGTCGTAGTAGTCCATGGCGCGCGTGAGATACAGGTAGCTGTTGGCGTCGAAGCGCTCGACGAAGGTGCGGCCCTGATGGGCCAGGTAGCCTTCCACGGCGAATTCCACGCCGAAGCCATCTCCAGGCGCCAAGGTGCCGGCCTCTAGACGCCGCCCGAATTTCTGCTGCATGCCCTCGTCGGAAAGATAGGTGATGTGCGCCAGCATGCGCGCCGAGGCCAGTCCCGCCGCTGGGGGCTCTTTGCCGTAGTAGTCGCCATGGGCGAAATTGGCGTCGCCAAGAATGCACGTGCGGCCCACGGCATTGAAGGAAAGTCCTTGCGCCGACAGTCGCGCTCCCGCCGCCATGATGATGGCGCGCTCGATTCGCTCTGGAAAACGCAGCGCCATCTCCAGCGCCTGCTGGCCGCCCACCGAACCACCCACGACGGCGTACAGGCGTTCAATCCCGAGGGTATCGAGCAGCCGCGCGTGCAGTGCCGCCCAATCGCCGATGGTGACTTTGGGAAAGCGCAAGCCGTAGGGGGTGCCAGTCGTCGGGTCGATGGACGACGGACCTGTGGTGCCGTAGCAACTGCCGAGCACGTTGGGGCAGATGACGAAGAATCGTTCGGTGTCGATGGCTTTGCCCGGGCCGATCACGGCGTCCCACCAGCCCGGCTTGCGCGTGCGCCACGTCCTGCCCATGCCTAGCGCGTCCCGATCCCAGCCCGCCGCATGCGCATCGCCCGACAGGGCGTGCGCCACGAACACAGCGTTGTCTTTTCGTTCTGACAGGACTCCGTAGGTCTCGTATTCCACGTCGATGGGGCCGAGCCGGCCGCCGAGTTCCAAGTTCAGGGGCGACTCGGCGCTCACGAGCCGGATGGTCTTGGCCTGGGTCAGGCCAACGGAATCGGGCGTCTCACCTGCAAGTGCCTGCCGAACCATGCTGAAAGTTTGCTGGGGCCTCGATTGGTCGTCAAGACAAAGTTTCGTAAAAAAGACACGTGTCTATGCTGGCGATCGGCTCAGACCGAGCCCGTCCCATCGTGCTTAAGCGCCTCCAGGATGCCTTCGGCAGCCTGTTCGATCATCCTCGCCAGCTTGGACGGTTTGATGTCGTCGATGCCAAAGGGGTTGCCTTCAAGCTTGTAGAATTGATCCACCGGGATCACCTCCAGGTCCAAGTTGGGCAGGAGATCGTGCAGCATTCTCGAGGCGCACTGAATGGAGCAGCCTTCCAGAACCGTTGCGCGCGCGAAGCGACGAAACTGTGTGCGTTGCGCAGGGCCCTTGGCGGATGCGTCGTCGAGTTCGAGCCGCACCAAGCGTTTGGGTGACAGTCGATGACATACGGCTTCTGCCACCAGCTTCGCGATGTCGCTGCGCACGCAGCCGCTTTCGCAGGTGAAAAGGGCCAACGGCTTGTTGGAAGAGTCCGCTCGGGCGTCCACGGAGCCGCGCCCCCCGGATCTTTTCGGAACGCGGATGATCTCGACTCCCGAATCGCTACGCGGTCGTAGAAGAGATCGGCGAGATGGGCTTCGTGGCATCGTGGTCGCAAGGGCACTTTGGGGCGCCCGTAGGCTGGCGTTCTACACTTTTCCGCGCCTACTGCAAGGTCGCGACCACGGCAAGTCGGCGAAAAGCCGGACAGCCGTGTCGCGGTGGCGTCTTCTTGCCGGGGCCGAATTCTGTCCGCGAGAGACGAACGGGCGCGACGATCTCGTGGATTGGCGAGGATTCGTTCATGCGGACGTGTTTGGCATGTTGTCTGCACGATGCTTCATTCGCATATTTGGAGGCAAGCCATGATTTCCCTTTCTCGCAAAACACTATTCACTGTTGGGCTGTTGACGATGACGGTGATCGGATGCGACGGCGATCCCATCCAGCTGCCCTCTGCGGGTGGATCCTTGGCTTCGGGTGGACGCTCCGGCAGTGGTGGCGGGGCCGCAGGTTCTCAGGGGGGATCTCCGACAAGCCAGCCTCCACAAACTGGCGGAGTGGTCAGCTCGGGTGGCATCTTGAGCGAAGGAGGAATTCGGTCGGCCGGTGGTGCCGTTCCCGTGCCACCAGCAAGCGGCGGTTGTTGCAATGCCCTCTACTGTCCGAGCGGCGACACCATGGTGTCAACATGGGTGACAACATGTCCGGTCGGTGCGTCCTGTTACGAATTTACCGCCTGCGGCTGCAACCAAGTTCTGTGCGCGCGTGGTCCTGCTGGCAGCGGTGGATCGGTCTTTGTCCCCCACGACGCCAGTAGCAGTACCCCCGACGCCGAGCCTGCCATTGATACAACATCGGATGCATCGGCTTGCGTCGAGGGCGGACCGTGTGGGAAGGGAGAATCGGTGTGCGGCACGTCCTGGTACGTTTCAGGCTACTACCAGGGCGTCACATCGTGCTACTGCACGGGCGGCCATTGGCTTTGTCAACTATAGCCGCGGCTGACGACACTCGGTTCCTGATGTGAACGACCTATCGGCCGAATCGCAATTGCCTCGCCCGCTCGACCGGCGTTCGCTCGCCATGATCGTTTTCGTGGCGGGCGTCGGTCTTGTGCTGTTCGTCGTTCGCTTGGCAATGGTCTGGCCCGCCACCGTCGACGACGCGTTCATCACCTTTCGTTACTCCTCGAACCTCGCCCATTTCGGAGCGCCGGTCTGGAATGTCGGTGACCCTCATCCCGCTGAGGGCTACACGTCGTTTCTCTGGATGGTGCTTATGGCCATTCCGCACCTCTTTCACTTCGGCGCGGTGGTGTTTTCCAAGGTCGTTGGAGTGGCGTGCAGCTTCGCCACCATTGCTACGTCGGCAGGGTTGGCCTGGTCGCTTTCCCGGTCGGCCAATCCATTCTTTCGTTGGCTGACCTCCATCCTGGCGATTCCGATTTTGATCACGTCGCCGGCGGCGGCTATCCACGCCGTCGCGGGAATGGAAACCGCGCTCTATACCTTCCTTGCCACGTCGTTACTGCTGACCGTGACTCTATTGGGGCGGACACGGGACGCTTCGTCGCCCAGTGGGCTTCTGGTAAGCGTCTTCCTCTTTCTTGGACTGCTCCTTGCCCTTACGCGCCCGGAAGGAATCTTGTGGGTGCTGGCCACCGGCGCGACCCTCGCGCTGTCCCTGCGGCGCAGGAGCCTATTCTTTCGCCGTCGCTTGCTGCTGCGCGGATTCTGGCTGTTTCTCCTGCCAATGACTGTTTTCTTGCTTTGGCGGCTCTCGTACTATCACCACCTCTTTCCGCTCTCGTTCTACGTGAAGGTCGCCGCGCCATCGACGAACGCACACTTGGACGGCGCGAAAGAGCTGCTCCGCTTCCTACGCGAAGTTTTCGCTTTTCAACCGCTTTTCGGGCTGTCGATTGTTGTCGCGGCAGTGATGGTTCGGCGAACCGCCATTCCCGCGCTGGTCGCGGTGTTGGTCCACGTTCTTCTTTTTGCCGTCCCGAAACCCATCATGGCATTCGAGTGGCGGTTCTTGTTTCCGGTGCTGCCATTCCTGGCCAGCCTAGCGGCCGTCGGGCTCGGTGCGCTGCTAGAGTGGATCTCGAACCGAATTCGGTTGCCCGCAGTCGGCGCCTTCTTCATCGGGATCGTCGCGCTCGCGCTCCAAATCTGGCCATATTCCTCGAATAGCAATCGGCGGCTCGCCGACTTCGCCGCCTATGGCCGCGCCATGCAATCCGCCCACATTCCCCTGGGAAAGGCGCTAAGGCGCCTCGGCGACTCGGACCCACAACAGCATTCCCTGGCAACGGGCGAGGCTGGCGCTATCCCGTACTACTCCGGCTGGCGAACGGTGGATATTTTCGGTCTCAACGATATTTCGATCGCCACAAGTCACAATCGCGACATGCGTTCTGTCCTGGCCGGCAACCCGGAGATTGTCGTGCTGGTTTCCAGCTCGCCGACGGAGTTCGTTCCATTCGTCCCATGGGAAGGCGACCTGTTCTCGCTGTGCACCGCGGATGGCTATCATCGCCTGGACACGCTGACTTTCGATGCCCGCTCGCTGCGCATGTGGCTGTGGGTGCTAGGAAGACCCGGCACGAAGTCGATTCTTGGATGAATCCCCGCGGGCTACTGACTCATCAAATCAGAGAAGATCAGCTTGCCCGCCCAACGCTGGGGTTGAACAAGCGACGTGCATCCGGCTGAGTCGAAACACTGTCGGAAGTCGCCAGTCGTGCCTGGAACCGGGGTCATCACGCTGGGATAACCGCAGGCACCCAGGCCACCAGGTCCGCCGCTATCCTGGGGCCAAAGCGCCCACGCCGTGTAGGAGATCTGATTTTCCGTCGCGTACTTGAGCAGTGTCTTCACGAACGCCGAGGAACAATCGAACGTGCCAAATTCGGTGGCGATGAGCGGTCCGAATTGGTTCATGGGCAACACGTAGGTGGACCAACCGCCAGACTTGGGGCTGTTCCAGTCCATGGCGTTGCAGGCCGTCTGGCTCAGTGCCGAGCAAACGCTACGGTCGCCGCCGCACAAACCGTTCGTCTTGGTGGTTGGGTTGTACGCGGTGGCCACCCAGTGACAGGGAGGCATCTTCTTGTCTTGGCTGGCGGCGTAGCCGTTTTGTATGCAACTTGCCCCGCCAGGCAAGGCCGCGCCGCTGGCTTTGCCATACACTGTGTTGTCGGGATAGTAGGCGCAGTAGCCGGATTCATAGGGATCGGTGGCGCTTAGGTCGGTGTCGCCAGCGCCGATCTGGCCGCAGCAGGCACCGTGCTGGTAGGGATGGAAACCGTAGGCGATGTTGGCGTACTTCGTCTTCCACGGCAGGAACTGATCAGGATAGGCCAGCGGCCCGTATTGCGGTCCGAAGCTGTAGGCCCAATCGAGTCCGTTGACGATGATGATGTTCTTGGCCTGCGCGGTGTCGCGAATCGAGGCAATCCATTGACTCATGATCTGGGTCCACAGATCCCACGAGTAGTCCTTTTCCGCCTCATTGGCGCCAAAGGATGGGAAGGGCGTGACGGCCTTGCGCGTATAGGGTTCATTGAATAGTTCGAACCAGACGCCACTGTCCGTCTTGTAGTGGTTGGCGACGTCGGTCCACATGGCGTTGATGGAGTCCTTATTGTAATAGGCGCTGTGCAAGGTCGCTCCGTCTGCGTTCGCGATGGAGCATTCCCAGGTATTGGCGTCGTCGGTGTACCAATCCTTGGGCGCGCAACTATCGATGCCGTTGACCTTGTTCATGCCCGTGCAGCCGTCTTCGTAATCGGAGTAATTGCGCGTCTGTCCGTTGCTGACGAAGGTGCCACGCTGAACATTGGTTCCCTTGGACATCTTGGCGATGGCCCACAAGTGCATATCGAGGATGGCGACCTTGCCTTGACTACGCACGTGCTGGACTGCCAAATCCACCCAAGACTTGTAGTCCGAAACCTTGCTTCCGCCCCAATCCTGCACCATGTAGTCTTGCGTCCAGGCCGAACCGCAGATGGGAATGCGAACCACGTCGGTCTTCCAATTCTGCACCAGCGTGTCCACCACCGTGGTGAGCACCTTGGGGGCATTCGTCGTCTCGTTGCCTTGGCCCGACAGATAGAGCCAGAAACCAGCGCCCGACTTGGTTTCGCGGGTTCCAGTTTCGAGGCCCGTCATCGAAACGCCTTGCAACACGGTATTGTTGCCGTCGGGCGAGACGAAGACATAGCGCTTGGTGGCAGGATCCCAGGCCGTACGCCAGGTGTTGGGCGTGGTGTCCAAGAGAACTTGTCCCGTGCCCGCGGGATAGGTTCCCCCGGTGAACGTCGCCTCGCCGCCATCGCTGACTCCGGTCGTAGCGGTCGTGCCCGTGCTGGTCGACGTGGCAGTGGTGGTGGTGCTACTGGTATTGGTGGTGGTTTTGCTGGTTGTCCCCGTGGCGCTTGCCGTGCCCGTGGACACGCTGGTTTGGTTGGTTGTCCCCGTGGAAATAGACGTACCGGTGCTCACGGCCGTTTGGGTCGAGGCGACGCTACTGGTATCTGTCGTGGGCGATGTGGCGGCAGTGGGCGTGGTGGCCGTAAACGTGCCCGAGACTGTCACGGTCTCTGAATTGGTCACGGTTTCGACGTACGTAACAGTCGCCGAGGCCGTAACGGTGCCAAAGACGATGCCCGTAACGATGCCGGTGTTCGAGGCCGTGGACGTGCTCGTAACGATAGTGGTCGTACTTCCAGTGACGACGACGGTGGCTACGCCAGTCGGGGTACTCGATGTGACAGCCGGACAAACCGGTGCGCTGACGGATGTATTCGTCGGTTGCGTCGAGGCTGCCAAGGGTTGCTTTGAGGGTGCGCTCGAGCAGGCTGCCCCAAAGGCCAGCAATAGAGTCGAGAGGGCCCACGAGCCGCGAAGGGTGAATGGTGTACTTCTCATAACGTCCCTTTCTTCTTGGTCCATCGTCCATTGGGTCAGGCAACGCCTAAAGTGGAGGGTAGGCGTTCGCCATCAACTCTTGGAACTGCGCCGAGAACCACGTGCCAGCGAGTGGAGAATTCGGCAGTGCACCGGACATGTTATTGCCGTTGCGGGCGTTCCCGGTGTACGTCGGATCGCACATCCGGTCGAAACCCTTACCCTGGTCGTTCGCAATCACCGAACTGGCGCCATCGGACTCGCCCGGTGGTTTGATCCAAACGTAGGCGTGGATGCCGTTGGCCCCGACTGCTTTGGGCCGTTCGCCAATTCCCGCACCGCTCTGATTGCACCAGTTGCCAAGGTGAATACGTCGATCGATCCTCGAAGCATCGATCATGGTGTTCACATCGGTGGAGGTGCTCGCAGCGGTTGGCCGATTCGGGCCGCCCCACCCGTTGCGGGAGGTGTCGATCAGCATGCCGATATTGGAATTGAACCCGGCCGAGATCAGGCGCGCGCGAAACGCAACGGCGAAGCTCTGCTCGTCGACGTAGCGGTTCCAGTCAATCCACTTGGACTGCCGGGTCGTGTCGGTCACGGTGATGAAGGGCTCGACCAATGCCGAGTAGTTGGCGGTGTTGGTGATAAATCCCGTCACCGTGTCGAAGCCGCCGGTCGCGGCTTTGGCCGCGGTCGCCATCATGTCCGCGGTCGCGCCGAAGTTGTTGTCCCAACCGATCCACCCGTGGTGTGCAGCGTCGATGTAGTTGTAGGTATTGGGCAAGGCGTGCAACTTGCCGAGCGCGTAGGCAATTCCCGCGACGTAGTTGCCGTTGGCCTTCATGGTGTCGCACATGGGGGTGGCGCCTGGCGAGCCGCCGGTGTTGGTGACGAGGTTGGGAAGCGAGTCAATCTCGATGATGTTGATGATGCGAAGATTGATGTATTTCGCGTCGCTCATGAGAAGGGCAATCGGGTCGATATACTCGGTCTTGTAGCGTGGAAGATCGGTTGGGCCGAGCTCGCCGTTGGAGGACAGCGCGGCGCAGTCGCGACCGGGCAAGTTGTAGATGACGAACTGGATGTAGCCCGCGCCCTGGGCAACCGCGGCGTCAAGGTGAGCACGCAAGCCCATCGCGGTGCTGGTGCCAGCGATGGCGGCGATGCGATCGAGCCACACACCAGTCGGGTTGCTCGACACCCGGCTTCCACCGGCTTCGGCATCGGCTTTGGCTTTCCAATCCGGGTTCACGTATCCCGTCGCGCCCTGGTATGGATTGTCGACGCGCGGAATGGGCGGCCCCGTGTAAGGCGTCACGGTGATCGGGATGGTCGTCGAGGACGCAGTCGCGGTGGAGGTACCAGTCATGGTTGTCGTGGTTGACGTCGCGGTACCCGTGGACGTGCTCACCGTGGACGAAGTGGCGGTCGCCGCGGAAGTGGCGGTGGATCCAGAGGTATTCGTGCCAGTGTTAGCCACGGTCCGCGTGGCGATGCTCGTCCCTGTGCCTAGGCTAGCCTGCGTGGCGGATGTGGTGCTGGTACGGGCGTCGGTCTGCGTTGACGCTGACGTGGCCGAGGTCATGGTGGCCGTGAAGGTTCCGGTGGTTGTTACGGTTTCCGAATTCGTTACGGTTTGAACATAAGTCACCGTGGCCGAGGCCGTAACAGTGCCTGAAATCACCCCGGTTACGACGCCAAAGCCCGTCGTCGTGGCGGTGCTGGTGACGATGGCCGTGGAGCTTCCAGTGATAACGGCACTGACCGCGCCAGCGGGAATGCCCGAGGGATTGCTCGAGCAAGATGGCGTGCTAGTGACCGTGACCGTGACCGTGGCAGGCGCGGCCGGATACGAAGAATCTCGCGAGCATGCCCCGAGTTGAAGTGCTTGCAGGAGCATGAAAAGGGCTGTGCATCCCCGAAGTGCCGTGCTTCGCATGTATTGCCTTTCTTCGCTGGTTGGGAGCAACCGAGACGCACTGAGAACACACCCATCTCATCGGATGGCGGACCACGGCACACAGTTATCCCTAACACTCAAAAGGTCGCAGAAACGGGATCAGGCTCGGTCGCTTTATGTGGTTCATATACCCACACGCAGAATCTTGGATACTAAATTCGACATGCATGCCACGAAAAATGGAACCATTGACATGACCCATGATGGCCATCACAATGATGGCTATGTCAACGAATGTCTTGGACGCCATCGTCCAGCTCCGACGGGCCGTCGCCCGCGCGGCCGCGGTGACCTTCACGGGGTCTATCAGCGGTCGGCAAGCCGCCATCCTGCGTGAAATTGGAGCCTGCGGTCCTGTCTCGCAGGTAGCATTGGCCCGAGCCACGGCGAGCGACCCGTCGGCACTGGTCCGCGTCCTCGACGATTTCGAGAAGCGCGAGCTGGTCGAGCGAAAACGAAGCGACTCGGATCGAAGAGAGATGATGGTGTCGCTGACCACCCTGGGCCGCAAGGCACTCGGACCGCTGGATGTCGCGCATAAGCGATTGGCGGATGCGACGGCCGGTCCGCTCACCGCCGACGAAAGACGCGTCTTCATGGCCCTGGCCGAGAAGATCCGAAGCTCGCTCAGCGCACTGGTGGAAGACGGCGTCTCCTTGGCGAAGGGCCCCCATGGGCAGCGCTGAGCCAGCCGCCGCAGAGCCGGTTTCGCCAAGTTCTGCCGCCGATCCTTCCGGAAGACTCTATTTTCTCCGGCGCTCGCTCCTGCGGCACTCGCGCCTGCGCCGCGTGCTGGCTGCGCTCGCGGTCGCGCTGGCTGGGCTGCTTGGTCTGTGGTGGTTTCATTTTCGGCCGTTCGTGTCCACCGACGACGCGCGCGTCGCCGCGCCTCTCATCGTCATCGCGCCCCAGGGTTCGGGTGGCCGCGTGGATCGCGTGCTCGTGCGCGAGGGGCAAACGGTGAAGGTCGGCGAGACGCTGGTCGCCCTCGACGCCGAGGCGGAGCGCGCCCAGGTCGACAAAGCCCGTGCGCTGGTCGCCCTCGCGGACGCGCGCATCGGCGAGGCCGAGGCACAACTTCGCATCGAGCGCCGCGTGTCGGAGGTCTCCGAGCGACGAGCGCGCGCCAACGTGCATTCGGCGCAAGCTTCCAAGGAACGCACCACGCGTGGGGCGCGCGCCGAGGAGATCGACAAGGCGCGGGCCGACGCCGCGGCGGCCGAAACGCTTGCTGCGCAGGCGCATCGCGATCTCGACCGCGCCGAGAGCCTGGCGCGCGATGGCGCCATCGCCAAGGTGAACCTTGAAACCGCGCGAACCGCCGAAGCTTCCGCGCGCGCGGCGCTCGCATCCAAGACCGCCATGCTTGACTTGCTCGAACACGGTAATCGTCCCGAGGACATTTCGATTGCGGAAAGCGGCGTGCTCGCCGCGCAGGCTGGCCTTCTCGATGCCGACGCGGGCACCGATCGCGTCGCCTTCCGCTCGCGCCAGGTCGAGGCAGCGCGGGCCCAGGCCGCGCAGGCTCGCGCCGATCTCGCGCTGGCCCAGGTCGCGCTCGAACGCATGACCCTGAAAAGCAGCGTCGACGGCGTGGTCGTGCGCATGACGGTCGATCCAGGCGACTACCTTTCGCCCGCGCAGGGAGCGGTCACCGTCGTGGATCTTGCAAACGCGTGGATCGCCGCCAACGTCGAGGAAACGGCCTCGGGACTGCTTCGGCTGGGACAGACCGCGAAGGTGTCGATCGACGAGGGCGGAGAACTTTCCGGACGGGTGGACGTGATCACCCAGTCGGCGGCTTCGTCCTTCGCCTTGATTCCGGCCGACAACGCCGCGGGCAACTATACCAAGGTCGTTCAGCGCATTCCCATTCGCATCGCCATCGACCCGAGTCCTCGCATCCACACCCTGCGCGCGGGCCAATCGGTCGAGGTCAGGATCCGCGTTCGATGAGTCGAGTGGCAGCGCCGACCGGCGCGTCGGCGGAAGACGGGTCCGACGACGGGTATCGCTGGCGCGTGCTCGGCGTGGTCATGGTGGGCACGTTCATGTCGGCGCTCGATTCGAGCATCGTCAACGTGTCGCTGCCGAACATGATGGCGAGTTTCGGCGCCAGCGTGGACGATATCGAGTGGGTGGTGACGGGCTACATGCTCGGCTTCTCGACCTTCATGCCCCTTACCGCCTGGTTGCGCGACCGCATAGGCTATCGGGTGCTCTACATCGCCAGCCTCGCCGTGTTCATCGGCGGCTCCGCCCTTTGCGGTATCGCCCCCAACCTGCCGACGCTGGTCCTCGCGCGCGTGATTCAGGCCTTCGGCGGCGGCGCCATCACCCCCACCGGGCTGGCCATGATTGCCGAGGTCTTCCCGCCCAAAGAGCGCGGGCGCGCGCTTGGACTGTGGGGCGTGGGGGTCGTCGTCGGACCCGCGTTCGGCCCGACCCTAGGCGGGTACCTGACCGAAACCCTTGGTTGGCGCAGCATCTTCAACATCAACCTTCCCATTGGCGTGATTGGGCTGCTGGCCGCGACCCGCGTGCTTCGTGCCGACAAGCCGCACGCCCAGACGCATCGAGGGTTCGACCTTCCGGGCTTTTTGCTCCTCACTACCTTTCTCGTCGCCGCGTTGCTGGGGCTGTCCAACGGCAATCGCGAGGGCTGGAGTTCGAACTACGTCATCACCTGCGCCCTCTTGAGCAGCGTCGCATTTGTGCTGTTTCTCACCGTCGAGAGCGTCGTGTCCGAACGCATTCTCGACCTCGGGCTATTCCGAAAATCCCAATTCACCGTCGCCATGGTGGTGACAGCCGCGCGCTCGGTCGCCCTCTACGGCGGCATCTTTCTCTTGCCGCTGTTTTTGCAGGATCTGATGGGCCGCACCGAGACCGACACGGGGCTGCTGCTGCTTCCAGGCGCCCTGGTCATGGGAGGGGTCATGCTGGTTTCGGGCCGAATCGCGGACAGATTCGGCACACGCGCCTCCACGATTGTGGGTCTCGCGCTCATCGCCTGGTTCATGTGGACGTACCGCAGACTCGACACCACGACGAGCACGTGGGCCGTGCTTTACCCGACCCTGATCCGAGGGATCGGACTGGGACTGCTGGTCACCCCCGTCATGACCGCGGCCATCAACGCCGTGCCGACGGCCAAGGCCGGCATGGCCTCTTCGATGTTGAGTTTGATCCAGCAAATTTCAGGTTCGCTTGGCATCGCCGTCCTTGCCTGCGTGCTCGGCCGCAGAGCGACCTTCCACCTCGCGGTGGTGGGTCAAGGTCTCGCCGGCACCAGACCGGCGCTCTTGGACGCCACGCGCGCCCTCGTTCTGCGCGCCGTCGAGCTGGGCTCGCCTCCCGCGGTGGCGAGATTGCTGGCCGGCTCTCTTGTCGCGCGCAAGATTGCCGGGGCCGCATCCGTCCTGGCCTTCAATGATGCCTTTCTCGTCGGCGCCGCAATTGTGGGCGCAGGGGCGATCCCCGCGCTCTTTCTTTCATCCAAAGCGAAAGTGCGCGCACCAAGCGGACCCGCGCCCGCCGAGCTGGTGGAGTGACGACAACCTGAAACAAGGAGATCGGATGAAGACCTTCAACGGAGTGGAACTTTACGAAAACCTCAAGGAGATTGTCGATCCGTCCCGCAGTTGTCTCGTGGTCTGGGACGTCCAACAGGGATTGGTCGACAGCATCTTCAATAAGGACGCCTTTCTGACTTCATTGAAGACCCTTGTCGACGGCGTTCGCGGTCGGATGCCCATTGTGTACACACTTATTACACCCTTGCCCCAAGCCTACCAATCGGGTTGGAGCCTGCTCTCCATGATGCGCCGATTTCGTGTCGATGACCCCGCGAAGCTTCCGATTTTCATGGCGAGCGGCTCGCCCGAACGCGAGATTCCTGAAATAGTGAAACCCCAACCCGGCGATCTTCAGATCGAAAAGGCCACGGCGAATATTTTCCTGGGCACCAATTTCGAGCTCATGATGAAGAACCGCGGCGTGAAAAGTCTGATTTTCACCGGCATCGCCACCGAGATGGGGGTTGAACTTTCCGCCCGCGATGCGGCGGCGCGCGGGTTCTATCCAGTCATCGCCACCGATTGCGTTTCCTCGATGAACAAGGATGGCCACGACCGATCCCTGGCCAACCTGGCGCGACTGACGACCTTGGCCAATTCCCAGGAAATTCTCGCTTGCTATTGAATCCCCGTGCCAGGCGAAGCATCGATCCTATGCCTGGCATCGCAACGAGGTCCCATGTGTAGAAACATCAGAACGCTGTTCAACTTCGAACCGCCCGTCACGCCCGAGGAGGTGAGGGCGGCTTCGCTGCAGTTCGTGCGCAAGATCAGCGGCTTCACCAAACCGTCCAAGGCCAACGAAGCCCCGTTTGAGGCCGCAGTCGAAGAAATCACCGGCATCGCCAATCGGCTTCTGGGTTCGCTGGAGACGACCGCGCCAGCCAAGAACCGCGAGGAAGAAGCTGCCAAGGCGAAGGCGCGTGCCGCCGAGAGATACGGTTCGTAGATGAGAATCCCGTTTGCAGCTATTGACTTTTGATGTTCTGCGGGGAACCTGGGCCTCAAAACAGATTGCAGCGAGGGGACGGTCACTCTGCACACCGAAGTTGCGAAATTCTTTCTCTGTCATGGGACAGATTTTGCTTCCGTGGCTGTCTTCGAGCCAGTATCCGAGCTTGTCTTGCACAGCGTAGCCTTCGGGACGGGATGGCGTCGTTGCAAGGACGATCACGGTGGAGGCAATGCAAGCCAGCAGCAGTACGATAGCCCAAGCTGGAAGACGGCCAAGGCTCTTGCCCATTTCGGACATGCCCCTGAGCCGAGACTCCGTCCACGCGGACCACGTTGTCATGGTGTAACCATCGCAGTGCGCAGCGAAGAGGTACGCGAGAGAGCCCAGCATCAGAAAGGGCATCGGAATCACGTATATTCTTGGCAGCGAGCTGCCCCATAGATAGGTGGCTCCAAAAACCAACCCGCTCCACCCGAGAGCCGCCAATGATAGCCAAAGCCCTCGCCGCCGTCTTCGGCCCGCTTCCGTCCCCCGGAGATTCGCAGGTCCGGTGCTGGGCTTCTGGAGATCCGAAATCGCCCGTTGCAGACCTTGTTCGTCGTAAATTCTCACACCGATTCCGCCTGGAAATCAGTCTACTCAATATCGAAGTAACTTGCGAGACCGGCGCTGGCAAACCCGACGGCCACGGCTGCGTGCCCATTCTGTGCACCGAAGGCTACGCCTGCACCGGCAACAAGGGGTGCATCGCCACCGCCGCATATTCTGACGGCCACGGGTGTGTCCCGGTCAGTTGCGATGGGGTGAGCTGTCCGACTAATCAATACTGTTACCTGTCCACCAGCAGCTACGGTAACTCTACGGTCTGCCTGGTGAAGACCTGCAAGGCCGACAGCGATTGCGACTGTGGCGTCTGCTTCGAAGGCAACTGTGCTCCACACATGTCGTTCTGTGTGTATGCCCAAAACTGTGCGCAGGGCGCGGCGGGTATGTGCGGCGGCGGTGGCGGTATTACCGGCGGCGGCGTCCCCACCGACAGCGCAATGGGTGGCGCGGGTGGGAGCGTCGACAGCGGATCGGGAGGCTAGGTCGCGCGCGGGCGACACTGCCGGCGTTCACGTTGACCGTGAACGTATGCGCACTGCTGAGAGTTGGATCGCACGAATTTTGCGCCACTTCGGGTAGCCTACTGCAGGGCCGCGGCGGTAGCTTCAAGGCACCATGCCGCATGGGATGCAGGACCAACCCCCATTGGGCTGGTGGGTGCAGGCACTGTCTCCCGCACACTCGCAGTCGTTCGTGCAGGTGTCGTCTGCCGTACGGCAGAAGTAGCCCGCGCCACAACTCTGGCCGCACCAACATGGCACCTCCGTCGTTCCCGCATAGCAGTGCGTTGCCGTATCG
>Ga0182027_10000828_pt1 | contig 52388 bp, 53 predicted proteins | sample 712E1DmetaG_FD_121300 | JGI IMG/M metagenome (GOLD analysis project Ga0182027, IMG submission 121300) | Permafrost microbial communities from Stordalen Mire, Sweden - 712E1D metaG (Illumina Assembly) | ecosystem: Environmental > Terrestrial > Soil > Wetlands > Permafrost | place: Sweden...
GGATATACCATCCCGGTCAACCCGCTGGCTTTTAGCAATGGCGTGGTGAGCAACCCCGGCCTGCCGGGGCGGGAAGCGGCGTATTATTCCGTGGTGGTGCCTCCGAACATGGCGAGCTGGCGGGTGGAATTGAACACCAATAGCGGGGAATCGCTGCTCATGATTCAAAAGGACTCGCTGCCGAATGTGGACGCGAGCGGCTACCCGGCGTTCGACCTTTATGGCGGACACAAGATGCAAAAAGTCGGGAATGAGCAGTATTTGTTGCTGCCGGTGGCGGGCGACTCCAACATCATGGCGGGGACCTATTATCTGGCGGTGGCAAGCGAAGGAGTAAACCCCCTCTCTTCCCAAGGCATTTTAGGCACTGGTTCCAGCAGCTATACCCTGAACACTTTTGGTTCGATCACGGTGACCAACCTCGGGACGGTGGACAACACCGGCGTCACCAACCTTTTGGTCACCAACAGCTACTTGGAGGGCGGGCAGTTCAGCACTTACCAATTCGCCGTGCCGGCCGGCACCTATGCCTTGGAGGTGTTTCTGGAAAACAAGACGGGCAATCCGGTGATGACGTTGCGGGCGGACAATCAGTTCCCCGGAGGCGGTGACCCTTATGGCGTGGATGGCGGTCAGGGCTACACTTGGTATGACGCCAGTCTCATCAACATTGCCAATCCCGCCGTGACCAACTACACCCTCATGGTGCAGGCGACTGCTTCCGGGAGCGATGCCAGCTACGATGTGCGCATTCAGGCCATTGGCCCCCAGCCGGTGACGTTCGACGGCGGCACCGCGACCATCGCCGATCAGGCGCCCAACCTCTGGCAGTATTTCGTAATCAATGTGCCTGACGATCCCAATTTGCTGGGGTGGGATGTGCGCCTGACTAATATCACCAGCGGAAGCCCCTATTTGTACGTCTGCCGTGACCTGCCGCCTCCGGGTTACGGCCAACTTTGGAATCCCATTCCCAGCCCCACCTGGCCCAGCGGCTATCTGTGGGGGGCGGGCTACGACTGGACGGGTGACTATTACAACGCGGACTCAACGGTTGGGTACGGCCAGGTTCTGGCGATGGGGATGGGCAACCCGTTGGTGGCGGGAACTTACTATATTGGAATCATCAACGGCGGCGGGCCGACCCCGATGAGCTATACCCTGGCGAGCCGGGGGATTGGGAGCGGATATGCCATCCCGGTCAACGCTCTCGCTTTTACGAACGGTGTCGTGTCCAATCCCTCCCTGGCGCCGCGCGAGGCGGCTTACTATAAGCTGGTTGTGCCCACCAATGTTCCTGATTGGAAGGTGAGGCTGACGGATGTATCGGGCGAGACCTTGTTGGCGGTGCAAAAGGACGCCTTGCCCAATGTCGGCGCGGGCAACAGCTACGCGTCGTTTTCCCTCGGTGGCGGGAGGAAGATGCAGAAGGCGGGCAATGAAGAGTACCTGATGCTGCCTCTGGCCGGCCAGCCCTACGTGGTTGCCGGGACCTATTACCTGGCGGTGGTGAGCGAAGGAGTGAATCCGAGCGGTGGGTATATTGGAACGGATACAAGCTCCTACACCCTGACCAGCTTTGGGCTGCAGGGGATCACCAACCTCGGCCCGGTGGGAGCAACGGATGTGCTGCAGACCAACGCCATTCGAGGAGGGGAAAACGCCTTTTATCAGTTCTCCATCCCGTCGGGACCGTCCGCAGTGGAGTTGCGGTTGGACAACGTCACGGGCGATCCCTCTATGACCCTGGCGGCGGGGACCAACCTTCCGGCGCCCAATTCCAGTTACGGCGTGGATGGCGGCGGCGGCTCTTCCTGGTCTTCGGCGACGTTGATTACTTTGGCGAATCCCACGGTGACCAATTATACCTTGACCGTGAATGCTTCGCCGGCTGGCGACGCGGATTTCACGGTGCATCTGCGCCAAATGCCAACCCCAGCGATCGCCTTCGACCCGAGTTTGAACAGCGGGCCGCTGACCAGTATCGCCACGGGCACATTGTTCAGTGGTCAAAGCGCGTTTTACCAGGTAACGGTTCCGGCCACGTTGAACGGGCAGCCGGTCATTGGCTGGACACTGAATGTGTCGCAAACTTCCGGATTGGCGTATGTGCGGGTTCGTCAGGGAGTCGTGCCGGACGATTATTACTATTACAACGGGGATTCGCCCTTCGTCACCAGCGAGGGGATCTATGTGGCGCCCTATCTGACTCCCGGCACCTGGTATGTGGAGGTGCGCGCGGCCGGCGTCACCAGCTACACGCTCTCCAGCGCCAATCTGCAACTCAAGCGTCCGGCGTGGTCCATGCCGGCGGCGGGTGGAACCGTCACCACACCCGGATTGCCTCCGGCCGGGCCGCTTTTTGCAGATACGGGCGTTTCCACCAACGGGACCAATTTCCTCGGTGACCAGGGAACTGACCTGGCCCAAGGGGCTTTTGACTATTATGAAATTATGGTGCCGGCGAACAACACGGGTTTGCTGAGAACCCGCCTGGACGCCATCAGCGGCAACCCGCAGATTTATATTCGCGCGGGCGCGCCGTCCACCCTGAGCCATTACACCTACGGCAACTATGGCAGCAGTCTCTATGATCGCACCCTCAATGCCGACGGCGGCAGCGAATATGGGAACTGGGTGCCGCTGGATGGCCAACACCAGGCGTATCTGACTCCCGGCCCGTGGTATCTGGCGGTGCAGGCCGCCGGGAATTCCAATGTCCGTTATCGTCTCCGCATGGACACGGGCAATATCAACCCCTTGTCGTTGAACAACGGGAGCCTTAACAACCAGTTGCTGGCCGCAGGAGACTGGCTTTACTACAGCGTGGTCATGCCAGCCAACGCGCCGCTGAATTGGAATGTGGGCTTCAGCACACAGTTGGGCAACGTGAGTATGTATGTCCGGGACCGGGTGCCGCCGGGCCAGGCCTCATCGGTGTCGGACCTGCGTGATTGGAACTCTGATTACAAAAACCACGGTCCCTATCCGTCCTTCACCTCCCCCGGCTCCTATACTCTGACGACGCCGCCGTTGCGGCCCGGAAACACTTATTATCTGGGCTTTTATGCGGTGAGCGATTCGGCGTTCTCGGTGACCAACAGCACCAACGGGGGCAACATCAACTACACCAGCACCCTGGCCTTCTACGGCGGCAACACCACCAACCAGATCCCTGCGTTTGGCCAGTTGAAGTTCCGGATTGACGTGCCAGGCGATGCGCAGGAATGGATTCACACGGCGACCTATCCGGCGAGCGTATGGCTGTTCCTTGACCAGGGGAGCGCGCCGACGCTGACCGCGGCGGATGACTGGACTTCGATCAACAACGCGAACCTGGGTCTGGATATTTCCCTGGAAAATGCGGCCGGTTGGCCGTGGCTGCCGGGTTATTCCTACTTTCTGAATGTCACGAACACCTCGAGTTCAACGCAGCCGTTCAGTCTTTTGATGTCCGGCGTGTATCCGGAGGCGGGCGGAGTGACGGAATTCACCGGCGTGCGGGCGCTGCCCAACAATGGCGGCATCCAAATGAACATGCAGGTCAACCCCGGCTGGCCCTATATAATCCTCGTCTCGACAGATTTGATCAATTGGTCCCAACTGACCACCTTCACGTCCTCGTCCAGCCTGGCCACTTACATAGACCCCTCGCCGAACTACACCGCGCGGTTCTTTCGGCTGGTCACGCAATAAAAATACGCCCAGCGTCAGGGATGGCCAAAACTCAGGGCGCCACAGCCCGGTAAAAACTGGTGTCGCCTCCCCCTGGCAGGATGACGGCTCGAATGTCCGCCGTGTCATAGTTGGTGGCGATGGGGGTCCAATTCACCAGATCCGATGAAAATTCGATCCGGTAAGTCACGTTGCTTTGGCCATGCAGGGTGAACCCGAATTGGCCCGCGGACATAATTGGGGCGCATAACGAAGGCTGGATTAATGACTCATAAACCTGGACGACGGGCACGGCTAGGGTGGTGGCCTGATTGGTTCCGGGAGGAGAATAAGCGCGCCAGACCATGGCGGTCAGGTCCGTCACATACAGATTGCCCACGTTGTCCCAGGCCACATCGGTGAAGCCGTCGTTGGTTCCTTGGTAGAGGCTGGTCAACCGTTGGCCATTGGTCGCGTAATAAATGTTGACCGCGCCGTATTGATAAGTCGAAGTGTCCGATCCGGATCCGTCTCCGCGCACCGCCACCGCCACCCAACTGGCGGTCGGATCCACCGCGATGCCGTAGGCGTATTCCAGGGAATCATCGGGCGACCCGATGCGCCAAAGCGGGTCTGTCGCCGCCTGGCCCGTGTAGGGCGGGAAACAAAAAACGCGCATGACGCCGGCGTCATTGGTATTGCGCAGTCCATCGAGACTTTGAATGGCATAAATTCTGCCGCTGGCATCCACGGACACGTCGTAAGGCTTTTCGTTCAGGCCGTTGGGGCCGGGCGCCACGACCACCGTGCCGGTGTCATTGGAGGCCAGGGCGCCGTTGGTGGTCACGGTCCACTGCACGATGCCGACATTGGCGCTGGGGTTGTAGTCCACCATCCAAATCCGCGTATTCGTCCCGGACCCCGTCACCCATAGGCCGCTGAGCGACGCGCCGGGCTCGGGGTAATTGTCAGTATTCAAGACGGTCAGGCAATTGGTCGAGATGACTTCATCGAAGGCCAGGACGATGCCGTTGGCGGACCAGTCGTTGATATAGACTTTGTCATCGTCGGCTATGGCGATCTTCCAGGGGCTGTAGAGGAATTCGCCGGAATTGGGAAAATAGCCCATGCCCCAGGGGTAGTTGCCGGCGCTCCACCCTCCTTCGTCGGCGGGACTGCCGTCGGCGTTGAATTTGAAAATAGCGGGAAGGCCGGAATCCAGCGGGGGAGCAGAGCCGACGAAGACGCGGCCATAAAACGGGCTGTTGGTGTTCTTGTTCACGTCAATGCCGCTGGGGTCAGTGACCTGGAAATTGGCGCTGTCATCGGTGAGATTGGTCCAGGAGTCATAGCCCGCGGCCGCCGCCGTGATGCTGATCTGGTAAATTCCCGCGGCGACGTTGGTATCGCTGGCCCACACCACGGAATTGCTGCCTGCGGCCGCGCCCGCGGTGCCTCCGGCAAGATTGGTGGTCCAGAGGACGGCGCTGTTGGAGCAGACCTCCACGGAAAGGCCGGCGGTGGCGGGTTCGTTGAGAATGTAACTGATTTGCACGGCGCCGGCGGGAACAATCGCCGCATTATTGGTGGAACCGTTGAGCTTGATGTTGGTGGCATAGACATTGGCCCTGGCCGACACGCAACCCAGAAGCACCAGAAGCGCCGCAACAAAGAGGCGCCAGTCGCGGCAGTCAGTTTTCATGTGGCAAAAACGCATTTCCCACTCTCTCGACGCTAAAATTTGACGCGCGGAATCAAGGACATTCCCCCGTCCGACGCTCCAGATCAAGTTCAATCCCCCCTTCCATCTCAAGACCACACCCTGCTCAGTAGTATGCCTCAAAAATTAGCGGTTGACAGCTTAAAAGTAATGAATCAATATATCCGCATTCGTTGATATAACGGATCTCATTCCGAGTGGTGGAGGGACTGGCCCGATGAAACCACGGCAACCGGCGGCGGAAGCGTTCTGCCGCGCCAGGTGCCAATTCCTGCCCGCCTCGCAGGCAAGCTGTTCTTGCCGGCGTCCGGGAAAAGATGAGAAGAGCGCGCTCCCTCTTCTCCCGCCCGGAAGGGGCTTTTTATTGCCCTCCCGGCGCCTGAGATGGCAAGGCCCGAGCGGTCCGCCGGCGGATTCCGGCGGTTTGCGGAGATCAAGAATTATGGAAAAACACGAAAAACATGGCGGCTTCATGAAAGCCCTCAAGTGCCGCGAGTGCGGACGGGAGTATCCGCTGGAGGCCATCCACGTATGCGAATATGACTTCGGCCCGCTCGAAGTCGCCTACGACTACGACCGCATCAAACGGACCATGACGCGCGCCGCCATCCAGTCGCGGCCCAAGAGCATGTGGCGGTTCCGGGAACTGTTGCCCGTGGCGGGAGACCCAACTGTGGGGCTGGAAGTGGGCTGCACGCCGCTGACCCGGGCCGACCGTCTGGCCAAGCGCCTGGGAATCCGGGAGTTGTGGGTCAAGAACGACTCGGTCAATTATCCGACACTCTCGTTTAAAGACCGGGTCGTCAGCGTTGCGCTCAGCCGGGCGCGCGAACTGGGGTTCACCACGGTGGCTTGCGCCTCCACCGGCAACCTCGCCAACTCCGTCGCCGCCAACGCCGCCGCCGCCGGAATGAAGGCCTATGTGTTCATCCCCTCCGACCTGGAGCAGGGCAAGGTGGTCAATTCCCTGATCTACGGGGCCAACGTCATTGGCATCAAAGGCCATTATGACGAGGTGAACCGGTTGTGCGCGGAGATTGCGGGCAAATATCCGTGGGCCTTTGTCAATGTGAATATGCGCCCATATTACGCCGAAGGTTCCAAAAGCATGGGCCTGGAAATCATCGAACAGAGCGGCTGGCGGATTCCGCCGCACACGGTCGTCTGCATGGCCTCCGGCTCCCTGCTCACCAAGATTCATAAGAGCTACCAGGAAGCCATCAAGCTGGGGCTGGCCCCGGAAGTGGAATACAAGATTCATGGTGCCCAGGCCACGGGCTGCTCGCCCATTTCCACCGCGCAAAAGGCCGGTCTGGATTTCTTCAAGCCGGTCAAACCCAACACCATCGCCAAATCCCTGGCCATCGGCACGCCGGCGGACGGCTTTTACGCGCTGAAAGTCATGAAAGAAACCGGCGGCTCCGCCGAGGACGTGAGCGACGACGAAATTCGTGACGGGATCAAGCTGCTGGCGGAGTGCGAAGGCATTTTTTCGGAAACAGCCGGCGGCGTGACGGTGGGTGTGGCCAGGAAACTCATTGCCAGCGGGGCCATTCCAGCCGATGCTTGCGCCGTGCTTTGCATCACGGGCAACGGGCTGAAAACGCTCGACGCGGTGTCCGGCCACGCCGGGTTCACCCGCGAGATCAAGCCGAGCCTGCGCGAGTTCGAGGCGTTGCTGGCGCACGGGGAAAAGGTGAACGCGTGAATCCCAGCTTCCCATCGTTCCCCGCCTGTGCTAGCGTAAAACCGTGAAGACCATTCCTCAAGGCCTCTTGGAAACAGCCGTTGAACGGTTGAAAGCCGAGTTTGAGCCGGAGGAAATTTATCTGTTCGGTTCTCACGCCTGGGGCACGCCGACGGACGACAGCGACGTGGATTTGATGGTCATTGTTCGTGACAGCACCGAACGCGGCATCCAACGGATGCAGCGGGCGCATCACTGTCTGGGAGATCTGGACATGAGCAAAGACGTGCTTGTCCCGACACGCGCCCAAGTTGACCGCTACAAACATCTGCGGGCTTCCTTGTTTCATCAAGTCCTTACGCAAGGCCGCAAACTTTATGGATGAGGCCGCGCAAGAACTCGTCCGCGAATGGTTGGTTCGTGCCGACCACGACTTGCGTTCTGCCCGGAGGCTGGCGTCGCCGGAAGAGCCGCTGCTCGACACGGCCATTTATCATTGCCAGCAGGCGGCGGAAAAATCCATCAAGGCGTGGCTGCAATCGAAAGACCATCCTTTTCCCAAAACCCACGACATGGAGGACTTGGTGAAACGGGCTTCCGTCATTAATCCCGACTTTGGAAAATTCGCCCAAGCCGCGTCCGTGCTGACATCTTACGTCTCGGCATTCCGCTATCCCGGCGGGTTTGACGAACCCATGCCGTCGCGCACGGAATTTGATGCGGCGTTGCACCACGCGCAGGCGATTTATGATTTTGTGCTGAATCTGCTTCCAAAGGAGGCACAGCCATGAAAATATTCGACCCCGCGCAAGGTCATTGCGGCCAGCCGCGCGAGATCAAGCCGGGCCTGCGCGAGTTGGAGGCGCTGCTGGCGCATGGGGAAAAAGTGAATGTGAAATTAACAGCATGATATTTTCGTTTGGCCAAACAGAGCAGGAGCGCATTGAAGTTGATGTGCTTGGCTATGAGCGTGCGCCAATCGGAGAATATCATGATGACAATTGGCTGAGAGTTGAGCTTCGCGTTCAAGCCGGCGGGTTTTGTGGCAAGGCCGCAGCCGCGATTTTCACTGACGAGTTGATCAGATTTGCATCGGAGCTTCATCTGCTTTTCGAGACATTGAGCGGCTCAGCGGAATTTACAACGATGGAGGGCCAGTTAAATTTGCGATTGGTTGGCGATGGCAAGGGCCACATTGAACTTTGCGGCGAAGTTGCAGACCGGGCTGGAATTGGCAATCGTCTCCACTTTGCCTTGCAGTTTGATCAGTCGCAATTGGGAATGTCGGTTCGTGAACTTGAAAGAGTTACGTCACAGTTTCCGGTGCGTGGTTCATTAAATTCCGCCACGCTGGAAAATTAAATTTATGCCAAAGAAAATCCGAATCCCAGCGGCGCTCCGCAAGTTGACCAAAAACGAGGAGCCAGTCGCCGCCAACGCCGCCCCCAGCAGCGAGGCTTTTTGCCCGCTTGACCGCCAGTAGCCTAAAAGCTACAGTATGCCGGTGTGGAACACGCCCACAGAAGTCGTTGCGTTCCGAGCGCGCGACGGGCGAGTGCCGTTTGCGGAGTGGCTGGACGATTTGGAAGACAAGCGGGCGGTGGCGCGGGTTCTCGCCCGGCTGGCGCGTGTGCGTCTGGGCAACTTGGGCGATTGCAAACCGGTTGGCGAAGGCGTGAGTGAGTTGCGGGTGGATTCCGGGCCGGGATATCGCGTGTATTTTGGCCAGCAAGGACGCACGCTGGTCGTGCTGCTCTGCGGCGGCGACAAGCGGAGGCAGGACCGCGACATCCGGCTGGCAAAACAGTTTTGGCGCGAATTCAAAGAAAGCGAATCATGAAGACCGTAAGTTATAAAAAAATTCTGCGGGAGAAACTCGGCGACCCGGAACAGGCGGCGGAATACCTCACCGCGTGCTACGAAGAAGGCCCGGAGGTTTTTCTGGCCGGCCTGCGCGACGTGGTCGAAGCCCAAGGCGGGGTCGCCCGCGCGGCGCAGTTGAGCAAGCTGAACCGGGAAAGTTTGTATCGGCTCGTTTCGCGGGACGGCAATCCGCGTTTGACGAGCCTCAACTCCGTGCTGTCAGCGCTCGGACTGAAAATTATTTTTGAAGCGGCTTGAGTTCCGCGGACCTTTCAAAGATTAAAATAAAAAGAGGAAAGAACGAACATTTCATTTATGCCAAAGAAAGTCCGAATCCCAACGCCGCTCCGCAAGTTGACCAACAACGAGGAGACGGTCGAAGTCAACGCCGCCACCATCGGCGAGGCGATTGCCGAATTGCAGGCGCGCTTCCCCGGCATCAAGGAACGGCTCATTGATGAGAGCGGCGGGGTCCGCCGCTTCGTCAACGTCTATGTGAACGAGGAAGACATCCGCTTTCTGCAAAACCAGGAAACCGCCCTGAAAGAGGGCGATGAAGTGAGCATCATTCCCGCCATTGCGGGGGGGTGATGAAGATGAGAAAGCCAGAAGAAGAGGAGTTTTATGCCGGCAAGAAAATCCAAACCAACCGTCAAGAGCACCCGGGCAACCGAGCCGGCGCAAATGCGCCTGTGGCTCATGTACCCGCCCAAATTCATCACCACACCCGTCATTTGGCAACTGGGGCGGAAATTCCCGGTCGTCACCAACGTCCGCCAGGCCAGCGTGACGGACGAGATCGGGATCGTCTGCCTGGAATTGAGCGGCCCGCACCCCGCGCTCAAAGCCGCCATCAAATGGCTCGAGGAACTGGGGATCAAAGTGGAGCCGGTGGAAATTGGCGTGATCGAGAGCTAAGGGTTTCCCCTACAACAAAATACAAATTTTTGCGGATCGCGGCTTGACCGAAGACCGCGCTCCCGTTATATACGTAACCACTCTCAGCACAGTCCGTTGAATACTATGACAAAGCGCGATCTTGTAATCCGTATCAGCGAAGAAACGGGTTTGGTCCAACAAAAAGTCCTGGAAGTGGTGCAACGGACTCTGGACCACATTTCTGATGCCGTCGCGACGGGGAAAACGGTGGAGTTGCGCAACTTCGGGGTCTTTGAAGTCAAGGTTCGCAAGGCGCGCATCGGACGCAATCCCAACCAGCCGGCAACTGACGTGCCGATTCCCCAACGGGCGGTCGTCAAGTTCAAGCCCGGCAAGGAAATGCGGGACGCCGTTTTGAAATTGCCTCTGGCGCCCAAAGCGTAGGAGTTCCGCCGCCTGGCCGTTTATCCGCCAATCGAACTTTTGGCGCCGCAGGCGCCTGTCGCATTGCGCCTGTGGGGAACCGCCCGGCCGCCCGCTTTCGCGCGGCGAAACCGCCGCGGAGCGGAGGTTGGTTCTCATTTGCCATTTTTGCGCCTTCTTGTGACCCTCTGGTATGGAACGTTTGCCTGGATTTCGTGATTTTTACCCGGAACCGCTGCCGCACCCCGACACGTGGAGCGCGGACGCCCGTCAATTTGTTTTTGAGCGCTGGCGCGCCACGGCGCGGCGCTACGGTTTCCGGGAATATGACGGCCCGCCGCTCGAACCGCTGGAATTATACACACTCAAAAGCGGCGAAGAGATTGTCGGCCAGCTCTATAATTTCACCGACAAAGGCAGCCGCCCCGTGGCGCTGCGGCCGGAAATGACGCCCACCCTGGCCCGCATGGCCGCCGCCCACGAACGCAGTTACAAGAAGCCCATCAAGTGGTTTGCCATCCCGCAGCTTTTCCGGTACGAGCGCCAGCAAAAAGGCCGGCTGCGCGAACATTTCCAGTTCAACGCCGATATCCTCGGAGAGCCTGGGCCGGCGGCGGAGTCGGAGCTTTTGGCCCTGCTGATAGATTCCCTGCGCGCCTGCGGGTTGACGGCGGAGGATTTCGTCATCCGCCTCAGCAGCCGAAACGCCTGGCAGGAGTTTTTCCAGGCGCGCGGCGGAAGGCCGGAAGACGCCGGCCCGTTCTACCAGATCATTGACAAATTGGAGCGCGAATCGCCCGAACAAAGCGCCAAAACCCTGGCGGCGCTCGGTTTCTCGCTGGAGGAAGTCCATCAGTTCATCCGCCACGGGCAGCCGACGGCGGAGTTGGAATTTGTTGTCAAGAATCTCCAGGCGCGCGGGCTGGGCGATTTCGTCAAAATTGATTATCACGTCATTCGCGGTCTGGCCTATTATACGGGCATGGTCTTTGAGGCCTTCGACAAAAAGGGGGAGTTCCGCGCCATTGCCGGGGGAGGCCGTTATGACAACCTGATCAAGCTGATCAGCGGCGGGAAGGTGGATCTGCCCGCGCTGGGATTCGGCATGGGCGACGTGGTCCTTTTGGAACTGCTGAAGGAGCGCGGATTGCTGCCCAAATTTGAAGCGGGGATTGAGTTATTTTATTTGATTGAGGACGAGACGCTGCGGGAGGATTCATTGCGGCGGGTGCAGTATTGGCGCGATCAGGCCCACGCCGTGGAGTACCCTTTGACCCCCGCCAAGGCGGACAAACAATTCAAGCGCGCGATGGAACTGAAGGCCCGTCATACTCTGAAACTGGAGCGCACGGCCGATGGCAAACTGGCCGAGAAACGCAAAGACCTCGCCACCCGCCGGGAAGAAACCACCGTCATTTCCTGACTCTCTCGCCGTAAACGCGGCAGACCTCGCGAAAAACCCGGTCCACCGTGATCTGTTGCATGCAGAGGTTGTTTTGACAGGGTGACTGCCGGTTATTGTTGGCGTTGACACACGGGCTGCACGAAATGCCCGCCCAGATGGCCACATTGCGCGGCGTCCGCGCCGCAAACAGGGCGGGCGTCTCCGGACCGAAAAGGGTGATGACGTGGATGGAGGTCAGCGAGGCGAAATGCGCGGGGCCGCTGTCGTTGGTCACCAAAACTTCGCACAGGGCGTAGAGGACCATCAACTGCCGCAGGGTGGTTTTGCCCGCCAGACAGGTGCAGCGCGGGGAATTGACCTCGCGCGCCAGGCGCTCGATTTGCGCCGCTTCGCGCGGCCCCCCCGTGAAACTAATGTGGACTTCGGGAAATTGGGCCATCAGCCGCCGCGCCAGTTCCACATAGCGGCCGGCGGGCCACTGGCGCAAGGGCACCAGATCGCTGGCGTTGGGATTGAGCAGGATGATGGGCGGGCCTTTCCCATTTTCGCGCGGCAACAGGGCTTCGACCGATTTCACCTCGCCGGGCCGCGGCACAAAGTGCGGGAAGTCGTTCTCCGCCGGGGGGGGCGCCAGGTCAATCGTCGGAAGCCTGGCCGGATCGCATTTCAACGATTCCACCAGCACCTGGAACATCGAAGTGGTGTGCAAGTGCGGATTATACAAAAGCCGGTGCGTCATCAAGTCGCCGCGATAAGGCCCGGAGGCGTACCAGGTGTGGAACCCGACCCGGGCGCGCGCGCCGCTGAGAAAGGTGATGACGGCCGAGCCGCGGGCGAAAAACTCCATGTCAATGGCGGCGTCCAGTTTCAAGCGCCACATTTGCCGCATGGCCCGCAGGGTGGTGGCGGCCAGCCCGGTCAAACTCTGGGAATTGAGGGTGATGACGTTCTTCTCCGGCACCAGTTCGAGCAAATCCAGGATGAAGCGGTTTTCCTCAAAGACGATGAAATAGACATTTTCGCGCCCGACCATTTGGACGGCCTTGGAGATGGCGGCAATGGCCAGGACGGTGGAGCCTTGTTCGGCCAGTTTGACGAAAAGAAGGTTGCGCACCGGGACCGGTCCCGGCGGCAGGCGGCGGGTGAAAAGCCGGCGCGCCAGCGTCATCAAGAAGCAGAGCGGCACTCCCACCACCCGGTCAATCGTTTGCAGCTTTGGGATCGCGATCATCTGTCGGGCGCCATTATGGCTGACCGGGGGGGCAAGCACGACACTTTTCCGGCGCCGACAAAGGGCGCATTTCATTTTTTTTGGGGATTCTCTGCCTTGGGTTGGATTCCAGTGATTCAACCATTGAAAACTGGTCATTGAGAATTGGTCATTGGTGATTTAACTCATATCGGCATGACGCCCCAGGAACTCTCCGACCGATGGTGGCTGTTTGCCGCCCGCATCGCCAAGGTGGTGGACGCCCTGCCCGACACCCGCGTGGGCCGGCACGTCGCCGGCCAGATCGTTCACAGCGGGACCGCGGCGGCGCCAAATTATGACCAAGCCCGTTCTGGCGAGAGCGGCGCGGATTTCGTCCACAAGGTTAATGTGGCCCTGAAGGAATTGGTCGAAACTGGCGGTTGGCTCAAATTCATCATTCTGGCCGAGTTGCTTCCGGCAAAACGGGTCGTCGTCCTGGTGGAGGAATGCGGCCAGCTTTGCCGCATCTTGGGCCAGTCCATTGCGACAGCCAAAGCCGCCAGAAAGCCGCAACCCGGTGGGAAATCGGACCAACCTCAGCCGATAACCAATCACAGATTGACAATGACCGATTCTCAATCGAGAAGCCCAAAATCTTAAAGTCTTGCTTCGCCGAAAGGAGTTACCCAAAAAAGTGAAATGCACCCGCCGACAAATCCCTTGCGCGGTGGGGAAAGCATGTTACCTTCGCGCCCATGTATTTACCTGATTGGGCAAAAACCAAATCACAAATGAAAAAATTCACACCGGCAAAACTGGCGCTCGGCGGTCTGGCGCTGGCCCTGGCAATCCACGGACAAAACGCCCTGGCGGACGACGCGGCCCTGAAGACCGACCCGGAGAAGACCGGCTAGGCTTTCGGCATGAACATTGGCGCCTCGATCAAGAAGAACAACATTTCGCTGGATCCGGATTTGCTGGGGAAGGGAGCCACGACCGCGCTGGCCGGAGGGCAGCCTCTTTTGACGATGCAGGAGGTGATGGCCGTTTTAAAGTCGCTGCCAGCCGGGCCAACCAACCTGCCGGCCGGCGACAAAAATTTTAAAGAGGTGAAGGAAGAGGTCGGCTACGCCATCGGAATGAATTTCGGGCAGGCCATGAAGAGCCAGGGGGTGGAGCTGGATGTCGCCACCCTGGTCAAGGGGCTGAAGGATACTTTGGCGGGCGGAGCCACCTTGCTCACCACCAATGAAGAGACTGATGTTTTCACCGCGCTCCGGGCAAAACTTCAGGAAAAGCAGGCCGCCCAGATGAAGGAGCAAACCGCGCTGATGAAGGAACAGGGCGATTTGAATTTACAGGAAGGCCCGGCTTTCCTCGCGAAAAATAAAGGCGAGCCGGGTGTCATCACCCTGACCAACGGCCTGCAATACAAGATCATCACCGCCGGGACCGGCCCGAAACCCAAACTGACCGATACTGTCAATGTGAATTATCGCGGCACCCTGGTCAGCGGCCTGGAGTTTGACGCCTCCGCCCCCGGCAGCCCGATCTCCTTCCCGCTGACCGGAGTCATCCGCGGCTGGACCGAGATTTTGCAGCTCATGCCGGCGGGTTCCAAATGGAAGGTTTTCATTCCGTCCGACCTCGCTTACGGCGAGCGTGGTTTCCCGCCGAAGATCGCCCCCAACGCCACGCTGATTTTTGAGATTGAGTTGCTGTCCATAGAGCCGCCCCCCGCCTCGCCGCCCGCGCCGCCAAAATAGCAAGGCGCAACCGGTTGCCTGGCGAAAACGCATTTGCCTTGGAGTGAATGGGGGCTGCTATAAATGCATGAACGGTTCCAAAGACCTTCGCGCACTGCTGGACATAGACCGTGAAATCATGAGCGGCGCTCCCGTTTTCGCGGGGACGCGTGTGCCCGTGCAAACCCTGTTTGATTATCTGGAGGGTGGAGATGATTTGGAGGAGTTCCTGGAAGACTTCCCCAGCGTCTCCCGCGATCACGCCATGCGGGTCCTGGAAGCCGCCAAAGATTCCCTCCTCCTTCAGGCGGCCTCGACGTGCGCGTGATTCTGGACGAATCTGTCCCCCGCCGTGTCAAGCAGTGGTTGCCGGGTCACGATGCGCGGACATTGGAGCGACAGCCAATGAATGGTGATGGATTTCATAGGGTTCATTGCAGAGCCTCCCTCTCCCAGGCCAGGCAGATTGTGTCGAAGGGCTGCCGTTGGCCAAGGGAGTCGGCGCGAACGTCATGATTGGTTTGTTGTATTCATGGGTTTTGGGTTGGGTTGATTGTTTGCAGGACTGGCGGTGAGGACAGGGTGCATTGCTTTTTCATGGCTTATTGGACAATTTCGTATATTCTGGCCCAATGGATTCGGGCACCAATGCGCAAAGACGTGCTCTTAAAGCCCTTGACCGAGGAAGTGACGTCAACCTGAAGAACGCGGCCAGGCCTGCGGATGTGGAACGGACAAAACTACCCATCATGCGACTGATCAGCCACTTTGTTTTCCTGCAAGCTCTTTGGTTGATCGTGCCGCTGACGGCTCCCGCTCAGGTTGACTCGCGCAACGAGCGCGGGCTTGAGCGCACGGTCACTATCCAAGCCGTCGTGAGCGAGGGAAGTGGAACCGTGTATCTGGCGGGAAACATACCCGAACTTGGATCATGGGACCCGCACCAGTTCGCCATGACCGGAGCTGGGAGCAATCGCACAGCCACGTTCCACCTGCCCGCAGGTGCCAATCTGGAATTCAAGTTCACCCTTGGTTCTTGGGAAACCGTGGAAACAACTGCCTCGGGAGATGACGTCACTAACCGCACCTACACGGTGCCCGCCTCGGGTGAAGCCACTTACATTGGCGCGGTGGCGGCCTGGAAATCCACCTCGACTCCGGCAAAGAAGTCCACCGCGACGGCATCGGTGTCGCTCTTGAGCACGAACTTTGCCATGCCGCAACTGGGACGGACGCGTCGAATCTGGCTCTACCTCCCGCCCGACTACGCCATGTCCACGAAGACCTACCCCGTGTTGTATATGCACGATGGGCAGAACGTCTTTGACGCCGCCACCAGTTTTGCTGGTGAATGGGGTGTGGACGAGACCCTCGACCAACTTCAGGCCCAGGGCGACTGGGGGTGCATCGTGGTGGCCATTGACAACGATGGACGGCGCCGAATGGAGGAGTATCAGCCCAGTTTCGACCTGAAGGACGGTGGCGAGGGCGGAAAGTATGTGGACTTTTTGGTGCAAACACTCAAACCGTATATCGACCAGCGTTACCGCACCCGTCCCAATCGGCTCGACACGGGTATTGCCGGGTCGAGCTTGGGTGGACTCATCTCCCTCTATGCAGGGTTGAAATACCCCGAAGTGTTCGGTCGTGTTTGCGTGTTCTCGGCTCCCCTCTCAATGAGGCCGGAGCTTTTCGACCTGGCGCGTCAAGCCAAACCATTGCAACCCGCCACGCGTTTCTATTTCCTCTGCGGCCTGAAGGAAGCGATCACTCCCGACTCCCCCTCAAAACCCCAGCAACGGATGGTGGAAACGCTGGCTGCCAACGGCTTCAAGATGGATGCCGATTTGCGATCACTCCTCTGCGCCGACGGGCAGCACGCGGAGTGGTTCTGGCGCCGCGAGTTCCCGGCCGCCTACAAATGGCTCTTCGCCCCTGTCATGGATGTCACTCACGACCACAGCCACTAACAATTACGGGGCGCTGCTGTGTGCCGCGTGATTCGTGCAGACTCCTCGACTAATCGCCCCCATGACCAATCATGCCAGACGAAGTGGTGACAGGAGGCTTCAAGATCTTTCAGCAGATCACCCCGGACTGCTTCCAGTGCCGGGGTGAATACGAATTGCTGCTGTGGTTTATTGGTGGGCGGGTCCTTTATCCGCCAAGCCTTTGCTGATTGGCTCTGGTGCCGTGCTGCTGATATTCAGGCTTCTTTCTTTTTTGCCCAACCACGCCCAGAGCCTCTTCCAGGAACTTGGTGGCCTGTTCGCAGTCAGGGCCTTTAAAACCCACGGCGTCAATTTGGAGTTCTCCGCCAGGTCCGATAATGATTTCGATTGTTCTCTTCATAATTACACCCCCATGAGAACGAGTTTGATGGAGCCGTTTTGTTGTGGGCGCCGAAGCGCAGACAGCCCCTTCTTCCTAGCTTCGAGCGTGGCTTTGTGAACGCCGTAAAGCTGGAGGAGTTTGCCGTATTTTTCGCCGACCTTCTTCTCCACATGACCTTGCCAGAGATCCGAGGTCAGGCCGAAGGTGCCGTCCGGTTGTTTGTTCACGGCGATGTCATACGGGCCTTTGAGCTTGATGACGTAATCGCCCTTGGTTTTGTTTTCGTAATATCCTCGGGCTTGAGCGTTTTGGAGCAGCTTTAACCCCAACTCCTGACACGCTGAACGGAGGGCTGCGATGTCTTTGATTTGTGTTTTGATTTCAGTGAAGTGACTCATTTTGTTTCCTTTCTTGGGTTGATGATTTACTTTACGTGACCCCTTTACTTTACCGGCTGACCCCTTTACCCCTTTATGATCCCTTTAGAATAATCTTGAAATGGACCGCGGGACGGATAAAGATGGGGACAGAGAGGCGCGTTGCCAAGGGGCTTTACCACATGAAAAAGTGAATCAAGATTATGAAAGCACTCCACCGTCCCGTTGTGTCTCTGATGGCCGCCACCATGGTTTTTGCCCTTAGGGGTGGTCTTTGGCGCGTGGTGTGGCGCTTGGCTTGCCCGCCGCGCCATTTTGGACGAACCGAAGAGCGGCGGAAGCGACCCAGCTTGATGCGCGCTGTTTTACCTCCCGCACGTGTTTCCCTTTTGATGCTCGGCGGGTTCCTCCACTTCGCCGCGCAAACCGCCGGCGCGATCCAGTTCCAGATCTCTGATGCGGCCGAATTCAGCAAAATAATCAACACCAATGCCGTTTTCACCACCAACGTCTATATCAATTCCTGGATCGAGGGACCGGTCTGGATACCCAATGGTCAATACCTTTTGTTCAGCGACATGGGCAATAACAAACTCAAGAGATTGGACCCGCCGGGCACGCTCTCCGATTTCCTTTCGCCGCCGGCACAGACGAAATACAACGGCAATACTCTGGATTTTCAGGAACGCTTGGTTTCCTGCCTGTGCGGCAGCAATGGGTTGAAGGTGGTGCTGACCACCAACGGCGTCGCCACTCCGCTGGTGACCACCTATCATGGGCTGAAGTTCTATTCGCCAAACGATGTCTGCGTCAAATCGGACGGTTCCATCTGGTTTACCGACCCCGGGTACGACAGCGGATTGCCGCTGCCGCCACCGGTGCCGACCGGGTTTCAACCGGGTCTTTACGTGTATCGTTTTTACGAAACCAACGGCAATGCCACCGTTTTGCAGGTGATCACCAATCTGGCAAAGCCCAACGGCATCTGCTTTTCCCCGGATGAAACCAAGCTCTATGTCGCCGACAACGGCGCCGCCGCCAACTTGGGAACCATCAAAGTTTACAGCGTCACCAGCAGCAACACCGTGACGGGGGGCTCGACCTTTTGCGCCGTCAGCACCGGCATTGCGGATGGCTTCCGCTGCGACGTGGACGGACGCCTCTGGTCCAGCGCCGGAGACGGCGTCGAAATCTTCGCGCCCGACGGGCATCTGATTGGCAAAATTCTCATGAACCGAAATTCCAACCTCTGCTTTGGCGGTCCGCAATACAAAACGCTCTACACGGTCGGCCAGCCCTACGTGAGTTCGTTTCCGGTGCTGGTGGCCGGCGCGGTGTCCATCAGGAAACTGACCGCTTGCGCCCAAGGAGATCATCTCTGTGTTTCGTGGCCTGCGCCGTCCACGGGATTTGGCCTGCAGACATCGGACGCGCTGGGCGACGGGGCAGTTTGGTCAACCCCGACCGGCTCGCTTGTAGTTACCAACGGATTAAACCAGATGGACGTGTTCCCGACCAATGCCGCAAAATTCTACCGCCTGCGGTTGAATTGACGCCCCGTGCGATGAATCTTGTCAGCGAGCCACTTGTTCCAATGTCAGGTTCATTGACAAGGTGCGCGGCATTGCATTAGAATCCAGTTGTGATGAATATTGGAGCATCAGACTTCCTTCTTTAAAACCTATGATTCGCACCCGCACCACTCGCAGAGAATTCCTCGGCAAATCCATCGCCGCCGGCGCCGGCCTCGCGGCGGGTTTGCGCGCCGTGTCTTTCGGCGGGGTTGCCAAGGCGGCCTACGACCCGACTACGATCACCGCTAAAGTCGGCATCACCAAGGGGCCCGACCGGGCGGATAATGCGTTTCGGGCGCTCCAGTTGTTCAAGAATCAGATCGCCGCCGCGATCGGGAACAAGCGCGTGGTCATCAAGGTGAATTTTGTGTGGTACCCGACGGGCTTGCCCTGCACCAACGTGGCGTTCGCCGAGGGCATTCTGGAGTTCTTGAAGTCCATCGGCAAGCGCGACGTGGTCATCGCGGAATCCTCAGCCACCGGCAGCACCATGGGCGGCTATGATTACAACGGATATTGGTACCTTGCCAACAGGTATCCGGTCAAGCTGATGGACCTAAACCAGGAAGGATTCTCCAACGTCCAGATTTGGCAATACGGCAGTTCCCAGTATAGCAGTTCATGGCAAACCGCGCAGGCAACCATTCGCGTCAGCAAAATGCTTTTGAACCCCAACAATTTCATTATTTCGGCGGCGCCGATGAAGACGCACAACACCGTCCTGGTGACGCTGGCCACCAAGAATGTCGCCATGGGCGCGCCCGTGTATGACGTCGGCAATGGCGGCGGCTCATGGAACCAGCCCGGGAATCGTGGCGACAAGAGCACGATGCACGGCCCCGCCGGCGCTCCGTCGGGAACAGGGGATAACTCAACCTATGACTATCAGGTGCTGAACGACAACGTGTACCGGCTGGTAAAGGTGTATGGCATCCGTCCGAATCTTGCGGTCATTGACGCCTATCAGGGTATGGAGGGTAACGGCCCGGTCAGCGGCACCTCCATCGCCACCCCCCAGCAACTCGCCGTGGCTTCCCTGGATCATCTGGCGGCCGATCGCATTGGGCTGACCTTGATGGGCTCGAATCTCTTTGTTACGCTCAACCAGACGCAAGATGGTTACAATATGCCATTTCCGGCCTGCTTGAATTACCTCTGGCAGGCCAGCCTGGCAGCGCAGGCCAACGGGCACCCCAGCCTGGGTGAATGGGACGACAGAAAAATCCAAGTTATCGGCGACATCGGCAACATGAAAGGCAACTTGCTGGCGGGGGTAAGTCCCCCGGTGTATGACTACGCGGCAAATCCTTATCAGACTGCCGGCTATGAAACCGCGAACATCCGCTCGTCCCCGCGAGATTAACTCCTGATCCATTGGCCGGTGTCGCGATGCGCTTGGCGTGGCTCAATTCCAACTCCTTATGAAGCTGAACCTCTTCCTTTCCAACCGGGTGCAAAGGACCCTCTTTGCCGCAAGCCTGGCGCTGGCAGTTCTTCCCGCCGGCGTGGCAGCGTTCCCGGCGCCGCAGTGGATGCTCGGCGGGCACGCCGCCAGAATCTCCGGCCTGGCCTGCTCGCCCGACGGCGCCCTGATTGCGTCCTCGAGCGAGGACGGCACGGTCAAATTGTGGTCCACGAACGGAACCCTGCTGAGGACGTTGAACACCGAACCCTACGCCACCACCGCCCTTGCCTGGTCGCCGGACGGCTCTAAAATCGCCGCCGGCACTTACTACGGCGGTAATTACAATTCCAAAGCTGGTCTGGGCTTAACTTACCTCTGGCAGGCGCCGAGCGGATGGACCGCCGCCAACGTCAGCCTGGTGCGCATGACCACCAACCGCTACGGCAAGGTCACGGCCCTGGCTTTCACCGCCGACAGCGCCCGGCTCGCTTCCGGCTGTGCCGCGGGCAGCAATTCCGTCAACTCGGTCTCATCCGGATCCGTGGTCGCGACCTGCCCGGCCTACAACACCTCGGTGGGACCGGCGGCGGTGACGAGCGTTGCCTTTTCCTCGGGCGGCATGATGGCGTCCGGATGCGAAGATGGCACGATTCGCGTTTACAACTCGACTTGGGGCTCGGTGTGGTATTCAACCACCGCGCACGCGAGCAACGTGACCGCGGTTGCTTTCTCGCCGGACGGCTCGTTGCTGGCTTCGGCGAGCCTGGATTGCACCGTCCGCGTCTGGTCAACCACAAACTGGGCCAATCTGCAAACACTTGTCGGTCACAGCAATGGCGTTGCCTCCCTTGCTTTCAGTCCCAACGGACAAAAGATCGTCTCGGGCAGCAGGGATGGGATGGTCAAGGTGTGGAACCGGTCGAACGGCGTTTGCCTCGTGACCATCGCCGCGCATGCCCTCCCGGTGACCGCGACCGTTTTCACGCCAGACGGCACGCGCGTGATTTCAGGGAGCGCAGACAACACCGTCCGCATCTGGTCCGCTGCGGATGGGTCCGCCGTTTGCGCGCTGGGCGGCCAGAATCACTTCATTGGCGCCGTGGCTGTCTCCCCCGATGGGACCCTGTGCGCCGGCGCGGGCGGCGATCAGACCATCCAGGTGCGCAAGACCAGCGACGGCTCGCTCGTGCAGACGCTGGCCGCAAACACCAATTATGTCAGCAGCCTGGCATTTTCGCCCGACAGCGCCAGGCTGGCCTCGGGCGGGGGGCCGTTGGATCCCACCATCAAACTCTGGCGGATTAGTGACGGGACGTTGCTCAACACGATTCCAGCGACGACCAACGGGGTGATGGCGCTGGCCTGGTCGCCGGATGGCTTGACGCTGGCCGTGGGCGGCGATTCGCTCGAGCAAAACATCACTTTTTGGTCCACCAACGGGACGCTGCAGGGGACCCTTCCAGGGATGCTCTCAGGGCATACCAATGGGGTAACGGCGCTGGCTTTTTCGCCCCAAGGCAATTTGCTGGCCTCCGGCGGCCGGCGCCCCGGAAATATGGTCCGGATCTGGACGAACAACATCCCTGGGATTTGGACGACCGGGACCGTGGTCCGGACATACCTGAGTACGGCCACCAATAACAACGTGGAATGCGTCACCTTCTCGCCGGATGGCGCCTTGGTGGCCTATGGCAGAACCGCCGTGAACGTCCTGAAAATCGGGCTTCCCAATGGCACGGACCTGACGCTTGGGTCGGGCGCCAATCCGGTGTTCTCCGTGGCGTTTTCTCCTGACGGCAGCACGCTGGCCGCAACGGACCAGAACACAGTTCAACTCTGGACAAACGGGTCCTCGTGGGGCCTTTGCGAAACTATCACTAATGAAGCTCTCCGGTCATCCTGCCTTGCCTATTCACCGAATGGCAACCTGCTCCTCTGCGGCCGCGAGGACGGCACAGTAACGCTTTCGCCCAACACGCGCGGAGCGTTGGGCCGGCCGCCGCTGACATTTACTTCCTTCAAGGTTAATGCGAGGGGAGCCACCACGATCAGCGCGTCGGTCCAGCCCTGGACGCATTACGTGCTCTTGTCTTCGACGAACCTGACAGACTGGTCGTTCCTGACATCGGCGGTGAGCGGCGCCAACGCGCTGACGATTGCCGGGCCGTCCATCAGCAATGCGCCGGCCAATTTCTTTCTCGCCACGACTCCGCCCTGAATAAGCAGGTTCTGGCCTGGTGGTTGTGTCGGCGGACAGCGGTGCGTCGGCCCTGGGTGAGCGAGCGATTGGGGATGGGGGACGAATCACCCGTGACGCAAGCAATCCGGCGGGTTAGAGAACCGGCTGATCCTGCTCTGGCAAGCTTGAAAAAGAAGAGAGAGCAGGCGGACCAAAAAACTCCCCCGCCTTGATTCTGAACACAATTCCGAATTCCGGTGACCCCCTTTCTCAGATGTCTGGCGACAATGATGACACCGCCAGGGTGAGCTTGTGCCCGCCACTGCCGCCTATTTCGTGTCGAATTTGATTGATTCACTCTTTGCGTGTATTAGGTTGTTGGCACAGTTACGCCCTATGACGAGAAGGCAACGATGAGCAAATACTCCACCATCGTCGATAACAACGACGGACAGGCCCACGTCAGCACCAAGAGCAGATGGATGGGCGTGGTTCCAATGCCACATACAGCAGTCCTGCCGCAGCCGTGCAGCGCGGGAGACATTAAACGCCTGGGCACGTTCATCAAATGGACTACCGACGATCCAGCGGTGCTCGCAAAACTGCACGATGCCATCGTCTGCGTAGTTCGGGAGGTTGGCGTTTCAGGTTTGGCGGAGATTCGGGACAGCGCGAGAATGACCGAGGGAGTATGGAAGGCATTCGGCGGCGACGGTCCTGGAGTGCAAAACTGCGTTGAAATGGCCGCTCAAGAGGGCGTCGCTTTCCCTTTGCCGGCCGATGTCATGAAATACGTCAAGGGATTTCAATGAACAATCTCAGCCAATCGTGGTTGTAGCGGCATCAACTCGCAGAGCCGCAGCTGAACCTGGCTTACAAGAATGAGCATGGAATCCTTATCCAACAACCGATCCACCGCCAAAAAGCACATCTATCAAATTAAATGAATTCAAATGTAAAAGGGATGCACCGGCTTCCAATCGATTCTTGCCGGGACTTTTGGCAACTTGCTTCGGATTACCATAACACCGCCAACTTGGTTTTTGAGAAGAACAAGTCCATCTCGGATTTTCCTCGCGACGCTCTGATTGGTCACGCATTAGAACTCTACTTAAAGGCCTATTTGCGAAGCCAGGGCGACGATATTAAAGCTCTGAAATCAATTGGGCACAATTTGAAGAAGGCTCTTGAAATGGCAGAGCGAAAGGGCTTGTCCAACCATCTCGCGATCACATCCAGCGACCGGGACCTTCTCGCAAAGTTTTCGCTTGTGTATAGCAGCAAGGACTTTGAATACAGACGCCAAGGAGGTTGGGAACTTCCACTCCCTGCGTGGACATTTGATTTTGCAGCCAGACTATCTCGATGTGTCGAACGGTTTGCCAACCGGGCATCATAAATGCCTCCATCCCTTTCCGTTGATTTTATCCAGTAGCTCATCCAGCGGCATATCAGGGTTAGCCTTATTCATGGCCTCTAGCTCTAAAAGAGCCCTGTGCAGATGGACACCTTGTGTCATGTCACTGTCATAACTGCGGGATGATGGCAAAAGACACATTGCCCACCGCCAACGCGTCTTTGCCACGGGCTTCCCTTGAACCTTCAATTCAATAATTCCTCGCGCATACTCAAGAGTTCCTTCCGGAAGCAACCCCTTTTCGTCAGCTTCCTGTAAAGACGATTCACGGCAACGAACCATTGCCCAGTCTCGTTTCCAGCCTGGAGATGAACGGCTTGCCGCTGCGACGGTTCGAAGACCAGCCACGAAATGTTTCATTAAACCCATGTTTAGTCTGTTTAAATCTCAGGTTTTTTCCAGGAAACCGGTCCCGCATAGTCGCATAATATCGTTTTCTTCCCGCATCGCGCAGCAGCTTCGCCCAGGAACGGGCAGTACTCAAGTTTAATCGCTTGGACGGGTGACGGGGTCAAGGCCGGAATTCGGAATTTTGACGGAGTCAAGCGCGGAATTCGGAATTTCGATTGCGGTACTCTCACAAAGCCCGATCAATTTCGGCAGACCTTCAAGCCAAACCTCTGCATTGCAGAATAGCTTGGCCGTGAAATCTTTCGATAACAGTGGGCTTCTTGCGCGGAAATTTCCGCTTCTCCGGGGGCGTGTTCGCCGAACGATATCGCCGCATCACACGCAGGCTTGTCCCGCCGTAGCTGTCGCGAAGGCGGATCACCCGCTCCAATCGGGCAAGCGGAGCGGTTGCCGGGCCGGGGATGGGCGGTGTTGGTGATGGAGGAGGTTGATTTGGCACAAGCGGCCAAGGGGATGCCCGAAAAGCAGCTTCTGGCTTGGTGGTTGTTTCGGCGGACAGCGGTGCGTCGGCGCTGGGTGAGTGAGCGATTGGGGATAGGGGACGAATCACGCGTGACGCAAGCAATCCAGCGGGTTAGAGAACCGGCTGATCCTGGTCTGGCGACGTTGAAAAAGAAGATGGAGCAGGCGGACCAAAAAACTGCCCCGCCTTGATTCTGAACATAATTCCGAATTCCGGGCTTGACCCGTTTCCGTTTCCCCGCGAGCTTGACCCTTTTCCCCGTTTTCTTTATCAAGCGTCAACCAGCAATGCGTTTTCCCGTGCTGGAATCCGGCTTGCTGAAAACCGGAAGATCAAGCAGAATAGCCGGGCCTTCGTTTGAAGATTCGTCAGGGCTTTGGCGCATTGCCAGCAGCCGCCCACACAACAGCGGCAACGGCTCCCAGAGCCAGAAGAACCGTTACACCAAACTGGAAAAACCGGCTCCAATGCCGCCACCACCTGATACGACTCCCTTGGTCTTCTCTTTCAATACCATTCCTTTTGTTCGCTTTTTCAATTTCATCAAAGATTTTAGGAGGAAAATGCACGCCGACCTCTTCCATCATACGATCACGAAAAAAGAATGCAACGTCGTTATCAAGCTTCTGCGCCTGGGCGAGTCCGCGGAGCCATAGCCCATGTAGTATGGCTAAAATGCAAATAAACATGGATACGGTAATCATCAACCATACAGACATTTTGGGCGGTGCGATTCCCTTCCCGGTAAGGACTGCGCCAATGAATGCCGCAAGGGCCGTCCAGAGGGCGATGCAAAGCTTCCACTCAACTTGCGCTCTCCAAACATACCGCTCCGTTGCAGACTTCCGTAAGAGTTCCAGCGTTTCTATCCTATTTCTAGCTTCATCGGTCATATCTTGCATGGCGTTTCGAGGTTAAACTCTCTCACCGCGTTTACACTATGTCAGACACTTGCTCGTTTGTCGAGAATCTTCTGTCACCAGAAACCGTGAAGTGAAGGGGTGAAGGTTAAGGGGTCATAAAGGTGACGGGTGACGGTGGCGGGGTCAAGCCCGGAATTCGGAATTTCGATTGCGGTACTCGCACAAAGCCCGATCAATTTCGGCAGACGTTCCCTCCTTCGCTCTGCGAGCTTCCCCCTTCGTTATCACTACGGCGGACAAGACGGCGGGCAGGCAAGCCAAACCTCGGCATCGCAAAACAGCTTGGCCGTAAAACCTTGCGATCATAGTGGGCTTCCCAAGGCAAAAGCTGAAATCTGAAATCGGGAAATCTGACCTCTGACCTCTGACCTCTGACCTCTGACCTCCGACCTCCGACCTCCGACCTCCGACCTCCGACCTCCGACCTCTGACCTCCGACCTCCGACCTCTGACCTCCGACCTCCGACCTCATCTCTCCGTTTTTTCAGCCTTTTCCGATCCGTGCCATCCGGCCATCCGTGGTTCAATTCCCTTTGTTGCGGCTGGCCGCACCGGACGTACTTCCCGATCTTCCCGTTTCCAAAGGGGCAGGTGTTTCCGGCCAATGACACCCCAAAAGATGCCTTGGTCAAGGAAGGTTTCGACGCCAGGATTCCGGGTGGCGGCGAAGATCCATCACGGAAATGATCAAAACTTCATCCCGCTCGATGGTGTAAATGACTCCATAGGGAAAGCGGTGTGTCCGGCAACGGCGAATCTCTTGGTCCAACGCAAACCATGCCGCCGGATGCATGAGAATGCGGCGGATGGCGGCACGGACTTCCTGGAGAAAATCAAATCCGAGCCCTGGAACGCGGTCTTCGTAAAATTTCGCGGCTCCCCGCAATTCCCGCCACGCCGGCCGCAGAAGCCGGAACTTCATTGCCTTAATTCGTCTTCAATGGCCCGCAACGCCTCTTCGCCGTTGATGGCCGTGACTTGACCCGCGCGAAATGCCGCGAGACGATCTTGCGATTCGAGCAACCAGGCCTGGTCAATGGCATCCTGTTCGGCCGGGTCAAGGCTACTCCAGAGCGCGTCAATAATCTGCGCCCGCTCCAATGGAGGGAGCTTCAAAGCTTCTTTCGCGAGAATCGCACTATCCATGCCGTCACCTTACACCTGCGCCCTCGGAATGCAAGTCTTTGCTCTTCCAACAGGGGTCACGCGTGGGTCAAGCCCGGAATTCGGAATTGCACTTGCGGCACTCTCACAAGGGCCGATCTTCCTCATCCAGTCATTCTCCCCAGTTGCGGGATTTCGGGCTTGGGCGGCGTGTAATGGTTGAAAGAAGAATGCAAAAGAAAACACTTCATGTTATTGTATCTATGAACTCATACACAATGTTTCGCCGCCTCTTCATGGTTTTGGGCCTTGCCGCCCTGCTCGCCGCCCTTCCGGCGCGGGCGCAGAACAATCCCGCGCCGCGGCCGCCGCCGGCGGCGCCGGACTCGGCCGCCATCAAATACGACCTGCAAATTGACGATGGCCAGTTGGTCCTGCCGAATAACAAGGGACGCCAAGAGCCAACCCTCGCCAAGATCATCCAACTCCTCCGCGCCAGCCACAGTGACGTCAATATCGTCATTGCGCCCGAATTGGCCGACGTGCGGGTGCAGGACCTCAAGCTGCACGGGGCGGAAATATCAGAGGAACTTGAGGCCTTGCGGGTGGCCAGCGGCGGCATGTTCTCCGTCAGAGACGCGACGTTTACCAACGGGTCGTCGCTTCCCCTCTTTGCTCTCGAGCCGAGCCAGCGGCTCTACGGCCAATCGCCCCAATCGGAGGTCGAAGTCTTTAACCTCACCCGGTACTTCCAACGCCTTTCGGCGGCCAAAAACGTAAGCGACGCCCAGTTTGCTCCGGTCCGGGACGAGGCGATCAACTCCATCCAGCAAACGGTGGACGAAACGGCGGATTCGCTTCACCTGAAAAACCGCGGGCTGCATGTCCACTTTCATAGCGGGGCCAGCCTGCTCGTGCTCACCGGTTCACGCGAAGCCTTGAATGTCGGCGCCAAAGTCATCCACGCCATCATTGATGAAGACTTGTGGAATGCCCCCTTCGGGGCCGAAGCCCCCTTCGGCAAGGTTGCCCAACTGGAGGCGATGGCTAAAGGCCTCACCAAACATGAAGACTTGGCCAATGTCACCCCCGATGTCCAAGCGCTCGAAGCCAGGATTGTGCTACTGGAGGCGCAGCTCGCAGCCCTCACCAACCAGCTTGCCGCGACCCGGGCAGGCAAGCCAGGCGCGGCGCCGCCCACGCCCGCGCCCAGGTATTGATTCCGAATGCCCGACACCACCGCCAACCCCTTGCCGTTGCCTTTCAACAAGCTGCCCCTTGTGGCGGCCTCTTCCGCCGGCAGCGCTCCGCCGCCGGCAATTGTCGTGTTGACAAGACGGCTGGCGGCGGGCGACGAGGAGGCGTTCCGGGAATTTCACCAGTTGTATTTCGACCGCCTCTATCGCTTTTTGCTCGCCGTCACGCGCGGACAGGACGAGGCGGCGCGGGACGCGTTGCAGGAAACCCTCCTGCGCGTGTTGCGGCGGCCCAGGGTGTTCCACGACGAGGAGGTTTTTTGGTGCTGGCTCAAGGCCGTCGCCCGCAACATCGCCCGGGACGGCAGCCGGAAACATCGCCGTTACTTCGCGCTGCTGGAACGCTTTGCGCTCTGGCGCCAGGCCGGCCGGCTCGAATTCACCGGCGGCGACGAACAGAACCTGGGCGCCCTGCTTCAGGAAAGCCTGGAGGAATTGGAAGCCGGGGAGCGCCGCTTGATCGAGCACAAATACTTGGACGGCCAATCGGTCCGGGAACTTTCCCAACTGACCGGCACGACCGAGAAGGCCGTGGAATCCCGCCTGCTCCGATTGCGCCGGCATCTGCGGCGGCGCATTTTGGAGAAATTGAAATCATTATGAATTCCCCCGAACACGAAAAATTGTGGCGCGAAATTCTTGACAGCGGGGAGGCGGCGGACTTTCGCGACGCCTCGCTGGCGCGCGGGCTGGCCTTCCTGCGCCGCCGCCGGCTCCGCCGGCGCCTGGCGGAAACATCCGTCCTGGCCGCTCTGCTGGCGGCGGCCGTGTTCTGGCCGGCGCGGCATCGGATTTCCGTTCCTCCGACGGCAAAGCTGGCGCTGGGCGCGCCATCCCGCGCGGAAATTGGCCGCGTGGAAGTCATCAGCGACGAGCAGCTTTTCGCCTTGTTTCCCCATCGCGCCTTGGCGCTGATCGGCCCGCGCGGCCAACAGCAGCTTGTGTTCCTTGACAAGGGCGGCGCGGGCGCCGAGCGTTAAAAGCCCTCCGGTTCTCTAATCCGTCCCCCGTGCGCCCCCGCAACCTTGAGCCACCGGCGCCTTTTCGGGCTATTTGGGGCTATTTCGAGCTATTTCGGGCTATTTCCGGGGCACTCCAGGCCCCCGCAACCTTGTGCGACCGGCGGTGTTGCACTAACTTTGCACCAATGCTCAAACCGCTCGATCCAGATGCCGGGTTGATGCTCCGCGCCAAAGACGGAGATATGCCGGCCTTTGAGCAATTGGTGGACAAGTACAAGCAGCCCATCGTCAACCTCATGTTCCGCATGTTGCATGACCTCTCCGAAGCCGAGGACCTCGCCCAGACCGTCTTCGTCCGCGTTTTCCAATCCGCCCCGCGCTACCAGGTTTCCGCCAAGTTCTCCACCTGGATTTTCACCATCGCCCGCCATGTCTGCCTGAATGAAATCCGCCGCCGCTCGCGCCACCCGGCCGAGTCCATCGAGTCCAGCCAGATTGACACCGAGGAAGTGGCGCCGCGCCAGTTTCAAGACCACAAAACCTTCACCCCGCCCGAAGCCTTCCTGCACAGCGAACTGGAAGCCAAAATCCAGGAGGCCCTGGATCAATTGCCCGAAAAGCAGCGCCTGGCCGTGCTCCTTTGCCGCCAGGAGGAACTTTCCTACCAGGAAATCGCCGCCGTGCTCGGTCTCTCCCTTTCCGCCACCAAATCTCTCATCCATCGCGCCCGCGAAACCTTGAAACAGAAGCTCAAACCCTACTTGCGCACCGGCGCCTGGGAGGAAGAACCCGCCGAAACCATACCCCTGAAACGGTGTTTATGAACAATGTGGATGACAACATGCACCATTCCGAAAACCAGGACCTGGCCCAGTTAGCCTGGCGCTGCCAACTCGCTCCGGCGGAGCAGGCCCGGCTCCTTCAGCTCCTCGACGCCCATCCCCATGCCCGCAAGCAGTGGGAATACGAAGCGGCCTTGACTCGCGGATTGAACGGCCTGCCGCCCGCGCCCGTTTCCTCCAACTTTACCGCCCTGGTTATGCAGGCCGTCCAACGGGCGCCGGCCCGCCCCGCCTGGCAGCGCTGGTTCGACCTGGCCTCATGGCTCCCGGCAGGCTGGATGCCGCGCCTGGCCGTGGGCGCCGCGATGGTCTGTCTGAGCTTTGTCACCTTCCGCGAATATCAAATCCTGGAACGTCAGAAAATGGGCCGCGACCTGGCCAACGTCAGCCGCCTGGCGGCGCTGCCGCCGATGGAATGGCTGCAAAACTTCGACACCATCAACCGCCTCAACCGCGTCAAAGTCGCCGATGACGATCTCCTGCTCGTCCTGCAATAAATGAAGCCGATCCTCCATTTTCGCGGCGCTGTTTCCGTCGCTTTTTTCATTGCCGCTGCGGGCCGGCTCGGGGCGCAGGTCACTCTCACCAACCCGCCCGCCCCGCCGCCGCCGATGAATTACCAGCTCGTCAACCCCGGGGTCACCCTGCGCCAACTTTCCCCGGTGGTATATTTCCGCGGCATCTTGGGCATGAGTTCGGCCGAGCGCGAACGCGCCCTCGCCGGCAAATCCGACGACTATCGAAACGCCGTCCTGGAAAAGGTGCGGGAATACCAGGCGCTGCCCGCGGACATCCGCGAAGCCCGCTTGCGCCAGACCCAACTGCGCTGGGACCTCATCTGCCTGATGAAACTTCCGCCCGCCGCCCGCCCGGCCCCGCCCCGGGATAGCACGCCGGAAGACCGCGCCCTTCTGGAAGACCGGCTGCGCCAATGGGACCAAACCCCCGCCAATCTGCAAAAGGCCTTTTTGGCAAAGGAAAGCTTCCTCGATTTCTACCTGCGCTGGCAGGCCAGCTCTCCGTCCGAGCAAAAGGATATTCTCAACAGCCTTCCCCCCGCGCGCCGCCAGGAATGGACGCAGGAACTGGCGCGCTGGCAAACCTTGCCCGAAGCCCAGCGCCAGCAACTGTGCGGTCAATTCCGCCAATTCTTCGATCTCAATGCCGAGCAACAAAACAAGGCCCTGACCACCTTCACCGACGCCGAGCGCAAGGACATGGAAAGAGTTTTGCGGAAATTTGCCAACCTTCTGCCGCCGGAACGCAAGGCCTGCATCAATTCATTCCAAAAATTCGCCTCCATGGCCCCCGATGAACGCAATCAATTCCTCAAAAATGCCGCCCGTTGGGAAAGCATGACCGCCAGCGAACGCAACCTCTGGCGCGAGCTGGTGCAAAGATTTCCTGTCATGCCCCCCATGCCCCCCGGCTTCAAAACCTCGGGTTCTCCTCCTTACCCGCCCTTGCCTCCCGGCATGACCATTGAGCCGCCGATGTCGCCCGGCATGAAGGAGGCTGCTGGCGCCGGGGTCTCCGTCAACCAGAGTGCCGGGCCGGCAGCCAGACTCGCCGCCGCCACCAATGCGCCCCGGTAGGGGGGCGGCAAATTCCGGCAAAGTCAAACTATGAAAGCCATCCGCGTCCACAAATTCGGCGGCCCCGAAGTTCTGAAACTTGAACAGAGGCCCGGCCTTCAACCCGGCCACAATCAGGTTCTCATTCGTGTCCGGGCCATTGGCGTTAATCCGGTCGAAACCTATTGGCGTTCCGGCAGCAATCCCAATCTGCCCCTGCCCTACACTCCGGGCACCGACGCCGCCGGCGAAATCGTGGCCGTCGGCGATTCCGTCCGCGACCGCCAGGCGGGCGAGCGCGTTTATACCAGCGACACCGTCACCGGCGCCTACGCCGAAATGACGCTCTGCGAAGCCTCCGACGCCCATCCTTTGCCCGCGCGGATTTCCTTCGCCCAAGGCGCGGCCGTGAACATTCCCTGCGCCACCGCCTATCGCGCCTTGTTCCAACGCGGACGCGCCGCGCCCGGCGAGACCGTCCTGATTCATGGCGGCACTGGCGGGGTCGGCACCGCCGCCATCCAGCTCGCCCGCGCCGCGGGTTTAAAAGTCATCGCCACCGCCGGCACGCCAAAAGGCGGCGAACTTGCGCGCCGGCTCGGCGCCCATCACGTCCTCGACCATCACGCTCTGGATTATCTCCAGGAAGTCATGCCCCTGACCGGCGGGCGCGGAGCGGACCTCGTGCTCGAAATGCTGGCCAATGTGAACCTGGGCAAAGACCTTTCCATCCTTGCCATGAGCGGCCGGGTGGTGGTCATTGGCAGCCGCGGCAAAGTGGAAATTGATCCGCGCGAAACCATGAAACGGGACGCCGAAATCCGGGGGTTGATGCTGTTCAACGCGTCCGAAAAAGAGAAATTCTCCATTCATGCCGCCCTGGGCGCCGCCCTGGAAAACGGCACATTGAATCCGGTCGTTGGCAAGGAACTGCCCCTGTCCGAAGCCCCTCGCGCCCACCAGGAGATCCTCCAACCCGGCGCCCAAGGCAAAATCATCCTCGTGCCGGAGGCCTGATTGCAGGACGCTTCGCGCGGTGCGGGCGCCGCCGAAATTCGCGCCAGCGCAGTCATAGCTATTGTTGGGTTGTCCGTTACTGGAAGGTCAAATTGGAGAACGTGGCATCACTCGGTTTGATTGGATCACCGTAAACTCGAAGGCCAATGTAACCGGACGCGTAGGTCCTATCCTTAACCTTCAGAATGGAGTCCTCGTTTAAGAAAACCTCAATCCAGGGACCCTTGGCGGTGACGGTGATTTTTGCCGAATGGCCTGGAAGCGCAAGCCCTCCTCTCTTGAATATGCCCAGTTCGACCTCGTCCCCGGACGTCTTCTTCACCAGTTTTATGAGACTACCATTTTCCGCGGACCACGCAGTGCCGTCGGGACTGAAGACGACCAGGTAGCCATTGTCGGCGTCCTGCATGCGGATCGCCAACTCGGCCCCGCGGTTGGTGGAGCCGGCGACGGCCGACATGGTGACATCGCCATATTTCTTGTTGGAGACCAGCATCGTGCTCCCCGTCGTGCTGTGCCCGTTGATGGCGTGGTTGCTCCAATCCCATTGTGTGATGTTGCCCTGTAAAACCGACCAGTCCGGCGGAATGCCCTGAACCGGCTTCGGTTGGTTGCAGACGACAATTGTCGTCGTTCCCGCCGCCAGCAACACACAGGTGCCGGCCACGACCGCTGTTTTTGCTTTGGTCCATGCCATAAGTTTCAATGCTCCTTTTGCGAGGGTTAAGGTGGAACCGCTGGCCGCCGCGCCCTTGGCCGCCGCCAACGCCGTCACGGATTTTGCCACCGCCGCCGGCGCGGCCCGCACCGAGTTCTCCGTCACCGCTCCGGCGATGACCGTGGCGGTCAGCGTCACGCCGCGTTTGCTGAAAATCTTCCGCAACTTGTCCAGCGCGCGATTCACGCGCTTGTGCGCCGCTGCTTCATTTATCTTCAAAGTCACGGCGACTTCGCGCGCGGTTTTGTTTTCAAAAAACCGCAGCACCACGGCATTGCGGTCCCTCTCGCCCAAGCGCCCCATCGCCTCATCCAGCAATGGCGCGATTTGTTCCCAAGCCCCGGACTCCGTTTCGGTCAAGGTGGATTGCATATAAGCCTGTTGCTCGCGGCGCTGGCGGCGGATTTCGCCTTTCACAAAGTTGGCCGCCGTCAGCCGCGCGGTTTGATAGAGCCAGCCGGACAACACCACCCCGCGCCCCAGCTTGCCGGCCTTGCGCGCCAGAATGATGAAGACCGCCTGCGTGATTTCCTCCGCGTGGTGCGGATTGCCGGTGAAGCGCAGCGCGGCGGAATAGACCAGGTTCACATACCGCGCGATCAGGGCGGCAAACGCCGCATCGGATTCGCTGCGGGCATATTGCGCCAGCAATTCATGGTCATCCGGTTCCGTCATCCACCAGTAAGATGTCCACAAACCGCAAAAATGGACAAAGGATTTTCAATTCTTTGCCGGTCGAATCAAAAACCCACGCTGCTTCTCCAATGCCGCGAAATTGTTGTCGGGAGAGCTTATCCGTTGCGCGTGGCCGTCGGCAAAAGCATAAACTTTGAGGAATTTGCCACCGGGAAACTGCCTCGATTCTTTTTCCCGGAGCAAAATGGTCTTGGACGGATTGACAAAACTGTTCTCGTCGCCACCGGACACGATCTCCCAATTTGAATCCGAAAGACCCGGGACATAGGCTTTCGCCTGATCAAAATTATTCGGCAGTTGGTTTCCGTGAGCATCGGCAAACATAATGAAGGCCAGCGCCCACTTTTTGGCCTCGTCAAAGCGCGCATCGGATTTCCCTTGAAAAGAATCCTGATCACCGGAATTTCTCTCCATCACGTTCGTGGTTCTGGCTGCCAGAATTATCACCACTGCCGCAACCACCGCTGTTTTCGTTTTGGTCCATGCCATAAATTTCAATGCTCCTTTGACGCGCCGTTGTCACCCACGGTTGACACTCCTTCGGGGACGACGTTTTCCGGTTCTGTCAATTCTTCCACAACCTCGCCGCGTTTTACTTTTCAATTCTTTGCCGGCTGAACCAAAAACCCGCGCTGTTTCTCCATAGCCGCGAAATCGTGGTCCGGACAGCTTATCATTTCCGCGTGGCCGTCCGCAAAAGCATAAGCTTTGACAAATTCGCCATCGGGAGACTTTCTGGATTTTTTTTCCCGGAGCAAAACGGTCTTGGAGGTTCCGGAGGGATTGACAAAACTGTTCAAGTTGCCGCCGGACACAATCTCCCAATTTGAATCCGAAAGACCCGGGACATAGGTTTTCAACTGCTGAAAACTTTTGGGCAGTTGGTTTCCGTGATCCATGGCAAACATGATGCAAGCCACCGCCCACTGTTTGGATTGCTGAAATCGCTCCTTGGATTCCCGCTGAAAAGATTCCGCGGCGGCCGGGTCCGGCTGCGAATTCAGCCGCGAATGATGACCGGAATTTCTTACCATCACCGTCGTGGTTCCGGCGGCCAGAATGAAAACCACTGCCACAACCACCGCTGTTTTCGTTTTTGTCCATGCCATAAGTTTCAATGCTCCTTTGACAAGGGTTAAGGTGGAACTTGCAGGTAAATCTGCCACAGCCGCGTTTCCGTTTCAATGCTCCTTTTGCGAGGGTTGAGGTGGAGAACTGCCTGGCGCTGCGCCTTTCACAACTGCGGCGGCGGTAATCGTTTTTACCAGAAACCCGTTTGCGTTTACAGTGGACAACACCCCCTTCAAACTTCAGTATTGACCACAATCAGGCCGTGCCAATTGGAAAACTTGGATGAAGAAGCGAACTGTGATCCTGTTATGCTTGGCGGCATTTTGTGGGGCGATTTGGTTCCTTCCAGGTTATTTCAGTCCCGCAGAGCCAGCCTGGCAGGGAAAAAAACTGACCCAATGGCTGACCGAGTGCAACTCGGATGATCCACGCGACCTAACCGAATCCTCGCGGAAGGCCATTCGCGCGATGGGCACAAATGCCCTGCCGTATCTTCTGCGGATGGTCGCGAGGAAAGACTCCAGCGCCATACTGCGACTGCGCGCATGGGCGGGCAAAGGCTCTATTGTCAGGCGATGGTGGATTCCCACTCACTATATTGATCGAATGCGCGGGGCGGCCGGAATTGAGGCACTTGGAGGGGAAGCAGCGCCCGCCGCCCCGGAGTTGATAAGGATGCTCAACGATGAGCAGACCGAATACCCGGCAGCTCTGGGGTTGGGGGCGATTGGCCCGCCGGCGATTCCGTTGCTTGTGCAAACGCTGAACAATCGAACCGCCTGGATAAGAATGGGAGCGGTGCAGGCCCTGAATTTCATGCACGGGGCCGAAGCAGAAATCCCCGATCTGCTCCGATGCCTGGATGATTCCGACCCAGGCGTTCGCGAAGGCGCTGCCATCGCCCTGGGGGACATGCGAAAGCAGCCCGACCGAGTCGTCCCCAAGCTGATGGAGCGACTGGCCGACCCGAACAGTTCCGTGCGGGCGGATGCCGCGCTTGCCATAGGACTGTTTGAAGCGCAGGCGCGGAGGGCCGTTCCAAAATTGAGGGAACTGCAAAATGATTCCAGCGCGGAAGTGCGGCAACAAGCAACCATCGCCCTGGAAAAGGCGGGGGTGGTTTCCACAAACCAATGAAGCGGCGTTTTCGGGAGCATTTCGCGCGCGTGAAAGCAGTCAGGGACATGGTTTTCTGACGATGAAACCGCGTCCGAATTTGCGTCAGCCCCGGCTCCCAGGTTTTTGCAGGACCATCACAATGTTATCCGCCAAGCCCAGCTTGCTCAGCACGGCTTCCACCCCTCCAAGCGCCAGTTTGATTGGCTTCAAAACCGGGTTCTGCTTGTAGCCTGTCGTTCGCTTCAGGAGCTTCGCCCGCTCCGCGTCCGAAACCGGTCTTCCCCGCCGCTTCCAGTCCTGCGCGATGACCAATGGATTAAAATGGCTGCAACCCGAATAAATGAGGCCAAATCCCTCTTCCGCCGCCAACCGGGCCAGCGTCGCCGAAGTAAAATAATTGACGTGTTGGGGCAGAATATAGCGGTACTTCCATCCCAGCAATCGAACGGCCAGCGACCGAAAATTGGGCGCCAGAACGAAACAAAGGCCCGCCGGTCTCAACACCGTTGCCGCCCGGGCAAGAAACGCCCGTGGATTCGCCAGATGTTCCAGCACCGCCCAAAACGTCACCGCGTCGAAGCATTGGCCTTCAAAGCTGGCCGTCAGAAAATGTTCCCTCATTACTGGGACCCCTTTCCCCTCCGCATAATCCAGCGCGGGCCTGGAGACATCCATCCCAAGGGCCTCATAATCCTTTCCGAACCGCCGCTGGAGTTGGAAGAGAAACGCCCCGGTGGAGCAACCCACGTCCAGCACCCGTCCGGCCGAGCAGAATTTGCGGAATAATCTCAGTTCCCGCTCAAACCGCGCCGGCGCGTAATCGCTCTCCAATTTGTCGGGCGAAAGATAAAAAGGCGCGGCCAATTGGTCGTAAAACTCCCCGCTGGCCAGCGCTGGCTCAACCGGATTCGCATAAACCATCGCGCAAACGCCACAGCGGACAAGACGAAGATCCCCCTTTCGCATTGTTTCGGCGCCGACACTGCCGTTGCAAACCGGGCATAAACGTGCGATCACTTGCGAGGCCATGAATCAGGCAGCGAGGTGCGCCTCGGCATAGTGCATCCAAAAATGGTAGCGTTGCGCGTGCGGATCGGCGATATGCGCACGGCACACCTGTTGTATCTTTTCCAGGAATACAGGGTTGCCCAGGACGGCCAGACGCAAATCCTCCCAATCCTTGCGCTTGCCTCGACCGATCACATCGTCAATGGCCGCAAGGCTCAACTCCTGAGAATGTAGATGCCGGTGAATCATGCCTTCTCGCGCTGGCGTTTCAAATCTGCCATTATTCCAACCCATTCCACTGGAGCCGTCAACTCCAGATGTGCGGCGACAGATTCTGTCCGTCCCTCCCCATTTCAATAGAAGGCCGGGAGGTCCCGCGGTTTATCCAAGTCAATCCGACTCAATCCGACCTGTCCAACCGGCGCTCTGCGAAGAGCGCAAAACCGAAAAAACGAATATTCAAAATATTGACAACCCTTGGCAAAGCAAATCAAAGTGGATCAAACCCTTTTTCTGTGAACACTGCTTATATGAAAGCCCGCGCCGCGCTGCCGCTGGCTCTCGCCTGCTTGCTGATGCCGGCTCCGCCCCGGTCGTCCGCCCAACCCGTCCTGCCGCCGATTGACCGGCACGCGCTGGTCACCCGCCATAACCCGGTGCTCCACAGCTTTGACCCGGCCAATCCGCTTTCGGTGGGCAATGGCAATTTCGCGTTCACGGCGGACGTGACGGGTCTGCAGACTTTCGCCGACGCGTTTTCCAACACCACCCCGCTGGGCACCCTTTCGCAATGGGGCTGGCATTCCTTCCCCAATCCCCAGGGCTGGAGCATGGACAAGTTTCATTTCAAGGAGTTCGACGTCTTTGGCCGCAAGGTCGGCTACGACGACGTGCCCGGCAACCGGCAGACCCCGGAAATCAAATGGCTCCGGGAAAATCCCCACCGCCTGCATCTGGGCCGGATCGGTTTCCTTCTGACCAAAACGGACGGAACCCCGGCGCGGACCAATGACCTGACTGAAATTGAGCAAACGCTCGACTTGTGGAGCGGCCTTTTGCGCAGCCGGTTTGCCTTCGAGGGCCAGCCCGTTGAAGTCTTCACGCTCTGCCACCCGGATCGTGATTTGCTCGCGGTCCGCGTGGTTTCATCCTTGCTCAAGGACGGCCGCCTCCGCCTCCAAATCCATTTCCCTTATGGCACGGGCGCGCCGGCCGCGGCCGACTGGACCCAGCCCGCCGCGCATGAAACACTTTTGCAGTTGACAACATCGAACACGGCGGAATTCGCCCGCGCTCTGGACCAGGACGCCTACCATGTCTCCGCCCGCTGGACTCCCGGCGGCAAACTGGCGGAGGCGGCCAGGCACCGGTTCGTTCTGACTCCCCCCCCGGACGCCGGCGCGCTGGAATGGGTCTGCGAGTTCACCCCCAAAGCCGGGCTTGGGGCGTTGCCGGATTTCGACCAGACCCGGGCGGCGGCGGCGGCGCATTGGAGCCAGTTCTGGAGCGGCGGCGGCGCGCTGGACCTGTCGTTGAGCACAGACCCGCGCTGGCGGGAACTGGAACGCCGCATCGTCTTGTCCCAGTACTTGACAGCCATTCAATGCTCGGGCGTCTTTCCGCCCCAGGAAACGGGCCTGACCTGCAACAGTTGGGAGGGCAAATTCCACCTGGAAATGCATTGGTGGCATTCCGCCCACTTCGCCCTCTGGAACCGGTTGCCCTTGCTGGAAAATAGCCTCGGCTGGTATCAGGCCATTTTGCCACGCGCCCGCGAAACCGCCGCCCGCCAGGGCTATGCCGGCGCGCGCTGGCCCAAGATGACCGCCCCGGCCGGATTGGATTCCCCTTCCCCCGTCGGCCCGTTTCTGATCTGGCAGCAGCCCCATCCGATTTTCTACGCCGAGCTTTGTTACCGCGCCCGCGGCGACCGCGCCACATTGGAGAAGTTTAAGGATGTGGTCGTGCAAACGGCCGACTTCATGGCCTCCTACCCGGCGTGGGACGATGGCAAAAAGCGCTGCGTGCTCGGGCCGGTCCTGCAATGCGCGCAGGAGATTTTCCCAAAAGACCGCACGCTCAATCCCACCTTCGAGCTGACTTACTGGCGCTGGGGGCTGGAAACCGCGCAACGCTGGCGCCAGCGCCTGGGCCTGCCGCGCGAGCCGAAGTGGGACCAAGTGTTGACAAACCTCGCCGTTCCCGCCCTGGAGGATGACAAATATCTTTTTGCCGAGACGGCCACCGGCACGTATTCGGAAAAAAAGTGGGTCAGGGACCATCCGTCCGTCACCGCCGCGTTTGGGATGTTGCCGGGGCCGGGAGTGGACCGCGAAACCATGCGTCGCACCCTGCACTGGATTTGGGACAATTGGGACTGGCCGGACACCTGGGGCTGGGATTACCCCATGCTCGCCATGTGCGCCGCCCGGCTGGGCGAACCCGAAAGAGCGATTGACGCGTTGTTGCTCGACACCCCGAAAAATCATTATGGCATCAACGGCCATGTCTATCAGCGGCCCGGCCTGACCATTTATCTTCCGGCCAACGGCGGCCTCCTCTACGCCGCCGCCATGATGGCCGCCGGCTGGGACGGCGCGCCGGACAAGCCCGCCCCGGGCTTCCCGGCCAACGGCCAGTGGACCGTCCGCTGGGAGAATCTCCGCCCCGCGCCCTGACTCCGCAAATCGCGCTTCCCATCACCAGGCTTCGGCGGTGAATTCATACGCGCCCGAGCCGGCCTCATAGACGGCGGCGTTGGCTTCCATCCGCAGGAATTTCAGGCCGGCGGCCCTCGCCGCCGGTTTGCCGGATTCCCGCACGGAGCTTTGCGCGCGGGTGGGAACGAAGACGGTGGCCGTAGTGTTGACAGGAATGACGGCCCGGAGCGTGATCCGCCGTCCTTCGCGCTTCCATTCGCTGCTGATCCGGCCATGGACGGAATCGTAGCTCGCTTTGACAAAGGTGAGGTCGCCAACCAGCGCGGGCTTGATAATGATGCGCTTGAAGCCCGGCCCATCCGGATCGCTCTGGATGCCGGCCAGGTCATGGAAGAACCATTCATTGATCTGGCCGAGCATGAAGTGGTTTTGCGAGGAGGAGCGGAGGGCGTCCCACGCCTCGGTCAGGCTGGTCGCGCCCATTTTCAATTGATAGCCGTAGCCGGGCTTTTCCGACTGGTTGTTCATGGCGAAGACCACGTCGGAACGTCCTCCATCGGCCAGGGCGCGCAGCAGGTAGCGGTAGCCGACATCCCCGGCTGTCAATCCTTTTTCCTGCGCGTCTCTCACCACGTTTTCGAGGATGGCGGCGCGTTTCTCCGTGTCGGCCAGCCCCATCACCAGCGGGAGGGAGTTCGCCCATTGCGAACCGGTGGCATACTGGCTGGTGGCGGCGTGGAAGTATTTCGCGTTGAACGCGGCGCGAATCTCACCCGCTTGCTCCTCGTATTTGGCGGCGTCCTCCGGGAAGCCGAGCAACCTGGCCGCTTGCGCCAGAATCAACGTGTCCTGGTAATAGAACGCCGTGCCGGTTACTCCCTTTGGGGTTAACTTGGAGACGCCGGGCCTGCCGGGGCCGAGGTCGTACCAATCGCTCAATCCGTGGCTGACAATCCGGCCCTCCGCCCTGCTGCCAAGATAGGCCGCGTAACCGGCCATGCCTTGGTAGTAGCGGCGCAGCAGTTCGGTGTCGCCGGTGAATTGGTATTGCTGCCAGGCCACGAGCAGAAAGGCGCTGCCCCATTCGGGCGAGTCGCGGAAGTCGCCGGGGAAGATGGTGTATTCGGGAGCGGTGGTGGGAACCAGCCCGTTGGCGAGCTGGCTGTCGGCCATGTCGTTCATGGTTTTGGTGAAGAACGCGTTCAAGTCGAAGTTGTAGCGCAGCGCGGGTCCGTTGAGCTGGGTTTGCTCCAGCCAGCCCAGCTTTTCGCGGTGCGGGCAATCCGTCAGCACGCTGGCCATGTTGCTGCGCTGCGCCCAGCGAACGAGGGCGTAAATGCGATTGAACAACGCATTGGACGTTTTGAACTCTCCCGCCGCCGCCGCGGAGGAATGCACGACGGTGCTTTGCAGGGAGTCGAGCACCGGCAAAGCGCCCCCGTCCGGCGGCGCGGCGCACTCAACCTGAAGATAGCGATAGCCACAGTAGTAGAACCGCGGGGACCATGTTTCCTTCCCCCGGCCCGCCAGCGTGTAAAGGCACCAGGCCGGTTTTCCCATGCTGCCTTGATCCACCGCGCCGTCCGCTTTTACCAATTCGGCGGGCCAGAGCTTTACCGTGGATCCCGGCGGGCCGTGGACGGTGATCCTGGGCATCTGCGAGGCATTCTGGCCCAGGTCATACACGCTCACCCCCGGTTTCAATTCCGTAGTCTTGACTGGTTTGAAAACCTCGAATCCCCGCATCGCCGGCGCCGCGCACGACAGCCCTTTCAACGCCCCGCCCGGCCCTTCCGTCACCAGCGCCGGCGTCCATTTGCCGGCGTCAAAGCCCGGCTGGTCCCACCCGGCGGGCTGGAGGCGCGCGTCGTAGTCTTCTCCGCCGTAAGCGGAGCTAAACGTCACCGGCCCGGCGCTGGCGCGCCACTGGTTGTCGGTGGCGACCAGTTCGCTGGTTCCATCCCGATACTCCAGCCGCAATTGCGCGATGGCTTTCTGCGGTCCGAAAGATCCTTTGAATTTGGTGTAACGGCCGGCCGTGCCTTCGACGTTATACATGCCGTTGCCCAGGAACAGGCCCAGGGCGTTGGGGCCGGCGCGCAGAGACTTGGTCACGTCGTAAGCGTCGTAGAGGCAGGTCTTGTTGTATTTGCTCCAACCCGGTGTCAGAACATCGTCCGTCACTTTGCCGCCGTTGAGGGTCATCTCGTAATGGCCAAGGCCGCAGACGAAAACCAGCGCGCGCCGCAAGCCGGGCTTGACCACAAACTCGCGCCGCAGCAGCAGCGTCGCGGGGCGGCCGGCGGCGGGCGCGGCCGCCGCGTTGGTGTCCGCGCCGATCCACCTGGCCCGCCAATCCTTTTCGTTGACAAGACCCATCGTCCACGCCGCCGGCGCGCTCCAGGCGGAAGCCTCTCCGGCTTTGTTCCAGGCCCGCACCTTCCAAAACACCTGTTGGGCCGAAATCAGCGGCTTGCCCGCGTAACTGAGGTTGACGCTTTGATCGGACTTCACCCGCCCGCTGTCCCAAAGGTCGCCTTTGTTCTTGGCGAGAAGTTCCGCCGAGGAAGCCGCCAGAATCTGCCAGCCCGTCTGCGCCTCGCCGCGTTTGTCCGATTGCAGTATCCAGCTCAGGCGCGGTTGCGGCAGGTCAACCCCCAGGGGATTCTCGCGATATTCGCAACGCAGCCGCGCTGGAGTCATCGTCGCCGCCCGGACCGGAAGGTTGACTCCCGCAACGCTCAACAGAGATGCAACAAGCACGGCAAGTTTTGGCGCCAGACCAGTCATAGGGAAGCGCGCCAACGGTGCGAGCCGCAGGCCAACACGCTGGCACGAATTTTGGCGGCGCATGAAAAGCGCGAAGCGTTTTGGAGTGCGCCAGCCCTCTCGCGCTTTCGGTTGGCCCGCGATCTGGCGAAGCGCATTCATTTATGTTGCTGTGTATAGTTCGGGCCTTCGGCCTGCAAACCGTTTTCAATCTTGACGGGTTTGGATTCGATCCGCGCGCTGGCGCTTTCCAGGCCGGAACGGCTCGCGGTCAGGGTGATGACCCCGGGGTCCAGCGTCGAACGGAGGGCGACTCGGTTGATGCCGCATTCGGTGTCCAGGTAAAGCTTGTTGACAGAATTTGTCCGGCCGCTGTTGTAACCGCCGCGCCAGACCGCCGGACCGGTGAGGCTGAAATCCACGCGGGCTTCGTCCGTCGGGCAGCGCCGGCCCGCGGCGTCCACCACTTCCACATCGAACAGCGCCACGTCCGAGCCGTCGGCCTGCAAGCCCTCCGGGCCGGTGCGGGCGGTGAGCTTGAGGCCTCTGGCTTCGCCCGCCGTCTGGATTTCCTCCTGGGCGGCGGTTTTGCCGTCCGCCGTCGCGACGGCTTTGATCAGGCCGGGTTCAAATTTGATTTGCGGGAAAGCAAAAATGCAACCGTTGGTCGGAGTATTGACAGTCCCCTGTGTTTTTCCGTTGACCAACAACTCCACCGCCTGGCAATGGCTGGCGGCCACAAAAATGGTTTTGACGGTGTTGGACGGATAGGTCCAGTGGCCGATGATGTGAAGGTCCGGCGCCTCGCTCTGCAGGACGCGGTACACATAGTAGGCCTGCTTGGGCAGCCGCACTGAATCCACTTTGCCGCTCACGCGGCAGACTTCGCTGCTGTCCTGGCGTCCGTCCGCGTTGGAGTCGGACCAATAAATGGAGGCGTAGCCGGACCATTTGGAATGGGCGGGGTCGGGATTGGAAATGCGGTTGAGAAAATAATCATTCCAGCGCGCCGCCGCCGCGAGGCAAAAGGTCTCCGAATTCAAGGAATAGGTGTCGTTGGGGCCTTTGTGGAATCCAAAATGCGGTGGCGAGTAATCATCCCAGAATCGCCGGGCCGCTTCCTCCCGAAAATCCTCCGTCTCGATCAGCGGCGCCCGGTCGCGCCGCTCGGCGCTGTAGGCGCGGAACAGGTTCGTGCGCGCGGCCAGGCGGTCGGTGCGCGGGTCCTGGCCAATCATCACCCCGTAATATTCGGCAATGGGCGTGAGCGCGCTGTTCAAGGCGTCGTTGGAGTCGCCGCGCGTGCCGGCAACCCGTCCGCCGTTGGGATCCCATTGTTTGCGCAGCTCCACCACCTGCCGCATGTGGTCGGCGGTGACCACGGTGTTGCCGGCTTCCCAGAACAAAATGCTGGGCGTGTTGCGATAAAAAATCATCGAATCGCGCATCACTTCCATGCGCTGCTCCCATTGCCGGCCTTGCGCGTCCTTTTCCTTGTCGCCCGCCGGGCAGACCTGGATCAGGCCCGCCTTGTCGCAGGCCGAGACATCCGCGCGCTGGGGCGAGATGTGCATCCAGCGGATGTAGTTGGCGTGCGTGCTGCGAATCAGCCCGGCGTTGAAGTCGTGCATCCAGTCCGGATAGGCCTGGCCCAGGCCGGCCCAGTCGTCGGACGAACGCTGGGCGTAGCCGGTGAGATAAACGAAATGATCGTTCAGCCAGACCCCGCCCGTGCCCGCGCCGCCTTTGAATTCGGTCTTGCGAAAGCCGGTGCGAATTTTGCACACGTCAACCACTTTGTCGTTGACGCTGAGAATGCAATAAACGTCGTAAAGATGCGGATCGCTCACATCCCAAAAGCGCGCGCCGGCCAGGGGGCCGGCGGCGGTGAGGGTCTCGGTTTCGCCGCTGACCAGATCGGAGGCCTCGCTCTGAAACTTTGCCCGGACCGCGCCCCCGGCGTCCACGATCACGGCGGACAATTGGACCGATTGGGGATCGCCGGATTCATTGCGGACCTGGGACTGGAGGGTCACGTCGCAGGTTTTGTTTTGGATGGAAAAATTCGACGGATAAATATAGATGCCGGTGGTCTTGAGGTTTTCGTAAAGAGGCAGGGTTTGATAAACCTTGCCCGTGAGATGCAGCCGGATGTCGTGATTCAATCCGCCGTAATTGGGGTTGAAGGCCCGGCCCATCCATTCGTACCCTTCCCCCGTCGCTTCCTCTTTGTAATCGTTGCTGTTGTCCACCTGGACCGCGATGACATTTTCCGCGCCGCCATAATTCACCAGATCGGTCAGGTCCAGCCCGCAGGGGGTGATGCCGTTTTCATATTTGCCGGCGGATTTTCCGTTGACCCAAAACCGGCCGGCCTGCTTCAAGCCTTCAAATTCCAGAAAAACTTTGCCGCCCTGCGCGCTGGACGGCAGTTTGAAATGTTTTCGATACCACGCGATTCCCGCGTAGGGGTGCCGGTCGCCCCCGCTGTGGCTGATGATTTCCTGGTAAGAGTCGGTGTCGTTGTAGGTGTGCGGGGCGCTGATGGTTTCCCACTTCGCGTCATCGAAGCCAACCTGTTCCGCATTCGTCACATCCTGCCGGATGAACTTCCAGCCGAGGTTGAAATTGTAAACGGCGCGTGGCGAGGCGGGCGGCGCATAGACATTTTCGGCGGCGGCCAGCGGCACGGCGGCGGCGGCCGACAGCCAGACACAAACAACCCGGCAATCCTTCAGGATTTGGAAAACATTTTTCTTCATGCGGTGTCCGATAACATTGCCTCCACCCTGCCGACAAAACAACGCCGTTTTCTTACCCGCGTCTCGACCCCGCCGCCCTGCGATTTGCCAATCCCCTCGCCTCACGAAGTGGGAGCAGGGTCAGGCTTGGTAGGGCGAGACTCCGTCGAGCCGTCGAATCATTCCCTTCACCCCAAAACCCCTGTCTATGACCGCCGCCGTACCTCCCCTCCGCCCGTGTCCGCCACCCTGCGACTTCCACTCCCCACTCCCCACTCCCTTTCCTCCAGAGCCTCAGTGTGCGAATTGACAGCGCCACGCCCCTCCTCTAGCCTTCGTTCCAATGAATTCACAGGAGCGCGCCTTCCACGAATTCGCCGAATTCGCCGCCAAACTCAAAGGGGATGAGAAAAGCGACACCCAGACGTTCCTTCTCCATTTATTCGAAGCCTTCGGCCCTTGAAACGATGACCGACGTGTTCAGCAAAAAGCAACGTTCGCAGGTGATGGCTGCAATCCGCTCGAAGGGCAACAAGACAACGGAACTCAGACTCGCTTCAATCCTGCGCGCTCACGGAATCAAAGGCTGGCGTCGGGATCAACCGCTTTTCGGCAAACCCGATTTTGTATTCCGGCGTGAAAGATTGGCAGTTTTTGTGGACGGCTGCTTTTGGCACGGTTATTCCGCTCAACTTGGACGGCTTTCTATTCGATCCGAAGTGGGAAGATTGGAAAAAGCAGCATCTCACCACGCGCTCTGCAGCCGATTTCACCGGCTGGCCGCCATGTCAGTCCACCGGGTCCACCGCGTCCACCTGGTCCAGCGCAACTCCAACTGTATCGTTAAATCCACCCTGCCCAATCCGATCAAATCCCACCAAATCCGATCTTCCGCTGAACCCAGTCCGGCTCAGCCAATAAAGGTGAATAAAGGTAAATAAAGGTAAATAAAGCCAAAAAAAATAAATTCCATGACTCGAAAAGGCAAAATCGCACGGCTGCCGCATCCCATCCGCGAGCAGATCAACCGCCGCCTGCAAGATGGCGACGAAGGCCAACAAATCGCTGAATGGCTGAATAGGCTGCCCAAGGTCAGGGCGGTGCTTAAGGCGGAATTCGACGGCCAGCCCATCAACGATGTAAACCTCTCCAATTGGAAGCTTGGCGGATACCGCGATTGGGAGGCGCAACAAGAGGCCTTGGAGGCCGTCCGCCGGTTTGGCGCGGACGCCGCCGAACTCACCCAGGCGGCCGGCGGCCAATTGGCCGATCAATTGGCCGTTTGTCTGGCCGCGCGCATTGCCGTCGCCTTGCAGCAGCCGGCTTCCGGCGAGGATGATCCCGCCTGCCAAATGCAACGGTTGCGCCAGTTGTGCCTGGACCTCGTGGCCTTGCGGAAGGGCGACCACAACGCGGAATGGCTGCGGATCGAGCGCGCAAAGCTGGAGCTGGACTTGAAAAAATACGACGACGAGACTGCCGACCGCAAAAGGGAAATCGAAAGGCTCAAAGACCCCCAAAAAGACTGCATCACCAAAGAGACCCAGGACCTCATCGCAGCGGAGTTGAAGCTCCTATGATCCACCGCGCCCGGATTCGCCCTTGGCAACAATCAAAGATTTGCGGCTTGAACTCGCGCCGCAGCCGTTCTAAAACTATCCGCCTAAACCCGACACATCTATGCCCAATCAAAAGACAATCCATCACGCTTACCAACTCGCCCGGGAAACTTACGCCGCTTTGGGCGTGGATGCCGAAGCCGCCCTGCGGAAACTGCGCAAAGTTTCCATCTCTCTGCAATGCTGGCAGGGGGACGACATCGGCGGCTTTGAAAACTCCGGCGGCGAACTGGGGGGCGGCCTGGCCGTCACCGGAAATTATCCCGGCAAGGCGCGCACGCCCGAAGAATTGCGCGCCGATTTGGAGGAGGTTTATTCGCTCATTCCCGGCCGCCATCGCCTGGCCCTCCACGCCATTTATGCCGAAACAGGCGGCCAACGCGTCCCGCGCAATGAAGTCGCCCCGGCCCATTTTAAAAATTGGATTGACTGGGCCAAAACCAACCGCCTGGGGCTGGATTTCAACCCGACCTGCTTCTCCCATCCCCTGGCGGCGGACGGTTTTACCCTCGCCCACAGCGACAAGGCCATCCGGCAATTTTGGATCGAGCACTGCATCGCCTCGCGCAAAATCGGCGCGGCCATGGGCAGAGCCTTGGGCACGCCTTGCGTGACCAACGTCTGGATTCCCGACGGCTACAAGGACACGCCGGTGGACCGCAAAGGCCCGCGCCAGCGGCTGGCCAATTCCTTGGACGCGGTTTTTGCCCAGCCCATCAGTCCCAAACACAACCTGGATTCGGTCGAACCCAAACTCTTCGGCCTTGGGTCGGAAAGTTACGTGGTCGGTTCGCACGAGTTTTATTTTGGATACGCCATCCGCCGCAAAAAACTCCTTTGCCTGGACACCGGCCACTTCCACCCCACCGAGAGCATCGCCGACAAAATCTCCTCCGTGCTCGAGTCGCTGGACCAAATCCTTTTCCACGTCAGCCGCGGCGTCCGCTGGGACAGCGACCACGTGGTCATCCTCTCGGACGAATTGCAAATGATGGCGCAGGAAATGGTGCGCGGGGATTATCTGGACCGCATCCACATCGGGCTGGACTTTTTCGACGCGAGCATCAACCGGGTGGCCGCGTTCACCGTTGGCGCGCGGAGCGTGATCAAGGCCCTGCTCATCGCCCTGCTCGAGCCGGTCGCCGCGTTGCGCCAGGCGGAACGGGAGAAGGATTTCACCTCGCGACTGGCCCTCCTGGAAGAGTGCAAGACTTTGCCCTATGGCGCCGTCTGGGACTATTATTGCGAGCAATCGGGCGTGCCGGGCGAAGCCGCCTGGCTGCGCGAAGTCAAGCAATACGAGCGCGACGTGCTCTCCCGCCGCTGAGCCAATCCCGCCCAAATCCGACAACTGGCTTGACCCTCGAATCTCTGGATGAGCACCCTCATTTACATTGAGACCAGCGTTCCGAGTTTCTATTACGAAACGCGTCCCGAGCGTGACCTGCAATCTCGCCGCGATTGGACTCGTCAATGGTGGGCGCTGCCCAAGTTTGACCAGGAATGGGTCATCGCCCTGCCCGTCATTGCCGAGTTGGAAGAGACGCCCCAGCCCAAGCGCGACAAGGCTCTCGCGCTCATCGCCCAGCTTCGCCTGCTGCCCTACGCCCCGGAAATTGCCGAGATTGTCGAAGTCTATTTTGCCCAGAAACTCATGCCCCTTGAAGCGCAAGGCGACGCCGATCACCTGGCGCTGGCTTCGTTCCACAACTGCGACATGCTCGTGACGTGGAATTGCAAGCATCTTGTCAATGCGTTGCTGGGTTTGCGAACGCCGGCGCTCGTGACCCCGCTCCAGTTGCTGGAGAAAGACGATGAAAACGAAACATGATGACGGGCTGGAATGGCTGCGCGAAATCCGCCGCAAAATGGCCGAGAAATTTGATCACGACCCGCGCAAGGCGGCCGCCTACTATCAGAAAATGCAGCGACGCTACGCTGGCCGCCTTTACCGCCGCGACCATGAAGCAACGGCCAAATGACACCGCCAGGCGACCCGAAAATTGACGCTCCCCAGAAACACCCACGCGGCTGGATTGCAACGCTCCAGCCGCTTTTGTTTTCTTGCAGGTTCGCGCCGTCCCCAAGCCCCCGGCGCTGGGCTTCAAGCCAGCCCATCGCCGCCAAAGGTCAACGACATCATGGACGCCAATTCCGCTCACGCTGGCTTTTTCGCTCCGCGCCCTTTCCGGCAGTCGGAAAGGAAAGTGAGCAAAAAGCCGATTGCGGGCCATCTTTGAATAAACGACCTTGGAGTGGCCGGTTAGACGTCTGGAGGATAATATGACACGAGAGGAAATCGAAACTTGTTGGAAAGACCCACACAATTGGAAGTGGCGCGTCTATTATTGCAAGGCAGATCCGCGAGCGATCGTGCCAAGGCGTCTCAAGTGGATGGGGTGGACGGTGAATTTCGCGCGCCCGAGTGCTATCCCGATCACGTTGCTTTTGCTCGCCATTGTGACTGTTCCATTGTTCATCGTGACTGCCAAGGGAGCGGGGAGTGGCATCGTCTTTATTACTGAAGCCGCTTCCATCACCGTTTTGTGCTTGGGGTGCGCTTATTTGTCTTCGCGCACGGAATAACCTCAGCCTGGAACTGGGGGATCAGAACATCACCTTCAAGACCCTGGAACAGCTCTGCGGCCGGTTCAGATGCTCAATCCCTTTATCACGCACAGGACAGCCATCGCTCCAGCCAGGAACGGCTGCCTCCAAACCGCAAACTTGTTGTCAATCTCGAACATTGGGCGCCAAACTTTGGACTCGCCAAGCGTCACTCGCTAACTCTCTTGATTCGTATCGCCATATACGGTCGTCCCGGCAGCACGACCGAACGCCCGGCCGAATCCACAAACGAATAATCGGTCTTCTTTTGGATGGTGAACACACCTTCCACTGGCGTGATGGTCATGTTCCATGTGTCCAGTATTTCCGCTTTAAATTTCATGCCCTTGGCCAGCGCGGCTTTGGGAAGTTCAAACGTCCAGCTCGCCGGCTGTTCCTTTCCGAAATACAACAGGTAATAATCCCCCGCCTTCCCGCCCCAACGGCAGTCCTGCCATTTGTCTATCGGGTCAATGCCCGTGGCCGGGCTGTCCGCCAGCACCTCGCGCAAAAACGCCAGCCGGGCCGGACTTTCCCCGTGCAACACGCCGCCCTTCGACCACCACAATATGTCCTGCGCGCTTAAATACGTCTCGCCGTGTCCCACATACGTCCCCGCCACCGTCCCTTCCCAAAACCGGAATACCATTTCCTGGGGCGAAAGATTTCCCCAACGCTTCGGAATGTTCCCTTCGTATTGCACCTCATCAAAAACCACCGGCTTGCGATAAACATCGCGGTACTCCTCTGCCCGTCCGGCATCCTCCACCGCCGATCCGTTTTGGATGCTCGCGTGCGTCACCCACGGTTTGTTGTGGTCGTAAATCCTGCTGCCGTTGTGGATCGAGCGCAAATGCCCGGACGGGTCCGTCGCCTGAACGATTTGGAAGAAGCGATCCCAATCCGACTCCTGTTTCCCGCGCATGAAATCGTACTCGTTGGCCAGCGACCACCAGACATTATGATACGCCGACAGCCGGCTCACCACGTAGCGCAAATAACGGTCGTCCGCCTCCGCGGGCATCCGGTCAAACCCCCAGTGTCCGCCGTCGTACGGGTGGAACAGGATGATGTCCGCTTCTATGCCGAGCGCGGCGAGATCGGCCACGCGCTTTTCCAGGTGTTGAAAGTAGGCCGGATTGAACCGCGTTAAATCCCACCTCTTGGGCGGCATTCCCTTGTACGGATAAAGCGGTGGCTCGTTGGTGTTCCAGTCGTAGTGCTTGGGAAAAACGCAAAAACGGATCTTGTTGAACGGCGCAATTGCCAGCGTCCGCACCGTCTGCGCTTGCAGTGCCTCGTCCTGGTGGATCCATGCGTAGCAAGTAGTGCCCAACTCCCGGTAGGGTGTCCCGTCCGCGTACGCGAAATGATAGGTATGCGCGACCCGCACCGGGCCGTGGTTTCCCGGCAAAGGCGGGGTCACCGTGAACTCGCCGCTCTGACCGTTCAATTCGGCCGCGCTGCTCCGCGTCGTGTAATGCCAAACTCCCTGCTTTTCCGGCATGAACCGCACGCGGTAATCCCCGTCGCCGTCATAAAATCCCGGGGCTTCGGCCGACGTTTCGCCCTGCCTAAACCATGCGGAGAACCGGACATCCACGAACGGGTTCCCGTTCGTCGGTCCTTTCAGGCTCGTCTCAAAACGCCCCCACTGCTCCACCGTGTCGTTGGCGCCAAAAAGGGTCGTTGCAGCCTGGAAGGCCAGGACCACGCCCGCGCGGAAAATTTGGAGCCGGAGGTTCATGCCTTCTGGAAAATGGATTTCATAACGGTCGCACCCAGATGTTCCGAAACCGCGCCGGACAATTGTGTGCGGCTAGCCCCAACGGCCCCCGGCTGGCTGGTTTTGAAAGTGGACGGGGACACAAAAAAAGGCCAAATCTATTGTTGGATCTTTTCCTGGCCCAATTTCCCATACCTTTCCTCTTCTGTTTGACCCCATTCCTTTCTTCTTTCCCAAGTGATCGCCTCTAAAACCGCGAAATCGCCATTTAGAATTGGCAGGCAGAACTTTTGCACTAGCATGGCATGGTATTCAAGAAAACAGTGCGCGTCTTCGGCGCTCAACGCCCATCTTGGCAGTGGAGGTCTCTCCTTTAACGCGTTCGTCATCACACTCGGGTCCATGTGATGCACGATTTCACCAAGGTTAAACCAGCGCGATATGTAAGGCCGAAACACACGATTCTCCAGCAAAACCTGAAATTCGAGATCTACCTCCCCTTTGTACCAGCCTAAACTTACCTCAAGCGGAAGAGAATGTTTCGTGAAGGAAAGCCCTACCCCACAAACCGTATCAGGCGTCGCAGTGAAACCGAAATCCTTCACCAAGAAACCGAAATCTTTGGACGCGAAATCAATAAAACGTTCGTCCTCTGGAGATGGCGCCATACGTATTGCCTGTTTGACTTGTTCGGGACGGGGACACTTTCGATTGATTTCCCGGTCATTGCAACATCAAAATCAGCCCCAAGCTGAGCCTCAGCCTCCATCAATGTGCGCCACCGATCCTCCAGCCGGCTTTGATGCCCGGCCCGTGGTTGGCGGAGGTGGTGGACGTCACAACACGCCTGCCAAGCACCAAACCAGGCGATTTTGATGTCCCGCCCACCTCAATCGGACACAGCGGACTGGTTTTTGATGTTTTCCCTCAACCTCCCCCCCCCCCACACCACAGCCAAACCAGACCAGCCTCTCCTTGCCTTTCCATTCTCTCCAGTCAGGTCATGGCGGGGATTCATTCAAAAGCCAACCCCGATCTCCTGCTTGACCTGTGTTTGAGTCGGGCGGCAGGTTGGGTGGCGGTGTGGCGGTGGGGGAGATGGGCGGCCAGTTCCCCCGTTAAAGTCTTGCCTTTCAGTGATGGCGGCGACATCATCCGTGGCAAATGCAACGGCAGCCCTTTGAGGCAGTCGCATTATCGCCGGAGCCATGAGCGTTGAGCTTACTAACTTTGTCACGGTGTTTCGGA
>Ga0182027_10000829_pt1 | contig 52347 bp, 50 predicted proteins | sample 712E1DmetaG_FD_121300 | JGI IMG/M metagenome (GOLD analysis project Ga0182027, IMG submission 121300) | Permafrost microbial communities from Stordalen Mire, Sweden - 712E1D metaG (Illumina Assembly) | ecosystem: Environmental > Terrestrial > Soil > Wetlands > Permafrost | place: Sweden...
ATCCTCAAGCAAGTAGACCGCATCGCCTGCGAAGACACCCGTCAGACCCAAAAGCTCCTCAACCACTTCCAGATCGCAACCCCCACCGTAAGCTGCCACCAGCACAACGAGCGCCAACGCGCCGCCGAATTGGTGGAGGCGCTCAAGGCGGGCGGGCGCATCGCGCTGGTCTCCGACGCCGGGATGCCTGGCATCAGCGACCCGGGAAGCTGGCTGGCCGCTGAAGCCATCGCGGCCGGCGTGCCGGTGATTCCCATCCCTGGCGCCAATGCCGCGCTCAGCGCCCTGGCGGCCTCCGGCCTGCCCACCGGCGAGTTCGTGTTCCTGGGCTTCCTGCCCGCCACGGCGGGCGCCCGCCGCAGCCGGCTGGAAGCGCTGGCGGACGAGGCAGGTAAGTCCGAGTCGGCCCGCACGCTCATCTTTTACGAGGCGCCGCACCGGATTCTGGAGACGTTGGCCGATCTGGAGGCCGTTTGGGGGCCGAATCCGCGCGTGGCCGTGGCCCGCGAGCTGACTAAAATCCATGAGGAGTTTCTGCGCGGAACGGTGGCCGGCGTACACCGGGAAATGGCAGGCCGCGATCGCATCCGCGGCGAGATCACCCTGTTGGTCGAGGCGTTGCCCCAAACCCGCTCCCAGGCCGGATTACTGTCCGCTAGCGCCGCACCCGAGAAGATTGCCGGCCGGGTTGCGCGCCTCCAGGCCGAGACCGGCGTGGACGAGAAGGAAGCCTTGAAGCGGCTGGCGCGGGAGCTGGGCCAGTCGAAGAGCGAACTCTATCGCGAGCTTCAGCGGGAGCGGGCGCGGCTGAGGGCCGGCTCTCGAGGAACTCGCAAGGCTCTGTGAAAAACGAACAGGACAAACGCCACTTGCAGGATGGTCATTGGGTCCTCGCCTCCGAACTTCGGGATGAAACCAGCATCTCCTTCAGCAGAGGCATCGCGCTGCCGAAATGGGGGAACGACTCGGCTGCCCCGTCCGGCAACCGCCTGGATCGAAAGGAAATCGGATCAGGCAGGGCTTCATCCGGCACCGGCAGCACCGCATCTTGCTGAATCCGGTACGGATAGACCCTTACCCTGGCCAGAAAAAACCACGGATATTGCGTTAACTCGATATGCTCCACTTCCACGACGTTGAAGTGTTCACTTACCCGCCGAAGCGCCAGCTTGAGCGCGCTGGCAATGGCCTCCTGCGATGTCTCGCCTACGCCGCTTCTCAGCAATCCATCGGCAATCTTGATGAAGTTCCATCCGCGCGTCTGAATCTTCTTTTCCAAACGGCGCGCATCCCCCGTCCGCACAAAGTTCCAGCCCTCGCGAAACTCATCGGTCGCCAGTTTGAGGCCAACGGGCAATTCAACCCGCGCGCGCAAAAGCATGTTCAGTTCAGCGATGGTGTGCATCGGGACAACTCTTTTCTTTCTCAGTTGTAGAATTGGGCCGCGCTGGCAGGGTTCGGGACCCCCTCGGCGGGGTACCTTTGGAAAACCTGCAGAGGCGCCCGATCCGTTGACTGGACGATTGCGTAATGAATCAAGCTGTGGCAATAGATGCAATCTGTTTTGCGTACAAGGCTTATCGAGCCGCCGCAAACCTGGGGAAAGGTCCGCAGGCATTCCGTACAGCAAATCATCACGTAGGGCTCTCCGGAATTGTCGCGTCCATTGGACTGAATCCAGATGGGCGCCAACGCGCTTGACGGCCGGTTGGGAAGCACCCGGTCCGCATTGGGCAGGGCTCCCAAAATCCTTAACAAAGATCCCATGCTGCTGCCTTTTTGATAGAAGGCGTCGGCGGCAACGCCGGAAGGCACTTCGTCGCCTTGGAACGCGCCGCTCATGGCGATCGTCTGGATCGCGGGGAACCGGCGGCGGACCACCGAGAGCAACTCGAAGCCCGACATGCCGGGCATGTTGAGATCGGAAAGGAGAATGTCGGGGATTTCCTTCCGCAGTTCAACCAATGCGGAGAATCCATCTTCCGCGGAGCGCGCGCGATATCCAACCTCAGTCAGTATGTGCGACATCGAGGTTCGAATGGAAGGCTCATCGTCTACGATGAGAACTCTTGTTTTCGTATCGGGCATCTCTCACCCCACTTAAGCGAGTCAATAAAGGAAGTGGAGTGAGTGTCGCATTCAACGAATCGCAATGCTGGTCAATTTCGTACATGTTTGCCGGGGGGGGGGGCGCTATGGTCTACTCCCTGGGAATGCCCTAAATAGACTGCGCTTCGGCCTTGTCGTCGGGCAATTGATCGTGCAGAATCACATTCAGCAGCGACTTGTGAACCCGGATGCGGCCGTTGTATTCGATAAAGCCGAGCTTGCGAAAGCGGTTCATGAAGAAGCTCACGCGGGAGCGGGTGGTGCCGATCATCTCCGCCAAAGTCTCTTGCGAGATCTTGGGAATGTATTGTTCCGGTTCGCCCGGCTTGCCAAACTCGGCCATCAGCAGCAGAATCCGCGCCAGCCGCTTTTCACTGGAGTTGAAAAGCTGATCCACCAGATCGGCCTGAATGCGCATGCTGCGCTCCAGCAGAAACTTCAGGAACAGGTCGGAGAAGTCATGCTCATCGTGCATCACGCGGATCATCTCTTCCCGCCTTATTTTGAGCGCGGTGCAGGCGGTAATGGCAGTGGCCGTGGACAAACGCAGTCCCGCCACGGCCGCCAGCGCCCCCTCGCCCACAAATTCGCCCGTGGAGACCAGCGTGATGGTGGCTTCCTTGCCGGTTTGCGAAACGACCGTGACTTTTGCGCGGCCCTTCTGAAGATAGAAGACGGAATCAGCCGTGTCTCCCTGCGAAAAGAAGGCCTGCTTGGGCGTCAATTGCACAATTCTTCGCCCCAGCCCGGCGCTCGCCAGAAAGGCGGCGGCATCGAATGCGGGTTTTTCAAGCACAACCATCGAATGAGCCTCCTTCCAGATGCGGTGTCGGCACAGGACGTTGCAGGTGGGACCGCGACCGCATCGCCATCATATTGATAGAGGAACTGCCGCGATGAGCAAAAAATCATCGACAAGTACAGAAGTCCTGGGATGCCGGGAACCGCTCTTTCAACAGAGTATCCACGGTACGCCTATCGGCTGTACACTCAACCCCGTATTTTGCCACAGTGTTACACCCCCAAAGGGGGACAATCTGTTCTATTTTGCTCACTTTTCCTGAAAAATTGCAAGCCTTGGGCGGCCAGGACCTCGAGTCAGGGTCAGTGCCTCGCAATCCTGGGCGCAGAAACGCTCCCTGGGCAGGCGTGGCGCCGGCGCCCAGCCGGACCTTGCCTCGCATGGTTGAAAATGACGCCACGCCAGCCGCGGAGAGGTCAGGAGAACACGTGTCTGGGATGGATAAACCGCCATCTACGCTCTGAGCGCAATTGCTCAGACCGCGCCGGGCGATGGCTCTAATGTGAAAACTACCTTGTGCGCCTCAAATGCGCGTAAAGCAAGTGACGCTGCGCATGGGTAGAAAAAGGTGAGATGCATGAAGAAATTTATGACGTTGGTGGCATTGTTCAGTCTGGGTGTGGCTAGCGCCGCCTGGGCGGAGACTCGCGAAGAAGTGCGGACCCGGTTGGATAATGCCGCCACGGTGCTGCACGAGATCATGGCCGCGCCGGATAAAGCCATTCCCAAAGATGTGCTGGATCACGCAAAGTGCGTGGCCGTAGTGCCGCACATGATCAAGGGCGGCTTTGTGGTTGGCGCGGAGAACGGCAGAGGCGTTGCCACGTGCCGGACCGCAAACGGATGGAGCGCGCCGGCGTTATTTGCCATTACCGGCGGCAACTGGGGATTGCAGATCGGCGTCGAGGGCGTGGATCTGGTCATGATTTTCCAGGGTGAGAAAGGAATGGAGCGCTTGCTCTCCGCCAAGTTCCAGCTTGGAGGGGACGCCTCCGCGGCAGCCGGACCGGTTGGGCGCCACGCATCCGCCAATACCGATTGGAAGCTGGATACCGAGATCCTGACCTACTCGCGAGCCAAAGGCGCCTTTGCCGGACTCACGCTGACCGGGGCTGATATTCGCCGCGACGACGGTTCCATGGATGCCTTCTATGGACCTGGTGTCTCTACCAAGTCCGTATTGCGGGGCGAAGTAGCCGTGCCGGACGGGGCGCACAGGTTCATCGACGCAGTCAGAGATGCAAAAGTGCAGGCCCATGCTGCGAATTAGCAGCCGGTGACCGGTTGTGAATGCTTGCGGACGCCCGGAAAGGCCCTTTGAATTCCGGGCGCCCACGGCGCAAGGGAGAAGATATGCTCTGGACGATTTTTGTGATTCTTGTGGTTCTGTGGCTACTCGGTTTCACCCTCCATATCGGCGGCGGCCTGATCCACATCCTGATCGTTGTTGCGGTCGTCGTACTGATTTTCAACCTGATCTCCGGGCGGCGCGGCTTGTGAAGTGCTGGGGCCTGAGGAGAGCTATCGGGCACTAACCTTCCCGGTCTCTTCCTCTGAGCCTCCCGTCCTTGCCGCTTTCCGGTTCGCCTCCATCTCCTCGATCTCCTGGATCAACTGCTCCAGTTGCGCCCGCTTGCGGCCGCTCATGTCGAGGAAGCGAATGCCCACAAGGCGCCGATCGTGGATTGCCTGGATCACGCCGCCCAACCGGAATGGCAGCCCTTCCAGACGAAACTCTGTCTCGACTCGCGTGTAGATGCCCACCGGAAAGCGCTCGTCGGCGCGGATGCGGCATCCGCCCAGGCTCAGGTCCAGAATGCGCCCATGCAGCGCAGACGCGACATTGATGAGAAAAATCACGGCTGAGGTATCCACCTCGTGCCGGGACTGCGTTCGGCGCTCGCGCTTGGCGGGCTTTACGGGCGGCTGCGATGCGGCCTGTTGGGGCGAGGTCGCGGGTTGCGAAGCAGGCTTGGGTTGCGGCGATGGCACGGGCTGCGCCACAACGGCATGGATCCCGGTTTGCCGCACCGCCCGCCTTTGGACCTGTTCCTGAGCTGCTTTCTCCGGGGGTTGTGCCTCAGCGGCAAGTTTCTCGGCGGCCTTTTTCTCCGCTCTGGCCGCATTTTCCGCCTCGACCTCGCAGAGCACCTCGGCTAGCTCGTCCCTGCGCCGAAAGGGCATATCCACTAACTGGACCCCGACCAGATTCAGACCATCGGTCCATTCAGCCACGCCGCTGAACCGGAAGGCTATTCCGTTGATCGTGAAGGTGACTTCCACACGGATCGGGATGCTCGCCGGAAACCGCTCCCTGGTGCGCAACCGGCACCCTTCTAGGCTGAGCTCGATGATGCGGCAGGGGACGCGGGAGCCTTGGCTCACCAGCAGGAGAGTGGCGTTTTCGTCCACAGCTTGCCGGAGTTGCGCGCGGCGCTCCGGCTGTTGGATCGCAAGTTCTTCCGCTTTTTCTTGCGTCTCCATGGCCCTCCCCGCCGAAATTCCTGAAAGAATCAGTGTCCCCCGGCCACTTGCCCTGCGTTCGTGGGCGCAATCTGCGCGCCTTCCCGGCCCTTCAAACGGTCATATTCGTACACATCGCTGGTGGTTCCCAGCGCCTCGTTATAGAGGCTGATGGCGCCGGTCAGCTGCTTCAGTTCTTCGCTGAACAGGTGGATCGCCTGCAATTGACTGGCCGATGCCGGAAGCTCAAATTGGGATGTCTTAATGAACTTCTGGTAGCCCCGGTCCAGCAAGCGCGCCACTTCGCCGTTCACCAGCGCTCCCGGATGCACGGCCAAGGCTGCCTGCGCGTCCCCAACCGCATCCTGGGCCTGGACGGCAACCAGCACGGCCGCGGCCCCATGCTTGCTCACCAGCACGCCGCCTGCGACTCCGGCGAAGGGTCGAACATCAAACGAATGGGCGCGCAGGATCTCCAGCGTCTGATCGAAGTTCGGATTGCGGGATTTTCGGGTCATGGTCGCTTTCCAGTCTGCGAGGATATTGAAGCAGGTATCGGCAGAATTTTCTTGAAACTCCAACCTCACATACCCAATCTCGCATAACGGGAGCGTACGCCGCAATTTTCAATGGAAGTCGACAACACGCAAGCCAAACCCGGCCGTCACCCAGCTCATCGGCTACCGGCAGTTCTGAGGCTTCGCGCCTGAAACCCACGAGGAGAAGACTTTGAAGAACGGAATCCCCCAGCTTACTGTGAAAGACCTGAAGCGCCGCATCGATGCGGGCGAGAACGTATACATCCTCGACGTTCGCGAACCCTGGGAGCACACGATCGCCCAGATCGGCGGAAAGCTGATTCCGCAGAACGAGGTCCCCCAGCGCCTGGCCGAGATCGACCGCGACCGCGAGGTTATCGTCCACTGCCACCACGGCGTCCGCAGCCAGCGCATTGCGGAGTTCCTCAAGCAGGCCGGCTACCCCAAGGTCGTCAACCTCGCCGGCGGCATCCACGCCTGGGCCGACGAGATCGACCCCAGGGTGCAGAAGTACTGAGGGGCCGACTCCGCAGCGGGATTACGAGGAGAGGCATGGCTAAACGCGCCCAAGATCAAGTGATCCAGAGCAGCGGCAACGTGTTTGCCGATATAGGTCTGCCGGATGCGGCGGAACTCGATACGAAGGCCCGGCTTTGTGCCGCCCTCAACCTGATTGTCGAACGGCAGCGGCTCACACACAGGCGGAAATCGCGACCGCGCTCGGCATCAACCAGCCGAAGGTCTCTGCCCTACTCAATTACAAGCTGGAAGGCTTTTCCGTCGAGCGGCTGATGCACTTTCTCCTGGCGCTCGGCCAAAACGTGGAGATTCTCGTCAAAGCCAAGCCCAGCTCCCGTTCCGCCCGCATTGCCGTCAAAGCCGCCTGAATTCAGTAGCCATCCTCAACTCATCTTGTTGCGGACGAGCCCGCGCCAAAGAGCCTTTGAACCCAATTGGGCTTTCGCAGCGCGGCGGTCTTGGGCGCTTGGCGTTCAGATGAAATGCGCGGCAGGCGGCGCAATCGCCATGCCGGGGACATTTTCGCTTGGGGCAATGACAGACGGCTGGTAACTCGTTCATCTCGGGTACTATTCCACCGGTCCCGGCCTTCCCGCCTCGCCGCTCTTCCCGTTCTCGTCCAGCTTGCCGAAGATCATCTTCCCGCTGGCGGTTTGCAGCACGCTGGTCACTGAAATCTCGACCGGCTTGCCGATCAGCTTGCGCGCATGATCCACCACCACCATGGTGCCGTCGTCCAGGTAGCCCACGCCCTGGTTGTACTCCTTGCCCTCCTTGAGGATGAGCACATTCATCTTTTCGCCGGGCAGCACCACCGGCTTGAGCGCGTTCGCCAGATCGTTGATGTTCAGCACCTCGACGTGGTGCAGGTGAGCCACCTTGTTCAGGTTGAAGTCGTTGGTCACCACCTTGGCCTCCCACTTCTTGGCCAGCTCCAGCAGCTTCAGGTCCACCTCGCGGATGGAGGGGAAGTCGTCGGAGACGATCTGCACCTGGATGTTGGTGCTCGACTGCATGCGCTGCAGCATGTCCAGCCCCCGCCGGCCGCGCTGCCGCTTGGAGCTGTCGGTCGAGTCGGCCACAGTCTGCAACTCGCGCAGCACGAACTCCGGCACCACCATCATGCCGTCAATGAAGCCGGCCTCGGCGATGTCGGCGATGCGGCCGTCTATGATCACGCTGGTGTCCAGCACCTTGACGCTCCGCCGCGTGGGCCGGTCGCTAGTGAAGACGCTGCCCAGCGCCGCGGGGTTCAGCAGGTCGCCCTTGCTGGCCCCCACCAGCAGGCCCACGTAGGTCATCAGCAGCAGCACAAATATCTGGATCACAGCCGAGGTGGCCCCAGGCGCCAGCGCGCTGCGCAGCACCAGGCAGAACAGCGCCGCGCCAAAAATGCCCAGCACGCTGCCGGCCACCGCGCCGATCAGCCGCCGCAGGCTGAGCGCCCGCACCCGCAATTCAAAGACGATAACCGCGCCGGCCGCCCCCGCGCCCACGCCCGCACCCACCCATCCTGTCATGCCGAACGGATGAAGGAAAGAACAGACCCCGGCCAGCAGGGCCACAAAAAGAAGACGAACCAGAACAATATCCATAAAAGCCAACTCCCGCCGGAACGAAGGGAAATGCTCCAGCCTGGGCACAATTGGCGAGTATGCGCACTACTGCATGGAGTCGTCAAGGGGGCCGAGAACAGGGGATAGGGAATAGGGAACAGGGAACAGTGGATCTGTGCCGCTCTGGGCGGATCGCCAGTGGTAGGCATTCATCAGGCAGGGTTTCGCAATCCACTCATCCAGCCACTGCCCGCCGGCCTGTTCCCTGTTCCCTATTTCCTGTTCCCTGGTTTTCTCACGAGGCCGCCGCCAGCTCTGCCGGCGCCATCCGCAACGCGCCCTTGCGGGGACCGCGCTTGCGCGCGCTCATCACCTTGATCCGTTCCAGCAACTCCTGCGCCGAGCAGCTTTTCTTGGCCAGCAGCGCGTCGGCTGCGTGCATCTCGCCGCCCATCCTCTGCGGATCGCCCAGCAGAATCATGGGCACATGGGCCGCGATCTGCTTCAATCGGTCCACCAGTTGATTTCCATTCATCTGGGGCATGGCAAAATCGGCCAGCACCAGATCCACCTGGGTCCGGGCAAAGATGCCGATCGCCTCCTGCCCGTTGGTGGCCGAAACTACCCGGTATCCGTTGGTTGCCAGCATGAACTTGAGTACGGAAAGCTCTTGTTCGTTGTCGTCTACGCAGAGAATCACTTTCTTTGGCCGCATGATGAGGGGAAACTCCTTCGTTCAATTTCATTGGTGCATTGTCTGTGTCTGTCCGCCTGGCAACACTCCGCTCCTGCCCGCTCTTGTGGCTGGCTGGCGTAATGAATTGCCGGGTCCGGCGACCGGAGACGAGGCAGCTGCATCCTGGTTGGTTCAACAACCCAAATATGGCCTGGCGTGAGGTGCGCGCAGCCCAGTGGGGGCGCGGCGTTCACGCAAAGCGGCATCGGGCAATCGCTGCACAGGAGGCTGACCATCGCTCGCGGTCAAATTGTGTTTGATGCCTAGGGCCAGGCCGGCAAAGGCGCCGGTTAAGTTGCTTCAATGAAACGCAACAATACGAGTCTTGGAGGCCGGTGGGAAGAGGGAAAGGGAGGCGAAATCCACCCTGAAAATCCCTATGAAACAAATTAAAATTGGCTAAGGATTAACACTTACCGTCACTTGCAATTATGAAAGCCTGTTGAAAGCGTGTGCATTACGACAGGAAAAGCTGTCCCTTTGCCACAAGAACGGTGCTGCCCGCCACGCGCACATCGGTGACCCTCGCCGATTCCACCCGTGCAGAGAGAAACAAATCGCTGGGCCGGCCGATCTCCACGCCACCCTCACGCCCTCGGCCTGCTCCATAGGTCCCTGCCCAGGCATCGCTTGACATGCCTCCGCCCAGGCTCTAGTCTACGTGTATCCGGTGAGCCGCAGCTTGGTCGGTGTGCTCTCCCCGGCAAAGGATTCTTGTGGCCCATTTCTTCACTCCCGCGATGTGTATGTGCCGCTGCTGCTGTCAGGGCTGCTGCGCCGAGCGGGCGTGTCCTCTGGGCTAGATTCCGAAGAAAGAATCTGAACCCCACGACCCACCCGCCAGAAGGCGCGGTGGGTTTTTGCATTCAGTGGCCAGTAGTCAGTGGTCAGTTGTCAGTTAACCTCAGCGGGCGACCAGAGATCAGCCGTCAAGGTCGGGTTCTTACTGACCACTGACAACTGAAAACTGTTCTCACATGCACCGGTGGCGAAGCGGCTAACGCGCAGGTCTGCAAAACCTGTATACGCGGGTTCAATTCCCGCCCGGTGCTCCAGATTTTGAGCAACGACAATAAGGGCCGCGCCTCGCGATGGGAGGCAGCGGCCCTTGTTGTTGCCGGGGGTGGGGAAGCGCGGCGCCTCAGAGCGCGATCAGCGGCCGGGGAAGGCGCATCTGCGAGCGGTCGAGGAACAGCCTCATGCGCAGAGCCTCGGACCGCTGCATGGCCACCAGCCGCATCTGCCTGCGGATATGGTCGATGTCTTCGAGCAGGTCCAGCTGCGCCTCGTCGTGCTCGGAATCCCTCTCCAGCCGCGCGATCCTCTCTTCGATGGTGCGCCGAAACCGGGGACTGATTTCAAAACCTTCACTGCCGGCACAATTGATGATCAAGGCAGACTCCTCGGGACTGGAATTCTTGAGCTTGAAAAATTTTTCATGGGGAGGCCTCAAGTTTTTCCCGCTTGTGCCGATCTTAGAGAAGACTAACTCCAGGCGCCAGATTACCGTCGAACGAGACGGACGTAATGAAGTGTCCAGAAACAGGACAGTCCGGGCATTTTTAAGGCCTGTTTTTGCACAACTCGACCAACCCGCCAGAAGACGCGGTGGTTTTTGCGCCTTCAGGGAGCGGATATCCGTTGCCGGGGATCCGTTTTTGCCGACGACCGAAAACTGACAACTTTTTCCGGTGTTTTCCCGCTAGTTCTGCGGGGCTGGCGCAGTGCTCACGGGAGGGCGAGTCCGGCGAAGGGGCAAGCTGAGCCCCAGCCCGCCGTGGACAATCCCGGCAGGCCGGACCATAAGACGGCAATTCCCAATCCGACATGCATGCTGGTCATTCAGACGGAATTCGGACCTCGAAGAAAGCATACCTGAACTGTTTCCGGACCGGCGGGCAACCTGCGCGGCTCTGTTGCGTCTGATACTCTGACGAGTGCAGCCTTGCTGGATAATTTCCGGCTGGCGCGGAGTGCATCCGCGGGCCGTTTATTCAGGGATCGGGAATCGGGGATCGGTTTTCACTGACAACTGACAACGGCAGGATGCGGCGTTCAGGGAGGACGGAATACCTGTGAAGCTTGGTTTAGTGGCAATAGCGCTGGCGGCGCTCCTGAGTTCGAGCCTTGCGGCTCTGGCCCAACAACAGCCATCCACCGTGCCCGATGCTCCTGCGCCCCAGGCGCCCCCGCCTTTGACGGGCATGGACGGCACCCCGATTACGCCCGGCAAGGGTGTGGCGAATGAGCCGGCCGCACCCAGTTCGTCCTCCGCCACTCCGAACCAGCAGCAGGCCCCGGCCAGCAACCAGGCGCCCTCCACCCAGGGCAAGGACGAGATCCAGGCCACTCCTCCGGAGATGCCCGCGGCCGGAGAAGGCATGGCTGCGCTCACGCGATTCGTCCTGAACGTGAACTTCGTCGAAGTTCCGGTCAGCGTCAAGGACTCGAAGGGAAAACTGGTCGCCGGCCTCACCTTCCGTGACTTCAAGGTATACGAGAACGACACGCGCGAGCCACTGTCGCTGTTCACCGTGGATGCGGCCCCGCTTTCGATCGCCTTTGTCATCGACCAGAGCCTGACCTCCGACGTCATGGCCAAGGTGAACAACTCCCTGGGCGCCATCCAGGGCGCGCTCACCCCCTATGACGAAGCGGCGGTCTTTTCTTACAGCAACGGAACCCAGGAGCGCACCGGCTTTACCGGGGCTCAGAGCAACCGTCTGCCCGCCGTGCTGGCCCTGACCAAGGAGACCGGAAGTGACATGCAGGTGCCGTTCAACAGCGGTCCGCTGGCAGGCTGCAACATCCGCGAGAACGGCAACTGCGTCGATCCCAACCTGCAGCCCGGACGCTCGACCGGCAGCGGCTCGTTCATCACCATCCCCAAGGAGATTCACACCCTCAACGACGCAATCCTGGCCGCCGCCAAGGAGCTGTCTACCCGCCCCAAGGGCCGCCGCCGCATTATCTACGTCATCTCCGACGGCAAGGAGTACGGCAGCAAGGCTACCGTCAAGGAGGTGGTGCGCTACCTGGAGACCAACAAGATCGCCGTCTATGGCACGCTGGTGGGCGACTCCGCCCGCTGGGGCGAGGGCTACCTGAGTAAATTCCACCTGCCCTTCACCATGTACGACAACGTCTTGTACAAGTACATCGCGGCCACCGGCGGCACGGCAGACTCCGAGCGCGGCGTGGACGGCATCGAAAAGAGCTACGCCAAGATCGCCGAGGAAGCGCGCAACCAGTACACCCTGGGCTATCTCAGCCACGAATCGATCTACGACGGCAAGTACCGCAAGATCGATGTGCGCGTCGACCGGCCCGGCCTTGAGGTGATCTCCAAGCTAGGCTATTACCCCTCCGCGCAGGATTCTCACTAGTTGTGACCTCTTCGGGAGCCGCCGCGGGCCTGGGATTGATGTCGGCCGCCACCTGGGGCGGCTCGGACTTTGTCGGCGGCGTGGGCGCGCGCCGCGCTCCCGCATTACTGGTGGTCGCCTCCGGCCACATCTTCTCTTTTCTCGTGCTATTGGCCGTCTGCCTGGGAATTCGGCTTGCCGTGCCCGGCCCGCACTATCTCTTCTATGCCGCCTTGGGCGGCTTTGAGGGTTCGCTGGCGCTGGCCCTTTTTTATCGCGCGCTGGCCATGGGCGCCATGGGGCTGACCGCGGCCCTCACCGGCCTGCTCACCGCCCTCGTTCCCGTCACCTTTTCTCTCTTTCACGACGGCTTGCCCAACCCGTTGGCCGCCGTAGGATTGGCGATGGGCCTGGCCGCTATCTGGCTGATTACCCACGCACCCGCCGCCAAGAGCCCTGGAATGAAGCCAACGGCCACGCCGCCGGCCGCGCTCCTACTGGGTGCGCTCGCGGGGGTTGGATTTGGAACGCAGTTGATTCTCTTCAAATTGGCCAGCGGAGGCGGCATGTTATGGGTCATGACCTCTGCCCGCGCCGCCGGCAGTCTGGCCATGCTCCTGGTTCTCTTCGCAATGCCGCCCAAAGCGCCATGGCGGGGCTTCTGGCTCACCGGCATCGCGGCCGGAGCGCTGGATACGATCGGCAATCTCTTCTATCTCCAGGCCACCCGCTTTGGACGGCTGGATGTGTCCGCGCTGGTCTGCTCGCTCTACCCCGCCGGCACCATCCTGCTGGCCGCGCTGGTCCTGCGCGAGTGGCCCACTCGCCGCCAGATGGCCGGCATGGGGCTGGCCCTGGCTGCCGTGGTGCTGCTCAGCGTATAGGGCCTGCCAGCAGGCCGTGGACGCACAAAAGGCCTGCGCATCTGCACAGACCTCTCAATTTGTATGAAATCAAAGACCGCGCAACTGCAACCGCCAATTGCAGATCCGGCTCGAAACCCGGCCCAGAGCCGCTGCGCCGCGGATTGCTTTCGTTGCGAGCCTTACTTAGGCTCGATCGGCGTTGAGGCCGGTGGCGCGGGAGCCACATTCTGCTGCTGCACGCCCGGCGCAGGAGGAGCGGGCTCGGTCACGCCTTTCAGCCCTTCCTTAAAGCCCTTCAAGCCTTCGCCCAGTCCCTTGCCCAACTCCGGCAGCCGCTTGGCGCCGAACAGCAGGAATGCAACAACAGCAAGAACTAGCAGGTGCCACGGCTGAAGCAGATCGCCCATTGTCTCATCCTCCGCGCGCCGCGCTGAACCGGCGCACTCTATCACTGGTTATTGTCGCACAAAGCCGGAGTTCCGCGCAGGCCCGGTAATGGGATTAGCCCCACGGGCCGATTACGCACTTCTGCCGCGCAAGCGGCGTCTGCCCCACCGCAGGTGGTCAGTTCACCTGCGCCGGCTTGCCCAGCCTCTCGGTCACCATGGCGTAGAAGGCGCGCAGGTCTTCCTCTTCGCCCATGGTCAGCCGGCGATAGACCTTCAGCAGCGGAAACAGCCGCGAGCCGCGCACCTCCACGGCCGGAACCGCAACCGCGCCGCCGACCGGGGTCCCCAGGAAGCGGTCTTTGCTTCCTGGGGTGGTGCCGGGATACGGGGTCATCTCCCAGCCGCCGGCATAGCGCCGCCGCAGCACCTCGCCCAGGTAGCTGCCCCAAAGCCGCACCTCGAAGTCCAGGTCCAGTTCCGGGCTCTCGCTGACCAGAACCAGGATCTCGTCCAGCCCATCAATGGATTCAGACGTAAAGTCCAGCTTCTGCCGGAACTCGCGCTTGGCGCACGCCTCCGCCGCTTGCGCATAGCCCTCCATCATCGCTCCCAGATCGGGGTAAGCCACCGATTCCAGACGTTTGCGCAGATCGGTAGGGTTTCTCATCCAACCACCAGAGTAAATGCCCCCGCGCCGTCAAGGGGGCATGAAAAATGGAACCGCATGGCACGTTTGTGTCAGACTGAAATCAGTTGTGGAGGGTCCTCCTTGAAGAAAGTCAAGCTCCTCGCCCTGGCCGCCGTGGTGGCCCTTGCCGCCGCGCTGGCCCTGGCTGCCGGCGCCGCCAACTCCGCCGGCCGCGACATCTATCCCGATCCGGCGCAGGCCAAAGCCGACCTTGCCGCCGCCCTCAAGACCGCCGCCGCGACCCACAAGCGCATCCTGCTTGATTTTGGCGGCAACTGGTGCCCCGACTGCCAGGTGCTGGATCTCTACTTCCACGACGCCAAAAACCGGCCCATTCTGGAAGCCAACTTCATCCTGGTCCATGTGAACATCGGGCATATGGACGCAAATGTCGACATCGCCGAAAAATACGAGATTCCTCTCCGGCGAGGCGTGCCCGCGCTGGCCGTCCTCAGCGAGAAGGGGACGCTGCTCTACAGCCAGAAGGGCGGCGAGTTTGAAGCCATGCGTAGCATGGAATCCTCGACCGTCACCAGCTTCCTGGTGCAATGGAAGCTCGTCCAGCCCGGCTGCTCTGCTGTGATGGTGACCTGCTAGAGCCGGAGCTTCGCTGCCCGGCGGGGATCCGCTTCAGCTGATCGGCGCCAAATGCTTGGTCTTCGAGTAGGTATAGATAATGCGGTGGGCCACGGTGATGGTGGAGAGCACGGCCATCACCCACAGCACCGGGGCCATCACTCCCCAATGGTTGAAAAGGGCGCCCAGAAGGATGAGCACGACGCGCTCCGGCCGCTCCATGAAGCCCACCTTGCACTGGCCGATGAGGGCTTCGGCGCGGGCGCGCGTATAGCTGACCATCAGCGAGGTCACCATGACGAAGGCCACCAGCACCACGTACCTGAACCTGTTAATGCGGCCGTAGTAGACCAGTAACCCGAAAAACAGCACCACATCCGAGTAACGGTCGATCACCGAGTCGAAGAAGGAGCCGAAGACGGTGACCTGGTTGTTGCGGCGGGCCACGCGGCCGTCCACCATGTCGAAGATTCCGGCGCCGAAGATCACCATGCCCGCATAGAAAAACATGCGGCCGGAGTTGGTGGCATTGGCGTGGCCAAACAGAAACGCGGCCACGATGTTGATGACCAGGCCGATGAACGTAAGCACGTTGGGGGAGATGCGGGTCAGCGCCAAGCCGTGCACAATGCGGTCGAGAAGCCAGCCGCAGGCGCGGCCAAAAGCGCTGGTCCAGGTCATGCCAATCTTCCTTATTTCTCTATGCCGGCGGCGGCGCCGTTTTCCTTTTCGCCCGCGCCCGCTTCATCGTGAATGGTGGTCAGTTTCAGTATCTCAAGCTCGCGCTTGCCGTTAGGAGTGACGATGGTGGCGATGTCGCCCACCCGCCTGCCCACCAGGCCGCGGCCAATGGGCGAGGTCGTCGAGATCAGCCCCTTCGACACGTCGGACTCCTCGCTGGTCACCAGGCGGTAGACGATCTCCTCGTCCTTGGTCGAGTCGTAGACCACAATCGTCGAGCCAAAGCCGGCCTTGTCCCTGGGAATGTTGGTCAGGTTCACAAGCGAGAGCTCGGCCATGCGCCTCTTGAGCTGGCCCAGGCGCGCATCCACAAAAGTCTGGCGCTGCTTGGCCATGTGATACTCGGCGTTCTCAGAGAGGTCTCCCATGGCTACGGCCTTCTTGATCTCGGCGGGAAGATCGTGGCTGAGCTCGCGCTCAAGGAGAGCGATCTCTGCGAGAAGCTTCTTTTTGATGTGCTCGGGCATCCGGGGTCCATGGCGGGGAGCGGGGTTACTCAATCCGCGGGAGATGAAAGAACTTGACTTCTCATTATACGCGGCAGACGCGGAAGCCTCGCCGGGGGCTTCGGCGGGGTTTTCTTCCGCCCCATACCTCCCTCGTCGCCGGCACATTTCCCGCTTTTGCAGCCAGGTCTCGATCCTGATGATAGAGAAGGCCAACGCCAACAGCACGAGGATGACGACCATGAACTATTCCCTATTCCCTATTCCCTGTTCCCTGTTCCAAAAACGACTGCAGAATGAGCGTTGCGGCCACCTGATCGACCACCCTTCGGTGCTCCTGGCGAGCGTGGCCGGCCTCATACAGCATCTGGTGGGCCTCGCGGGTGGTCAGCCGCTCATCCCACAGGTGAATGGGCAGGCCTGTCAGCTCGCCCAGTTCGGCGGCAAAGGCCTGGGTCTTCGAAGCCTGGGGACTCAGCTCGCCGGAGAGGTGCACGGGATTGCCCACCACGATGCCCGCCACGCCGAACCGCCGGCAAAGCCGCGCCAGCGAACGCAAGTCCTCGCGCGGGTTGTGCCGCCGCTCCAGCGTAAGCACCGGCTGCGCCGTCAGCCCCAGCTCGTCCGACACAGCCACCCCGATGCGGCGGCTGCCGACGTCGAGGCCGAGATAGCGAACAGCTTCCAGCTTTTTGCTCCTGCTTCCAGCTTATCTCCTTGATTGAGCGGGCTTTCAAAAAGCTCGAAAATGAGGCCTTTGGGGGGTTAAAAGGGCACTTTTTAGGGCTAAAAATGGGCAAAATCGGGGGTTTGCAGTTACTGATTCGTGAACAGGGCAAAAATGCAAGCTATTGATGCCATGCGAGTTACAAGCAATGTGAGGGTGAAATCATGGCCTTCACAGGGTAGGGGGGCGGGGGGTACCCCATTTGCCTCCCTAAACGCCGGCCGGATGGAACCCGGCCTGAGTTCAAAGTAGCAGAATGCAGGAAATAATCTGCAAGGGACTGGCCGTCCAGGCGGGCGGCGCTTGCGCGCCATGTGGTTCGTGGTTTCCCAGGTCCGAGAATCCGGAGCTGGGGCATCCAGCCACCCGGCGCCAGAGGAATAATCATGATTTACACCCACCGATTTATATGCGCGCTGTGTATTCATTTGCGCGATACTGGAATCAAGGTTGCCTAGGGAGGGGCGGATCGATGAAATTCACGAGATTTGTCATCCTCAGCTTACTCGCTTTTCTGGTGCCGCTGAACGGCAACGCTAAGGGTACCTACGTCTCCAGAAGCACATATAGTTCGCATTCGTCGAGCACGCATAGTTCCCATTCGACGGGTACACGTGCCTCGCATTCGTCGCGTCCTTACTATGGCGGCGGCAAGCACACCGAATCCCACGGAGGGCAGTACCCTGGTTCTACAAATGAACACCACAAGAATGGGCACTACCGCAGCCCTGTGACCGGGCAAGACCAATATGGGAAACATAAGCCGTAGCACCTATATCATGGCACCCGGCGAATAGATTGCGAATTGCGTGCTAAACTGTCACCAACTATCATTGGGTTCAAATCGTTCAGCTTTGCCAGTGTGGGGACCAAATGCAAGCAATTTCTTTTGCCTTTCCTTTCAGACCAACATTCCGGCGCTTGGACCTAGAAAAACGCTGGTGGCATCGCCTTGGCGTTGTCATCTTCTTTTTAGTGCTGCTTGGCACTGCCTTTTTCACTATATGGGTGGTCTACTCAGTGTTTGCCCCGCAAATAACCACGATGCCGGATGTTCAAGTTGGTGACATTTTCGACCAAGTGGCCGCTGAAAAACAACAGAATGCCCCCAATACTCCTTCCGGGACAATGATGGGATGGGATGCGCAAGGCAATCCGATTGATGCGCAGGGTAATCCGATCCGCCAACCGCAAATAATTCCGCCGCCGCCTTCCGGGACGATTGTTAAGAATGACCCGTATGCCCCTTACGGCGGGCATATTGTTAAGCAACCGGCAACTGGCGCTCCAATTTTCGACATGAGCAAAGCTGTGCCCATCGAGAGTACATACAAGCCGTTAGATAAGACAATTCAAATGCCGGATGGTTCAACATCACGTTTTGCTGGTACTGTGTCCGATGATTCAATCAAAGCGCAGTGGAGGCATTCAAAGACTCGCCAAACACTGAAGGCAATGACATGGGCAGCACTAATCACCATTGTCGTCGCACTCTTCATCAGCTACCTCTTACAGGCTACATACAGAGCGTTGCTGTATGTGATTTATGGGAGTATAGTTCGTGCATAGAATTGAGCTATTATGAAAAAAGACAAGCCGGGTGCCCCAGGTCTGGATTTTCAGACCTGAGATTCCACCGATTCCCGACTTGTCGAAGATGGAGAGTCGAGGTCTCCCATGTCTCACAGGCGAGACATGGGGCACCCAATCATTTGTGGATGGTCAGACATGGGCCACCCGCCGACCTATTTCTTGAAGCGATCCGCCATCGATGCCGCCAGAACCGTCGCCTGTACCCAACCCCACACAATCAGAAACCAACGCCAGAAATTCAACCAACCATAGGTACTTATGAAATACAGCCAGCTTAGGCGGGGAAACCAGGGCTGGCAAAACTCGGGTCTGGGATTGGGCGTCCACCTGTCGTCCATCCCCAGCTTTACCGGCGGGAGGGCATTCTCCAGCGTGTAGACGAAGGGCTGATATTTCGTATAATGCGGCGATACCGGCTTGACCTCGCCGCTATCCTTGACCGCGTTGGGCAGCAAGCGCACCGTCTCGATCATTGCTTGTTTTGTGCCGCCCCAGGTAAAGATGCTTGTGCCGATCAATAGCGTGAGCGCAATCGAGTAGCAGATGCGCAGAGGATTCTCCTCCAGCCGCGCAAATAATATCTTCAACCATCGCCAGGGAATCCAGCTCTTCTGCGCCTGCAAACAGCGGAAGCGGAAGAGAACGTACTTGGCCCCTTTGCGGTCGCCCTTCCTCTCCAGCAAATCCCGAAGCTGCATCCACGGCTGAGGCTTTTCGCGCACTTTATCCGGCTGTAACATGAGCCACTCAATGCGTTCCTTAGCGTTAAGTGGGAGACCAGACCCAACGGTGTGACTTATGATCTGTTCTTCGGATACTCGCGGGTGAAGGGTTAACTCCTCATACGCCAGTCCGTCCAGGATAAGACGCCCGGGGTGAGGCCAACTCCCCCGGTCGTCGCGCAGGTTTTTCACCGTAGCGCCAGTCATGTCTAGATCGGCCTCTCCCGGCTCCTGAATACCCATCCAAAACATATCCCCGGTGAGACGCAGATTACGGCAATTGATTTTAGTTGTCTTCGCGCCGAGAAAGTCTAGATCCCCACCAACCTGCAAGCCCGGCAGGTGTATCGCGCCGTTGGACTCGAAACCGCCGATTAGATAAACATCGCCTCCTATCTCGGCGCCATCCGCGCTGAGCGCATCTCCCTCCATCACTTTTAGCTGTGCGCCTATACACTCCAAATTGCCCTTAATCTTCGCACCCAGCAGGCGAATCTCGCCGCTGGACTCGAAACGCTCGCGTAGAAAGACACCTCCTCCTATCTGGGCACGATCCACAGTGAGCGCACATCCCGATGTCACCTTTAGCTCCGCGCCCGAGCAATCCAAATTGTCCTTGATCTTCGCGCCCGTCAAGCGGATTTTGCCATTAGACTCGAAACCCTTGCGAAGAAAGACGTCGCCCCCGATCTCCGCACCATCCGCGCTGAGCGCATTTCCCTCTGTCACCTTCAGTTTCGCGCCTGAGCAATCCAAGTAGCCCTTGATCTTTGCGCCCAACAGGCGAATCTCGCCTGAGAAACTGCTCCCCTGGAGGAAGAGTTGACCATGTACATCAATTCCGTCTGCTCTGATGCCTCTGTCGAGCGATGAGTCGAGGAGGAATATGCCTCTGGTCTCCGCGAACAGGAGGTTGATTTCACTTTTCATAGTGCAATGCTGGAAGTACAGGGTCACGCGTATGCGGCAATCCTGGAGATCGAGCTTGTCCGGCAGAGTAACGCCGAAGACACGCAGGCCCTTGGGGTCGATGTATGGCGCGGCCTCGGCGTCGGTGGCCAGCCAGCGCACAAAATCCGGACGGATCTCCGGGCGGAGCGCATCGGCTGCGGGCGGAATCGGGTCACCGGAACTGGCGGAGTCGTGCAGAACCTTCAACTCCGCGTCTGAGAGATCGGAGGCGAAGCGAGCCGTCGCCAGTTCGATGAGCTTCGTTTCGCGGATTTGGTCGAGCAGGGGCATCGGGGCTTTTGCCTTTCCACGGGGCTTTGCCAGTTACTCTACACCCTGCGGACCCCGCTTACCCGATACAATCAAAGGTAGAGAATCCGGGGGCGGAATTGCCGCGTCTTATTAAGAGAAAGGTTACGAGCGGGAGAACGGTGCGCCGCAGACCGGGGAGCGGAAAGAAGAAGCGTTCTGGCGCGGCGGGAGTCTTGCTGGTGCTCTTTTTCGTAGTGCTTACTGCGGTCGGCGCAGCGGCCTGGCTGGTCCTGGCGCCGTTCGGGCCGAACCAGGAGACGTTTGTCGAGCTGGCGCCGGGTTCTTCCACGGCGCGCATCGGCCAGGAACTCGAGTCGGCCGGCATCGTCCGCAGCCGGTTTGCCTTCGATGGGATGCGCTGGTGGAAGAGGGGAACGCTCAAGGCCGGCGAGTACCGCTTCGATCACCCGGTCGCGGCTACCGAGGTCTATGCGCGGATTGCGCGCGGGGATGTTTTTACCAGGACAGTAACCATTCCGGAGGGCGCGAGCATCTTTGACATTGCCGCCCGCCTGGAACAGGCGGGGCTTGGCGTCCGGCAGGGTTTTCTGGACGCGGCGATGAAGCAGGTAAAGCTGGTGGCCGATATGGACCCCGGCGCCAGGAGCCTGGAGGGCTACCTGTTTCCGGACACCTATCATTTTGCCCGCAAGGCGAGCCCGGCGCAGATTGCCGCCGCGATGGTCCGGCGCTTCCGCGCGGTGGCCGGCCAATTGGGATTGAAGGAGAACATGCACGCAGTGGTGACCATGGCTTCGCTGGTGGAGCGGGAGACGGCGGTGGATGCGGAGCGGCCGCTGGTGGCCGGCGTCTTTCAAAACCGGCTGGCCAAAAAAATGCCGCTGATGACCGACCCCGCCGTCATCTACGGGCTGGAGCTCGAGGGCCGCTGGCGGGGCGCGATCTACCAGAGCGATTTGAGCCACGATACCGCTTACAACACCTATCTGCACACCGGTTTGCCGCCGGGCCCGGTGGCGAACCCCGGCGCAAGGTCGCTGCGCGCGGCCATGGAGCCTGCGAAAACGGATTATCTCTATTTCGTGGCCGCCGGGGCCAATCCCCAGGGGCGGTCGCTCTTTGCTCGCACCCTGGACGAGCATGATCGCAACGTCACCGGCTACCGTCACGCCGTGAAGAAGGCAGGTAGCCGGTGAACGCTCGCCTTCGACCCATTGCAGCCGGAGCCCTGCTTCTTCCGCTCCTGCTTTCCGGTTGTTCCCTTTTGCCTACGACGCGCAAGTTGCCCGTGCCCAAGGCGCCGTCGATTATCCAGACGGTCGCGCCGGAGGATCTGGTTGCTCGTCTCAATGAGCGCTGGGCCGCGCTCGAAAGCCTGACAGTCACCGTCGAGATTCAGGCCAGCGAAATCAAGAGCAAGGAAGGCATAGCCAAGGGGTCGCCCACTTTTCGCGGCCATATCCTGATGCGCAAGCCCGGGATGCTGCGGGTGCTGGGATTTTATCTCGGCGTGAAAGCCTTCGACACGGCCAGCGACGGCAAGAACTTCACGCTGTATATGCCAACCAAGAACAAGGCAGTCAAGGGATCCAACGCGCTGAAGAAGAAGTCGGTCAATTCGTTCGAGAACCTGCGGCCAGGATTCTTTTTCGATGCCCTGGCCGTGCGAGGGCTGGAGCCGGACGATCTGTATTCAGTCACCGCGGATACCGTCACCGAGGAGGATGCGGCCAGGAAGCACTTCTATTCTGTGCCGGAATACATCCTGAACATCTCGCGCCGCAAACCCGGCAGCCAGGAGTTGGCGCCGGTGCGCGTGGTGACCTTCCATCGCGACGACCTCCAGCCTTACCAACAGGATATCTACGACAGCGACGGCAACCTGGAGACCCAGGTTTTCTATTCCGCGTATCAGAACTTCGGTTCCAAAAAGTATCCTTCCAAGGTCACCATCAAGCGCCCGCTTGAGGAGCTGGAAAGCATTCTCTCAGTCGAGGATGTGAAGGAGAACCAGACGCTTACGGACGACCAGTTCGTGGTGAAGCTTCCCGAAGGGACCGAGATACAGCAGTTGGAATAGCGGCGCCGGCAGCCCAGCGTGGATATCGGGACTTATCGCCTGGTGTAAATCTGAAACGGAGCCCAATAAAATGGCATGCGAAATCTGCTCTGCGAATGCAGTAAGGTGAGTTTGGCGCGGCGGAGCGCGACTGCGGGAGTCTGGCCGTCTTCAAGGCCCTGGTAGAGTGTGTCCATCAGGCGCGGCGTCGAGTCGTCGCTCACCTCCCACAATGCGCCGATGACGCTGTGCGCGCCGGCGCGCAGAAATGCCCAGGAGAGGCCCACCAATCCCTCTCCCGCATAGGAGCGCGTGCCGCTGCCATAGCAGGCGGAGATGGTGACGAGTTGGGCATCGATGGGGTGCTGCATGATGTCGCGGGCGTAGAGCTTGAAGGAGTCCTCGCCGGCCGTGGAGCTGGAGAGGATGATGGCCGAATCCAGGGGGTCGGTGCGGCTGGCAACGGCATGAGAGACAAAATGAATATAGGAATACTGTGCCGGATTGCTGGTGAGATAGGCTGCTGGACTGGCTTGTTGCCCCGCGAACACGGCCACATGGCGAGCGCCGAAGTGCCTTTCAATCCGGGTCATCTCGAACCCGAACAAGGGGAGGCTGGGATAGTCCTGGCTGGGCGAAACCGGGTCGCCGAGCAGGAGCAGATTTCGGTCGACAGCCCGAGCAGGTTTAGCCGCGGCGAGCAGGTCCAACGACGGGGCCGAGAGCAGGGTTGCGTCGTCGATCCAGTAATGCGTGTCTGGACTGTGATCTGAACTCTGGGCAGGTTCCGGACCCGGGCCGGGAACCAGCAGTGTTTCAAAGTTCAATTGGCTCAGCGCTCCATCGGCCAGGATCATGACCGGGGCGTTGGGGCGGATGAGCTTCGCGGCCGGAGCTACAAGCAACTTATAGAGCGCCTGCCCATCCTCATTGCCGGCTTCCATAGGGTTCTGCAAGTCCAGAAGGGCCTTGCGGTAGCGCTGGACACGGGCAACAATCTCTTTCTGCGCGGGAAGCGGAATCAGCGCAACCTTCGCCGGCGTGATGGCCCACAGGTAGGACTGCTTCTCGCCGAGCCAGTAGAAGAGCAGCGTTGCGCCGGACTCTTGAGCGATCTGGCGGGGGTTCAGAGCCGCGGGATGGAGAGAGGTTTTGCTCTCGGCCACGCCCAGGCCTTGCGCCAGCGTCCGGGCGCGGCTCCGGTCGGCCGCGGCCAGGGCCTCATCGCTCCTGCCTTGTTCGACCAGGAAGTGGATGTAGTCGTCGTAGATCGGTGCGGCATTGGCGGCGAACGGAAGTCTCGAGTCTTCGTGTTTGAGCTCCGCCCGCGCCGACTCGAAGGTGGTCAAAGTGGTTTTGTACATCCGCTCCGCGGCCTGGGTGTTCCCTTCACTCTCAAACAATCTGGCCAGTTCATGTTCGGCGCCCAGGCGAATAGAGGTTTGACTTGCAGGGTCCTTCTCGACGGCGCGGAGGAGGTCTTCGGCCTGCGGGTACTGACGACGCGCCGCGGCGAGCTTTCCCTGTGCCAGCATCAAAAACGCACTCAGGCGATTGCCGCCTACGCGCTCGATCGAAGCTGCCTCATCGATATAGGCGCTTGCTTCCTCCAGCTTTCCGGCATCAATAGCGGCAAAAGCAAGCTCCTCCAGACAGATAAAGATTTCTTCTTTGCTATCGATCCGCTTGGCCAAATCGAGCGCCTGGCGGTAGCTGAGTGCCGCGCGTGCCACGTCGCCTTCGCCCTGGCGAAGGTACCCTATATTCTCGAGCCATTTGATTTCATTGCGGACATCGCCGAGTTGTTTAGCGCTCTCTTCCGCCTCAAGAAATAGACCCAGCGCTCTTTCTGAATCTCCCAACTGGTAATAGGCCCAGCCGAGATTGCCCGACGCGAGCTGCACCAGATCCTCCGCGCCCAAGTCTTTGGCCGCTCGATACGCGGACCGTGACCAGTCCACGGCTTCGTCAAAATGGTCGATCTGGAGTGCGGCCCACCCCAGATTCAAGGATGCGCTCGCCTCCAACAAACGGTCATGATGGGCTTGGGCGAAGGAAAGACTTTCGAGAAAAAACTGCCGCGCCTCGATGAGTTGCCCCTGTTTGCCGGCTAATATGCCACTCGCCCTAAGCACATCTCCACAGGTCGCATAGTCTGCGCTCTTGCAGAGGCGATCAGCCTGCGAAAGTCTTTGATCCGCCGCGGAAAGTTGTTGCTGATGGATCAAGGCAACGGCCTCGATCGTCAGCTTGCGGACGACCCCTTCCGGGTTGCTAGAAGTGGGGTACATTGCAAGAATGCGCAGAGCATCTTCATACATGCCTCGGAAAAGCATGGCCTCCGCTTCCAGGAGTTGGAATTTTGAGGCCACTGTGGGATCGGCAATCTGGAATTGTCTGGCTCCCTGTTCGGCTTCCTGCTGACTATCGGCAAGTCTGCCATGCTGGAAGAGTATCCGGGCATGGTCATACGCAGCCTGCGCGCTGCCGGGGCGTGAGTCTTGCAGGGGAATCAGCAGCAACAGCACCAGCGCCCATGTGCAGGGGGAAATCAGGAGCCTAAAACTGCGGCGCACGCTGCCAAACCATCCCTGAATGCCCGCCGGAACCGAAGTAATATCCATTGTCCAGCGGGTATTCAGGGGAATCGTTCGCGCTATGGATAGGTGTTGCCGTTGGGTCCGCTGAATCCGAGCGCCACCGTCCCATCGATGACGCAGCCCAGTTTGAGATCGACCATCGTCAGGTTCACGGTGGTCTTCTTGGGGACGCCCGTCTCCGGATGGTAATCCTCGTGCGTCACGGTCAGCTTGGCCAAGGTGATGGCGCCAAAGCCCGGAATCGTGATCACGTGCCCAAAGCTTTTCCCAGGGTAGCGGCCAGCCGCCTGGTTGACCAGTGAACATTCGACCGCCTCCGAACCGCCAAAAGTCGAGGAAAGTCGATTGTACCGTTCCAGCAGCTCTGCCGGCAGGTCCTGGTGCTCACGGATGCGGTCGTACTGGCTGGAGACGCGGCTCGCAACGCCGGGGTCCTTGGCATAGGGCGCATCGTTTGCCGGCTTCTCGCCCAGGATATTCAGGTCCAGGTCCAGCTCGACCCGGTGCCCGGCAATGCGCAGATTTTCAAAGTGGGTGCCCAGAAAGGAGATCGACGGCACATAGCCCACCAGCGGATGCTCGGTGATAATCTGGCCGACGACGTGGTCGGCCGTCAGCACTTCCAGTATGTTGAGGTCTTTGATGACGGTGGTGGTGAGGGTGCTCCAGCCCTGTCCCGGCTTGGTGCTGCGGTTGCCAGCCACCTGGCTATGCCCCGCGCTGAAGGAGAGGATCCCTTCCAGCCGGTAGCCAGTCGTGTGCTGGGCCCTGTATCCGCCCTCCGCGTCCAGTAGCGCGTGCGCCTGGGTTGGAATCTTCTGAGCCAGGGGCAGGCGCAGATCGCCTTCCAGTACCCTTGCCACGGCATTGAATGTGTGTGTTCTTTGGATTGCTTCGGACATCGCTGTACCTACTCTCCTTCGCGTATTTCTGGGTTGTTTGAGACAGTGACTCAGGACCCAGCCGCAGGGGGAATTGGCCGCTCCTCTAGCAATTTTCCGGAACCGGAATCCGGCATGTTCAAATGCTCAATCATTGTAGCGGAGATGAAGGCGCGACGATCAATTTTAATAGTCTCGCCGTTCGTTGCGATGCCGGAAACCGCCAGGGCGCGCATCGCCTGCGGAGTTCCCAGGTGCTACTCCATCCGGCTTTGATGGGTCTTCAACTGGTTCAGCTTTTGTTCCAGAGCCTGCAAACGGCGGCGGCCGTCGGCCAGCCAGCGCGGGTCGCGCTCGAAGCGCAGGTACCGGTTCCAGGTCTCTACGGCGTTCATCACCTGTCCGCGATCCTCCATGACGACGGCTTCGTTAAACAGCACCACCGGGTCGTCGGGGGCCAGCTCGTCGGCGTGGCGCAGGTATTCGAGAGCCGTTGCGCGATCGTTTTCGCTGCCCGTCGCGGCTCCGCGCTGGAAGTAAGCGGCCGCATCGTCCACCAGCAGGCTGGAAGTGGCCGGTCCGGCGGCCAACAGGCGATCGAGAATATTGATGGCTGGATCGAATTTCTCTTCCAACACGTCGGCCCGGGCCTCGAGTTGGAGCCAGTGCGCGTTCTCGGGCGCATTCTCCAAATGGCGTTCAATGCGGGCGCGCGCATCCAGCAGCTTGGCCGATTCCCGGCCCGTTGCGCTGCCGCGGAGATGCGTCTCCGGGGTCACTTCAGCGAAGCCCGCGCCGGGCATGCGCAACTCGAAGGTGCGGGAATGAGTGTAGGCCTCGGCCAGCAACCGCTCAGGGGTATTTGCGTGCTGCCACCACCCGGTGAGCGCGACGCCGATGACCAGGGATGCCGCCAGGCCGGCCCCCGCCCACAGGTAAAACCGCGGCGCCCACTGGCGTGCCGGGAGGTGCTGGGCGTGGCGCGGGGTGCGGGCAAGCTCGGCGGCCAGGTTGTGTTGCCAACCGCGGGATGCCGAAGCCAGCCTGCCAACCTCGGCGGCCTCTTCCGGCGAAGCGTCCGCGGCCAGCATGCGCAGGCGCGCCGCGCAGGTGCGGCAAAGGGCCGCATGCGCCAGCAACGCATTCACTTCCGCCGGGCGTGCTTCCTCGCCGAGCAGCCGGGGCCACTCGTCCAGCTCAGGACAACAGCCCTCCGCGCCCGGCATCCGCGGGCTCGCCGGGTCCTCATGCGGAGCCTTAGCCAACGACGATCGCCCTTCCGTCAACTTCTCAAATGCCTTGGCTAAGGCATCTTCAGGAAGGTCCGATGGGTGTTCCGAATTCAGGTTATTATTCATGTCGGCACTCTATCTAACGGGATTCCGCGTAACATTCCTTTCACGAGATCTTCACCGCGCTAGCCGGATTCAGCCTGTTCTCCCGGCTTTCGTCTTTCGACCTCACCGCGCAGCCACTTGGTCACGCGCCGCAACGCGCTCTCCACGCCCTTGGCCGTCAGTCCGGCGCCTGATACGCGGGCTATCTCCTCCGCCGTGAGCCCTTGCAGGTAGTAGAGCCAGAACAAGGCGCGGTCGCGTTCCCCGATCACCTCCGGCGCCGAACGCAGTTTCCGGTCAAGTTGGGCATGAAGCACCGATCGCTGCATCTGCGCCGGCTCGTTGGCGCTCGCCGCGGGCAAGGGCGCCGCATCCTCCACAAGCGCCATCGTTACCACTTTGCCACCCCTCTTCGCCGAGTACTGGCGCCGGAAGTAGTCGTTGGCCACCGAGGCGGAAACCATCCGCAGCAGGCCCAGGAAGGAATCCTCTCCGCGCGGCTCGAAATCCCGCAGGATGCGGCGCTCCTGCTCGCACAGTTTGAGGAAGATCTCCTGCACGATATCCTCCACCGTTGCCGGCGATGAGACGCTCACCCGCATCCGGGAGACGCGCAGCGCGACAAGCGAGGCAAGAGGCGTGCAGCGGCGCAGAAACTCCTCCCATTCCGCCGCATCCGCGGAGTGGGCACAGGCCTTGGCGAGATCGTTGACCGAGGTGCGAAATCCGTCCATCGCGTGGGACACCAGTTTACCGCAAGGGCGCGGCAATAGTTACTTCTTTATAAATTCAAATTGCGCTGCGGGTAACCTCCACACTGCGGCCAGTTTGCAGCCTGTGCTAGTATCCCCGCAAGCCTTCAATCCATTTTCAGAGGAACCCAGCATGGAAACCAACCTCCGCCCGCTCACTCTCGGTGAGATTCTGGACCGCACCGCCCAGCTCTACCGGACGAATTTTCTGCTCTTTGCCGGCATCTTTTCCGTGTATTCCGGCGTGGCGCTGGTGCTGGGCCTGCTGCAGATCGGCCTGGGCGCGTTGCTGAAAGCTCAGCACATGGCCGGGGCCTTGGTATGGATGACCGTGATCACAACCGGCATTAACATGCTGGTTCTGCTTCTCTTTTTTGGAGCGGCCATGGCCGCCATCAGCCGAGCCGTGGCGTGGGTTCACCTGGGCGAACCTGCGACCATCCGCGGCGCTTATTCGAGCATCCTGCCCCGCCTGAGCCGCTATCTGTGGCTGATGACCATCACCGCGCTGGTCGTCTTTTCGCCGATTGTGGTGCTCTACGGGGGCTATTTCGGAACAATGGCCTACAAAGTGAAAGGCTTCGGAACAGACCCAGCCGCACAGCAGGCCGCAATGTCCAATCCGCAGACGATGATCATCTTTGGCGTGGCGACAGCGGCCTTCGTTCTGCTGCTGATTCCCGTCGCCGTTTACACCATTCTGATGGGCCTGCGCTATGCACTGGCGATCCCGGCCTGCGTGGTGGAGGACCTGAAGGCCCGCAAAGCCATCCGCCGCAGCATTGAGCTGGCCAAAGGGTCGTGGGGACGCATTTTCCTCTTGTGGTTGCTGATCGGCGTCATCAAGCTGGGGCTGGTCGGCATCACCCAGATATTTGTATTCGTGGCGGCCTTCAAGCACCCCGGCCAACTGCCGGGGCCGGGCCTTTCAGCGCTTTCGCAGATTATTGCGTTCTTCACCAACACCTTCCTGGGGCCGATCTGGGCCACTGGCATCACGCTCTTCTACTACGACCAGCGGGTGCGCAAGGAAGGCTTCGACATCGAGTGGATGATGCAGGCCGCCGGGTTGACGCCGCTCGCAGCCGAGCCAACTCAGGCTGCGGCCTCGGAAGCCGATTCGACCCTCCTGGCCAAGGCCGTGCCGGAAGTTGCTTCCACAGAGCCCGCGCCTCCGCAGTCCGGAAAGCCAGTGTGAGCCCAACTCTTTACCCCATAGCCCTCACTCTCTTCTACTATGATCAGCGCATACGCCGCGAAGGCTACGACATCGAGAGACTGATGGAAGCCGCTGGACTCAACGCGCCTGTAACTCTGCCCTCCGGAGATGGTCCGGCTTCGCCTGCCGAGGCCGAGGAGGCTCAGGCGTGACCGTCCGGTCTGTCTTCGCTGGCGCCGCTCTGGCCGCCGTCCTGGCCGCGGCGCAGGCCCGCGCCGACACTCCCATTGCCGCCCCGCCCACTCAGCCTGCAAGCCGCTGGCATGAGGCCTCGCTGGAGGAGTACCGCAGCCACCTGCTGGCGCTCACCGCCGTGGTGGAGGCCTGCGCCAGGGCGCGGGACACAAAAACCTGCGATCCCGCGCTGGTTGGGCCCGACGATCGCGTTCCCCTCGGCCAGGACGCCCATGCCGAGCGGCGGCTGGTGCGCTACGGATGGCTGCGCGTACTGCTTTCCCAGGCCCGGGAAAAAGATGAGCCTGCGCCGAAGCCCGTCCCCGGGGCGAAAGGCGCTCCGGCCGGGGATAGCGTTCTGCCGCCCCGGCGCACCACCTCTGAGCTGTTGCAGGACGCCGGGACGCGCCTGGCCTACGACCTGGCCCAGACCGGCGCCGCGGCTGCGGCGTTGCCAGGCCACGCCCAGGAGCGCGAGGTGATGAAGCAGGTGCTGGCCGGCCGCGACTTCCGCAACCTGGAAGGGCTCACGGCGCGCGATACGGCTCTTGAAAGAGTTCAACAACAGCTCAACCGGCTCTTCAAAAGCGCCGCAAGACTTGCCTCCCACTCGGCGTGGGTGGGCCGCGTGATCGTGTGGGGATTCATTCTGGCCGTCTGCGTGGGGCTGGCGTGGGGGCTGTTGCAACTCGAGCGCCGCTGGCGCATCCGGCTGGTGCCGGAGAGCGGTGGCCCTGCCGCCGGAGCCGCCTCGGCCCGCGACTGGCAACGTTGGCTGGAGGACGCGCGCAAGGCCGCCGCTGCCGGCCTGTGGCGCGAAGCAATTCATTTCCTCTACTGGGCGGCGATTTCAAGGCTCGAATCCCGGCGGCTGTGGCCCGCCGACCGCGCCCGCACGCCCCGCGAGTATCTTGCGCTGGTGGCCCCGGAGGACCCGCGCAAGGCCGGCCTGGCTACGCTGACCGGCAGCTTTGAGCGCGTCTGGTACGGCGGCCGTGCGGCAGCAGAGAGTGACTATCACAAGGCTGAGCAACTCGCCACTGCGCTGATCTCAGGAAGTGGGGCGCCAGTTATTGGTATTGGGAGAGGCGGCGCGCAATGAAGTTCCTCTCCTCGCTCGACGCCAAGGACCGCCGGCTCCTGCTCTGGTGCGTGGGCATCGGATTGACGTTGGCGGCGCTGACCGGTTTCCTGACTCCCAGGGAAGAAAGTCCCGTGCCTTCGACCTATCTGGCGGGCCAGCACGGCGCTCGCGCCGCCTATGAGACGCTGCTCCGCTCCGGCTACTCTCTGGAACGCTGGGAACGGCCGCTGAGCGAGTTGGCCGCCACGGCGGGTCCCGATACGGTGGTGATCTTTGCCGAGCCGTATACCCGCGAAGGAGACGACATCAAGGCGGTGCGCGCGATTCTGGAGCGCGGGGGCCGTGTGTTGTCCACCGGCTTCTGGGGTGGGTACATTCTGCCCGGCGAGGCCGGCGACACGCCCAGGGAGTTCAATTTTGCCGCCTGCAAGCTGGAGCCCGAGGGACTGGATTCGCTCGCCGGCTCGGGCGAGGTGTGGATGGTTCCCCGAGCCACCTGGCAAGTGGGCAACCCCGCGCACCGCGTCGACTATAGTTGCGCCGGGCAGCCGGCGGTGGTCAAGTACGGCTGGGGCAAGGGCCACGCAGTGTGGTGGGCCAGCTCCACGCCGCTTGAAAACGGTTCGCTCGCCCGCGCTCACAATCTCGACCTCTTTCTCAACTCGCTCGGGCCGCGTGAGGGCCATCGCTTCTACTGGGACGAGTCGCTCCACGGCGAAGTCCGCTCCACCTGGAGCTACGCCGCCGGGCCGGCGCTCACTCTTCTCCAATTCGGTTTGCCGGTTCTGGGACTGCTGGTGGTGTTCAGCTTCAGCCGGCGCAGCGGTCCGGTCCGCGATCTCCCCGCCCCGGCCCGGGCCACGCCCATCGAATTCCTTGAAGCGCTGGGCTCGCTTTATCGCAACGCCGGAGCCGCATCCACGGCGGTGTCGATTGCCTGGGAGCGCTTTCGCCGCCATACGTTGCAGTCCGCCGCGGCGGGCGGCCGGCAAAGTACCCAGATGGGCGCGGCTGAGCTGGCTGCGGTCATTCGCCGCCGCTTTCCTGGGGCAGACGCCAGCCTGGAAACCGACCTGGCCGCCTGCGAAGAGGCCGCGTGGGGCGAGACGATCACCCCCCGCGAGGCTCTCAAGCTGATCCAGACGCTCTATGGGCATCGGGAAAAGCTCCTCGCCTCCGCAAAACCGGGCAGCCCGCACCAGGTATCTGCTCCGCAGCAGGCATCGAAACCAGACATCAAATCCGAAGACATTCATTCCAATCAGCAGGAAAGGGCTTCATGAGCCAGGAAATCAATCAAGACCCGATTCAAGATGCAATCCAGGACGCCAAACCCGCGGAGCGGCTCTACGCAACCAGCCAACTGATCGCCCACGCCCGCCGGGAATTGGGCCGCGTGATCGCCGGCCAGGGACGGCCGATCGAAGAAGTTCTGATCGCCGTTCTCTGCCAGGGTCATGCCCTGCTCGAAGGAGTGCCGGGCATCGCCAAGACGCTGATCGTCAAAGCCCTGGGCCGGCTGCTGGGCCTCGGCTTCCAGCGCGTGCAGGCCACGCCGGACCTGATGCCGGCCGACATTCTGGGCACCACCATCCTGCGGCCCAATTCCGGTTCCAGTTCCGATAGCTTCATCTTCCACCCCGGCCCCGTCTTCACCGACCTGCTGCTGGTGGACGAGATCAACCGCATGCCGCCTCGCACTCAGGCCGCGCTCCTCGAATGTATGGAAGAGCGCCAGGTGACGAGCGACGGCGTGCGCCGGGTTCTGCCTGGGTGGTTTACGGTCTTCGCCACGCAGAATCCGGTGGACTTCGAGGGCACCTATCCTTTGCCCGAAGCCCAGTTGGACCGGTTTCTCTTGAAGATTCGCGTGGCTTACCCCTCGGAGGCCGAGGAGCTGCAGATTCTGGAGATGCACCACGCCGGCTCGGGCGCGGGGCTCCTCGAAGATGCCTCCATCGCGCCCATCCCCGAGGGCCTGCTGGCCGCCGCCTGCGCCGAGGTGCGCTCCATCCGCATCGAGCCGGAGTTGTACACCTACATCCTGTCGTTGGCGCGGCGCACCCGCGAGTGGCCCACGCTGCTGCTGGGCGCCAGCCCCCGCGCCGCCCTGAGCCTGATGCTCGTGGCCCAGGCCTCGGCTGCCTTCGATGGCCGCGATTACCTGGTTCCCGACGACGTAAAGCGCGCCGTCCAGCCCGTCCTGCGCCATCGCGTGATGCTCAAGCCCGAAGCCGAATTGGAAGGCTTCGACGCCGACCGCGTCCTGGCCGACGTGATCGCCGCCGTTCCGGTGCCGCGGCAATGAATTGCAAGCTGAAAAGGAGTAGTATAAAGGTAGTATGGAGGTAGTATGAAGGCCAAGACATCGATCACACTCTCCTTGCCACTTCTCGCCCAAATCGACAAGCTGATCGGCGAACGCGCCTCCCGCTCGGCCTTCATCGAAAAGGTGCTGCACGACCATCTTCGGGATACGGCCCGCCACGCCATCCAGATGCGCGATAAGGAACTGATCGATGCAGCGGCTGACCGGCTGAACGCTGAAATGGAAGATGTGTTGGAGTATCAGGCTCCTTACCTGTAGCTTGGAAGGTCAGCTCGTTTCCTGACATCGAACAATCCGCCTGTCTCGAAGACAATCCCGTGAAAAAGTGGGGACATACCCTATTGACGCGCAGCCGGAACGCCTCCCAGAATGAGCCATGATGAAGAGAGGCGAACTTTACCGCGTATCCAAGCCGCACGGCGATCCGAAGCGTCAGCGGGTCTTTGTAATCGTCAGCCACCAGGGACTCATCGACTCACGCTTTTCGACCGTCATCTGCGCTCCCATTTTCACGGATGGAGAGGGCCTATCGACTCAGGTTTCTGTCGGTCCAGAAGATGGTCTCAAGCACCAAAGCTGGATCATATGCGACGGCCTTGTAAGTATTCCCAAATCCGCATTGACCTATTTTGTAGGAACTCTTTCCGTTGCGAAGCTGAAGGAACTGAACCGCTCTCTGGCAGTGGCTCTCGATCTGCCCATTGAGGCCCAATGATTTCCCCAAGCCTCCATCCCGCCCCGGTGCGCGCCGCCTGCGAACGGCGCCGTCGCTGGAGCTTCGGCCTCACGCCGCGGAGCATCGGCCTGCTGCTGGTCGGCTTCGTTTGGCTGGTTCCGGGCTTCTGGGTGGGGCGCCTGGCCTATGCCATGCTGGCCTGGGACTCTCTGGTATTGCTGGCGGCGCTGCTCGACGGCCTGCGCCTGCCCCATGCCTTCGAACTGACGGCCAGCCGCTCCTGGTCGAACGCTCCGGCCCTCGACAGCGAGACCGAGATTGAGTTGACCGTCGAAAACCGGGGCCGGGTGATCGTGGAGTGCCGCCTGGTGGACGATCTGCCGCCGGCTCTAGTGGCCCAACCGGTTACGCACCGGCTAACCGCATTTCCGCGTGTGCCTGCCAGCCTGCGCTACCGCGTCGAACCCCAGGAGCGCGGCGACTGGGAGACCGGCTGGCTCTACGTGCGCTATCAATCACCACTTGGACTGGCCGAGCGCTGGGCCAGGGCGCCGCTGACGCAGGCTGTGCGTGTCTACCCCGCCCTGCGCGCCGGAGAGGAGCAGCAGATATTTCTGGCCCGCAGCCGCCAGATCGACCTGCAACTGCGCCGAGTTCAGCAGCGGGGCCTGGGCCGCGACTTCGAGAGCCTGCGCGAGTACCGCGAGGGCGACGACCTGCGCGACATCTGCTGGACGGCCACGGCGCGGCGCGGCAGCCTCGTCACCCGCCAGTACCAGACCGAGCGCAGCCAGCCGGTGTGGATCGTGCTCGACTGCGGCCGTCTGATGCGCGCGCGAGTTGCAACCGGCAAACTGTCTCCCCAAAAGTCCGGCTGGGCGCCAAGCCCCTCCAAGCTCGACTACGCCTGCACCACGGCCGTGGCTCTGGCCCAACTGGCGCTCTTCTCCGGCGACCGTGTGGGCCTGCTGGCGTATGGACAGGGCATCCAGCAGCGCCTGCTGCCCGGACGCGGCGCGGCTCACCTGCGGCAATTGATCGAGTCCCTCGCCCAGGTTCATGCCGAGGCCGGCGAGGCCGACCATCTGAGGGCCACGGCCACGCTCAATCGCCTGCAGCCCCGCCGCTCCTTGATCCTGTGGGTCACCGACCTGGCCGAAACTGCCATGCGGCCTGAAGTGATCGACGGCGCTGTGCAACTGTTGCGCCGCCACGTGCTCTTGTTTGTGGCCATGGCCCAGCCGGAGGTCGAGTCCATCGCCCAGGCCCGGCCCAAAAACGTTGAGCAGATGTTCCGCGCCGCCGCCGCCCAGGAGATGGCCACCCGCCGCGAGCTGCTGCTCGTCCGCCTCCACGAGCACGGTGCGCTCACCCTCGACCTCAACCCCGAGGCGCTCACCTCATCGGTGCTCAACCAGTATCTGACGGTGAAGGAGCGCGCGATGGTGTAGGGGAGCCTGGAAGAATATAGGATCCCCCGCGTCCCGCAGGTTCTTCGCCCTCGACCGGAATCCCTCCCGCCCGTTGCTTCATCTGAGAGAATAATGGCAGTGAATCGAGCGCAACATTTTGTCTTCCGGCGGGCAGCCGCGCCGGCGCTTCTTTCGATGCTGTCTTTGGCCGGCGCGGGAGCGGCTGTCTACGCACAAGCGCCCAACCCCACCTCCGCCGCCAACCCGTTCTTCGGCAGCGTGACCGCCCGTCCGGCCAGCGATGAGACCCTCAAGCTCTCTCTGGACGAGGCCGTCAGCCTCGGCCTCAAGAACAACCTTGGCCTGAAGGAAGCCGAGAACGGCGAAAAGTCGTTTCAGGGGCAAAAGAACGAGGCCCTGCAGAACTTTCTGCCCACCATCACGGTCGGCGGCGACCTCGGCGTCCACCAGCAAAACCTTGCCGCGATGGGCTTTGGGCCGCGCGTAATCGCCGAGTTCGCGTCGCTCTTTCCCGGCGGCAAGATACCCGCAGGTTTCTCAGAAATCACTCGCGACGACCTGACCGAGGGGCAGATTCATTACAGCCAGATGCTCTTCTCCGGCCCTGTGATCGCAGGCTTCAAGGCGGTCAGCGCGGCGGAGAAAGCGGCCTGGTTCGCCAAAATGTCGGCGCGCGGCGAGGTCGTCCAGCAGGTGGCCGCAGCCTATCTGCATGCCATTGCCGCCGCCAGCGAGGTGGACAACGCCAAAGCGCTGGAGGCGACCGGCCAGGTGCTGCTTAATCAGGCCCACGCCGCGCATGAGGCCGGAACCGCGTCCAATCTGGATGAGCTGCGGGCGCGCGTCGAACTCCAGGCCCAGCAACAGGCCCTGATCGCCGCCGAAAACAGCCTCCAGAAGGACCTGATCCTGCTCAAGCGCGAGATCGGCATCGACCCCGGCCAGAAGATCGTGCTCACTGACTCGGCCCCCTACAACGATCTGGCCGCGCAAACCCCTGAAGAGGTGCGCGCCGTCGCCTACCAAAATCGCCAGGACTACCTCAATCTGCAAAATCAGGAAGTCGAATACAAGGCCATCCACTCCGCCTCTCGCAGCCAGCGGCTGCCCAGCCTCAGCTTCGGCGGCTACTACGGCGTGAGCCAGGTCGGCGGCGCCGGCTCACACGGAAACTTTGCCGCCGTTGGCACTCTGAGCGTGCCGCTCTTCCGCGAGGGCAAGCTGTGCGGCGATGCGGAAACCGCCCAGGCCCAGTTGTCCGCCGTAGACGCCCAACTCGCCGACCTCCGCGGCCACATCGACCAGCAGGTGCGCTCCGCCCTGCTGGACGTGGACGCCACCGCCAAATTGGTTGAGGTCGCCCGCTCCAACGTCGAGCTGGCCACTCGCGCCCTCTCCGACGAAACCGACCGCGTCAACGCCGGCGTGGACGACAACCTGCCCCTGGTCACCGCGCAGGCAACGCTGGCCTCGGCGCAGAGCAACCTGGTCGAAAGCCTCTTCCAGTACAACCTGTCCAAGCTGGCCCTGGCCCGCGCCGCCGGCATCATCGAGCAGCAGTACCGGGTCTACCTGGGGCGATAAGGCAGTTATGGTGCAGGATCGATGTTTTTCATCCGTCTCGCAAACGTCATATGAAAATTCGTGAGGCGCCGTCTGCACCCGTGTACCTTAGATAAGAGGCACCCATGCGCGCCGGCAGGCAGTTGAAGATCAAATACTACGTGGAGCCGGACCCGGCAGCCCTTGCGCGCCGGGCGGCGCAGTATTTTGTCGAGATGGCTGGAGAGGCCGTCGCGGGCCGGGGACGGGTGCGGATCGCCATCAGCGGCGGCTCCACCCCCAAGGCGGCCTTCGAGTTGCTCGCCGACCCCGACCAGCCCTGGCGGTGGCGCATGCCCTGGGAGCAGCTCGACCTCTATTGGGTCGACGAACGAATCGTTCCTCCCGATCACCCCGAAAGCAACTATCGCATGACTCGCGAGGCCCTGCTGGACCAGGTTCCGCTGCGGCCCGAACAGATTCACCGCATGGAGGGCGAGCTCGCGCCGGAAATCGCCGCCGCCCGCTACGAGTCGGAACTGCGCAACAGCTTCCACCTGGAGGGCGCCGAGAGTCCGCGCTTCGACCTGGTTGCGCTGGGCATGGGCGAGGACGGCCACACTGCCTCGCTCTTTCCACACACCCAGGCCATCCATGAAATGAGCCGGCTGGTGACGGCCAACCAGGTGCCGCGGAAAGACACCTGGCGCATCACCCTTACCTGGCCGGTCATCAACCACGCAAGTTCCGTCTTCTTCCTCATCGCCGGGGTGGATAAAGCGGCGATCTTGAAGGAAGTTCTAACCGGGCCGCGCGACCCGGAACGGCTGCCCAGTCAACTGATATGGCCCGCAAGCGGTATACTTACACTGATTCTGGATAAGGCCGCAGCCGCGCTTCTGCCCGCGACAGACGGGGAAGGCTGTGGGTTTTTGGAGAGGGAACGATGATTCTGGCGGGGGATGTAGGCGGCACCAAGGTCCATTTGGCGCTGTATGACTTTATCGATGGCAAACTCAGGCACACCCGCGATAAACAGTTTCCGGCAAAAGAATATTCCGGACTCGAAGTGATCGTAAAAGAGTTTCTGGGCGCGGACAAGGTGACCGCGGCCTGTTTTGGCGTTCCGGGACCGGTGCGCGACGGCCGTCTGCGGCTCACCAACCTGCCCTGGACGCTGGACAGCCGCGAGCTGGCCGCGGGGCTGGTGATCGACCACGTCTTCCTGATCAACGACCTCGAAGCCAACGGCTACGGCATTGCCGAACTCTCCGACGGCCAGATCTTCACCCTCTCGGAGGGCGACGCCAGCCAGATTGGCAACCGCGCGCTGGTCGCCGCTGGAACCGGCATGGGCGAGGGCTTCCTGGTCTGGAACGGCCGCAGTCATGTTCCCTATCCCTCCGAGGGCGGCCATGTGGACTACGCGCCGCGCAACGAAGACGAGATCGATCTGCTGCGTTTCCTCAAGCAGAAGTACAACGGGCGCGTCAGCTATGAGCGCGTCGTCAGCGGCATGGGACTGACCAACATCTACGAGTTCCTGCGCGAGGTCCGCGGCATGGAAGAGCCGGCCTGGCTGGCCGAGCGCATCGCCGCCGTCCCGGACCCCAACTCCGTGATCACTGAACTGGCCCTGACCGCAAAAAGCGAGATCTGCGAGAAGGCGCTGGATATGTTCGTCTCCGCCTATGGCGCCGAGGCGGGCAATCTGGCGCTCAAGGTGCTGTCGGTGGGCGGTCTCTACGTAGGCGGCGGCATCGCGCCCCGCATCCTGGAGAAGCTCAAGGACGGCACATTCATGAAAGCCTTCACCGACAAGGGCCGGCTCAGCCGGTTGCTCGTGAACATGCCGGTTCGCGTCATCCTCGAAAGCCGCGCCGCCCTGCTGGGCGCCGCCGCCTACGCTGAAGCCCGCGCCGCCGAACTGAGCGGGATTTCGCCGCGCGCGGCATCGGTAAAGTTCTAATGAATCGATGATGCGAATGAGCCTGCCAGAGGCGCGCCGCCTGCACCTGACCGGCGTGGCCCTCAAGGATGAATCCCGCTTGCTCAAGGAAGGCTGGAACCGGATGAAGCGTTGGTTGCTGCGCGGGATGGTGGTGCTGGTGGCGGGTTTTGTGGCTGCCTATGGAGGCGATTGGGCCATTTTCAGGCTGCGTGGCTCGCCTAAGTCCACGGTTACCGTCAACCGCTTCCAGACGGTCCCGCTCAAGGACAATAAGCTGGAGTACGACTATCTCGGCTCCGAGGACGTGTCCTGCTCGGTGTCCCTTTTCCCGCAGGCGGGCCAGAACCCCTGCTGGCAACTGCGGCGAAACCCGAATCAGAGAACAACTCTCTAAATATTTCCATGGGAGGACATATTTCGACGGACAGGAGCAGCGCAGAGCCAGTCGGCACATCACAGAGTCGGGTGATGCGAATCACGCCGGGGAAACGCGAGGGCAGCTAGCATCGTGAAATCTCGCGCACTTTCGAGGAGCGATGTATAGCCGCACCCAAAACGAGAACGGGACGTACAACACCCGCTGCCTCTACTGCTTCATGACCATCGCCTCTGCCGTCGAGAGCGAGCAGGAGCTGGACCGGCTGGAGGCCCGGCACATCTGCCCGGAAAGGGCTCTGGCAGAACTGCTCGCGCAAGAAAAACTCATCGAATCCCACGCCCAGCAAAACTAGAACCGATTATTTGTCCGCCGGCGCCGCTGCCGGCTCCTGTGCCTGTGCCGGCCGTGCGTGGCCGTTGGCGATCTTCTTGTAGAGGTCTTCGTCGGCCGCCTTGTTCAGGGTGCTGGCTTTATCGAACTCGGCCTTCGCCTCATCCTTCTTTCCCATCGCCCGGTAAAGCCGCCCCAGCCGCCAATGGACGCTTACGTCGCTCGGGTTGAGCTTCTCTGCCGCAGTCAGTTCTCGCAGCGCATCGTCCTTGCGGTCGTCCTCGGCGTACAGGATCCCCAGGTCGAGATGAGCCAGAGCATAAGAAGGCGCAAGCCGCACCACCTTTTCCAATAACGGCCTGGCGTCTTCCATCTGGTTCAACTGCATATTCGTATCAGCCAGGTAGAGCATCGACTGGATGTGATCCGGGTCGTTGGCCAGCTCGGCCTTGAATTCGCTGGCCGCCTCCGGGTACCGTTTCTGGGTCCACAACAGGTAGGCCAGGCCGAAGTGCACGTTCGGCAACTTGGGATCGGCCTTGACCGCGGCGCGAAACTGCTCCGTGGCGCCGGCGTTGTCCTTCAGCTCGTCCAGCGCTTCGCCGGCCAGTATGTCGGCCTCGGCAGAGTCCGCATTCAGCATCAGTATCTGGTGATAGGTATCCAGAACGCATTGGTACTGTTTGGACCATAGGCAACTGTGCGCCAGGGACAGGAGCAAGGGCGGATTCTGCGCATCATGGGCCGCTGCCTCCTTCAGGTAAGGAACGGCTTCCGCGTACTCCGCCAGCCCATAATGGGCCATCCCGATCAGGATCGTCAGATGCTGGGCCTCGGGTGAAGAGGGCGGCGCGTTCTTGAGCAGCAGGCTGAATTCCTGAATCGCCTTCTTCGGTTCGCCGCCTTTGAACAGCGCGAGGCCCAGGTTGAACCGCACGCCGGGAATCTGCGGGCCCAGCGTCAGGGCCTTGCGATACAGCGGCACGGCCTCTGTATAGTGCTCCTGGCGCGCTTCCAGCAGCCCAAGGTGGGCGTACGCCTCCGGGCTCGATGGGTGAGTCTTCAGAACCGCGTGCCATGCGGCCTCAGCCTCGGGATTCCTGCCCTCCTGCTCCAGCGCAAGCGCCGTTTGCCGCTGACTGTCCGGAGCCGTTGCCGTCTGCCCCGCGCAGTGGGCGGCCGCCAGCGCCAGGCCCAGGCCGATGCCGAGTTGAAGAAGCCCTTTCACGCGCGTCCCTTCTCGCTCCCTACTGTCATGCTAAACGATTTCTGCTTGATTCTCTCGCCGGGCGGGGCTTGTGAGCAATTCCAGGAGCAAAAGAAAAGGGGCGCGGCAGGGATTGCCTGCCGCGCCCCGGTTGAGGGTTGAGTTTAGAAGACGAACTTGCCGGCCAGTTGGAGTATGCGGGGATCAGCGGTGCCGGTGATCTGGCCGAAGTTGCTAGATCCAAACGACGCGTTTACGCCGGTCGGCTGGGTGTGGTTGAAGGTGTTGAACGACTCGAACTTGAGGTCGAAGTGAGCCCGTTCGCCGAACGCGAACGACTTGTACAGTGAAGTGGTGAAGTTCACGCGCCTGGGGCCGACAATCGCATCCTTGCTGGTGTTGCCCCAGCCCTGGTTGGCTCCGCCTGCCCATGCATCGATCGGGGCGGAGAATTGGGTCGTGTCGAACCACGAATTCGTCGTTGGACTCAGCTTCTTGATGTACTTCGTCTTTCCGGTGGTGTTCGGACGGTTGGCGATGGGAAGGCTGTTCAGGTTTGGCACAAGGCCCGTGTAGTCGTGGGCGCTGCCGTTGGAAAGGCCAGGCATGTTGGTAGTGCCCGACTCGTCCATAATGGTGCCGGCAATTTCCCATCCGCCCGCGATCGTGTGGATAAGGCCCGTGCTCTTGGCGAAGAGGGGCAGCTTGTAGATGTAGTTGATGCTGAGAATCTGGCGCCGGTCGAGATCGCCCGAACCCTTGTCATACTTGATGTTGAAGGGGTCGCTGATCAGACCGTTATTGAGTTCCGAGGTGCGAATGTCGATCGCGTGCGAATACGTGTAATCGACTTCGCCGCTCAGGCCATACTTGTTCTGCGCGCGCAGACTGGTCTGGAAGCCGTTGTAGTTGCCGTTGGTGGTGGTTTCCTCCTGCTGAATGTTCTGATAGCCAGGATAGGTAAGCCATGCGTTGACGCCGCCGTAGCTGTTCCAGCCGCCATCACCTGGTTTACCGCCGTCACTGCCCGTGCCCGCCTTGGCGCGTAGGGCCATAGGCGTGGAGAGCGGGAGAGTGTTGATCGCGCGATCGACGCTCTGGTGCCATTGGAAGTTACCCACATACTGGACGATCCAGATGAGCGAGGGAAGCAGCTCGCGCTGCACACCCAGGCTGTACTGCGCATCGCCCGGCGCCTTGTAGATATGCGCCATGCTGGTGACGCTGGTCTCGAAGACCGGAATAGAGTTGGGCGCAATCGTGGTTCCGGTATTCCAGTTATATCCAGGCGTGGTGAAGTTGGGTTGATTGACTGATGGGTTGTTGGAGAAGGGCGCGTTGCCGGACGTGTCGTAAATGTCGTTGCCCTGCTCGCGCTCGTAGAAGATGCCAAAGCCGCCGCGGAGAACGGTCTTGCCGTTGCCGAACATATCCTCGGAGAATCCGAGGCGAGGCTGCCAGGTCTTGTAGTCGTTCTTGACCAGGCCTCTCGGGAAGCCGTTCACGCCCGCCAGGCCCATGCCGTTCAGGTAGAACAGGCTGGGAACTCCAGGTGAATTGTTTACCCCGGGGGTCGTGAAGATGCCGCCCGACGCTTGGGTGCAACCTGATCCCGGAGTTGTGGCATCAAGAGCGTCGCAAATCGTGCCGGTAGCCGTCCAGTTAGCAAGACCAGGGGCCGCACTCGGAATGAAGAGGTCAGGATCGAAGTTGCCAAGCTGATTTTTGCGCTCCCAGGCATGCGGATAAGCGTCGTAGCGGATGCCCAACTGCAAGGTCATCCGCGAGGTTACGTGCCAGTTGTCCATGATGTAAGCCGACGGCGTCTGGTTGACGTAGTAGCGCTGAGGCGCGGCCTGCTCCTGGCTGTAGCTGTTCGGAATGCCCATCAGCATGTCCATCAAGCCGTCGTTCGAGTACTGGCCCATGCCGTAGTCGCCCTGCTCATCGCCGCCGATGTTCTGTCTCTTGGTGAAGCGGTTGTAGCTGAACCCGAACTTCATGGCGTGCGTGCCCTGGGTGTACGAGATGTCCACCTTGGGCTCGTAGTCCGCGGTCGCGTTGCTATAGGGGTCGGTGCTGGTGTCTTCCGCGGTCCAGTACGGTCCGCCGAAGCCCGTGATGCCCGGCATCGCCGTTCTGGTAAAGGCGAAGCTGTTAATCAGGGGCAATGTGTTCCAGCCGGCCGGCTTTTCGGGGTTGGCTGTGGGGTTAGGGACGTTGTGAATGTTGATCTTGTTGCCGTCGTAGTTGATAACGGCTTCCATCAGCAGGTTGGGCGTGATGGCGCCGCTCAACTTGATGGCCGCGCTGTTGGCCGGGTTTTGGTAGGAGCTGCCGATGGTGTTGTAGCTTGCCCACAGCCAGCCCAGGAGAGGCAGGTTGTTGGTGCCCGACGCCGTATCGTGCATGTAGTGGCCCAGAATCTGCCACTTGTCGTTGACCTTGTGGTCGATGCGGACAATATCGTCGCGCACATTGACGGCAACCGAGTTATTGGATACGTTATAGCCGCCCTGGCCAGCACTTGCCGAGGGCACAATGCCTGACCGGAGATACAGCACGCCATTCGCATCGAACAACTGATGCGGAATGATGGAGTTTCCGCTGCCGTCCAGCGCAAATCCGCCAGGCGTTCCCGATGCGGCGCCTTGGACCAAGCCCAGCGGCGTCAGCACGTTCGTTTGGTAAGCCGAGGAAGCCCCCACGCCGGGAACGTTAATTTTATTCCCGGCCGCAAACGCCGGCGCAACATAGTGCAGATCCGTGCCCAGCGTCGGAATGTCGCCCGGGTTTATCGCCGGCGTTTTGTTGGTGCCGGCTCCGGTGATGATCTTGCGCCACTCTTCGTTCCAGAAGAAGAAGGTCTTCTTCTTGTCGTTGTTGTACGCGTGAGGGATGTACAGCGGGCCGCCCACGTTGCCGCCGAAGATGTTGTAGTGGGTCGCCGGCCGCGGTGTGGCGCAGTTTGCGGTTGAGCAGTTCTTGGCGAAGAAGTAGTTGGCGTCGTAATCCGTGTTGCGGTTCAATTCCCACAGCGAGCCGTGGAACCTCTGCGTGCCGCTCTTCAGCGACAGCGAGATGGTGGCGCCGGAGGAGATGCCGTAATCCGGAGGATAGTTGCTGGCCAGCGTCTCGAACTCGGCGATGCCTTCCATTGAGGGCATGATGCTCATCTGGCCGCCGGAACCGCGGTCATACGCCTCGCCGCCGTCGATCAGATATACGTTGTGTTGTGGTTTTAGCCCGTTCACGCTGATGCCGTAGCTGGCGTTCAAGGCGATCGGCTGGTTGCTGTCGGGCATATTGTTGCTTACGCCCAGGCCCAGGGCCACGATGGAGGCAATGTTGTTGTTCTCTACCGCGATTTCGGTGAGCTGCTCGGAACTGATCAGCGTGCTCAGCACGTTGGAGTCAGTCTGCACCGCCAGGGCGTCGGCCGTGACGGTAACCGTCTGGTTTTCGGCGCCGACTGTGAGCTTAACGTCGACGCGGAACGTCAAGGACACGTTGATTACGATGCCGTTCTGCGCGAACGACTCGAAGCCCTTGGCCGTGACTCTCAGGTTATAGTTGCCGGGGTTCAGACCGTTGATATCATACAATCCGGTCGCTCCGCTGACCGTGGTGCGCGTATAAGCGGTAGCCGGATCGACGAGCGTAACCTTCGCTCCCGAGACCACCGCTCCGGTCTGGTCTGTGATGATGCCGTCAAGCTCGGAATTGGCCTGCGCATAGACTCCCGCGCACGCCAGCACGAAGAACAACGGCAACAGGAAAAACCTGTATCTCGCTTGTCTCATGTGACCTTCCTTTTCAAGTTTGTTTCTGTTTGTGTTTCGTACTGCGATCGCTTCCCCTTCGATCAGGTATGAAGCCGGCAGGATAAAACCGGAATCCCGGCAATCCGTTCCCTCAGGCCCGTCTGCCCAGGCTATGAAGACTCCCGCGCAGGCTTCGAAACGGCCCGATTTCTCCGTGTAATGGAAGAAGAAATTCCGACTTCTCCATTTTTTGGAATCCTTGCACTCAAACGTTTAAGTTCGTTGCGCGCAAAATCCCTATCACTGAGCCGCGAAACATTTAATGCTCAGAGAGAGGCAGTTGTCAAGTACAACTTTCGATGGATTTAAGCCGCCCCCTTCCAAATCCGGGCAACTCCTCGCGTCATCACCTGTAAATATATGTAAATAATCGAATTACAACGGAATTCCCGAGACAGATTCCAGTCCCGCATGGCGTCGCTTGCTGAGGCAAAGTTGCGCCGCCAGACGGGTTCCCGGCAAAAATCGCAAAACTCATGCGTTTTCCTCACACCGGGACAACTCTCCGGCGAGAGCTGGCTTGTAAAAGCGCCTGAAAATTCCCTATTGAATTTAGTGCTCTATTGCAAACGCGCAAGATCCCGCAATTGCCGCGCCGTGGCCTCAAGAAACGTCTCGATGCTGGCGCCGGCGGGCGGTTCCAGCCCGGACTTTGCCTGGATGGCGGAAGCGATCCGCAGCGCCAGGGCCTGACGGGTGGACAGGCTCATATCCAGCCGCCGCGAGAAGAACCCTTCCAGCACCCCCAGGTCGGCCGCCGAGAGTTTGGCGATGCCGGTGGCGGGCAGTGTGAGGGCGGTATGCGGCTCGGGGACCGGGGCGCTGGGCGCAAAAATCTGTGAGGTGAAGGTGCGCGCGCCCGAATCGCCCCACAAGGGACTCTCCACCTCGCGATCCCTGACCACCAGGGTTCCGGCAGCCAGGTCGCCCAGCCGCTGGTGCTGGCGGGTGACGAACATCGCGATCACGCCGACCGCATAAAAGAAAGGAATCTGATCTACATAGCGGACAAGATTGCGCGCCATGGACTCGAACAGCCCGATGGCGCGCCCCGAGCGCTGGATGACGCGAATCCTGGCCACCCGTTTGCCCGGAGTCTGTCCGTTCCAGAACGCCTCAAACAGCGTGAAGTAGCCCCAGTTGAGCAAAAAAATGATAAAGATGACGGCCGCGATGGCCCATTGCTCGGGGACTCCGGTGAAGGCGAGGCTGCCCGGCTTAAGGAAGATGGCGAGAAGCACCGAAAGCACCAAAAACCCGGCGCCCCAGATCAGGTAATCCACCAGCAGCGCGATAAAACGGCTGCCGATGCCGGCCAGGGGCATCTCGATCGCCACCAGTTCCGGCGTTTCGATGCTAAGCTGGTCGGTACTCATGTCCATGGCGCAAATCCTCTCCAACCAGTGGATTCTCAAGCGGCGGCCCCACTGGGACCGGCTCTCGTCCCTGCTGGCCCAATCCGACTTGAGCGGCCTCGGCCAGCTTTCCCGCGCGGAGCTGCGGGAGATGGCCCTGCTCTACCGCCAGGTCGCCGCGGACCTCTCGGTGCTCCGCCAGGACTCGACCGCGCGCACTTATGCCGCGCATGTGAATCAGTTATTGGCTCGCGCCCACCATATCATCTATTCCGGCAGAAAAACGAATTTACTCACGCTTTTCCGCTTCCTGCGCGATGAGTATCCGGCCATCTTCCAGCGCCAGATCGGCTACGTCGCGGCCTCGGTGATGATTTCCGTGGCCTGGGGCCTGCTCGGCGCCGCCGTCACCAACGCCCGCCCGGAGTTCATGCGCCACTTCGTCGGCCCGGCCATGATTGACACCATGGAGCGCCACCAGATGTGGACCCAATCCATCGTCAGCGTTGCGCCCATGGCCACCAGCGCCATCATGACCAACAACCTATCCGTGAGCTTTGTAACTTTCGCCGGCGGAATCGTCTTCGGCCTGGGAACCTTCTTCATCCTCCTTGAGAACGGCATGATGCTGGGAGTTATCGCCGCGGCCTGCCATCAGTACGGAATGTCGATAGCTCTGTGGAGCTTCGTCGCGCCCCACGGATCGCTCGAGTTACCTTCGATACTTATCGCCGGAGCCGCCGGATTCCGCCTCGGCCACGCCATGCTCTTTCCCGGCGCCCTGCGCTGGAAGGAATCGGTTGCCCGCGGCGGCATCGAAGCCACGCGACTGGTCTCCGGCATCATTCCCCTGCTGGTCATCGCCGGCTGCCTGGAAGGCTTCTTCTCCCCGTCGCAAGCCCCCGTCTGGCTCAAGTTCACCGTGGGCGGGCTGCTGTTCTCGCTGCTGCTCCTGTGGCTCTTCCGCCCGGTCAAAGCGGCGCCTGCGCAAGCGTGAAATGTTCGCTTCCATGGCGCCGCGCAAGCGACCAATGTTTGCTTCAACGGTGCGTAAAAACTCCAAATGTTCGCTGATAGGGTTGTACTTTTTTGAAGGGTTAACCTTTCCGGGGACCGAATTTTGCGAATTGGCACCTGGAAAAGTGCCGAATTGGATGAAAGGGTTGTAGAGAATTGAACAGTGATTTTGTGGAAGAGGCTCAAAAAGGGCAGGATGCAGGCGTAAGGCGATGAAAATGCATTATTTACAGCGTTTACTCTGACTGTGGGGATGGGCGGAGAACTCGCGTTGGGCTTCAAGGAGCAAGAATTCATTGTAGAGCGGCTGGGAATTGCCGGAGAAGAGGGGATCAATTCTCCAGAGCTTTCCTGCATTCCTCAAGGAGGCGCGGGATTTCTTCTTTCGCCGGAGATTCCAAGGGCTGGGGGGCTTTTGCCAGGGCGGTTTCAAGAGCCACAATCGCCTCAGCTGGTCTTCCGAGCCGTTGAAGGGTGGAACCTTTTCCCCAATAGTTTGAAAAATGCTCGGGCGCTTCGCGGATTGCCGCGTCGAAGGAAGAAAGCGCCTCTGCAAAGCGGTCTTGATCCAGGTAAAACCAGCCAACTGAAGTATAAAATCTCGCAACTGGAGCCAATTGCCTTTCTGCCCATAAGATTGCAGAGCGGAAGTGATTCTCCGCCATCTGAAGATACTTTCCAGCAATCTTGAACATTCCAGCTTCCTGCTCTTGTGCGGCGAGTCCTCGAAGCGCCATGGCGTTGCCTTCGTGTGCCATTTGATGTTTTATGTTAAGTCTCAAAACAGCTTGAAATTCCTTCCTTGCCTCCGCCCATTTCAGCAAGTCGAGAAAAAAGCGGCCATAAGCATGGTGTAGGCCAGTCCAATTCGGAAACTTGTTGAGCAGGTTTGTAAAAACAACCCCTGCTTCGTCGGTTCTTCCCACTTCTGCAAGCCAACGCGCCCGCCTGAGCGGGATGGCGTTATTGTTTGGGAAGCGTACTTCCAACTCGTCAAGAATCTTCTTGACTTCCATTTCAGACCCCTGCGATGCGATCAAATCCAGATATCTTTCTAACAGGTTTAGGTCTTTGGGATTATCTTTTATCGCTGCCGAGGTCATCTCAATTGCACGATCCGTCTTTCCGTTGCGGACCAGGATTGCAATCAAAGCAGTCCAAACATCGGTTGCTTTTGGGTGCTTCTTGAGCCAGCAAACCGTATCGTCAGTGGCCTTATCCAAGTCGTGTTTCGCGCAGCGCTCTATCAGGCCGAGATAGAACGTCCGGACATAAGCAGCGTCATCATGTTTTGCCAGCCATTCCGCAGTCTTACTAATTGCCTTCATCACGTCTGGGGTTGTACCTCGGTGTTCAATAATGCCGAGATAAGCTGTACGGACGTTTGTATCCTCATTGTACTGCGCCAACCATTCCTCGGTCATAGCAAGCGCCCCGATCACCTCTGAAGTTGTGCCTCGGCGCTCTATCAGGCCGAGATAGAATTCGCGAACGCTGATAACGTCAGCATGTTTATCCGCATCCAGCCATATAGCGGTCTGTTCAATTGCATCCTTTACGTCTTGGGGTGTACCTTTTTGTTCTACTAAATCGAGAAAAGCAGTGCGGACTGACGAATCGTCATCGTGCCGATCCAGCCATATAGCTGTTTGTTCAATCGCATCCTTCACGTTTTTGGATGTGCCTTGTCGTTCTACCAAGCCGAGATAAAATGTACGAACGTAAGTATCGTCCGGATGTGAGTCGCACCATCTCACAGCCGTATCGATCGCCTCGCGCGCCTTTCCGAGTTGTTCGAGACCGCTGGCTACACCTTGAGCGACGGTGGGATTAGTTGGTTTGGCGCTAAGAAGGCACTGCTCGGCCATGTCTCTCTGGCCTAGATTGCGAAACGCCATTGCCCAGTCTTCCATGGCTTCAGGAACAGAAATCGCCAGATTGCGAATCTTTTCTTCATTAGAGCGAAAGAGTTCGGTTGCCAGCGTAAGTTCGGCAGGGATGCTGCGTGATCCAGAACTTAGCACTCGGAGCATATATCCTAAGAAGACGCTGTGCTCCGGGTCTGAAAGTGAAGCGGTTCGAACCGCGGCTAAAAAAGTGCGCCGAATCGTGTCGGCGAACGCAACCTTCAAGGCGAACTGAGCAATAAGTATATGACCGGCGAACCAGCTATTTTTGAAACGAGAAGAGGATGGAAAGATGATGCCTTCGCTTCCAACTTTCGCTGGAGTTGTGAGAAGCGAATCACTGAAGTATGGCTTGTCGAGTATACCGTCCAATAGGAGGCTGGGGATATGAAGGCCGTATGCGTTGAAGACAACTACGATTCCCCATGCCTTGTAGGTGTCTGGGAAGTTTTTCTTAAGGTGTTGTGCGGTGTCTGAAAGGATTTGATCGATTGGCTTTCCTTCGGTAAGCTGTAACATCGCAACCAAGATTCTGCGTGTTTTTGACAGCTCGTTGAACCGCTTTGGACTCAACTCGGCAACTCCGGGCATTTTGCGGAGTTGGTCGATCTCATTGTCCGTAAGATTATCGGGCGAAACAGCATCAAGAATATCCAGATAGCTGCTTGTGCGAATGGACTTGGTGCGGTCGGCGAAGCTGGGCGTCGTGGCGATGATCGTAATCGGCAAGAGCTCACCGAGATTTGAAAGAACTTCGACAATCAGAGCGGCCTGATCCTCATCCCGGTAGATGTCGTCGATGAGTATGTACAGTCGCCCTTGTGCGCTCTTGGACAGCTTCGTGGCAAAATATCTGAATTTATCGAGCGAAGAGCCTCCTTGAACCTCAACGACGGCGCGTCCGGCTGCGACAAGTTGTGCGCCAATCTGCAGAAGAAGCGTGGTTTTACCGGAACCAGGTTCGCCGCGAATGATTTGCAGGGCGGCTTTTTCGGAGTGAGCCTGGATGAGCCTGTCTGTAACTTCCCGCGCCAGGTCTCGCTCAATGCCTCCCCGTTGCGCAACCAGCTTCCAGTCGCCTCTGGAGATGCTCAGAAACCGGGTGGTTTCTCCCTCCCTCTGTTTCTCGAGGAAGGAGGCATCAATGACTCGGAGCACCTCTTGGAATTCGTTGTCAACGACCTGCTTCAAAGCGGTCAACTGCGCATCGATATGGACAATTGTGGCGCTCAGCCATTCCTGGAAGGATTGCTGGGCCTCTTTCCAGGCTTGTTTGTACTCGTCCCTGACTATGATCGAGCGGAAGCTCTCGCGGAAATGCTCGGGTAAGAGACTTTCGATCTGGGCAGCAAGTTCGTCGGGCAAAGGCCGGTATTCGCCTTGCAGAAGCGATAGGTTCCCGGTTTTGCGCCTCTGGCCTTGGGCGTCGAGGCGTTGCATGGTGCGGCAGAGGATTGCATCGAGATTCTGGGAGACAAGCTCTCCCGGTTGAACCTGTTCGAGGTCCAGCGGCTCGGAGGATTTAAGGCAGGCGTCCCAGTTTTCAAACCAGTCTTCAAACTCCTTGCCCACTTGGGAGTGAACTGTGACCAGCGACTCACGGAGGGCTTCGCGATAGACCTTTTCGATCTCTCTTGAGTGCGCTTTGAATTTGTTGGCGAGCGAGTCAAACCGGGGGCCGAGGAGCTTTTCGGCGGCAGATTCTCCGAACTTCTCCGCGCAGGATGCTACAAAATCCGCTGCCGACTTCCCGAAGATATCCCCGAGCATCCCGCCAAGGAATGCCCCCGTCGCGCATCCAAGGGGTCCGGCAAGAAATGACCCACATGCTGCAGCGGTGACGCGGAATGCCGGTTTCGTCCATGCGCTGGTAGTGTCCAAGGCCATCGCCAAATCACCTCCGAGTGGGATTTCAGGAGATCGATGCAGACTGAATAGAGATCGGAATCATGATAACCGAACTGGCCCAGAAGCGAAGTAGGGATTCTGAGGCTAGGATGCTTCGAAGATAATGAACGCCGCGCGGCTTTGCCGCGTGGGTTGATTTCTAAAATCTTGTGGATGGGTTTGTGCCGGGGTTGAAACCCCGGCCTACCGGCTAGTGACCGTTGAAGCGCCGAAAAGCAAAAGCAGGTCCTTCGACTTCGCTGCGCTTCGCTCAGGATGACAGCTTTTTGGGGAGGGTAGGGAAGGATTTGAGCGCGGCTTCGCCGCGTGGGTTGATTTCTAAAATCTTGTGGATGGGGGTTTGTCCACTCCTGACGGAGGGAGCAGGGGTCTTTAGACCCTTGAAATGATCCCGGTCTAAACGGGGCTTCAGCCCCGGAGGAGGCTTTTCGGGTCTCTCGCTCCCCATGTTGCATTCCGGCAGAAGAAAAAAAGGCCCGGGGCTAAAGCCCGTGGATTGAGCCGCATTTTCAGGGGTCTGAAGACCCCTGCTCCCTCCAGTTTCCAAAAAGCTCAAAATTGTGTGCATTCCCGTATCCACACGTTGCAGAGCCGGAACGTCGGCCTCAACGCCCACTTCCGTGTGGCCAGTCTGGCCTAAATGTTCTAGCCTCAAGAGATGATCTGGACCAATCCAGCGGCGGCGGCGTTGAACCAGTTGAGCACCGCGCCCATTGTGCGCTTCTCGCTGCTGGCGCTGAGTTCGATCTTCTTTCTGGTCGATCCCTTCGCCGCCATCCCCTCATTTCTGGCCATTACCGCGAGCGCCGATCCGCCGCGCCGCAGACGGATGGCGCGCAAGGGCGCGCTCACCTGCTTCATCGTGCTCACCGGCTTTGCCGTGGGCGGGCAACTAATTTTCAGGATGTTCGGCATCACGCTGGCTGCATTTGAAGTGGCTGGCGGATTGATTCTATTGCTGATAGGCCTGGACATGCTGGAGGCCAGGCGCTCGCCTACGCAGGAGACCCACGGCGACACCGAAGAGGCCGCCGTCAAAGAGGACGCCGGGATTGTGCCGCTGGGGATACCGATGCTGGCCGGCCCTGGCGCCATCTCGTCGGTGATGGTGCTGGTGGGCCAGGTGCCCAGCCTCTGGCATTGGGAGATGGGCGCCATTCTGGGCTCGATCACGCTGACCAGCCTGATCAGCTACTGGGTGCTGGCCGGTGCGGGGCGAGTGCGCCAGGTGATGGGCGAAACCGGCATCCGCATCCTGGTGCGCATCATGGGGCTGCTGCTGGTGGCCCTGGCCATGCAGTTCTTCGTCAACGGCCTCACCGACCTGGGCCTGATTCCCAGGCACTGAAGCCGGGCACTGACGCCGGGTTTTTCCCGCGGAGCCCGGCTTTCCACAGGCTGCGGGCTTGCAATCCGGCTGGCGGGTTGCTATTCTCGTGAGGTTGCAAGCAGGGTGGGCACGGTTCAGCCGGGCGCCACTCGCAGGTAAAGTTTGCAATAAAGGGTGGCGTGTGCTACTCTTTGGAAGTTCGAGATGAGCAGTGGAGCCTCCCGGTGGCCGTGTGGCCTGCCCCGTTGAGGGAAGTGGGAAGCTGGTTCGTTGGGTCAGGCGAGGTGCGCACATGTGTACCCCTGAACCCCTGTAGGGAGTCCCGCAGAGAACAAGCCATTGCACGACCCAGGAGTTGAACTCCTGCGAGCCCTATCGGCTCGGGCGCGTTTTGCTGGCCGCTCTTTGATATTTTGCGCTGCGCGACGCTTTTGAAGGTAACTTTTCCCTTCTCGGCCGGTCTGAATTCGCAACGAGGAACTTGTCCGCCAACAACGAGTTTGAGCGGCCTCAGGCAAAGAAAAGACCGAGCTTGACTCGAAGGCGAAAGTTTAGTAATCTTAAAAGGTTCGCGCAAAAACGCCGGGAGATGCTGTAAAACGCAAATTCGGCGCGCGCAACAAGTTCGAGGACACCCCGGCTTCACGGCCTGGGCCTCGATCCAAACGGCCCCGCTCAGGCGGATAAGCCGCAAGGATCTTTGACAAAATGGTTGAACGTGCCAGTCGTGAGATGCGATCAGGTTTGGCTTGATCATTCTCACAAGGTAAGGCGCCGCATATCTTCGGATGTGTTGGCGCGGTCGCACCAAGCTGACCTCCGTCAGCGAGGTGTGACATCAGGTTTCAAACGAGAGTTTGATCCTGGCTCAGAATCAACGCTGGCGGCGTGCCTAACACATGCAAGTCGAACGAGAAAGTGGAGCAATCCATGAGTAAAGTGGCGCACGGGTGAGTAACACGTGACTAACCTACCCTTGAGTGGGGGATAAC
>Ga0182027_10000830_pt1 | contig 52300 bp, 46 predicted proteins | sample 712E1DmetaG_FD_121300 | JGI IMG/M metagenome (GOLD analysis project Ga0182027, IMG submission 121300) | Permafrost microbial communities from Stordalen Mire, Sweden - 712E1D metaG (Illumina Assembly) | ecosystem: Environmental > Terrestrial > Soil > Wetlands > Permafrost | place: Sweden...
ATTAAAGATACTTTGCTATTATTTCGCACCTTTTTACATAATATTGAGTATAAAAGAGGTATATTTTTATTAAATTCACACTACACTTTTAAGGAATCAGAAAAAAACATTGAAAGGTGAAATTTAATTTCAGATTGATTTTCATGAGCGTTGTGTCATAATGTGTTAGAAATTAAAAACAGTTATTTGGAATGTATATTTATATCAAAAATTTAAACAATTCTTTAAAGTTTTCAATTCAGTTTCGGGGAAACTGTTATTTTAGGATATTGAAATAATTATGCTCTTACCTAATCAGTTAACTGTACTTCGAATAATACTCACTCCATTTTTTTTATTTTTTTTCCTTTCTGACTCACCTGTTTTCAGACAAATATCAATTGGCATATTTATCATTGCAGCATTAACTGATTGGTATGATGGTTGGCTTGCTCGAAAATTCAATTATATTACAAATTGGGGTAAATTTTGGGATCCACTCGCAGATAAAATTCTGACTTCAACAGCATTCATAGGATTTGTCATTATAGGAGAGATTCAATGCTGGATGGTGATTATAATTATTATCAGGGATTTTATTATCACAATTCTCAGAGCTTACGCTGATTATAAAGGTGCCTCTTTCGCAACCAGCAAATATGCCAAGTGGAAAACTTTTCTGCAGATGGCATTTTTATATTACCTATTATTAATCTATACCGGGGAAAGCACACCCAGCATATATACAGGGAATGAAAAAATCTTTTCGGTACTTATGGACCATAAATTTATTTATTATTTTATGCTCTTTATTACTTTCATTACTTTGCATTCAGGTGTAACTTATTTATATAAGAACCGATTAATTATTAGGAGGTTATTCAGATTTGAGACTTAATTTTTTTGAAAAACTCATAGGATCAGGATTTTACACTGGTTATATCCCTTTTGCCTCTGGAACATGGGGTAGTCTTGCTGCACTTATCATTTATTACATACCAGGTTTTGAAAAGCAAATAATAATACTACCAGCCATAGTAATTTTTACAATTCTCGGGGTGTATACTGGGAACAAATTTGATGTGATTTATGGTAAAGATCCGGCTGAATGCACTGTCGACGAAGTGGTAGGTATGTGGATATCGCTTTTATTTCTTCCTAAAATCTGGTTTATATCTGCAGGAGCATTTATTTCCTGGCGTATTTTTGACATTATTAAACCTTCACCTGCAAGGCAACTTGAGAGTCTAAAAGGTGGGATAGGTATTATGATAGATGACATAGTTGCCGGACTGTATTCATTGTTATTTGTTCATTTAATTTTACTTATTTTTAAATACTAATAAATCAGGTTTAATATAAAGTCATGAATGCTCATATTATTACTATTGGCGATGAAATTCTGATAGGTCAAACTTTAAATACTAATGCGGCTTTTATTGGAAGCAAGCTGATTGAACTGAATATTAATGTAAAAAAAACATCAGTTGTAGGAGATATTGAAGAAGAGATTCTAAAAGAATTCGATGAATGTTTTAGAGATAATGACCTGATCATTGTTACCGGGGGTCTTGGACCAACTCATGATGATATTACTCTCCAATGTGTAGTGAAGTTCTTCAATACAGAACTTATTCAGGATGAAGATGTGCTGCAGGATGTAAAGAACATTTTTTCAAGAAGAGGAAGACAGATTACCAAAATTAATGAGGAACAGGCTCTAGTACCTAAAATTGGTAAGGTTATCCGCAATAAACTTGGAACTGCTCCTGGAATCTGGATTGAAAAAAATAATAAGATATTCGTTGTAATGCCGGGAGTTCCTTTTGAAATGAAGGAAATGATCACCTCCTATGTAATTCCAAACCTTAAAGAAAAGTATGGCGAATCTGCAGTAATAATAAAAAGACTCGTACTACAGACTACAGGTATACCAGAATCTTTTCTGTTTACCCGGCTAGGTAATCTTGATGAGCTTCTGGATGGTGCAAAAATGGCTTTTCTCCCAAGCCAGTATGGTGTGAAACTAAGAATTACTGTCTCTGAAAAAAATGAAGATGTTGCGAGAAATAAACTTTCCGAAATCGAACAAAAAATTAGAAATAAAGCTGGAAGATACATTTTTGCTGTTGGAGAAGAATTACTTGAAGAAGTAGTTGCAAGAATTTTAAAAGAAAGAGAACTAACATTGGCTCTAGCTGAATCCTGTACTGGTGGCAATATTGCTAACCTTCTCACAAATATCAACGGTAGTAGTGAATTCTTTGAAAGAGGTGTTGTGTCTTATTCAAACGGTTCAAAAGTCGAATTACTGAAAGTGGACGAGGATACCTTGTTAAAACATGGCGCAGTCAGTCCTGAAGTGGCACAACAAATGGCGCAGGGGATTAGATCAATAAGCGGCACCGATTTAGGCCTTTCAGTTACAGGTATTTTAGGCCCCAGCGGAGCTACTCCGGTGAAGCCGATAGGTCTTGTATATATCGCTGTCTGTGATAATACATCTGTTAATGTGAAGAAATATCTTTTCGGAGAAGATAGAATTCTTAACAAAGAAAGAGCTACCCAGGCTGCTCTTGATTTGATAAGAAGACATATACTTGGAATTCAGCAGGATGATTAGGCTTTTTATTGCTTTAAAAATTCCTTTACATATTAGAGAAGAAATTGTTAAATTAAGCAAGGGATTTTTGCCGGGTACTGTAAATTACAAATGGGAACCAATTGAAAAGATTCATCTGACTTTAAAATTTGTTGGTGATGTAAAAGAAGAGTCAGTTGACGATATTATAAATAAAATCTCATTTGTTGAAAACTATCATAAGTTTGAATGCGGACTCGATAATTTTGGCTTCTTTTATCGATCAGGTAAGCCGTCAATTTTCTTTATACGGCTGCAAATGGATAATATTATAAATGAAGTTGTAAAAAAATTGAATACGGAACTCGAAGAACTTAATATTCAGGCAGAGAAAAAGGATTTTAAGTCACATTTAACATTACTCAGGTTCAGAGGTTATGAAGATTTGGAGTTCCTTAAAGAGTTGAGTAAAACAGTGTTAACAGGAAAATTTACTGCTGATGAGATCGTTTTATATAAAAGTAAACTTCTCCAGCATGGATCGGAATATACAGAATTAAAAAATTACAAATTAAGATGATTGGAGGATCAATGAGTGCGACAGACAAAGAACAAAAAACAAAAATTATTGATGAAGCTATAGCTAATATAGAAAAAACATATGGCAAAGGATCAATAATGAGATTAGGGGATGGGGTTATTAATCCAGTGGAGTCAATTCCAACTGGTGCACTTTCGTTGGATTATGCACTGGGTATCGGCGGAATTCCAAGAGGCAGGGTGACTGAAATTTACGGACCTGAATCAAGCGGTAAAACTACTCTTTGCCTCCATATAATTGCTGAAGCGCAAAAATTGGGTGGTCTTGCTGCATTCATAGATGCAGAACATGCTTTAGATGTGAACTATGCCAAAAGACTTGGTGTGGATACTGCAAACCTTCTTTTATCACAACCGGATTATGGAGAGCAAGCACTTGAAATTACTGATACTCTTGTAAGGAGCAATGCTCTTGATATAATTGTTATCGATTCTGTCGCTGCTCTGGTACCACGTTCCGAAATAGAAGGCGAAATGGGTGATGCTACTATGGCTGTCCAGGCCAGACTTATGTCGCAGGCTTTAAGGAAATTGACCGGAGCTATTTCAAAATCAAAGACAGCAGTTGTTTTTATCAACCAACTTAGAAGTAAAATTGGGGTAATGTTTGGTAATCCTGAAACTACCACCGGTGGTAATGCCCTTAAGTTTTATGCTTCGCTTAGAATGGATATAAGAAGAATTGCAGCGATTAAAGACGGTAATGAGGTAGTGGGAAATCGGACTAAAGTTAAAATAGTTAAAAGTAAAGTTGCCCCTCCATTCAAGGAAGTAGAATTTGATATACTTTATAATGAAGGAATAAGTAAAACGGGCGACATGCTTGATCTTGCAGTTAATTTCGGAATAATTAAAAAAGGAGGAGCCTGGTTTACCTATTACGATGACAGGTTCCAGGGAAGGGAACAGTTAAAACAAAAACTGATGGAAACTCCCGAACTCTTCAAGAAACTTGAAATTGAGGTGAAAACCAAATTAGGCATGATCCCCACTGATGTTGAAGCTAAACCTGAAGAAAAGCCGGTAGCCAAGGAAAAGAAAGCGGTAAAATAGATAATGATTATTACCAGGATAGAGAAAAAGGATAACACTAATGTTATTATCTATCTTGATAATGGTGAAAAAATATATCTTGCATACGAAGTGATATTAAAAAATGGCTTAAGGAAAGGTGTTGAAATTTCCGAGAGCCATTTTCATTTGCTGATTACTGAAAATCAGAAATATTTCATCAAAAAAAAAGCATATGACTATCTTGGCAAAAGAATCCATTCAGCCTATGAACTAAGGACCAAATTACTTCGAAAAAAATATGATTCGGATCTTATCAACGAAATAATTGATGAACTGAAGATAGGGAAATACGTGGATGACTCTAAATTTGCTGAAATATTTACTGAAGAAAAAATTAAATTAAAATCATGGGGTAAAACCAAATTAAAATCAGAATTAGCGAAGCGTGGTATCACTTCAGATATTATTTCTAATGTTCTTCTGGAAATATTTCCTTTAGAGTTGGAGGAATTTGAACTGGCTTTTCAGCTTGCTGAGAAAAAATTTGATTCTCTGAAAAACCGCAATCTGGAAAAACGGAAACTTATTCAGAAAATGTATTCTTTTCTTCTTTCAAAAGGATACAACTTTGATATTAGTAAAAAAGTTGTTGAGAAATTACTTAGTTTTTCCGTAGATGAAGAGCTATCCGGAAATTGACGGGGATAACAAATTCAGTTAAGAATTGTTAATAATATTTAATAGGAAATGGATTCATTTTTTATAAAAATATTCTTATTTTTTATTTATTCTAATTCTAATGCATAAATTTATTTTTTGCTTTAAAGAGGACGCATAATATTTTGTTAATAAACAATAAAAGGGTAAAATGGCAAAAATTAATCTAACACAAAAACCCGTCTCAGAACAGTTAAGAATATTACAAGATTATCTTAACAGACGTGCACAGCATAAAACTCAGGGAGCAGTTACAATTGAGCAGATAGTAAGTAGGTTTAAGCATAAAAAACTCTTAAATGAAAGGTCTAAAGCAGTTCATTTTGACAAATTACTCAAAATGATTAAAAGGGAAACTCCACAATAATTATCACATCTGTTTTTTGAATTTCTTGGTTGTCTTGTCTTGAAAGCAGCCTTTTTTATTATTCTAATTTTCCCGCTTATTGCAGGTTTAATCAAATCCGATATAAATTATTTTAAAAAATAACCATAAATAAAGGCGTTTTTATAATATATAGTAGATGTAGGTTTACTTTAATAAATGCATGAAAATGAGACAAACAACATTCTTTTTTACCAATTTGGTAAAAATTACCGGATCGATTCCTCTTGGCCAATTTATAATATCTGGTTAATCTGTGTCAATATCAGTCAAATATGCCGTTTTTATCATAAATTAATCATTTTATTATGTTTTTCTTTATTATCCTAAACTGGCGCATATTTTGTGCGATAATAAATTGTAACGAAACATAATTTATTTACTTCCAGAATAGTAGTATCATGAGTAATATAAATATTTCAATGGTCTCTACTGATAAACTTATTTTTGTTAAAATGAGGTATAAAGATTTTTTTGTTGCTATCAGACAAAAGATAAATGGAACAAAAGAAATAAAATTTCCTGTTAGAATTCTTGTAAAAGGACTCATTCTACTTCAAGCAAAAAGGTTGAATAAGTTCACAAAACGGGTGATAGTTTCTTTAGGCAGTTTAGTCTGAGTAGAAGTCAAATAGCAGGTATTAATTAGGCAACAAGAGCTGAGAGCTTTAATGATACTTCATTAAGATCAAATGGCTTATAAAAAATAGTATTTACGTATTTCCTGATTGTATAATCCAAATCTTTCAATTGGTTTCGATAAACATAAGTCAAAATAACGGGGATGTTGATCTTACTTTTAATTTCCATACAAATATTTTCAATCTTCTGTGAGGGGTCAGTATCTAATATTACAAGATCAAAATCTGTTGAGTGAATAATTTTTTTAAGAACTTCAATATCTGTGGTCGCAGTAATATTATACCGGTTCTGTAAGAACATAAGCAGACTCACACACATATTAAAATCCGTACTATAAAAAGCTATATTTTTCATTAAATTCTTAAAAAAAACCACAAATAAGCATTGTTTTTCATTATAAGACAAACTATTTATGTGCCAGAATTAACGGTGGGGAAATATGCGAAATGTTTGAATTCTGATCAAAAAGCAGCTTCGGTTGTAGTCTGTTTCCCGCATATGGGAAAAGTCAATATTTTCTCATTTTAATAATTGAGAAAATATCATAAAAAAGAGATACAATTTAAGCCTTTATATCAAGTTCTTTTAATTTCCTGTACAGAGTCGAAAGTCCAACCTGAAGAAGCTCTGAGGTTTTTTCCTTATTGAAATCGTTGTTTTCAAGAGCTTTCATTATATAGTCCCTTTCAAATCTTCTGACAGATTCTTCCAGTGAACCTAATTTAGAAAAATCGATGACTCCAAATTTGGGTCTGAATGAAGGGGGCAGATCCAACAACGTTATATATTCTCCTTTACAGAATATTACCGCCCTTTCAATTATATTTTCTAATTCCCTAACTTCGCCCTTCCACTCATAGCTGATAAGAGCACGGATTGCCTCGTTGTCAATTCCTTTAATGTTCTTATTCATTTCCTTTCTATACTTATCCAGGAAGTGATCGGCAAGAAGCGGGATATCCTCTTCTCTTTCTTTTAGCGAAGGTACGTTTATCTCTATAACATTGAGCCGGAAATATAAATCTTCACGAAATTTGCCGGCCTCAATTTCTTCTTTTAAATCTCTATTCGTTGTTGCAATAAATCTTACATTAACCGGATAAGAAGCAGTAGCTCCAACTGGAGTAAATTCTTTTTCCTGGAGCACTCGTAGGAGTTTTACCTGAAGCTGCAATGGCAGTTCACTTATTTCATCAAGGAAAAGAGTTCCGCCATCAGCGGCTTTTATAAAACCTTCTTTATCAGATATTGCACCAGTAAACGCTCCTCTTTTATGGCCAAACAATTCACTTTCAATTAAATTTTCGGTAATCGCACCACAGTTGAGGGCTATAAAGGGTTTGTTTTTCCTGCGACTTTGGAAATGCAATGCCCTGGCCACAAGTTCTTTACCAGTCCCGCTGTTTCCGGTAATTAAAACAGTACTATCTGTTTCAGCTACAGTATGAATCATATCATAAATCTTTTTAATTGCGAGGCTTTTACCGATAATATTTTCAAAGTCATAACTGCGTTGAATTTCTTTTTTCAGTATGCGATTTTCAAGTAACAGTTCTTTGTATTCGAACATCCGTTTTATTTTAATAAGCAGTTCGTCAAATTCTATAGGTTTCAGGATATAATCACTTGCCCCGGATCTTAAAGCAGAAATTGCGGTATCTAATGAACCGAATGCCGTTATAACAATAATGGAGGTATGTATATCCAGTTTTTTAATTTCTTCAAGCAGCTCAATCCCTTTCATCTGGGGCATTTCGAGATCAGTGATTACAATATCAAATTTATCGTCTACAAGCTTCTGATATGCAACTTTTCCGTTTTCGGCTTCTTCAACCTGATATCCTTCTTTTCTCAAAATAAAAGAAAGCGATTCTCTTATAATTTCTTCATCATCAACAACGAGTAATTTCCCTGGCATTTTATCCTCTTATGGTTGAATAGGTAATAATATTTTAAACATGGTCCCTGACCCCTCAGTACTTTCCACTATTATGTCCCCCTGGAAGCTTTTAATTATTCCGTAGCTTACCCAGAGGCCCAATCCAGTGCCCCTTCCTTCTTTTTTGGTTGTGTAGAATGGTTCAAATATTTTGGTAATGTTTTCTTCCGAAATCCCAACACCGTCATCTTCAAAAGTAATTATAACGTTGTCTTCATTGACGTTGGTACTAGCCATAATTATACTTTCCTGTCTCGGTGGATTAAGTTCCAGGATTGCATCAACAGCATTTAAAAGAATATTAACAAAAACCTGTTGTATCTGGTCTGCTACTAAAGGCAGAAGGGGTACTTTATTATTTAGTGAAACCTTGAAATTAATGTTTTTGGCCTTTGTCCCCACCTTAATTATTTCTATCGCCTCAGATACGTTTTGATTTATATCAGTCAGTTGGAGTTCATAATTTGAGGGTCTGGAGAAATCTACAAGGTCTCTAATGATTTTAGAAATTCTGGTTACCTGGCTTTTAACTAGTTCCAGTTTCTCCTTAATGAACAGATCATCAGTTGAACGTTGAACCACCTGAACAAGTGCCGATATAGATGCAAGCGGATTGCCAACCTCATGAGCAACTCCGGCAGCAAGTGTCCCTATGCTTTCCATTTTCTGAGTATGTATTAACTGTCTCTCCATTATTCTTCTTTCTCTCAGATCCCTGTGTATTCCAAAAAAGGCAGATAGGTTTCCATCATGGTCAAGGATAGGAGAAACAAGTAATTGAGTATAAAACGGGTCGCCCCCCTTTTTTCTGTTTTCAACTTCGCCTACCCAAGCCTTACCAGCTTTTACAGTATTCCACATTTTGTCCCAAAATTTCTTTGAATGCTTGTTACTGCTAAAAATGCGAGGGTTTTGACCAATCAGCTCTTCTTTGCTATATCCGCTGGCCTGAATAAAGGCCCGATTTACGAAAACCATTTTCCCTTCAACATCAGTTATCTGTAATGGGTTAACTGTGTTTTCTGCTACATAATAGAAACGGAGGAGATCGATTTCTTTTCGCTTTTGTACTGTTAAGTCTCTTGCCAGAACAAAAAACAGTTTTTTGTTTTCTACTTCATTGTTTTCAACTGGAGATATTGCAATATCCAGATCAATTTCACGTTGATTAATATTCCATTTGGTAAAGATATTTCCATTTCTTGAATTTATAATTGTATCTGTAAATATTAACCTGAATTTCTCCCTGTCAGATTTATCTATGAGGTCAAAAAAATTACTCCCTATTACCGCGTTTTTTTCTGATCCTAAAGTTTCAGTTGCAGTTTTATTTAATTCAAGAATCTCACCATCATGAGATAAAATAAAACACATATCATGGAAAGACTCGAACAGCTCAAAACCAAATCTAAAATTTTTAATCATAATATCTAATAGGAATTCTGTTGAATTTCTATATATAAAAAAAGTTAATTACTAAATTAAATATATTTTCGGTATATATCTTCGTTAATTACAATATTCATACAAAATGCTTCTCAATAATGAGAAAAATTTGCTTAATTACCAAGTATTTTATATTATTTAAGTGGTCAATTTTGGATACCCAATGATACTTAGTCTTGTGCAATATAGCCCCGAATGGGAAAACAAAAAATCAAATAAAGAAAAAATTCTTAAAATGATTGGTAATAAACTTATGCCTGAATCGGTATTTGTATTTCCTGAACTTACTTTAACCGCTTTTACTATGAAATCCGCTGTTTATGCTGAAGATCTGAAGGGGGAAACTTTTGAATTCTTTTCTCATATAGCTTCAGAAAATAAATTGCATATTCTGGCCGGTTTAATAGAAAAGGAAAGCGGTTCCTATTATAATACGCTTGTTCATATAGACTCATCAGGAGAAATTAAATCCAAATATCGTAAAATTCATCCATTTTCATATTCTTCGGAAAATAAGCATTATTCAAGAGGGGAAAATCCTATAATAGCTGATATCAATGGGTGGAAAACAGGGCTTTCTATTTGCTATGATTTAAGATTTCCCGAACTTTACAGGAAATATGGTAAAGAAAGAACAGAACTTATTGTTGTAATAGCTAACTGGCCCGATACAAGAATTGAGCATTGGAAGGTTCTTTTAAGAGCAAGAGCAATTGAGAATCAGTGTTATGTAGCAGGAGTTAACAGGGTCGGTAATGATCCCAAGCTTCATTATAATGGGTATTCCGGCATTTATGATCCAATGGGGAATGAAATTGCATCAGTTTCTGATGTTGAACAGGTTATTGCAGTGAATATTTCAAAAGAACTGGTAAAAGATACAAGGGATAAATTGCCTTTTTTAGACGATATTCATCTATTCTGAAAAAATCCTACGCTGTTTTACGCCTTTTTAGGCTCTTTTACGCTAAAGTCCTATGTTCTCTTTACCTTCTCTCGCTGTTCTCTCGCACGCACTATACTTAAACAGTACTTCCAAGCAATTTAAAAGAAGGAGAACAAGATAAAACTGATAATAAAGGAAACTATTGAAATGGGTTCCAACTTATTTTGAGAGGGTAAACAGGATTTGCAGCATTTTATAGTGAACTAATACAAAAAACCGTCCCGAAATTTGCATCCGGGACGGTTCATACATCGTTATCTATTGATTTATCATAATTAGCTTAAAGTCTTTTCTCCTTTTTCCCAGTTGCAGGGGGTAAGTTCCTTGGTTTGGAGAGCATCCAGTACTCTTAATACTTCTTTAACATTTCTTCCGACGTTCAGATCGTTTGCACAAACCCACCTGATAATTCCCTGGGGATCTACTATAAATGTTACCCTGTAGGCAACCTTTTCATTTTCTTCAAGAATTCCCAGTGATTCAGCAAGTGATTTTGAAGTATCTGCAATAAGAGGAAATTTTAGTCCTTTAAGATCAGGATGGTTATTTCTCCAAGCAAGATGTACAAATTCGGAATCTGTAGATGCTCCATATAAAACTGTATCTCTTGAGGTAAATCCCTCAAAGTTCTTATTGAATTCAGCAATTTCAGTAGGGCAAACGAAGGTAAAATCTTTAGGGTACCAGAACATAACCATCCATTTCCCGTTATTTTTATGATCTTCTGAGGTGATTTCTTTAAATTCTTTTCCTACTTCAAGAGAAACAACTGCAGTTTTTTTAAATTCAGGGAACTGAGCCCCAATAGACAATAATCTATTCATATCTAAACCTTTTATATTAATAATGATTTAAAATACTTCTATCCTGAAAGGTTTACAACTCAATATTGTGTAAGAACATGCAGGTATAATTTAAATCACAAATAATTAATTATCTTTGGATATAGTTATATAAAATATTAAAGGGTAAACATGTTTATCTATAAAGTAAAAATAAATTTCTTTGACTGCGATCCAGCCGGTATTTTATTTTACGGAAGGATTTATGAGGTATGCCACACTGCCTATGAAGCAATGATTGAATCTTTTTCACTTAAAGAGAATTACTGGAATAATGATGATTATGTTGTTCCTATAATATCAAGCTCAGCTAAATATAGAGTTCCGGCAAATTATTATGATACACTGACTGTTGAAATATCAGTCTCTATTCTTAAAAGCAGTTCATTCGAACTTCAATATGATTGTAAAAACCAGGATGGGGATATTTGTGTGGAAGTAAAAACTATTCATGTATGTGTCGGCAGAACGGCCTGGAAGAAGAAAGAATTAAGCGTTGAAATCCGAGAAGGATTGCAGAAACATATTACTGCTTCCTGATTATTTCCATCAACTTATCTTTAAGCACTTTTCCGAGGGGACTTAATGGGAATTCATCAACAACATAAAATTTCTTAGGAATCTTAAAAGAGGAAATCTTTGTCAGGAGATATTCCTTCAACATTTCAGTCGAGAAATCTTTTATCGGATCAATTTTAACCGCGGCCGATATAATATGTCCCCATTCTTTGTCTTCCTCTCCAAATACTGAGACATTTATAATACCGGGGAATTCTTTAATGACTTTTTCTATTTCAAGGGGGTTAACATTTTCACCACCTGAAACAATCAAATCATCTCTTCTGGCCTCAACAAAAAGGTAACCATCTTCATCAATAAATCCATGGTCGCCGGTGTAATAAATACCGTCGAGGAATTTATTATTAGTTTCTTCGGGATTATTAAAGTAACGTACCGAGCAGGATTCACCTTTGACTGCAATCTCACCTTTACTGTTTGGCGGAAGAATATTCTTCTTTTCATCCACAATAAAGATTTGGTTGTTATTTAGTGGTTTACCTGCTGAAGATATTTTATCTTTTTCTATTTTACAGCTAAGGAATGTTATTAACGAAGAAGTCTCAGTTGAACCGTAACTTTTAGCTACAGGCCATTTATTCTCCAAAGCCTGAAGGATAAGACCATCATCGATATAACCACCTCCCAGCAGTACACATCTTAAAATTTTATTGGGATAAATGCCAGCTTCTAAAAACCTTTTTAACTGGGTAGATACGAATGAAATGAGGGAAGGTTTTCGTGATTTAATCTCTGCAGCCAAATCTTCAGTAGTAAGAGATGGGGAGAGCACGATAGATGCCCCTGAAAGAAGAGTACGGATAATTATTGAAAATCCTCCTATATGATAAAAGGGAAGGGAAGCAAGCCATCTGTCCTTATTGCTCTGGTTCAGAACAGAATTACTATTTCCAAAACTCTTCCTCAGGTTGTTAAATGTAAGTTCGACACCTTTTGGTTTTCCTGAAGAGCCGGAAGTAAAAAGAATCAGAGCAGTTTCATTTTGGGAAAATAAGTCAGGTATAATAGCGTCAAATGGCCATTTGATTTTTTCATATAATAAGTTGTCTTCAGAGAATAAAACATCCTTTTTAATTGCAACAGAATAAGCGGGTGGATGAAATGTAATATTGGGGTCAATATAAATAAAACGGGGAGACAGAAATGTTAATAGACTCTCAATCTCTTTAGCATTTAATTTAATATTTAACGGGACAGGAACAGACCCAGTTTTCCACAGCGCAAATATCAATAATATGAATTCGAGATTATTATCTGATACTATGATAGTATAGTCACCTCGGGAAATGTTATATTTATACTTTAATATACGAGCGAGGTAAGTTGCTTTAACATTTATTTCATTAAATGAGAATGTTCTTTCCCCATCAATAATAAAATTAGCAGGCCCAAATAATCCGGCAGATTCAGCAATCAAGTCAATCATAAAAGAATACCTGCAGAAAAGAGGAGACCAAATATACCTGAAAACTGAGCGGTTAATTCAAGCATATTATTAAGTTCCTTTCCGTCTGATTTAAATAGCATCCTGCTAAGCTTGAAAGCCATTGGAAGCGTGAGGTAAGGTAAGAATATCCAGAACCTGAAATTCAAATTAAAATAAAACACAATCGGCACAATAAATGAAACCCAAAGCAAAAAGATAAATTGATATCTTGTAAATGTTCTGCCAAGAATTACAGCAAGTGTAAATTTATGCGCTTCTCTGTCCTCTTCAATGTCTCTGTAATTATTTACAACTAATATATTTGTAATAAGGGCACCCACAGGGATAGAGCTTAAAAAGCAAAGCAATGTAAACTCGTGTGCCTGAACAAAATAAGTACCCATCGTTCCGACTACTCCAAAAAACATAAACACAAAAATATCACCCAAGCCATGGTATGCAAGTGGGAATGGTCCGGCTGTGTATGCCATTCCCGCCAATATTGAAGCTACGCCAATTGCAAGCACAATAAATCCGCCAGTATAAACCAAATAAAGTCCTGCAATAAAAGCAGTAAGGAAAACAAAAGCAATACCGGCTTTCATTTCATTTCCAGTAATTAATCCGCTAACCATTACACGCAGAGGTCCCTTCCTTTTTTCATTATCAGCCCCCTTAATAAAGTCATAATAATCATTCGAAAGGTTTGTACCAACCTGAATTAATATAGAGCAGAATAGTGCAATTAATGAATAAAGAAGTACAAATTTGTTTTGATTGGCAGCAACAGCCGAGCCGACAACAACAGGCACTATTGCTGCGAGTAAGGTCTTAGGTCTGGCTGCAATTACCCAGCATTTTAATTTATTTATTTCCCTTTTATTTTCCATCAGGGAAGCTTTGGGAATTTATTGAAATTAGGTTTTCTTTTTTCAAGGTATGCCTTTTTGCCTTCCTGTGCTTCTTCGCTCATATAATAGAGTAAAGTGGCATTACCTGCGAGTTCCTGGATTCCGGCCTGTCCATCAAGTTCAGCATTAAAAGCAGATTTAAGAAGCCGTATAGACATAGGACTATGCTGAAGGATTTGTTTCGCCCATTCGACACCTTCTTTTACAAGTTCAGCAACGGGTACAACTTTATTAACCATCCCCATTTCGAAAGCTTCCTGAGCATTATATTGTTTGCACAGATACCAAATTTCCCGAGCTCTTTTTTGACCCACCATTCTTGCAAGGTAGCTTGCTCCAAAGCCTCCGTCAAAACTTCCAACTTTGGGGCCAGTTTGACCAAAAATAGCATTATCTGCAGCTATAGTCATATCGCATATTACATGAAGAACATGCCCACCTCCTATTGCATATCCGGCTACCAAAGCTATAACGGGTTTTGGGATGCTTCTAATTAATTTCTGAAGATCAAGTACATTTAAACGCGGCACACCGTCCTGCCCTACATAACCCTTATCGCCTCTGATTCTCTGATCCCCTCCTGAACAGAATGCATACTTACCATCTTTTGAAGGGCCGTATCCAGTTAAGAGAACAACACCAATTGACTGGTCTTCACGTGCATTAGAGAAGGCTTCAATCATTTCTTTCACTGTTTCCGGACGGAATGCATTTCTTACTTCAGGACGGTTAATTGTAATTTTGGCAATGCCATCCATCTTTTCATAAATAATATCCTGGTAATTTCTAACTTTAATCCAGTTGAATTTCATAATTATCCTGTCGTGAAATAATAATAATATAAATTTACTAAAAGAAAGTGTAAAATTAACGCGAAGTTTAGAGATGTTAAAAACCGGCGAGGAAATTATTCACTACTTCAATAAACCTACGGGGTTCTTCCAGATGAGTATTATGACCTGCATTTTTGATGTTTGTATGAGAAGCATTTGGAAAAAGTTTAACCATTTCATTATTTAAATCAGTAAACTTTGAATCGAGTTCACCTGAAATAAGTAATGTTTTAATTTTTATTTTATTCATTGAATTATAAGCCGGTTCCATCCTACCAGTTCCAAATCCTCTTAGAATATTTGCAAGGCCTATTCGGTTATTCTCAATTTTAAGTTCTCTTATCTTAGAACGCTTATCTGAAGAAAACCTTCTCTGCGTATTAAACAAATCTAAATTCATCCAGTAATCGATAAATTTTTCAATCGGGTTTGCCTCAATAAAAGCAGCAAGTTTTTCATCCTGTATAATTCTTTCTTCCCGCAGACTCATATCGGAAATCCCTCCCGAACAGCTTTCAAGAATTAAGCCCCTAAGATTTGAACTATTATTTAAAGCATAATTAAGTGCAACTCTTCCTCCCAGAGAATAGCCGCAAAGGATAGTTTTACTATCTGAAAGACTTAAAATAATTTCATTTAACTGATTTATTATTGAGTCAATATAATAATAAATAAGATCTTTGGGTGAATCGCTTCTGCCATGGCCAACCAGATCAACAAGAAAATAATTAAATCGTTTATCTAAAAAAGGAATAACCGGGATCCAGTCACGGGAGCTACCTGTAAATCCGTGAAGTAAAAACACATTACCTTCGGCGGATTCATTATTTATGACAGATTCAATATTAAGCCGAATATCGGAATACCTTATAAACATTTTACTGCTGTGATAATTTAATGAAGTTTATGAAGCAAATTAAATCAATATCATTTTGATAAATGTGATTTAACTAATTCCTTTAATAATAGCCGGTTTTCCGTCCAGTACTTTTTCCTTAACGCAAGTGATTTTTGCGAATCAGTCTTTATTTCAATAACCACAGTCTTTTTATCCGAAGGTGATTTTTTTATCAATTCTCTGAATTTAGACAGGTTTTTGGCATAACGATAAGTAACACCGAATGCTGTAGTGAGTATTTTGAAATCAAGGTTGTGGGATGTTATAAAATATTCATCAATAAATTTTTTGTAACTTGCAATGGGGAGAGAATTAAATATTCCGCCGCCATTATTATTTATCAGTATTACTGTTAGAGGGATAGAATGCTTATGAGCAATAAACAGCGAATTGATATCATAGTAAAATGCAATATCACCGGTAATTAAAAACACAGGGTCTTTTCTCAGTGAAGCAATACCTAATGCTGTCGAAATTATTCCATCTATTCCGCTTGCACCCCGGTTATGATAAATAGTTAAGTTTTTAGAATATCGTGATGCAAAGAAGTCAAAATCCCGGACAGGTAAACTATTCGACAACATAACAAGACTGTTATTAGGAATTGCCTTAAGAAATTCATTTACAATTCCAGGCTCAGACATGGGGTCATAGGCTTGAAATATTTGATACTTTAATTGCTCGAGTTCTGTATCTGCTTTATGAAAGATATCAGCCCAACCATTGTTTTGCCTCTTAAGGTCTCGCAATAACTTGCAGAGACTATTACAAAATACAGTAGGCGAATACGTATATGTATTGCCTTTCCGGGTAGGATCAAAGATATCTCCTTCAGGATTTACAATTATTTTCAAAGGAGCATGTTTTTCATAAAAATCCTCTACACCTCCTGAGGTTGGAGTTCTGCCAAAATGAATGATTATTTCAGGGAGATATTCTTTAATAAAATCCTGTGACCTGAACAAACCTTCATAATTGCATATCAGCTTATTGTTAGAATCAGATTTCGATGAAGATATTTGCTTAGCATATCTAAGTTGTGAAGTGCCGTCAGCCAGTACTGGATATCCAAGTAACTTGCTTAATTTATAAACAGACGAATGGAAATCATCTCCATAATTTTCAGGGCCAACAATTATCAGCCCCTTCCTGAATTCTGAAAATTTATGAGCAAGTTTGATTAACGATTTATTATTAGTCCAATTATTATCGACTGTAAACTTACCTGGCTGATATAATGTTTTTTTTAGCAAAGATTCGATATGCAAATTAATATTATCTGTAAAATTATCCGGTTCAAATGGTTTACGGAAAGGGAAGTTAATGTGAACGGGTCCCCGATTTATAAAACAGCTGATTTTTACAGCCTTTATTGCAATATTTTTCAAAGCAGTAATTTTCTTAACAGTAAGGTCAGGCAGACCTGCATCAGCGAACCATCGAATGTGGTTCTTATAAAGATTGTCCTGGTTAATAGTCTGATTGGTACCTGTATTCCTTAGTTCCGCGGGTCTGTCGGCAGTACAAACAATTAAAGGTATTCTTTGGAGGTAGGCTTCGACAATTGCAGGATAGAATTCTACAGCGGCAGTCCCGGAAGTACAAACAAGAGCAACTGCTTTACCTGTCCTATTCGCTAATCCAGCAGCAAAAAAAGCAGAACTTCGTTCATCTATGAGTACATACTTTTTAATTTTATTGTTATTGGCAAATGCCCAGGTTAATGGAGTATTTCTAGAACCAGGAGAAATACAAACATACTTTACACCACCTGCAGCAAGTTCATTCACAAATGATTCAGCCCAGGCAATATTTCTATTAATCTTCATATCTGAACAAAGAGAGGATAGTTTTCATTTTAATTTCTGTTTCTTCGAATTCAGACTTAGGGTTTGATCCATCTACTATTCCGCATCCGGCATAAACGTACAATTTATTTTGCGTTAACAATGCAGATCTTATAGCAACCGAGAGGTCCATCCCATTGCTGTTAATAAATCCGATGATACCGCTAAACATACCTCTATCAAATTTTTCATTATCGGTTATATATTTTAATGCGGTACTTTTAGGCGATCCGCAAATCGCAGGAGTAGGAAAAATATCTTCTACAAGGTCAAATATTTGGTCTTTAGATTTAAGTACTCCTTTTATTGGAGTATAGATATGCTGTATATTAGAAAATTTCTTTATGCTTGTTTCTGATTGACTGTAATCAAGAACATAACGTAGGGCAACATCTCTTATAAAATCAATCACCTGATTATGTTCGTTGCCGTTTTTTTTATCCATTAGAAGATTGGTAGCAATCCTTAAGTCTTCTTCAGTCGTTACTCCTCTTTTAGCTGATCCGGCAAGTGCATCAAATTCAATTTCCTTGTTCTGGAATTTTAATAGTTGTTCAGGAGTAGCACCGAATAGAACCGTATTATTAGACTTGTAAAGAAATATATTGCAATTCCCATAGTTTCTACTTAATTGCTGCATTATAGACTTAAATATGGGCTGGCCTAATATTTCAGCGACCAGCCTTCGGGATAAAACAACCTTTCTGAATAACCCCTCACTTATTTTATCCAAAGCATTCCTAATCAGAATGTTCCAGGAATTAAATTCATCACTATCTCTACTTATTTTTATTGAAACAATCTGTTCACCTGCACCGGAGTGATATTGTGTCATATAGAGATTATCAAGCTGTACAAAAAGATTATTTACAAATGGTTGTATTTCCCGGAGGTCATTATTGAGAAGATTTATAATAAAATAATCTTCGTTATTCTTTTTATAAAACAAAAAATTAGGAATAAACCAGTCATTATCAGCAAAATCTTTCCATTCGTCAGAGTTGTTTAAAGAGCAAAATTTTGTACCTCCAAATAAAAGCGGAATATTCTGTTGCAAATCCTTATCAAAGTTGTTAATTGAGTTAGCCGTAATATCTGATATTTTACCGCGAAGATTCGAGAACCGATTATTCCCGGTAATTTTAATGGAGAATATTTCATTGAATGCGAGGAGTACCAGATTTTCTTCAGGACGGTTAAAATAGAATACTTTATTATGTTCTCTAATTACAGAATCAATAATAAAGTCAGTGTTTATGTCACTGATTTTAAATCCATAACTTATGAGCATCGGCCCATTCTTTTGGGATAGGTCAACACTTTTCAGAAAGGAGATTAATCCGTCTTTTATTTCCTGTTTGTGAAAAATCATTAATTCTCGAATTCAGTATTAAAAAAGTATATCCTGCTCAATAGTTTCAAGCAGTCTTAAATAGCTATCATATCTTTCAGGAAAAATCTTCTCGTTTTCAACTGCATCCAAAACTGCACAACCGGGTTCATGATTGTGGGTACAAGTGTTGAACCGGCAGTTTTTTAAGAATGGGACAAACTCTTTAAAATAATGCCCAAGGTCTTCGTGTTTTATCCCATAGGGGTCAATTTCCCTTACGCCGGGAGTATCAATTACATAAGTATTTTCACCAACTTTGAATAAAGTACTGGTAACAGTTGAATGTGTACCTTTTTCATTATAAGAACTAATGAGTTTTGTTTTCAGATTAAGTTCTGAAAAAATAGCGTTAAGAAGTGAAGATTTGCCAACTCCTGATTGTCCCCAAAATATATTTTTTTTCTCATTGAATAAATCTTCAAGCTCTCTAATCCCGATACCGTTTTTTGCACTTGTCCTGATTACTTTATACCCTATTGAAGTATAAATGTTTTCCCATTCTGAAAGCAGGTTCTCCTGATCAAGGTCTTCTTTATTAATAATAATATAACAATTAAGACCTGCACTTTCACCAATGACCAGGAAACGATCAACCACCTTGTTGTTAAACACTGGTTCAAATATACTAGTAATTATGAAGAAATTATCAATATTTGAGGCTAAAATCTGCTCTAATCGTTCCCCGCGATAACTTGCTCCTTTTACTTTAGGTGCCTTCCGGGAAATATAGTTATGTCTCTTTTCAATATTGTAAATTGTACCGGTTCCATCATCATTCAAATTATAGTCAACATAATCTCCCACAACAGCAATATCCATCTGGTACAGTTTATCCTTCTTAAGATTAAAATCCTTTTTGAATTTTCCTTTTAGTGAACACCTGACATTGCTGGTCTCATCTTCAGTAAATACGTAATAATCTTTACTTTCAATCCTGGTTATAAAACCTCTGATAGAACCTCCGGAAATAAATAAAAAAAGCGTCCTAAAAGTTAGGACGCTTCAAAGAATAAATCAAATAAAATGATTTTAGAATCTGTATGTCCCGCTGAGAATAAAGTGGTTCTCAGTAATCTTCTGGCTTGTAGCGGAAACATTGACACCATAATTATCACCCCGGTACATGTACCAGCCATGAGCATAAGCAATATCAAGACCGATTGTTTCATCAGTCAAAATACCAGCTCCTAAAGTAAAATATTTCTTATCGAAACTAGCAGGGTCACCTTTATAGGGTGATGGTTGAACAAAGAAACCACCTCTAAATCTCAATCCAAGATCTCTAAGAGTGTATTCAGCTCCAATATTATAATTGAAAACGGCAGTAAGATTGTTTTTGATGTCTTTATTAACGCTTGCCAGATATTGTGACTGATCGGAATTAGTCCCATCAGAATAATTATCAAATTTAAGCTGTGAGTAATCGATAAGAGTTCCCTGTGCGCTTAAAATTAATCCTCTAATGTTAAAAGAGAAACCGGCTCCCAGTTCGTAAGGAGTGATAACATCATACTGAACATTATCATAACTAAAATCAGAAGGATTCAGATAAAAACTTTGATTTGCGAATTGGCTGTAACCACTAACGGAGAAACTTTCTTTAATAGTAAAAGTCTTGGGGAATTGGACAGTAATACCGAGTCGTGCCATTTTGTTAAACTGATAAAGGAAACCGAGTTTAGCATCCCATCCGGAAATATCCCATTTCAAAATCCGGTTAAGATAAAATGTCTGAAAATTAGTAGTAGAAGGATTGGTGGTATCGGTTACACCTTTATAAGTATTGTCGGTCGCATCTTCATAATAATCATTATTGGAATCATACGATCCGCTTAAAAGGTCAATATTTAAGCCTACAAATAAATTCTTATATAATTCGACGGCACCCGATAATGTCCAGCTATTTATTCCGCCGGAATTAAGAATATTGCCGCTTTGGTTTACTAATCCGTTTAAGAGAGTAAATTCTTTATTAGCGTATGTCCCATCCGTATTGTATACCGGAGAAGATAAATGTAATTTTGCGGTTATATCCGCTTGGTTTGCAGCAAGGTAACTTATAAAAGATGAGCTTGGATTATATCCATTAAAGCTTAGAGTACTGTTAAAATCTTTAGTATTCTGGTATGATAATCCAAATACAAGACTACCTTGGGCAGTTGGATATGGGAAAGCAAAACTTAACCTGTCAAGTCTTGTAGAATTTGAATTGTCCGAGGTAACTCCACCCAAAGAGTTCCCATTATTAGTCAAAGTAGCATTATTATTATATTTTGAAAAATCAAAACCACCTGAGAATTCCAGTCTTTCAAGTAAACCAAATCCAGCCGGATTAAAATATGCAGCTGAAGCGTCATCACTCAGTCCGATATAACTGTTCCCCATTCCCAGCGCCCTTGCAGAAGATCCTAACCCAGGAATCCCTATCCTCAAGGCATCACTTACATTTTGAGGATAAATAATTGTTGTTAATAATGCAAAAATCACAAAAAGTTTAATAGTACTGCTTGTTTTCATTATTTTCTTCCTCCGTCATTTCTGTTACCGTCATTATTCCTAACTGAACCGGAGCTGGAATTTCTTGAAGAGCTATTGTCAGTATTATCGGAACTGCTGGTAGTGGATTGTCTTGTAGTCGTACTGGTAGAGCTGGTAGCTCCTGTGCCTGTGCTGCCGGAAGCTGGAGTAGTAACAGTTACAGGAGTGTTATTAATGATTGTACCGGTATAGCTTCCTGTGTTACGGCCATAATCACCTCTTCCTTCGCCGGAATTTCTTAATACATCTGTACTTGAACCAGTTTTATCACTCTCTTTTTTATGCGAATTTTTGTTAACCTGTGGTTTTGCATAAGATAACCACCATGGATGATGATAGTATTGTGCATAAGTTCCATAATAATAAGGATCATAAAAATAATCACCTGTAGTAGTAATATACGTACCATCATTATTACTATAATAATTAGTAGAATTGCTGTTATTACTACCAGTATAATCTGAATTATCGTTATAATAGGATGAATCGTCATAAGCATATGTATTAGCTGGAATAGTATTGTCCATTCCGGGAGTCCAAATGACTGTATAACATCCAGTTAAATTGAATAAAAGAACTAATACTGCAACACTAAATATTATTTTCATATTATTTACCTTGATCTTCCATGCTGGCCGCCTGAACTTCCACGTCCACCGCCAGAACTTCTGCCGGAATTACCACTGCCGGAATAACTACCTCTGTTTGAACCACCGCTTCTGTTACCGCTATTATACGAATGGGATGAACTTCTCTGTTGTGGGGCATTATATGTCCTTCCCTGTGGCGCGTTATAAGTCCTCTGCGGAGGTCTGTTTCCTCTTGAATAAGTTCCATTTCTGTTCCCATTATTCCTATTCATCCTGTTGGAATAAGGATTTTGTCTTGTATTATTATTTCTTGGTTGAATTTGTCTGACGTTAGGATTATTTGACCTGTTATTCGCAATTGCCGGATTATTTGTCCTGTTTGTAACACCAGGCGTATTTCTTACCATACTTTTGGCAACATTATTATTCCTGGTAGCCAGACTCCTGTCTCTCTGAACTAAACCTCTAACTCCGTAACCATTTCTTAATCCAGAATTATTTCGAATTGCTAACCCATTTCTATACCTGCCTGAATAAAATCCATGGTTATAATAGCCATGATTATGCAATCCATTATGGAAACCGAATCCAAAACTGTAATATGGATAAGCGAAAAATGGATCATAAGCCCAATAATAAGGGGAGCACCAATAATCGTAATAAAATGGGTCCCATGCGAACGGGTCATACACTCTGCCGAATCCAAGACCAAAAGAGGCTGAAGGATAATAATAATTGTAATAATTCCCGTCATATTGCTCCGGGTTATCGTTACTATCTGTATAATTAGTATCTTCATAATTATAAGTCGAATCCTGACTGGCATAAGAATCAGCATTGTAGGAATCCGTACTGTTGGATCCATTGTTTGGGTATCTATCACCATTACTGCCCCTTTGGGCTAAAGATGTATAACACCCTGCAAAAAAAATACTGCTTAAAATCAAAAGCAATAACGGGGAATATCTAAAAGTTTTCATTTTTTAACCTCCAATAACTAAAACAAATATCAGCAAAAATCAGGCCTGATGAAAGTCATTTAAAATTATTTATTTTAATCATTTCTAGTGTATTCTGTATAGAAAATTATACTTTACTGTATATTATTAAATACATCGGAGTCCGCTTTTGTTCCCAATAATTCAGAACATTTGATGTATTCATATTATTCATCAAGTATTAGACAAAATAAAAGGCCAGAAGGTTTGAAAAGTTGTAACCCTATTTACCTAAATTATAATAGAATCTTTCATGAAAAAGATTATTATTTAAAAATATTTTTAATATACTCAATTTTTATGCTTCTGTCTGCCGTGCTAGGGCTCCATTTCTTGTTATCGAGCAGGTCCCTAAGATCAAAACCGAGTGTTAACCCATCTCCCATAACCCACCTTAAACCCATGTTCAAATAACCGTTCCCTTTCCCGAAGTTATTTGTATTATTATCATTAAGAGCAAAATCATACTCACCAATAAATGACAGGTTGGGACCGATAGTTTTTTCAAATCCTGTAGTCAAATCCACGAAATTGTCTCCATCCTTTCTTTCAAGTGAATAATTTAATGTGCCATGTAGACTTAAAAAACCAAGGAAAGCAAAATTCTTGCTCACTGCACCAAAAAAGCCTGGCGATTTAATGGCAAACCTGCTGCTCGAATCAAAATATTCCCCTTTACCCTGAGAATCGAAACCAAATGTAAGGGCCGGTAAACCAACTGATTCATTAAAAACGCGGTAACGTATATTAACGCCTGGATATTTATACCATGAAGGAGAACCTGCACCAATTAAATTCATTCCTCCATATGAGATTCCGAAACTGACATTATCAAATACACCAACTTCAAGCTTGGCAATTAAGACACCTTGCGGCAATATATCTGAGGTGACACCCACATAACCTTTTTCCAATATCCCAGCTGTGGGCATATCGATTAAATTTCTATATTCATATTTAGCCGATTCCCCCGCAGTACCCTGGCCCAATCCAACAGAAGTAATAACTAAACAGAGCAGCATTAACAACTTTTTCATATTCCCTCAATGTCTGTTTGAGAATAAGTTAATAATAACTCAAAAGATAATAATATTGAACTATATATAGAAATTATTTTTTATTCAGGCAGCGTTTGGTTCAATAATAATCTCAATTGTGGAAGGGAACAAGGAGAATACCGGTTTTATCATAACTGATACTTTTCCGGGTTTCTCTTTTGCCTTAATTTTTATTTTACCACTGACTTTATCTATAAAAACAATATCAACAAGTTCGGCGCCCTCAGTAATTTTAAATTCACAGGGGGAATTCCGGAAAGGTGCTCTTAACCCAAAAGAATTTAAAGGGACGGCTTCTATAGTTAAATCGGAATTATTATCTGCATATAGCCGGTCCGGCAGGATTTTGTAGGTAACCTCATAAACACTGAAAATATATTGGTAACAAAAGAACCCTGCAATAAATGTTAGTAATATAATTATTAAATAAATCTTACCGCTCCTCATGATTGTTTTATTTCCTGGATACTATCTGGTTTAATTTTTTGTATCTCAACATAGTGGATACCATATTGCCAATTATTTTCAGCACTATAGCATTAGGGACGCCGTCAAAATGTTTTGACTTAATTCTCATATCGCATTGATCATTTACATAGTCAATAACTACAAACTTCTTGTTCTCAGGAAAAACAATTTCTGTTGAAAAAAAATCAAGCCCAGTAAGCATTGCTATTCGTTTAGTAATAACCAGTAACTTTTCTAACTTGTAAGTTTTCATTTCTTCAGCAGTAAGTTCATTATATATGTGCGTTAAATCGTTCCACCAGACGACAATTGGATTCCCGAAAGCCCAGAAACATCTGAACCAGCCTCTTTTACCATCCATAAGTGAAGGATAAATTTTTTGCTGAAGAATATATTTGTCATCCGAATTAATGCTTCTTTCCTCAAGGACCTCTTTAAGAGTTTCCGCCCCGGTAACTACACCTATTCCTCCTCCGGTAGTGTTGCACGGTTTAATTATAAAAGGTCTGCCTAATTTGGCAAGTTCTTCGATAGAAATATAAATATTCTTAAACTGACTGTTGGGAGGTACAATTATAGAATAAGGGACTTCAATGCCTGAAGTGATGAATTCAAGGTGCATACTCGCCTTATCTATAGAATGTTTAATATTTTTGTACGGGTTAAAAATTCTTGTTTTTCTCCGGGAAATTATTTTAGCTATTTGATCAAATTTATCATTTACATCTGAAGCCCGGTCTAAATAAAAATTAAAGCCTAGTTTTCTGTTTTTTATTTTATCAGTGGCCTCAAAAATGTTTTTCTCTGTAATTCTGTATGATGTTAAGCCTGCCTTCTGAATTAAGGTTTCAGCCATCTCAATGAAATCTTCATCGTATTCCCAAACATAAGAAAGTCCCAGATCGTAAATTTCCATATTCAGTTAAATTGTTCTTTTTATCGTAAATATGTGTGAAATATACAAAAAACTGTCGAAACATTTAATTTTTAAGCTTTTTAGATACCTGCTGCATTGTATTATTATTACTATATTTGCCCTGAAGATTTATACCAAACGATGCAATAGTTCACATTAACTCTGCCGGAAAAGTAGTTTATTGCAATAAAATTAATACCCTTTAATTATTTCTGGCTCATTATTATTTTTATGTGTTATGATTAAATATTTTGCCCCCGTATTATTTATACTGATTCTGATAGGCTGTTCTTCAGAAAAGGAACTGCAGAAAGATAAAAAGAAATCTTCTGGTGTGGAATTTATAAAACCTGAAGACAGAAGTAAATTTGCACTTAATCATTTTATAAATGGTTCAATAGCAGAAGCAAAAGGGGATTATTCCGAAGCATTAGAAGAGTACCAGGCTTCTCTTGACCTGGATACAAACGCAGCGACCTATTATACCATTGCAAAATGTTATTTCATGCAGGATAAAATACCACAGGCGCTCTCCAATTCTAAAAAATCCATTATTCTCAATAATAGCAGAATAGAGTACTATGAACTCCTGGCAGATGTTTTTAATTCGGCTAAACAAAATGATTCCGCCGCCGCTATGTATGAACAAATAATTAAAATGGATTCTACGAATTACTCTGCTTACTACAAACTCGCACGTATTTATGAAATCTTAAAACCCCTTAAGGCAATAGAACTATATAATAAACTGACGGAATTTATTGGTCCCGACTGGAGTATACTAATGCGGGTGGGAGAATTATATGAAAAATTAGGAGATAACGATGCTGCAGCCAATTCAATAAACAAGCTGCTGACAATTGATCCCAGTAATTCGGCCCTGCAAAAATTATTGATTGAAATATATGAAAGAGGGAAGAAATATGATAAAGCCCTTGAGGTTGTAAACGACATCATTGAATCTTCACCTGAAGATTTGGACGCTCATGAAATTAAGGCTCAGCTTTATATTGTTCAGAATAAATGGGGCGAGGCATCAAAAGAGTATAATATTCTTCTTGAACATCCCGAATTACCCTTCGAAGGGAAACTCCGCATAGGTATATCTTATTTTGCCAAATCCCTCTCTGATTCTTCACTATATCCGATTGTAAAAAATTTCTTTATTACTCTTGATAAGGATACCTCAGCACTTCAGATTAAAATTTACCTGGGTGCTCTTAATTTACTTCTAAAAGAAGATTCCCTGGCTGATAAAGACCTTATCTCCGCTTTAGAATTGAACAGACACGATTCACAGAATTGGCTGCAAGCAGGGGGGCTATTATTCGATAATAAAAAATACGGGGAAGCAGGTAAACTGATGAAGTATGCTGTTTCTGCTTTCCCAGAAGACTTTGGAGTCAACCTGATAACTGGTCTGTCTTTTGCCCAGATTGAGAACCCTACTGAAGCAAAACCCTATCTTCAGAAAGCAATTGAATTATCCCCGAATGATGTAAATGCACTTTCCGCTTACGGTTTTACACTTAATCAGCTAAAAGATTATGATAATGCTATTATATATCTGAATAAAGCGCTAACTTTAAAACCCGGAGATGTAAATCTACTTGGAACACTAGGACTTATTTTTAATACTCAGGAAAAATGGGTTCAATGTGACTCAGTCTATGAAATTGCTCTTAAACTTGATTCTACTAACGCGCTGGTTAATAATAATTATGCGTATGCTTTGTCAGAGCGTGGAATTCAACTCGAGAGGGCATTACGAATGGTAAATTTAGCTCTTAAAGCAGATTCCGGCAATTCCTCCTATCTGGATACTAAAGGATGGATTTATTTTAAATTGAAGGAATATGATAAGGCAAAAGATTATATACAACATGCAATTAACGCCGGAGGTGAATCTTCCACAACACTTGAACATCTCGGGGATATTACTTTTATGACTGGAGAAAAAAAAGCCGCTGTCTTGCTCTGGCAGAAAGCATTTATGCTTGACTCAACCAACAACAATCTTAAAATTAAAATTGAAAAAGGTGAAATTTGAAGTCCCTTCTACTGATCTCTTTAACCTTTATTACCTGCTTAATATTATTGTCCGGATGCGTACCTTCAAAACCAACGGAAGAAGTTGAAATTCTTCCAACCGAAAGACTTGTTAACAAACTTGAAGCAAACAGAAGAAGGATAAGAACTTTTGAAGGAAATGGAACTATTACTATTAAATCAAATGAGTTTAATAATAGTGCTACCTTTAGGATTGTACTTGTAAAACCTGATTCAGTTTATCTTACCTTCGTTGGTCCTTTTGGAATTGAGATTGCCCAGGCTCTTGTTACTGATAAAGAATTTATTTTTTATGATGCACTTCAGAACACTGCATATAAAGGTGCAACGGGCGGAGATATCCTTCATCAGATTTTTAAAATTGATCTTTCCTTCAGTGACATAATGGATGCTTTTATCGGTTCAGTAAACCTTACAAAAAATCTTTATAAAACTCCGACCAATTATCAGGTTATATATGATAAATACATGCTGACATATAAGGATTCAGCTGCCAGCACCTCCTCACAATATGAAGTAGATGTCAGACATCTTGGAATTTTGCATTACCTGCTTAAAAATGATAATGGAAATGATCTACTGGAAGGGAACTATTCAAATTTTGAGGTGCTGGAAAACGTCGCAGTTCCTGCAAAAATAGAAGTAGTAAATAGGAAACAAAACGAAACTGTTACAATTGATTATAAATCAATGACAGCCAATAAGAAAAACATATATATCGATTTTAAACTTCCTGATGATGCTTCCGTGATTAAATGGTAAAATCAATAAAATATTTTATTATTTTATTTTTTTTAATTATTCTTCCTTCAATCCTTTGCCAGGATAAGGAACAGATTAAGAATAAAAAAAATGAACTTACCCGGATAAAAGAAGAAATCTCCTCTCTGGAATCACAATTAAAAATTAAAAATATTAGGGAAAAACAATCTTATTCCGCACTTGAAAATTACAACAAACAGAATTTTCTTTTGAATAAACTGCTTAACCAGTTAAGGGACGAGGAACAGCTTAAACAAAAAGAAATTGATTCTACTCTTAATCAGGTAGCTTACCTTGAAATGGAAATACAAGTTCTTCGTAACAATTATTCCAAATATGTGGTTTCTGTTTATAAAAAGGGGAAGGATAATGAGATGTTTTCTCTTCTTGATTCAGAATCAATGCAGCAGGCTCTTGTAAGATATAAATATCTCCAGAGGTTTTCTGAAAGAAGGAAAAAAGACCTTGATCTGTATCAGAAAAATAGGCACGACCTTATAGCCCTAAAGGAACAATATAGGAAAGAAAAGGATGAGAAAACTTTCCTTGCTGGACAAAAGGATAAAGAGGAAAAGGATCTTCATGTTAAGCTGGATGAAAGGAAAAAAGTTCTGGTCTCTATTCGCCATGATAAGGTTGAGATAAAAAAATCTATTGATGCTAAACTTTCTGCAGAAAGTAAGATTAAAAATATTATAGCCAGACTTATTGAAGAAGAGGAGAGAAAAAGAAAAGAGGAACAATTAAGATTATCGCGGTTTGCAGAAGAAAATGTTAAGAAAGGGAATAAATCCGGTTCTGTTATAAATGAGAAAAAACCTGTCAACCAGGATGCTGTTTATGATATAAACCTTTCCACTTCAGGCTTTTCGTCGTTTTCATCTCTGAAGGGACGACTTAACTGGCCTATTGCGGGGGGACAAATAATCAGACATTTTGGTGAAAACAAAAATACCAAACTTAATACTATCACTATGAACTATGGAGTCGATATTAAAGCTTCAAAAGATCTTAATGTGAAAACTGCTGCCGATGGTGTTATATCAGCAATTGACTGGATACCCGGTTATGGTACCGTGATTATTATTACTCATAAAGACGGTTACAGGACTGTATATAGCCACTTATCTGAAATTTTTGTAAAGGAGGGGGATAAGGTAAAATTTGGAAGTGTTATTGCAAAAATAGGGGAAAGTATTGAAGGTAATATCGTACATTTTGAAATATGGAATTCCAGAATAAATCAGAATCCGGAACTATGGTTAGCCAGAAAATAATAGACATGTTCAGGATGGAATCTTTTCTGAATTTGTTATTGAATGCTTTCTTGGATTCCATTGATTACCTGGCGTATACCGGAGAAATTTTGAATGGCAACTTTATATTCAGAAAATATTTAGGGTAAATGAACTCCTTCATTAAAAAGACATACCCTTTCATACAGAAGATTCTTACTGAATCACAGTATGTCCTTTATATAAACCTGATTGAGAAAATAGTTTTCTTTATTTTCTTTCTTATCCTTGCAAGGGAACTTGATAAATCAACCTATGGCTTGATTGCGACTGTCTTTGCTTTCTGCAATTTATCGGGTTCTTTATTTGATTTAGGTTTCGGGTTTTATTTCCAACGTGAATCAGATTCAAAGGACATTAAATCTGAAATTGAATCCGCAATTTCTTTCCGACTTTTCCTTATAATATTATTTGCACTGGTAATTTTTGTTTATTTGTTTTCTAACCTTTTAATAGATCCGGTAATAATTTCTATAATCGGCCTTCTTGTATATCTGAATGGTTTTAATGTTATATTAAATTCATTCCTTTATGGTCGGGGGAAATATAAAAAGAGTTTTATCGGATATCTTTTAAGCAGGCTTGTTTATGTTATCTTAATCTTTCTTTTCATCATACTGAAGGTTCAGAGTTACCTGATTTTGTTAACTCTTTTAATCTCCATGGTCATTCATTTCTTTATATTACTTGATTTATGTAAAAATGAAAACCTCAGAATAAGGCTTCGGTTTAAACGTGCAATACTAATGAAAGTTCTGAAATCTTCTGTACCTATAGGGCTTGGATCTGTTTTCGTTCTCATGTACGACCGGATTGATGTTTTGATTATAGAGAGGATGATTAGTTTTGAAGCTGTTGCTGTTTATGCAATTGCATATTCGCTTTACAGGGTACCGCAGATAATATCCAGCGTGATATTAACTCCTGTTTATACGGATCTTAGTAAAACATATTCTACAAATAAAGCAATCGAGTATCATAAGATTATAATTGTGTTTATAATACTTATTGTTGTTTCAACAATCTCCATAATATTTGTTCAGCTTTTCGGCAAATCTATTATACTTTTCTTTTATGGTGATAAATATTCATCATCAATACCTTACCTTAAATATCTTGTGTTTGCTATACCAGGCTTATTCTTAAATAATTTAACCGGAGTGATTTCAAATTCGGTAAGGAAAGAAAAAATTCCGATGATCAGCACCGGGATTACCGCAGTCGTTAATATTCTGGTTAACATAATACTAATTCCCTTGTATGGCATTTGGGGGGCAGTTGCGGCAACTATTATGAGTGAATATTTTGTTTTTATTATTCAGTCTTTTCTACTGATAAACCATAATTTAAAACATAAGTTTATGGCTGCCTGATATGAAAATATTTTTTATCGGAGATTGTTTAGATACAGATAAGCAGAATGCACCGCTTTTAGTGGCTGCAGGATTATTTAATAAGTTTCGGGAGAAGAATTTACCTGTTGAATATATTACATACTTCATAGATGGTCGCAAATACTCCTTGTTTCAAAAATTATTCGGTAAACAAATTATTAACAATGATACTATCCGTTTTGGCATAATTCCAATGATTTTTTATATATTCAGGAAGAGACCGGACGTTTTGTACCTTTTAAATATAGAATTCTTTTATCTTCCGTTGCTACTACTGAAATATGTTCTGAGGTATAAGATCTTTTATACAGCTCATGGTATAATCGCATATGAAAACCATTACTTTAGGGAAATTCCAGTTATTCTCAATATGAAAAATATTATTATCGAATTCCTTAATTTTAAGATATCCGATAAAATTATTTCCCTTTCAAAAAAAACGGCACGACTTATTTCATATTGTTATAAGCTGAATCCGGCTAAAATAATAGTCCTTGATAATGCAATATCACCTGATTGGGCAATTAGCAAAAAAAAATCAGAATTTAATTCTAGCTCTATTAAAATTGCAACCGTAGGGTCAACATCCAGAAAGGAAAAAGGTATTGGCTTTCTTATCAGCGCTCTCTCTTTAACAACCCACGGGATTGAATTAAATATATATGGCGAAAATACAGACTTGCCGAGAACCGATCGTTATAATAATTTGACTGTTAACTTTTATCCATTTATGGAAAAAAAAGAATTGATCTGTAAATTGCCCGAGAATGATGTGCTCTTAGTTCCTTCATTATATGATACATTTAATTTAAGCCTGCTTGAAGCTATGAATATTGGAATGCTTTTCATATCATCCGACAGGGTAGGATTAACCGAGAGGTTTGACGACAGACTCATGAAATTTGTCTATAAACATTACAACTCGGCAGATCTACTTGATAAATTAAAAATGGTTATAAATCTTTCTCCGGAGGAAAGGAATTATTATTCGGACCTGAATCACAAATTCAGTCTTGGATTCACCTGGGATAAAGTTTCAAATCAATATCTTGCTATTTTCAATGAATAATAAAGAATTCATTCCCGGTCTGATATCAGTTATTCTTCCTGTATATAATGCAGTCGAATTTATTGAGGATGCCATAAGTTCCATTCTGAATCAGACATACACTAATTTCGAACTAATTATAATTGATGACGGTTCCACTGACAATTCTCCTGAGTTAATAATCAAATTTAATGATCCGAGAATTTCCTTCTACTCCAGGAAAAACGAAGGACTTGTAACTCAGTTAAACTTTGGACTGTCAGTGGCAAAAGGAGAATTTATAGCAAGAATGGATGCCGATGATCTTTGTGTACCCGAAAGATTTGAACTTCAATTAAATTTCCTAAGGGGGAACAGTAATGTCCGTTTAATAGGGACAAACTTTTATTATATAGATAATAAAGGGGATATTATTGTAGAGAAGAAACTTCCTGAATTCCATAATGAAATTGAATTTATGATGCCGGTTACAGCCTCAGTCCTTCATCCAACAATTATGACCTACAAGAAGGATCTTGAAGTAATTATGGGTTATTACAAAACAAAACTTTATGCCGAAGACCACGATCTTTTTTTGCGCCTGATTGAAAATGGATGTATCATTCATAATATACAGCTTCCACTTTATTCATACAGGATCGGGAATGGTTCTTTGGCCAGCAGGAATGTAGAGACTCAGCAAAATAATGTCTATTTGTCGGGTATTGGTTACCTTAACCGGAGATATTCTTTGTCCGAAAGAAATCGATTTGAATATTTATTCAGAACAGGATTGCTTGAATATTACCGGGGAGATGTAAATAAAGCCAGAAATATTTTCCTAAGAATTATTTTTTCCGAACCAAACAGGATATTGTCCGTTTTAAGATATACAGTTGTATCTTTTCTAGGAAATAAAGTGATAAAACAGCTCCGCAAAAGAAATATACTTCAAAGGATAAGTTTTTTCATGAATAAATATTTTCATAAGGATTTTAATTCCTTTAACAAACCCCAATGATAGTGAATTTAATTTATAACATAAAAATTTTTCTGAGCAACCTGCTTTCGTTTCTGATTATTCCTTTTTTCAGGAGAAAACACAGTACATTTAATGATAAGATATTAATTATTAATACTGAAAAACTTGGGGATCTGATCATTTCATCTGATTTTTTATATTCATTAAGTTTAAAAAACAAAGCCACCCACTTTCACATTTTGCTAAATGAATATTATCAGGATTTATTTAACTGGTCAGTTCTGGGTTTTTCCCCATTATCAATAAATAAAAATAAGTACAGATATAATCTGATATACAGATTCCGGATTATTCTTGCAGTAAGAAGGAACAAATATAAAGCTGTAATAAATATCACTCAGGAAAGGGGGATGATAAATGATGAATTGTCCCTTGTATCGGGGGCCAAAAAGATTACGGCCATGAAGAAAGACACTTTGTATATTCCATCATTATTCCTTAAAAAAAATAACGCATTGTTTGATGAAGTATTCGGAAGTGATACATCTAATGAATACCTCAGGCTTAAAGAATATCTTGTAAAGGGAAATATTGAACTTGTTTCAGGAGGGAAAACATTATTCCGGCCGGCAGTATTTCAGGATTTAAATATTGATCCCGGGTATATAGTAATAGCTCCCATGACAAGTGAAATGCACAGAAGCTGGGGGCTGAATAATTATAGAAATCTATGTGGCAATATTGGTGGTAATATTATTCTTGTTGGCGCAAAGGATGAACTAAGTTCACTCGAATTCATAAAAGCCGGAAGGGATAACATCAAAATTCTTACTGGAATGAATTTATCACAGATTTCAGCAGTGATAAATAAATGTCGAATATTTGTCGGTAATGATTCCGGGCTTACACATATGGCGCATCAGATTGGGAAACCTTTAATTGCTATAATAGGTGGAGGGAAATTCGGCAAATTCTTCCCCTATAAGGAAAGAAAAGAGTCACTGTTTTTGTACAATAAATTAGAATGTTTCGGTTGTGACTGGAAATGTATTTATGATAAAAAATATTGTCTTACTGAAATAAATGTTGACCAGGTATTGAACTCAATTGATTTTTTGTTAAATATATCTGCACATAAATGAAGTTATATAAATGCACTCCAACTGATTTCACCACCTAATAAAAATTGGTTCTCATGAAGAAACCGACGAAATGGATTCAGTATATAACATTTCATATTTGGATATCATCTGGTCCAAAGAAAAATCTTTTTTAACCTTTATACGAGCATTTTCGATAATACCCGCGAAATTGTCATAACTACAGATGATTTCTTTCAAAGTCAATGCTAATTTTTCAGGTTCCGTTGATTTAAGAATTATTCCTGTTATCTCATCTTCAATGAAATCCCCAATTCCACCTGCATTGGTTGAAACCACTAGTATTCCTCTTGCAGCTGCTTCAAGTATTGAAATAGGCATTCCTTCATTCATTTTTGTTGGGAGTACCAGAACATCAATTCCATGATAGATAGTTTCTTCATTATCCGAAACTTCGGCTAATTTAACCATACTATTTAGCTTTTTCAGGTTTATATACTTAATTATTTCTTCAGTTTCTCCTTTTCCCCTGATTATTAACCTGAAGTCAGTTTTATCTTCAGAAAGAATTGCAACGGCTTTCAGTAAGTTAAAAATACCCTTCACACTTATGAGTCTTCCAAAGAACCCTATAGTAATAGTATTATTATGGGGAATCTTATTATTAGATATCTCAACGCCATTATTTATTAGTTTTATTTTGTTTTCAGGAATATAACTGGTAGAAAGCAGATTTAATTTAATAGTTTGTGAAACGGCAACAGTCACATCGGGAAAAATGATTTTTTGGAAAAGGTCATTGAAAACATTGTGGGCTGTGTAAAAAAGTATAAATTTTCTATTACATATGAATTGAAGTATGAAAATAAAAATCCTGTGCTGACAATGGATAATTGAATAATTGTCTTCTCTTATTATCCGCAATAATTCAATAGCCAATGGGATAATGTTATTTATTTCAGGCCTGTTCTTAAGCCCGATGTGCTTAATACCATTTTTCTGCAGTCCCTCTACAAAAATTCCCCCGGTCGAAGCTACAGTTATTACTGCTCCTTTTGTGGCAATATGTCTTGCAAGGTTAAGAGTAAACCTTTCGGCTCCTCCTACATCCATTGTCTTTACTAAATACAGGATTTTTATTTTTTTAAGTTCAGATATCATTTTTATTAAGTATCTGTACAGCCTTTTTTAAAAAGAATGGTACACCGTGTATAAGATATCTTTTATAGAGTCTTTTAGGTTCTTGAGAAAGCCGCCAGGCCCATTCCAATGATAATCGCTGAAAAAATACCGGGCTTCGTTTTTTATTTCCAGTATAGAAATCAAAGACAGCACCCACTCCGATATTTATTTTTGCCCCTATCTGGTCTTTGTATTTGCTCAACCATAATTCGCCGCGTGAGTTATTTAGTGCAAGAAATAATATATCAGGGCTAGCCATTTTCAATTCCTCCAGAACAAAATTGTTCTCAGCAGTATTTTTTTCGAAGTATATTGCAGGACTAATGGCTGCAACTATCCTGCAGTTTGGATAAAGACTTTTTACTTTAACCGATAAATCTCGAATTACTTTTTCACTCGAACCTACAAATGCAACACTCAAATGCATATCTGAAGAAATATTGAGAATCATTTCGAAAAGATCGGTACCGGTTATTCGGTTTATTTTCTTTTTATATTTCAATTTAAGAAGATGTGCAATACTTATTCCATCAGGTATTACTAATTCTGCATTGCGGCAGACTAAATAAGCATCATTATTAATTAAAGCATTTCTGTAAATTTCCAGGTTGAAAGTGATTACTAACGCAGGTTTGTCGTGAGCAGCGAGCATTTTAATAAAATAATCCCTAATTTCTGCCAAATTAGTCGAAACTATGCTAATTTTATCTAAATCTAGAGTATCCAAAAAAATAGGTTATTATTTATATGTATAATCTACTAAATTAGTCATTAAATTTTATGGAAAAAGATGAAGAATATTCATTTCACGGCAGTTTTATTCTTATTGCTATTTCATTATACTTTTTCTCAGGTTATAGTTAAAAATTATAATCAAACCGGAAGCAAAATAGATTGTGAAATCAATTTCCCCTCCATACCATATCAAAAAATTATCTCAAGTAATGAAAGCCATATAAGTTTTAATGGTTTTAAGAATGAATCAGCTCCCGGTAAACCCGCTCTTCCGGTAAGGAATGTTATAATTGCACTTCCTGCCTATTCCAAAGTTTCAGTGGCCTTAAACCCGGTTTTAATGAATAAAATAAAAGGCAAACCTGTTACAAACCCATCGGTGGCACTTAATAAAGCAGGTGATGTTGTTTATAGCGATCAGAAAGAAACCACAGGCAGTAATCAACAGGATCTTATAACCATAAAAGGATACTTATGGATAAGGAATTATTATTGCGTTAATCTTGAAATTAAACAATACCAGAGTAATAGTAATATTATTGAAGAACTCCAGAAAGTGAAATTATCCATTACAATTCTCTCTCCCGGTAAATTAAAAACGGTGAGTATTCCCGAAGCTAAAGATGAAAAGGAATTACTATCATCATCAATTGTCAATTATTCATATGCCCATCAGCTTGATAAGAAATATTTTGAACCTGCAACAAGAAATGACTCATGGATCGATTATTCCAAAACCTATTTTAAGATCGGGACCTATAGTGATGGTGTCTACAGAATTACCAAGGCAGATCTTGAAAGCAACGGAATAAATACTTCATCTATCCCATTGAATTCTTACAGGCTAATTTCAAAAGGACAGGAAATTCCAGTTCTTACCAAAGGGAGCAATAACATTCTTGATGATACAGGGTATATCGAATTCTTCGGCAGACGAAATATGGGGTCTAATTACCGTGTGCTTAATGGACCCGGTCAGCCCTATAATGAATATCTTGACCGGTATTCTGACACTACAATTTACTGGTTAACCTGGGGAGGGGATACTGCTCTAACAACACCCATCCTTCCAACTTATTCCAATAACACGGTGGATACAGTAAAATACTATGCTGAGATTGTCCATTATGAGGAAAATCATTACTGGGATTATTCAATTTCAAACCTTGTTGACAGGCAGATGCCACAATATAAACAAAACCAAACATGGGTTTGGGGGCAGCAATATCCGGGCAAGTCTGTATTACCTTTTACTGTATCGGATATTTATCCCGGGAAAACAACTGAGGCGTTTTATAAAATTCAGGATTATGCATCCAATTTTACTTACAATGCACACAGGGTTGGACTCAGTATTAATAACGATCCTACTGTTTACGATTCTGCTTTATTTGATAAAAATGCACAGCACATGGTTAGTGGTCAATTTAGTTCAAATCTACTTGTTGAAGGAAATAATAATTTGATTGCTATTTCTTTCCCGATTCCCGCTGAAACCACTAATTCAGTTCTTTATGACTGGTATGAAGTTGAATACCCCAGGTATCTTAAGGCAATAAACGATTCGCTTAAGTTTGTTATTAATGACCAGACAGGTAAATATCTCCGCTCGTTTAAGGTAACCAATCTTACTTCCCGCAACATTGTCCTTTACAAATATGACCCCCAGGTAATAAAGATATCAGGTTTTACCGGTACAGGCAGTGAAATTGATTTTTCCGATTCTGTTTCACCGGGCGATAAATATTTCCTTATCAATGAGTCCAAAATATCTTCTCCGGTTTATTACTATAAGAAGAATTTTACTGATATTGCAGCTTCAAATGTTCAGGCTGATTATATTCTTATTACTCATCCATTATTGATCCCCTTGGTTACTGAATATACTTCATTTATTACCCGGAATTACGGCTTAAGCACACAGGTAATAAATGTGATAGATATCTATGATCAGTTCAATTATGGTTACCTGGCCCCTGAACCAATTAGAGATTTTCTTATGGCTGCAAACCAGAACTGGCAGGCACCTAAACCAACATATTTGTTTCTCGTGGGAGATGCTAATTATGACTATTATGGCAATAAGGTAAAGTATTTTGGTACTCCTCCTGTTATGAATTTTGTACCTAGTTTTGGAGAACCGGTTTCTGATACATGGTTTACAATTTGGGATACTACCGGATCACTTGTTCCCCAGTTATATCTTGGCAGGATGCCGGCGGCATCCATTGATGAATTCCAGCACTTTTTTGATAAACACAAAAAGTATCTTACCACACCATTTGATGATTGGAATAAATATTACCTCCTCTTTTCAGGTGGTACGGGGGATGACCCAGTAGAAATCTCTGAGCTGAAAGGTGTCAACGATAATATTTCCACACTGGTTTCTTCTCCTCCTACCGGTGGTATAGTTCATCATTTATATAAAACTTATGACCCCCGCACTAATTTTGGTCCGTATACTGAAGATCAGATAAATTATATGATTGGTTTGGGGGGTGTTTTTATTTCATATATCGGACACAGCGGCACACAGACCTGGGATAATGGAATAAATGATGTTACCCAGTTAAAAAACAGCAGAGGAAGAATTCCTTTTATAACTGATTTCGGATGTTCTACAGGAAAATTTGCTGAACCCGATATCAGATGTTTTGCCGAACTTTTCACTTGCGGACTTGATGGTGAAGCCATTGGCTATGTGGGGAATGCAACTCTTGGATATACTTCCACAACAACTGTTTATCCACAGATGTTTTACAATAGAATATTGATGCAGAATATTACTACATTAGGTATAGCTCATGTTCTTGCTAAAATTGACCTAATGTCGCAGTATGGTTCCGGCGGAGCAGATGAAGCATTTATATACGGTAATACTTTGTTTACCGATCCCGTGATTAAACTCCAGGTTCCTCCACTCCCTAACCTTTCAATTTCTCAGAAAGATATTACTATTGATCACAGTTTTCTTGATGATTCAATTGATTCAGCCACTGTTCAAATAAATTATTTTAATTATGGAACAGTTTTATCAAGTTCCGTATTTAATATTCAGGTTACTCAATCTATCAATGGGGTGGATAAAAATCATTTCCAGATTAGCAGGAGCCTTCCTCTTTTCATGGATAGTGTTCTCATTAAAATACCAATTAAAGGAAATGTAGGGACCCATACCATTACAGTTACACTTGATAGCGACAACCTGGTTAACGAAATAACCAAATCTGATAATACTGCTTCTTTCACATTTAATGTTGCAAGCAACGCAGTCAGGACACTTCTGACTGAACCTCTGAACAACATCGGTAATGGTACAATTTATTTTATAAATCCTATCAATAAAACTGTTTCCGATTCAATTTTCTATCAGGTATCTACCTCGCCCGATTTCGGAAATCCCGGTAATTATTACAAAGCTCTTGATACAGCTTTTACAAAAATAGCGTTACCATCACTACGGCAGGGTACAAGGTATTGGTTCAGATCCAAAATAAATAATCCTTCTGAAATTTTCGGCGCCGTTCTATCGTTCATTTATGATTCCACATCCTCCTTCAGTTATTATCTCGGTGATTCCCTCTCTTTTGCTAATTCAATTAATAGCGCCGTGGATTTGGGCCCTAACAGCTTCAGTCTTGGCCGGCTTAAAAAAGAACTTGTTGTTACGTCAGCAGCAGCTTATGAAGGTGCATTCGCAGTTGTTTCAGTTAATAAAAACAATTATCTTCCTGAAAGCCAGCTTGAAGGAATTAATGTTGCTGTTTTCTCTGATACTTCACTATCATTCGAAACCACCCGGCGGTTTGACGTTTTCAGCTATACTAATACCAGCCAGTTTGCAACAGATTTATATAATTACCTCGATACTATTCCTTCTAATAAAATTGTCTGTTTTGCCAACAGCGGTAATGCCGGTTATGGGTTAACAGATAGTCTGAAGACAATGATCCATTCTTTTGGAAGTAAATATATAGACAGCATTATTACTTACACGTATTCATGGGCTATGATTGGAAAGAAGGGTGCCTCGCGGGGTTCGGTTCCTGAGGCCTGGAGCAAACCATTTGGCGGTGCTGTAACTCTTGATACTGTTTTTAGTTTTGATTCACAGTCCGGTTCTCTTATAACAAATCAAATAGGTCCTGTTAATAAGTGGAACGACCTGAAAATAAATTTCACTGCGCCTATTGGTTCAATAGTTTCGGTCACTCCTGTGGGCATAAAACCAAATGGCATAAAAGATACACTTGCTGCTCTGAATATTGTTAATGGTCAGGCAGATCTTTCATCAATAAGCACTTCTGTTTATGATTATATTTATTTAATTACAAACCTTACAAAGGGAAATAATGCAATACCTTCAGTGAGTAACATTAAAGTGGAATACCAGGACCTTCCTGAAATAGGTACAAACTTTCAGGTAGTTAAATTATCAAAAGATACAGTTACCATCGGTGAAAATATAACTCTTTCCTTTAAGGTGCTGAACGAAGGTTTTACTGAAGCCGACAGCATTAAGCTCATGGTTGAAAGAGTAAAACCGGATAATTCAAGAGAGACTGTCTCGGTTACTACTATTGATAAACTATTGCCCGGGACAAATAAAAGTTTCAATATTTTATACAACACTTCCGGCGGTGCAGGAACAGGCACCTTCGTGATCAGCATCGATCCTGATAATAAAATAAAAGAACTTTATAAGGACAATAACCTTTACTCAATTCCATTTTATGTAAATGGTGATACTTCCCGTCCCAGCCTGGAAATTACAATTGACGGTACAGATATTTTAGACGGTGACTTCGTTTCCTCAAATCCTAAGATAATTATGCAGCTTAATGATCAGACACTGCTTCCGATTACCGATCCTTCTTCTGTTACGGTTACTCTGAATGATTCTGCTATTACAAGCGGGCTTAATTATCATTTTAACAGCACAAATCCAAAGGTTGTAGTGGAATATGATCCAAAGCTGCCTGACGGTGATTACATTATGAATGTTAAAGGGAAGAATGCACTTGGCACTGTGACCGATTCAGTGGGACTTACGCGTCATTTCCGTGTAAACAGCCAGGCGCAGCTAATGGATGTTTATAATTATCCGAATCCATTTGCAAGAGACACTTACTTTACGTTCAAACTGACCCAGCTTCCTGATGAATTAAAGATAAGAATATTTACTGTTGCCGGCAGACTCATAAAAGAGATATCTAAGAAATCCTTTGAACTGAACTATGATTTTAACCGTATTCACTGGGACGGCAGGGACCAGGATGGAGATTACCTGGCCAATGGTGTTTATTTATACAAAATGATTATGAAGAAAGGAAACATTACCCAGAACGTAATTCAAAAACTGGCTGTTATAAAATAGAATAATAAAATAATTATGGACTTGACATTTTAATAATCATTTATTACAATATATATATACTTTAGTTAATTGTTTTGCGCTACGTTTTAGGGGAAAGTGTTAAAATCCCAGGTTGCTCTCAGATTGCTCCCACCTTGCACTCCAGTTGCTCCATTTTCCGCCCATATTTAACCGATTTACCGCCCCGGATCTACCTGACTTTCTCCAAATTCTAACCTGATATTATCATTCCAATATTTTCCATATCATCAAAAACAGTAATAAAAAAACCGCTCTAATTAAGTATTACAAGCGGTTTAATTTATATTATTTTAGAAAAGGAAAAGAACTACAATCCTAATCTTTCCATATCTGCTACAAGAGCTTTTACTGCATTAACTGAATTATCAAAAAGGGCTTTTTCTTCTTCGTTAAGTGTAAGCTCAACAATTCTTTCAACACCATTTGCGCCTAATACTGCCGGCACTCCAGCGTAATAACCCTCAACTCCGAATTCACCATCCAGATATGCGCATACGGGAAGTACCCTCTTATCGTCAAATAATATTGATTCTGCCATTGCTATAGCTGATGCAGCCGGAGAGTAGAATGCTGATCCGGTTTTAAGAAGTTTCACAACTTCACCGCCGGCCATTTTTGTCCTCTCTACCATGTCTTTCATTACCTTTACTGCCATGGTTTTGTCTTTATATTTTCTTTCAAGAAGTTCAGTTACGGGAATACCGTTTACATTGGCATAACGAGTAAGCGGAACCATTGTATCACCGTGTCCGCCAAGCACGAGAGCATTTATGTCTTTTACAGAAACACCAAGTTCCCATGAAATGAAAGTGGCAAACCGTGATGAATCCAGCACTCCTGCTTGTCCTACAACTCTGTTGGCCGGAAATCCGGAAATGTTTTTGAACAACGTAACCATAGCGTCAAGCGGATTGGAGATAATTATTACAATGGTATTTGGAGCATTGTCTCTTACGCCTTCAGCGACCTGCCTCATAATCTTCGCATTAGTTACAAGCAGATCGTCCCTGCTCATTCCCGGTTTGCGCGGCAGCCCTGCTGTAATAATAACAATGTCTGATCCTGCAATATCTTTATATGTGTTTGTTCCACTGACTTTAACATCAAAACCATCTACACGTGAACCTTCTCCAATGTCAAGAGTTTTACCCTGCGGCATATCCTCAACAATATCAAAAAGTACAACATCACCAAGCCGCTTCTGCGCGCAAAGCTGAGCCAATACTCCGCCAATCTGACCACCGCCAATAACCGCAATCTTTTTTCTTTCCATAGTTTTTAACTCCTTTATCTATTGAAAAATAAAACTCGATATAAAATAATATGAAAATTGCTATTAACAAAGCAGTTTTCTCACATTTGATAATAAAACCAAACGAGTGTAGAAATATTCAATTAGGGTATTATTAGGTTTTAAGGGAAGGGCTATAAATTAAGCACAAGAATAATCTCAGTACCTTCGGGGGTGATATTATAACGTACATCATCCATGTAGACGCGCATTAGATATATTCCTCGACCTGAATCTTTTAACAAATTTTCCGGCTCTGTGGGATCGGGAACTCTGTCGGGTTCAAATCCTTTCCCCTGATCTTTAACTTTAATGACTACTTTGTCGTTTTCCTTCCTGACATCAATCGTTACGATTTTAGATTCATCGCATTTATTCCCATGGATTATCGCATTTGTCGTTGCTTCTGTAATTGAAAGGAGAAGTCCGGCCATCTTTTCTTCACTAACATGTAAATCTACGACGAAATAATTAATAAACTCTTCAACAGTGATCAAATTCCTTGGATTACTTTCAATCTCGAGATGGTAGCTATTTTCTGTCAAATGATTCCTTATTTAATAAGGGAAAATAATAAAAATAATTCTCTTTTCAATTAAAAATTCCATATTGTTTGCATAGTGAAACTTGCCTGCTTCCTTTGGGAAGAATTATTAACTGTAATAAACTCATAATACCCGTATAACCTGAAAAACAGGGAAGTGTCCATTACTAATGAAATTTCTGTTACCGGGCCTATACTCACATATTCAGATTCCGGAATTCTTAGTTTTGATTGATATGTAAAAGTATTCAGTTCAAATAAGCGAAATCCTCCGGCAATTACTATTTTAGAAATCACATAATTTAGCTTTGGTTCTGAATAAATCTCCTCAAGAAACCGGGTTGGTTTAGTGGAAAATGAAGCCCATTTCAAATCCCCCTGTTCAGATAATTTTACATATCCGTAATGCGAAATGAAAAACTTCTTTCCTAAAAGAAGGGTTGTGGAATCAACTGCATTAAACTGCCTGAATGAAAAGCTCCTGTAATTAGGGTTGATATCCTCAAAATCATAGACAGTATAATTGGCGGACACCTCAAATGTGTTTGAAGAAGTAAGATTTTTTCCCCTATATTCTCCCCCCGAAGATAATCTGTACACGCGGTTTACATTGTTGTTTGAACTGTTTTCAGAATAAATGTATACTACATGATTGTACGTCCCCTCGAAATTTACAAATCCGGTAAAGTAAGGTGTAAATGTATGAGAAAACTTAAATCTAACCATCGAAAGCACTTCATCCCTGGTATCATAATTACCCGCGCTGGGAGTGTCATAGCTCAATTTGCTTTGATATAAACTGAAAAACAATCTGTCATCATTTGAGAAATTATAATTTCCCGAAAATGTGAGTGATCCCCTGTTAGTAGTATTGTTTTTTATGGCTTCAAGCTGAGAAGCTTCATTGAACAGGTTTTCATAGTAAGGGCCTGTTTGTCCCGGGTAATCTTTAGCTATATTTTTTTCATCACGTTCTGAATAATTCACCCGTACTATACCTGTAAATTTTTCAGTAGTAATAACTGCATTTGATTCAAATTCTAATTTAAGTTCATCTATCCTTGTGTCAAATGGGGTTGTTGATGTAATCTGTGGCAGCTTGTAACGTGTATCGCGGTCAATGCTTCTGTAATTAATCCTTCCCAGAAAATCAAGTGAAAGGAATGACAATACATGATTGTAATTAAAACGATCTTCTCCCTGGTAACCTGTCTCTGTTCTGCTCTGAATATTGTTAACAACATTATAATTTGACATAGTTGCCGAGTCGGCAGCATAATAAAAATCTTTTCTTGTCTGGTAATACTTAAACCCGATATTGTTTGAAACATCTTCATCAAATTGGTTTGCCGCCGTGAATGCAAGATTCCTTAAAGTATTTTTTCTTGGGGATATATCCTCATCCCTGTATCTTATATCCCCGTTAATCTTCCACCCCGGAAGATCCAGATCATTTACAAGTCCTTCTAATCCGAGCAGCATTCCACGATCATCCTCACCAACTTGCCTGTTTACAGTGTAACCTAAGAACGGGGAAATGGTAATCTTACTTAAAGGGGAATAATTTGTGAATAAAGCAGCATCTGAAATTGAAGCCGAATTTATTTCAATTTTCCTGCTGTCTGATAATATGTTGTTTGATGCCTGCAGTCCGATACGCCACGGATCACTTATTTGATATTCGCTTTTCAAATTAAGATAATGTTCATCACGTATACTTTTATCACTGGAGTTTATAAGTGTTGAATTATAATTTTCATCCAGGTCGTAAAGAAAATTTCCCGTAAATCCATTCAATCTGAATATGGAATTAAAATAATATGTATTAAGCTGCTTTTCCAGCTTTGTTGTCAAATTGTCTTTTGACTTAATATCAATATAAAAATCCAGACTGTCAGTCAGTTTCTGTGCAGATAAAAATACCGGGTAAAATAATATGAATATGTAAATGAATCTTTTCAAAAATAAGTATATGGTTTGATTGTAAGAATCATTTCCGGAGAAATTATTTAAAAGTAACAAAATTATAAGTCAAAATAGTTAGAATTGGATTTATTAAAAAGGCCTGAATTTCCAGTATGCTAAACTTTGGGTGTATTCCCGAATCTTCGGAGTGACCTGCAATTCATGCACCTTAACCCCCAAGGTTTTAGTTAGGGCATTATAACCCCCAATCTTCTTTCGGAAAGCCATATGGAATAAGTCACTTTATTATCCATTTTCATGTTCGTGACGGTTGTTGCAATTCAACCGGTTATGTCCAAAATATGAGGTGAAATTGCCGGAACTTACTTAAATTGACAATCCGGCTATTTTTAAATAATTTTGATAGATTTTATACATCATAAATTCAATAAATATTACTAAGTACTTATGATTGAACAATATATCCCGGTTTTTTGTGTAGTAGGTTTTGCCGCTATTTTTGCAATAGCTGTGATAGTTTCTTCTAAACTCATTGGACCCCAAAGACCGGACGCAGTTAAGAATTCCACCTATGAAAGCGGCATGCAGCCAATCGGATCTACTAACGAGAGGATTTCAGTAAAATATTATCTTGTTGCCATGCTTTTTATAATATTTGATCTTGAGGTGATTTTCGTTTACCCGTGGGCTGTACAGTTTAAAAGATTACTGGGAGAAATTGGAACTTCTGTCTTCTTTTCGATGTTAATATTCCTGGTAGTTCTTGAATTAGGTTACTTATATGTTTATAAAAAAGGCGGTTTCAAATGGGACTAGAAGCTAAGTTAAATCAGGATAGTTTTTTTACTACTACCATTGATGCAATTGCAGCATGGGCAAGAAAGAATTCAGTTTGGCCAATGCCTATGGGCATATCTTGCTGTGCTATTGAAATGATGGCTGTCGGTGATCCCAAATATGATATAGCCAGGTTCGGCTCTGAGGTTATGAGATTTACTCCGCGCCAGTGTGATCTGATGATTGTCGCCGGAACGGTCACTTATAAAATGGCTCATGTTGTTAAAAAGATTTATGATCAAATGCCCGATCCAAAATGGGTTATCGCAATGGGCGCATGTACCTCCTCGGGCGGTATGTACAGATCATATAATGTCGTTCAGGGAATTGACCAGTTCCTGCCTGTTGATGTTTATCTCGCCGGTTGTCCTCCCAGACCTGATAACCTTTTAAATGCTCTCATAATGATCCAGGATAAAATTGGTAAATCAAAAGCAAGAGACTTCCAGGATGAGCCGTTAACTGAATATCCAATACATATTAAGAACTGAAAACTATGGAAATCAAAGAATTATTAACTCAAAAAATAAAAGATAAATTGCCTGATGTGCAATTCACAACCGTTGAATTCCGGAGTGAGCTTTCTATAATCATAAATAAAAAAGATATTGTTAAGCTATGCCTTTTTCTTAAAGATGACCCGGATCTTGCTTTTAATTTCTGCGAAGATGTTACTGCTATTGACTGGGCAAGAAGGAATCAGAGATTTACTGTTGTTTACCATATCTTCTCAATGAAAAACAAATTTAGATTAAGATTGAAATGTGATGTTGAGGAAGATGATTGCAAAATTGATTCTGTCAGCTCTGTATGGAAAACTGCTGACTGGGAAGAAAGAGAAACTTATGATATGTACGGTATTCATTTTAATAATCATCCCGACTTAAGAAGAATGTTCATGCCTGAGGAATTTGAATTCTATCCATTAAGAAAAGACTTTCCGCTTATGGGTATTCCAGGTTCACTTCCTCTTCCAAAGAAATAAGAGATATTATGGAAAAAGTTACAAAAGATAATTCCCGCTCGAAAATATTAGATGCCCTTCTAGCTGATAAGGATATTACTGTTGAGGATGCACTTGAAAATGAAATGATTCTGAATATGGGTCCGCAGCACCCGGCAACCCATGGCGTTTTAAGATTGCTCCTGCGTCTTGATGGTGAAACAATTGTTTCATGTGTCCCCGAACTTGGCTACCTCCATCGCGGGTACGAAAAGATGGCAGAGAACATGACTTATCTTGAATTCATTCCTCATACTGACCGTCTTGATTATCTTGCTCCGCTTTCGAATAATGTTGCCTGGGCCCTTGCTGTTGAAAAGTTAATTGGAATTGAAGCTCCACCACGGGCACAATATATAAGAATGCTGATTTGCGAACTTTCAAGAATTGCATCGCACTTAGTGGCTATTGGAGCATTTGCAATGGATGTCGGTGCTTTAACTGTTTTTCTCTGGACTCTGAGGGAAAGAGAAAAAATTCTTGATATATGGGATATCCTTTGCGGTGCAAGGTTTACTACTTCGTTCACCAGGATTGGTGGTGTAGCAAACGACATTCAACCGGAAGCTATTGCTAAGGCGGATTGGTTTATAAATCAGTTTGATGATAATCTGGCTGAATGTGAATATCTGTTGAATAACAACAGGATATTTATTGACAGGCTTGAAGGTGTTGGCGTTGTTTCAGGTGAAGATGCTGTCCAGCTTGGATTAACTGGTCCTACCTTACGAGGTAGTGGTGTTGAATATGACCTCAGAAGAGATATGCCATATCTTTATTATAACGATTTGGATTTTAAAGTTATAACATATAATGAAGGTGACTGCCTTGCCCGGTATTTTGTTCGTGTAGATGAATGTCGTGAAAGCGCTAAAATGGTAAAGCAGATTTTAAGTAAACTCCCTAAAGGAAATATTCTCACTAACGATCCTAAAAAAGTCCTCCCTGATAAAGTTGAAATTTATACAAAGATGGAAGAACTCATTCACGATTTTATGATTGTTAATTTTGGAATCAACCCGCCGGTTGGTGAAATTTATAGTGCTATTGAAAATCCTAAAGGAGAGTTAGGCTTTTATATTGTCAGCAAAGGTGAAGGGCACCCGTGGAAATGCAAAATACGTTCCCCCTCAATGGTAAATTGTCAGGGACTGCCCCATATGATTAAAGGACGTATGGTTTCTGATGTGGTGGCTATTGTTGGAAGTATTGATCCTGTTATGGGTGAAGCAGATAAATAATATTTGAAATAAATAATAGATTATAATGGAATTCAAATTTACTGAAGAGAACCTTAAACGTATAGAAAAGTCTATCGCAAAATATCCTGATAAGAAAGCCGCGGTGATGGATATACTATATATCGGCCAGGAACAGAATGGATGGGTTTCAGGCGAAGTAATGCGAGAGGTTGCTAATATACTTGAACTCTCTCCTGAAGAAGTTTTAGGCGTAGTGACTTTTTATACTATGTATTATCAGAAACCAATGGGGAAATATCATATACAAGTTTGCACTAATGTTTCATGCATGCTGAGAGGCGGATACGAGATCTTTGAAAGTGTAAAACAAAAACTTGGTATCGATAATATGCAGGTCACTGATGATAAACTTTTCTCACTCGAGGAAGTTGAATGCATGGGCTCCTGTGGCACCGCTCCTATGATCGCTGTAAATGAAGATTATTTCGAAAATCTTGATAAAGAAAAAACTGAACAGATTATTGAATCCTTAAAGAATAAAAATTAAATGGAAAGAATAGTTCTCCCTGAAATTAAAGACCTCAACAAATTAGAAGTTTATCTTCAGAATGAAGGTTATAGTGCGGCAAAGAAAGCATTTTCTCAGACTTCTGATGATATTATTGATCAGGTTAAAAAATCCGGACTCAGAGGAAGAGGAGGAGCTGCATTTTCTGCCGGGCTTAAATGGAGTTTTATGCCCAAGACTTCAGTAAAACCTAAATATCTCTGCATAAATGGGGATGAAAGTGAACCAGGTTCTTTTAAGGACAGACAGATATTTGAGTCGAACCCTCATCAGCTTATTGAAGGAATTCTTATTGCAAGTTATGCCATTGGTGCAAAAACAGCTTATCTGTATATAAGAGGTGAATACCATAAATGGATAAAGCTTATGGAAAAAGCCCTTTCGGATGCTTATGAACAGGGTTTTGTTGGTGATAAGATGAAAGAGAGATTCGGCACTGATTTCTTTTGCGATATTTATATCCATAAAGGTGCCGGCGCTTATATTTGCGGGGAAGAATCCTCTCTTATGAATTCTTTAGAAGGGAAAAGAGGTTATCCCAGAGTTAAACCTCCTTTCCCTGCCCAAAATGGACTTTGGGGCTGTCCTACTACTATAAATAATGTTGAAACTATCACAAATGTCCCTCCTATTATTAATAAAGGATGGGAATGGTTTTCAAGGATTGGTGAACCGAAACATCCTGGAACTTTGCTTTACGGAATAAGTGGTCATGTGAATAAACCGGGAATCTATGAACTTCCTTCAGGCACCTTGTTAACTGATCTTATTTATAATTATGCGGGTGGTGTTCCTGGAAATAAAAAAATTCTGTGTGTCATTCCGGGAGGTTCTTCAATGCCTCCTTTAAGAGGTGAACAGATCGAAGGGATTAAAATGGATGCTGAATCTCTGAAAGCTTATGGTACAGCAATTGGAACCGGCGGAGTTATTGTGATGGATGAAGATACCGATCTGGTAAAGGTTTTAGCCAGAATTGCAAAGTTTTACCATCATGAAAGCTGCGGTCAATGCACTCCATGCAGGGAGGGTACCGGCTGGATGCTTAAGATTCTTGAAAGAATGGTAAAAGGAGAAGGTACATCCCATGATCTTGACCTTTTAATTTCTGTTGCCAATAATATCGAAGGAAATACTATTTGTGCACTTGGCGAAGCTGCTGCATGGCCTGTAAAATTTATGGTTCAGAGGTTTCGCGATTATTTTGAGAAAAGGGTTAAAAATGAAGTTGATCTCCCCGTCCCTAATAAGGTTCATTCAATGAGGAACACCAAATTTCCTCTGGCTGAACTAAATATACCCTGACAGCCTATTTACTTTTTATTTTAAAATATATCATTCTGTGATGTTTTCATTAAATATCATATTGCTTTCCTTTAAATTCCATTCCCAATTACCTATATTTGCACATCAAAAAATCGAGCAATATGTTAAGTATCAAGTCATTAAACAGCGAGCAGAAAAAAGCCGTTGAAACAATCGATGGCCCTATTATGATTGTAGCCGGTGCAGGATCTGGTAAGACCAAGGTCTTGACTTACAAAGTAGCATATTTATTAGACCAGGGCGTTGACCCTGAAAGCATTCTTGCTTTGACTTTTACCAACAAAGCTGCTAACGAAATGAAGGACAGAATCAAAAAGCTGGTTGGTGCTAAAGCAGATTCCATTTGGATGGGGACTTTCCATTCAATTTTCGCTAGAATATTGCGGATTGAAGCTAAAAGTCTGAACTATGAAAGAAATTTCTCTATTTATGATGCCGAGGATTCTTCTTCCCTTGTTTCTAATATTATTTCTAACCTCAATATTGAACTGGAAGGCATCACAACTAATAATGTAAAACACAGGATCAGTTTCCTCAAAAACCATATGATTATGCCGGCCGAATTCAGGCAGCACCATATGAAAAATCCGGTTATTGATGAAAAGATTGCCGAGATCTATCAGGAATATCAGATAAGGCTTAAAGAAAATAATGCAATGGATTTTGAAGACCTTCTTCTTAAACCTTGCGAATTATTCAAAGAAAATCAGAAGATTCACCTGAAATATAAAAAGAGATTCCAGTATATGCTGGTGGATGAATTTCAGGATACAAACAAAGCACAATACGAACTTATTAAAATGCTCGTCCCTAAAGAAGGGAATATCGTTGTTGTTGGTGATGATGCTCAGAGTATTTATAGCTGGCGCGGTGCTACTATAGAAAATATGCTCAGCTTTGAAAAAGATTATCCTAAATTCAAACTCTTTAAGTTGGAGCAGAATTACAGGTCAACAAAATCTATTCTTCAGGCAGCTGATTCGGTTATAAAAAAGAACCAGTCTCAGATAATGAAAACTTTGTGGACTGAAAATAATGACGGCGAACTTTTAACCCTGATTAAATGTTCAGATGAAAAAGATGAAGCATATCAGATTTCCAAATCTATAAAGTCTGAAATAACCAAGAGAAAACTCTCTCTTAATGATATTGCAATTTTGTATAGAACTAATGCTCAGTCCCGTGCAATTGAAGATATTTTCAGAAGAGAAAAGATCCCGTATATAATTATTGGCGGTGTTGAGTTTTATAGAAGAAAGGAAGTAAAGGATGTACTGGCTTACATGCGTGTAATTTCCAACCAGAACGATGAAGAAAGTCTGTTAAGAATTATGAACTTTCCACAACGTGGAATTGGCAACACTACCATCAAAAGAATGACCGCATTCGCCAGAAAGCATAATATCACAATGTTTGACACTATGTCAAGAGTCTTTGAAGTTATCGATATTAAGGAAAGAATTCAGAAGAATGTTAAAGGATTTAAAGTTCTACTTGATAAATACATTGGGATTAAGAACCAGCTTTCACCGGGTGAACTCTCCCGGGCTTTGCTTGATGAGTTGGGTATTCTAAGAATGTTTAAGGAAGAAAATACTCCTGAATCCCTTGAACGAATGGAAAATATTAACGGTCTTCTGGCTGATATAAGTGATTATTGTACGAAGAACAAAACCACAACGCTCGAGCAGTTCCTTGAAGAAGTTTCCCTGATTTCTGATGTGGATAAATATGATGATGGAAAAAATGCAGTTACTCTTCTTACAATTCATAGCTCCAAAGGACTTGAGTTTCCTGTCGTTTTTGTTACCGGTTGTGAGGAGGACATCTTCCCCCTATCGAATAAATTTAGTAGTGATGCTTCTCTTGAAGAAGAAAGAAGATTGTTTTATGTTGCGTTGACAAGAGCAAAAGTAAAAGTTTATCTTTCTCATGCCCGCAGCCGTTACCGTTTTGGCGAAGTTGCCTATCAGAGCAGGTCAAGGTTTATCGATGAGATTGATCCTTCTCTGGTTGACGAGATAAACGGCGGTCTTGGAAGAAAGTCATCAGTCAGAAAGTCTAAAAAAGAAATTTACTACGAATACTTTGAAAATGTTGAGTATGTTG
>Ga0182027_10000831_pt1 | contig 52193 bp, 42 predicted proteins | sample 712E1DmetaG_FD_121300 | JGI IMG/M metagenome (GOLD analysis project Ga0182027, IMG submission 121300) | Permafrost microbial communities from Stordalen Mire, Sweden - 712E1D metaG (Illumina Assembly) | ecosystem: Environmental > Terrestrial > Soil > Wetlands > Permafrost | place: Sweden...
AAGCTTGAGCACTCCGGGTGCGAGTAGAGAACTTCGTCGATTCCAGCCTGTGGTTACCGAAAACGCCGTCCGAGCTGAAAACGCAGAGGTTCCGATCCTTCGTGAGATCCTGGTGCTATCACGATGAGCTCTCTTTTCGTCGCCCTTTTCGCTTTGGGCGCCTCCAGTTTTCGAACCCGTGCCGCCCTGCCGGCGGAGATCCTCGCGCTTCCGCTGTTCAAGGTAGCCTCGATCAGTCACTCGATGAGGGGTGTCGGCATGCAGACGAGGTTTTCGGTAATCACAACAGTGCCGGGACTGCTTGTGCTCTGGTCCAGCCCGCACTCCGGCGCGAGTCTGACGCTTCGCACGCCGACACAACTTCAGCAGGCGCACTAGCGTGCACAAACCGTGCACTCACGAGCGAGATTCAGGCCATTTGGGTTAACTTTGAACGAGAAGCAGATTCCCCAAATTGTTGAAAATAATAGAAACCAAAGTAGGAAATGGCACCGTTGGAATGAATCATTATGCGCCCAAGGCAGGTGCGCTACCAGGCTGCGCTACGCCCCGACTGTCTTCAACAGTTTACCAGCAATGCCCTTCAAATTTGCTGACCTGTGGGGGCTTATGCTGTTTCAACAATTACTGCAAGAACGTGAGTACATTTCCGACGTCACCGCCAGAACAGCGGCGAACGCCGCGCCGAAGGATAGATACGGAGCGTCACGCCGGAATGCGGTCAAGACCTCCTCAGCACTCGTCTCAGATGCTCCACCACGCGGTCAGAGACCGTCCAGGTACGCTCCCTCTCTTACGCAGCGGCTGATTCAGATTTCTAGCCAGCATCGCAAACGCCACCAAGATTCACGGCAACACTCTCTAAGGACCGAAAACATTGCGTTGCGCGTCGAGCCCAAACCCGTTCATCTCGTCGAACCCGATATCGAATGCCGATCTGCCGGCTCCATTACATCTGTCGAGTTCTTGCCGGGAGGATTCTCTGCGTGATGTCCGTTAGCACTTGCACTAGGGACGAATCCACCGAAGTGCAGTTGCTCACCGCATCGACCGGCCAGCGTGGCCTCGCCGGGACTTGGGACTTCTGGTGGTTTGGTTTGCCCATTCCCATTCTGCAAGCCAGTTTCTGCAGCATCTCCCTTCACATTGGAATTCCGACATTCTTCCACCGCATTGTGGGCAGACCAAGTTAATGATTGACGAGAGGATGCTCGTGTTCGATTCGCCCGGCAGGGCGTCAAAAGTTTTTCATAATCGCCCTCCTATCCAGAGATCCGACAAATGTGCGAGGGGCAGACGCGGGCCACAAACAACGGAAATACGCCGCGCGGGTCTTCTACGCTCTCGGGCGCTCCGAACTGGTTGGCTGCGGAGTCCGTCTCGGCCACCAAATGCCTGCCGCCTCGCTGCAAGATGAGAGTGCACGCGCAATGCCAATGCCGAGTGCGCGCGTATGTCGAGTGTCACAACTATTGCCCTGCGTTAGGCATGGATGCCCGGATGTGGGCGCAACTTGAGCGTTGAGCGGCGGCCCCCAGAAAGGAACGCCTTGCAAAGACATGTAACGAATTCGCCGCCAATCCAGATCTCCGATCCTCCTCCAGAGACCGCCGTGATTCTGCCTACTTGCAGAATCGATGGTTCCGCGAAGACGACAGTGCCTTGGCCGATGCCGGATCCCAAACTTGTGTATCCCGTTGACCTCGGCATCAAGATCACGACTGCGGAGGGTTCGTTGAGCATCGAGTTCCCCCGAACGCGCATGGCTTGCTTGGTTTCGGCATAGGATCATGTTCCTCCTCGCGAACGTTCTCGCTCCCGCAGGCTCGAATCGTTACGCCGCTGGCAGATGCAGACATATCTCTGCGGCAAACGTATGGTTAATAACCGGCCTCTGGACATGGTTCGACGAACACGGTCGAGAGAAGCGGAGCTCGTTGGAGTTTAGAACTGCGGCGCGATTGCCCTCGCTTCCTCCAGCGTGATGCGCTGTCTTTGGCGGTATGCCAAGTTGGCCATGTGCGACGCAATCGCCGAGCGATATCCAATATCGACAGAGGCATTCGGGGTCTTGCGCGTCCGTATGCATTCAATCCAATTCGACATGTGATCCTCGTCCTTCGTCTTACCGGTGGCCGGCGCCGCGTGCGGCCGATTCACCTTTTCCGGAGAGTAGCGGATAAACTCTCCCTCCTCGCCGTTCACCATGTCGGATTCCAACCACCCATGTTCGATGGTGCCGTCACTGCCCAGAATGCGCTCGCCCAATCCATAGTGGCGGTTGCTGAAGGTGGACTGCCAGGTCGCGACCAGGTCATTTGGAAAATCGAACGTCACGGCGATCGTATCCGGAACCTCGCGGCCGTCCTTCTCGGAGAAAATCCCGCCCGACATGTGAGCCGACGCTGGGAGGGGCAGGTCGAGCGCCGTCATGATCCATGCGATCTGGTGAACCAGATTCTCAGTGACGTTCCCGCCGGAGAACTCCCAGAACAAGCGCCAGTTGATCAGCCGGTAAGGATCGAATGGGCGATCGGGACGACCGTTAAGGAACGCGTCCCAATTGACGTTCTGCGGAGTACAGTCCGCGGGAACGGGACGCACCCACTGCCCTTTTCCATGCGGCGTGTTCCGGCTCATCCACGATTCCACTTGGGTGACTTTCCCCAGCATCCCGTCCCGAATCCATCGCCTGGCATCGGCGAGCGCGCCGGAACTCTCAAATTGCAGGCCGGTCTGGACGACGCGGCCGGAATCCTTCACTGCCGCCAAACACTGCTCGGCCTCAGGGATCGACCAAGTCATAGTCTTCTCGACATAAAGATCCTTCCCAGCGGCCAGCGTATCCAGAAAATGCCGGGCATGGATGTGCAAAGGACTGGCCACGATGATGGCGTCGATGTCCTTTCTGTCGAGCAGCCGGCGGTGATCGTCAAAGGTATCGATTCCGGGCGCCAGCTTCTTCGCTTCGTCTCGCCGCCGGGTGTAGATATCGGCGATTGCCACCAACTGAACTCCGCGAACCGTCCCGGCCTCCTGCAGAAGTTCTTGTCCGCGATTTCCCACACCGATTGCGCCGACGCGGATGCGATCGTTTGCGCCCAGCACCTTGGCGGCCGGATAGGCTAGAAAGGCAGCCGTTCCCAAAGCCGCCTGCTGCAGAAAGTCGCGTCTCGTTTTCGCGGTCATAGTTCGCCCTTCCTGGTTCGTCTTTGCTGGTTCAAATGGCTACAGAGCTTCTGCTTCCTGCAGGACCTTCTTCATCCCCGCCCAGCTCTCGCGGGATGACTTTTCTGGAGTGCCACCGCCATCCCAGTGCGTCTCCAGGCTCACGGCATAGCGATAGCCGTCGCGCTTGAGCGCTTTGAACTGTCCCACCCAATCGATGATTCCGCGGCCCATCGCTTCCCAGTCGTACTCCTTGCCGTGCTTGACCGCGTCCTTGCAATGGCAGTGACCGATGCGCTCTTTGGGCAGCAAGTCGTATCCGTCGGGATAAGCCTTCTCGCCGGAAGCCGCTGCGTTGCCCGCATCCCAATTCAGCATCAAGTGCGGCGACTTCACCGCTTCCAGTACCTTCGCCGCTTCTGCGCCGGTCGATGTGTTGCACGCCCCTTCATTTTCCAGCAGCAGAATGACGCCTTTCTTCCCGGCCTTTTCCGCTGCTTCCCGCAGCCGGTCATTGATGGCGGCACGATGCGGTCTTTGATCCTGAAGCCGCCAGAAATCGAAGCAGCGCACACGATCGGTCTCGAACACCTCTGCCGCATGGAGAGCGCGCTCCAGCACTTCGTCCTGCTGGCTGAACGTGAAGCCAGCTTTGAACTCGTCGTGTTGGCTGTATTTGGATTGTGGAGCACCCGGCCAATCCACCTTAAAGAGCGGACTGGCAATGTCGGTCACCCGCAATCCGTACTTTTGCAGAATTCGTCGCGCTTCCTCGAGTTCATTGGCATCGAGATTCAGTACATTCTTATTCCACAATTCACGCAGTTCCACCCATTCCATTCCGAATTCATTCGCGGCAACTTCACAAGCGTGGCCAAAATCTTGTGCGATCTCGTCGCTGATGACGCCGACTCGGAAGGGCGAAGAGATGCGGTGTACCGGAACTTTGGACTCGCCGGTTTTCTGCTGATCGTCGCTTGACAAGCTCATCCCGGGATGGACTGCGGCCTCTGCCACTCGATCCCACCCGCGAAGAGCGCACCTGCTGGCAGCCGCGATTCCGATCCCGGCAATAAACCGACGACGCGAAATTGGCATAGATTCTCCCTTTGCTGAAACCTTATTACAGCCGCGCTGGCCGGCTTGACCAGTCTGCTACGGCCGGCTGCAAGTCAGATTTCACGCCGGCTCCTTCAGTCTGCCCACCATCTCCCAGATCAGCGAGACGACCTCGTCTGGGTTTCGTTCCGCAACACCTACCGTCAGATGAGCATGAGCCGCGTATAGCGATCGACGAACAGAATAGCGTGCAAGTGCCGCGTCTGTCTTGACTACGGCTGTCAGCGCGTCAAAATCCATTGCCCAAGGCACGCGCCAATTCCCGCGCATCGAAAATCGGCGGCTGGCACGCGAACCCAGAGCACACCACCGCAAACGATCGTCCCTCGCCCAGGGCCGGCAGATTCGGGATCGTCTCCGCCAAAGCTGGTGGCAGATTCTGCGCGACGGCCTTATCGACATCCAAACGCAGAACCGCCATACTCAAGGCCAGCGGCTGCACCGCAGTCCGATACAATTCCGCGGCCACTTCATCCTTCCCGACAATCACCACTTGTGTGTGCGGTTGGATGAAGCGGACTACAGCCAGTCCATAAGTCGCCGCAAAAATGCCGTGCTGTCCCGCGACCCCGGCATAGATCTCGAGAGTCTGTTCGGCGAGGTCGCGATACGACGCATCGTGATCCGATGCATCGCCCGCGTAACCATATAAGCGCAGCAGCGCAATCGCCGCCGCCGAATTTCCCGCCGGAGTCGGCGAATCCTGAACCGGTTTTCGCCGCGTCCCAAGAATGCCAAGCGCCGTCTGCCCCTTCGCCGCCGTACTGGGTGTATCGAAGAATCCGCCCGCCGCCGGATCGAAGAACCCCGCCACCATCGCCTCCGCGATCGACCGTGCAAAACGGAAATAGCTCATGTCCGCCGTGGCCTCGTAAGCGTCGAGACAGGCAATCACCGCGAAAGCATAGTCATCCAGCACGCCGGATATCTCACGCCGCTCCGCCTCCGGATCCGAGTAGGCAATCACATGCTTCATCCCGTGCTCCGCATTCCATCCCTCGGAAAGCAGACGGTCCAGCGAGCGCAAAGCAAACTGCCGCGCCGCTGCCAGATCCAGCACCCTGGCAACTTCCAGATAAGCCGAGACACACATCGCATTCCAACCCGCGTACACCGTCCTGTCGACATACGGTGTCGGACGCAGCAGCCGCGCTGCATACATCTTCTTCTTAGCCATGGCCAGCAGCGAGCCCGCCTGACCTTCCGGAATATTCAGCCGCCGCGCGATTTCCTCCACTGGAGTTTGGATGTAGAGCACATTCTTCGCCGGATTGTGATGCATGTCCCCAACTTCCAAAATGTCGTAGTAGAGCGCCGCGACCGCGAACTCATCCGCGCTCAACGCTGCTTTCGTTTCCGCCAGCGTCCAGGTGAAATAATCGCCGTCATCGTCCATCGAATAGTCCGCATCCTGCGAAGCGTAAAAGCCGCCGCGAGCGCGGTCGCTGAGCCATTCATCCATCCAGCGGATAATGTCGCGCGCCACCCCGGCAAAAAACTCATCCCCGGTTGCCTGATAAGCGTGCACATAGTTTTTCAGTAACTCCGAGTTGTCGTAACACATCTTCTCGAAGTGCGGCACGATCCAGCGCTCATCCACCGAGTAACGATGGAAGCCACCCGCCAGTTGGTCATAGACGCCGCCGCGCGCCATCTTCTCCAGCGTCTGGACAAAAATCGTGCGCAGCTCTTCATCTCCCGTGCCAGAGTGGCGCGTGCGCACATACCGGTCCATCACCAGATCCAGCGCCGCCGGATGCGGAAACTTCGGCGCAGCGCCAAATCCGCCGTTGACGTCGTCGAACATCTTCCGCGCCGATTCCAGAATCGCGTCAACCACCGTCGCCGATACCTTCCCGCTCCCCGCCGAAGAAGACTCCGCCCGAGCGATCGCGCTCTCCACCATCTTTGCTTGCTCCAGCACCTCGCCATGCTTCTCGCGATAAGCCTGAGCAATCGAAAGCAGCACGCGCTTGAAACTGGGCCTCCCGTAACCGTCCGCCGGAGGAAAGTAAGTTCCCCCGTAGAACGGCTTGCCGTCGGGAGTAAGAAACGCCGTAAGCGGCCACCCACCCTGTCCTGTAAGCGCGGCCATCGCCGCCTGATACCGGCTGTCAATATCCGGACGCTCGTCGCGATCCACCTTTACCGCGATGTAATGCTCGTTGACAATCGCCGCCACGTCCGGATCGTCATAAGACTCGCGATCCATCACATGACACCAATGACACCAGACCGCTCCAATATCCAAGAGCATAGGTTTGTTGGCGGCACGAGCCGCGGCAAATGCTTCCTCCCCAAATTCACGCCACTGAATAGGCTGATGCATCGCCGAACGCAGATAGGCAGAAGAAGCGCGAGCCAGGGAGTTGTGGGAGCCGGTAGTCATCAGGAGAGTCTATCGCGAGAGCGGGAACTCTGCGAAGGGAACGCACGTGCGCCAGCGTCTTGCGGCTTTGAGACTTGGGATTGCCAGCGGGAATCGTGCCGCTGATGGGGTATGAATCACGCCGAAAGCCGAAAGCTAGGAGCCGAGCTTCTTCGCCATCGCACAATAAATCTCCACCGCCTCCGCGAGTTGCGCCTTCTCCACGTACTCGCCTTCGGTGTGCGCCACGTGAATCGAGCCGGGCCCCAACAACAGCGGCTCGCCCCAGTTTGTAAGCGATGGAATATCGGTGGTGAAGGCCGCGACCATCGTCGGCAGTCCATCCAGCGTGCGCAGCCGCAGGAACGGAGTCTCGCGAGTAAAGTTCACTTCGGCGAGTTCGCCGACGGTCTCCGTAATCTCACGGCGCAATTCATCCGCCGGGCCTACGAGCCGATAGAAAAGATCGGCCTTGGAAAAATCGGAAATCACGTTCGGAGCGCGTCCGCCCTGAATCGAGCCGACGTTCTTGGTGCAAGCGCCGACCTCGGGATCTTCGGGAAGCTTCATCGCGTGCAAACGGTGCAACGCTTCCACAAGCTTGTCGATCGCCGACTCGCCCAGTTCGGGATACGCCGAGTGCGCCATCTTTCCGTGCGCCACCAGTTCCACGTGCAACGCACCCTTACTCGCCAGCGCCAGCTTGTTTTCGGTGGGCTCGCCGTTAATCATGAAGCGCGCGCCGATCGGTTGCCGGTTGGCCACCTTCGCGCCGATCGAATCTCGTTCTTCGCCCACCAGAAACAACAGCCCGGCGAAAACGCCTGCCCCGCGCAGCTTCTCAGCTGCCAGAATCTGCGCCGCAATAACCCCCTTTGCGTCGCACGCGCCGCGCCCGTAAATGCGCCCTTCGTCTTCGGTCGATGCGATGAACGGCGGCACCGTATCCATGTGCGTGGAGAAAACAATCTCCGGACGATCATCTCCCGGCCATGTAGCCAGCACATTAGCGCGCGCCCCCTCGACCGGCATCTCTTGAGCTTCGAACCCGCGTCGCCGCAGCTCGTCGCAAAGAAAATCTCCCACCGCACTTTCATTAGGAGTGATGGATTCGATATCGATCAGATGGCGAGTAAGCGCAAACAGGTTCATGCAGGAAAAGAGTAACAGTCGCTGGTCGCTGGTCGCTAGTCGCTGGGTGGCAGATTCTCTGCAATACTAACTACGAACGACTGACGATTGACGACAGCCCATGCTCCCAGAAACCTCCAGCATCCGATCCCTGTTCCTTGCCGGCCCCGCCGGACGCCTTGAGGCTCTGCTCAACGACGGATCGCCCAACGCGACGCACGCCGCCGTGGTCTGCCATCCGCATCCGCTCTACGGAGGAACGCTGCACAACAAAGTCGTCTTCCACGCCATGAAAGCGCTCAACGGCTTCGGATTCCCGGTGCTCCGTTTCAATTTCCGCGGCACCGGCCTGAGCGAAGGCGAGCACGCCAGCGGCATCGGGGAAGTCGAAGACGTCCGCGCCGCCCTCGACTGGCTCGAACACGAGTTCACGCTCCCTGTCATCTTCGCCGGTTTTTCTTTCGGCGCCGCCGTCGGCCTGCGCGCCGCCTATTCCGATGACCGTGTCGACGCGCTCATCGCGCTCGGCCTGCCGGCTGTCGCCATCGCTGTCGGCACTCAAGACCGCGTCTACGATTTCGAATTCCTGCGCGAGTGCACAAAGCCAAAACTCTTTGTCAGCGGATCGCGCGATCAGTTTGGTCCCCCAGGGAAACTCGAAGCGCTCGTCAACACCTTCGCTGATCCGAAGAAGCTGGTCCGCATCGAAGCTGGAGATCATTTCTTCGAGGGACGACTGAAGGAAATGCGAGTAGCCATCGAAGGGTGGACGCGGGAGACATTGGCCGTTGGATAACGAATGAACACCAATCCGTATCCCAACTGCCAGCTATGTCAAGAGGGCTCAGTACAGTACGCCCGGAGTACATTGTGCAAACCCTGCCAACGTCAGCTGCCGACGGCGTAATATTCGAATGAAAGTCGCCACGAGAAATTGGATTTGCTGGTGGGGGTCAGCCGTCGCGAAATGAAGACATTTATTCAATCTTTATCCTTAACCTCTGGAGCAATTCTGCTGGCTGTCGTTTCGGCGGCAGTCGTTTGGGTCTTGTGCACCGTATTCCCGGTGTCTTTGCGCAAACTTTGGGTTGTGATTGTGCCGCTCGTTCTCGCGTACTGCCTTTACTGGTCTCCGGTTTGGTTCTTCGGGGAGCCGTCGTCGGAGTACCATACCTGGATGTTCGCATTTCTCGTTCCGTGGTTCTTAGCCGGGGCTATTCCTTCAGCGGTAGTTGTCCGGATTTTCAAAAAGTCCCGTCTCAGCTAAAGTCCCGCGACTAGCGGCTGATCGTGGTGTCCGGACTTACCGTCGCAAAATCCACATGCCACCAGCGGCCGCGGCTAAGCGCATTTGCGACATGACTTTTAGCGACCAGCAACTGCCTCTATAATCCCGTCCATGTCCGACCTGACTCCTGAGCGCGACCAGCAATTCCGCCACATGCGCGAAGTCGCCCGCGAGATATTCACTACCGCACTGAAGAACGCCTCCATCGAAAGCGCCTTCGCCCGCAATGTGCACTGCACGCGCCGCGTCCTGCGCATCGGCGACGATCTCCACGATCTTGACACGTACAGCCGTGTCTTCGTCGTCTCCATCGGAAAAGCCGCGCACACCATGGCCGCCGCTCTCGAAGCCCAAGTCGGCAGCAGCAGTTTCGAAGCAGGCATCGTTTCATCGTCGGTCGAGTCAACCACCCAGGCCCGCGGCTTCCGCTATTTTCGCGGTGGACATCCTACGCCCAACACCGAATCCGTCCGTGCGGCCAGCGCCATCCTCAACTCGCTGACCGCTCTCGACCCCACTGCGCTCGCCATCTTCATGATCTCCGGCGGCGGTTCGTCCATCGTGGAAAAGCCCGTAGACGACGATATCTCTCTGCCCGATCTCACTGCCACCTACCGCGTGCTCGTGAACTCTGGCGCGCCCATCGCCGAGATCAACGCCATCCGCAAACATCTCTCCGCCGTCAAAGGCGGACGCCTGGCCCAAGCCGCCTATCCCGCGCAGCAGGTTTCGATTCTCGTCTCCGACGTGCCCGACGATACACCCGACGCGCTCGCTTCCGGCCCCACCATGCCCGATTCCACTTCCATTCATGACTGCGAGCGCATTGCCGCCAAATACAATCTCGTCGAGCAATTCCCAAGTTCCGTTGCCGATCTCTTCCGTCAGCACGCCCTCGATGAGACACCAAAATCCGATGACCCCGCGTTCGTGCGAGCGCGCTGGTGGACCGTGCTCTCTAATAAGGTGGCCATCGATGAAGCCGCCATAGCCGCCACCCGCGCCGGTTTCGCCGTCGAAGTCGATAACTCGTGCGACGATTGGCCTTACGACCGGGCTGCCGACTACCTGCTTAACCGTTTGCGAGAACTGCGAAGCAAAGTATCACGCGTCTGTCTGATCTCCGGCGGCGAGGTGACCGTGACTGTTCGTAATGGCGGCATCGGCGGACGCAACCAGCAATTCGCCCTGGCCTGCGCCGAAAAAATATCGGGAGAAGACATGACCGTGCTCAGCGCCGGCACCGACGGCATCGACGGCAACAGTCCCGCCGCCGGCGCGGTAGTGGATGGCAGCACGCTTGCTCGTGCCAAGAGCTATCGCGTCGATGCCCACGGCAGTGCCGAAGCTGTGCGGCATGCGCTCTCCGGCTTCAATGCCTATCCTTTTTTTGAAGCGCTGGGCGACGCCCTCATCACCGGACCCACCGGAAATAATCTCCGCGACCTGCGCATCCTACTGGCGTACTAGAGCGTCTTTCATAAACCGATTTCAGACGACGGGAGCAGTCCCCTCAGGGGCTAAAGCCCAGTGTTCATGCGGCTTGTAGCGGCACGGCTGAAACCGTGCCCTTCCCAAGAACCTATCCAAAGCCATTTATGAAACGCTCTGTAAGTCGGCAGCAACCCGGGTCTCATGGCGTTCGTGAATTGTTCGCCCTCGTCTATAGCTATGCGCTTAGCTCACTCCAACTTAACCTCGGGATGACATCCGGCAGTTCATCGTCCTCCAGTACCGTAAATTCTTGTAAATCGATCTTCGTTCGGCAGCGCTGGCCCTTCAGACTGCATCCAATTGCTTAAAACAAACTACCGGAGGTTTCGCTTGAAACGGAAATTAGGTACTGCCATTGTCTTGTTTTTTGCCTGCGCTGCCCTGGCGGCGTTCTCGAATGTCGCGCAGGCCCAGAAAGTCGACCTCGGTTTCGGCGTCAGCACGGTGACAGCACCGGGGCCCAGCTCAAACGGCAACCCGTCTCTCACCGGCGGCACCTATCCGGGCATTAGCGGCGACGTGCTCTTCTGGCACAACGTCGGCGTCGGGGGCGAAATCTACTGGAAGGCAAACCAAGGCAACTATGGCGGCGACCCTACCCTTCCGTTTCGTCCACTTCTTTTGGATTTCAACGCCGTTTATTCGCCCAAACTCGCGCGCCACACGTATCTTGAGCTCGTCGGCGGCATCGGCGCGCTCGACACACGTATCTACTGTCAGGGATGCGGCAACGGCTACAACACCAATTACTCGAGCGACAAACACTTCATGGGAGACTTCGGCGCTGGCATCAAGTTCTACCCCAAGGGCGGCTTCTTCGTCCGTCCCGAGGCGAAACTCTACCTCGTCAACAACAACCTGAACTTCAGTTCCGCGCGCATCACCCGATTTGGCCTCTCCATCGGCTACACCTTTGGAGGACACTAGGCACGGTTGTCTGAATTTGCCATCCAGACCCTGAGCGGAGCCGAAGGGACGGACCTGCTGTTTGCCAACCTCCGCATGCCAGGTTCTTCGCAGCTAGCGGCAGTGGCACGTCTCATATCAACTTTCGAGAGCGGATTCACCGTTGCCGTTTCCCGCTCTTGTGTGGGACGGGCGCCTCGCCCGTCCGCGCCGGGCGTAACCCGGCAGTTGCCAGTGGCCACAGCAACTCTGGATTCGCTGTAGCCCGCCGAGACCAGTCGTCATCGTAAGCCCCGCTAGGGGCGGGGCGGCGAAACGACGCGCTTCCGCTTTGTAAAATTTTTGTCCGCCTCAACTCGCCAGTGGCCCGTATCGCCGTCCCGCATTATGATAGGAGCATGAATTTTGGCTTCTCTGGCGAGATGATCTTCCTGTTTTTCCTGGCGCTGATCCTTTTCGGTCCCAAGAAAATGCCCGAGATCGGGCGCCAGGTCGCGCGTTTCCTGAACGAGTTCCGGCGCGCTTCCAATGAGTTCCGCTCCCAGATCGAGACCGAGTTCAATGCCCTCGATAGCAGTAGCAGCCCCCGGCAGCAGATCCTGCCGCCCCTTAAGGAGCCGCTTGGATCGCTGGCCAATCGCATCTTCAATCCTCCAACGGCCGAAAAACTGGAAGCCGCCGAGAATGCCGCCGCTGCCGCAAATACCGAAGCCGCAGTAGAGACGGTGCCAGCCCCGTCTCCCGAGCCCTCTTCCGCTCCGAAAGCGGCGCCCGATGCCTGAAGCGGCCGCCTCTTCACCCGTGAACGATTCCGCCGACGAGCAAATGCCCACCATGGGCTTCCTCGATCATCTCGAGGAACTCCGCAAGCGCATCATCTATTCCATCATCGCCATCGCCGTCGGCTTTTTCGCCTGTTGGGGATATGCCGAGAATATTTATGAAGTCATGCAGCGTCCAATCATGGAGGCCCTGCAACGCAACGGCCTCACGGCAAAGCTCGTTTACCTGAATCCCACCGAGCCTTTTAATCTCTACCTTAAAGTCGGAGCCATGGCTGGCCTGTTCGTCGCCTCGCCCTTCGTGCTCTACCAGATCTGGTGCTTTATTTCCCCCGGTCTCTACCGCAACGAGAAGCGCTACGTCACGCCCTTCATGGTCTCGACCGTGGCCCTGTTCCTGGCGGGCGGATACTTCGGCTACAAACTCGTTCTTCCCGCGGCGCTGGTGTTCCTGATCGGCTATGGCAAAGCCTTCCAGCCGATGATTACCCTGACCGAGTACAGTTCTCTGTTTCTGACGATCATCGTTGGCATGGGCGCGATTTTCGAAATGCCGATCCTGGTATTTTTCCTCGCGCTCATGGGCATCGTCAGCGCTGACTGGATGTGGCGCAATCTCCGCTATTCCATCCTTGTCATATTCATCATCGCTGCGATCATCACCCCGACCACCGACATCCTGAACATGTGCATCTTCGCAGCGCCCATGGTGGCCTTGTACGTTCTGAGTATCGCCATTGCCTGGCTCGTGCATCCCAAGCAGCGCAAGAAACGCGCGGAGAAAAAGTCCGGTTAATCCATAAGAAGAGTCCCGGAGGGACGACCCAGTTCTGACGTACGGAGGCTCACAGGGAAAAACAATGAAACGACAGACAAACGCACCTGAGGTTTGCCCCTGTGTTCCTCTGTGCCCCCTGCGGTTAGAGATTTGCTTGGTGCTGGCACTGACCATAGTCCTGGCGAGCACCATAGCCTGCAGCAAAGGAACCTCCGTCGCCGCCAGTGGCACCGTCAGCCCCGCCACGACCTCAGGATCCCCCGCGGCGACCCTGGCTCCGCACGAAGCTGTCCCTTCCGACTCCGCTCCCATCCCGCACATCGATTCCAAACGCGCCTTCCAGTACACGCGCGAGGTTACCGCCTTCGGCCCGCGCTATATGGGCAGCGAGAACCACAAGAAACTGGAGCGCTACATCGTCGACCATCTCAAAGGCGACCAGGTAGAAGACGACGCCTTTACCGCCGAGACCGTGGAAGGGAAGTTCCCCGTCCGCAACATCATTGCGAAGTTTCCCGGCACAAAAGACGGCATCATCGTAATCATGGGCCACTACGATACGGTCTATTCACTGCGCAATTCCGGGTTTGTAGGCGCCAACGACGGCGGTTCTTCCACCGCCATCCTGCTCGAATTCGCCAACCAGTTGCGCGGCGGTTTACGCGATAAGAAGCGCGATGGCTACAGCGTCTGGCTGGTTTGGACCGATGGCGAAGAAGCCGTCAAGACCTGGAGCGACACCGACAGCGTTTATGGCTCCCGCCATCTCGCCGAAAAATGGGAGAAAGATGGCACGCTAAAGAAGATCAAAGCGCTCATGGTAATGGATATGATCGGCGACGCCGACCTGGACATCCAACGCAACACCAAGGGCGCTCCCTGGCTGCTCGATCTCATCTACAGCGCCGCCGAGCGCCTGGGCTATCAGTCCCATTTCTACGCCGTTGAGGAACCGATCGAAGATGACCACGTTCCTTTCTTCAATCGCGGAGTCCCCACCGCCGACGTGATCGACCTCGATTACGGATACAACAACGTGTTCCATCACACCCCGCAAGACACCATGGACAAGCTAAGCCCCAAAAGCCTGGAAATCGCAGGCGATACCATCCTCGAAACCATCCACATGCTCGACCAGCGCTAGAGCGGAATCCCACAAGCCCGTTGAGTTGCCATCCGCGCCGAAAACCAAACCACGAAGCTGAGACCTGAGACCTGAACTCCTGCTACCATATTCTCAGCGCCCGTGGCGGCGACTCTGATCGGCTTCCAGCAGCCGTGAGTTTTGTGGGGATACTGCTTGTTCCAACAAGTTTTTCCGGCAATTTTTCTGTTCGCATCCAGCATTCTGGCGAGCGCGCAAGCACCCAGCGCCCCGGGCAAGCCGCTTCCACCCGGACCCGCGCAGGCCAAAGTGAAGGCCGCCTGCACCCAGTGTCACAATACCAGCCGTATCACCGAACAGCACCTGACCCGCCAGCAATGGTCCGGCGAACTGAAGAAAATGGAAGGCCTCGGCGCCGTCATCTCCGACGCCGATCGCGATGCCTTTCTGAATTACCTGAGCAAGAACTTCGGTCCCGAAAAAGGTGTAGCCAAACCCGCGGCCAAGAAGTCCGGAAGCGCGGCTGACTAGCTGGTGTGGCGCGGAAACTCCTGTCCGCGAATCGTGCGCGCACAACAAGCAGCTGCAAAAGCAAGGCGCTGCCGACCCAACGCCCGCGTTGGCGTTACAGCAGCGCCGCCCGTTACCAAGCTCAAACTGACTCCAGCATGAGCGACCGAACTCAAGACTTCAAGTAATCGTTTAGGTACTCGGAAAACAGCGCCAGCTCGAATCCGCCTGGCAGTGCCTACTCTTTCTCCGGGTTCCCCGCGTCCTCTGCGGTTGAGTGTTTTTCCGGACGCAGCAGCGGAAACAGAATCACATCGCGAATCGTGTGCGAGTCGGTGAAGAGCATTGCCAGCCGATCCACTCCCAATCCCACTCCACCCGCCGGAGGCATGCCATAACTCAGGGCGTTGATGTAAGAAAGGTCCATCTGGTGGGCTTCATCGTCGCCGCGCTCGCGTTCTTTTAATTGCGCCTCAAAGCGCTGCCGCTGATCTTCGGGATCGTTGAGTTCGCTGAAGCCGTTGGCGATTTCCATTTGCCCGGCAAACATCTCGAAGCGCTCAGTCCAGTCCGGCTCATCCGGCTTCTGTTTCGACAGCGGCGAGACCGCAGTAGGGAATTCATAGATGATCGTCGGTTGCATCAAATGCTCTTCCGCAACCGCCTCAAAGATGGCAGCGATCGTCTTACCGACCGGCGCCGCCGCATCGTACTTCAAATTAATTCCCGCGCCGCGCACACGCCCCACCAGCGCCTCGACCGATTCCCGGCCCGCGAAGTCGTTGCGCTCGGGCTTCGCGCCGGCTTTTTCCGGCCAGAAATGCAGGATCGCCTCCCGCATCGTCATCCGCCGCCAGTTTGCGTGCGACCAGTCAATCTCATGCTCGCCCCACTTCGTCTTCGTTCCGCCCGTAACTTCCTGCACCGCCCGCTCGATCGCCCCCTGCGTGGTATCGAGAATGCCGAGATAATCGGTGTAAGCCTGGTAAGCCTCGAGCATGGTGAACTCGGGATTCCATCTCCACCCCAACCCTTCGTTGCGGAAGTTGCGGTTGATTTCGTATACGCGATCGAATCCACCCACCGTCAGCCGCTTCAAATAAAGTTCCGGAGCGATGCGCAGAAACAGATCCATATCCAGCGTGTTGTGATGCGTCTTAAACGGACGCGCCACCGCTCCGCCGGCAATCGGATGCATCATCGGCGTCTCGACTTCCATGAATCCCTGCCCATCGAAATACCGGCGTAACGATTGCACCAGCTTGCTGCGCTTCAGAAACACTTCGCGCACTTCCGGATTCATCACCAGATCCAGGTAGCGTTGCCGATAGCGCAATTCAACGTCGGTGAGCCCGTGAAATTTCTCCGGCAGAGGCAGCAAGTCTTTCGATAGAAACGTCAGTTCCTCGGCATGGATGCTGAGCTCGCCCGTGCGCGTGCGAAACAGATATCCGCGAACTCCAATGTGATCGCCCAAGTCGAGCAACTTCCACAGTTCAAAGCCGGCATCGCCGATCGCATCTTTCTTGACGTAGATCTGCAGCCGCTGGCCGTCCTGCTGCAAGTGCGCGAACCCGGCCTTGCCCATCAGCCGGATCGCCATGATGCGTCCCGCCACCCGCACGGTCACGCGCGGAGATTCCAGTTCCTCCGCGGTCTGCCCGCCGTACTCGGCCAGAATCTGGGCCACGGTGTGGCTGTAGTTGTACTTCCGCGGATAAGCCGGATGCCCGAGAGCCTCAATCTTCTTCAGCTTCTCGCGCCGGATTTCATAAATATTTTCGTCGAGTGCCAATGAGTGTCCTTGCCCAGTAAAAAGTTAAAGACTGGAAGCAAGTGATTATAAATAAGTTTAGAGATTCGCCGGGCCGTTCATGAGCTTGTCATCCTGAGCGAAGCGGGAACTTCACGAAGTGAAGTTCCTGCGGAGTCGAAGGACCCCTGCAATTTTCGCGGCGGCCAGGGCGCGTCAGGGAGTTCTCGCCGTGCAGCCGGATTTCGCTTTGAGCGAGTCTCTCTACTTATACCTGTTAACCAGGAAGGTATTAATCCGTGTTGACCACCACCCCCCTCCCCCCTCCCCAGTGGAATGATGAGGTTAGGGGGAGTCTTCCCGCCAAAATCTAGAGCGCCAAGGACTTATTTTCAAAATATTCCGGAATAAGGACTTAGCTCGATTCTTTGCTGAATTCTACTAAAATTCAGATATTTTGATGGTTTTCTGACGCCGCTCGTCAACGTCAAAATGCTTCAAGAATAGTTATCAAAGAACAAACTTGGGATACTGGCACAGCTCTGCACTGGCCCGACAGAGGATCATTGTCGCATCGGGCGGGTTGCGAGTCTGTGATGGCGCACACCGGCTGATTGTGATGAAAAAGTCAGAGGTCAGATTGCGGAATTTGGAACGCTCGCGGCATCCCACTCATCGCAAAGACCGCGATGAGTGGGGCACCCAGTTCGCTGGGGGAATTCCCTGACACGCATTTGTCACAGGTGAAGATGCAGGGGTCCTTCGACTCCGCAGGAGCTTCACTTCGTGAAGTTCCTGCTCCGCTCAGGATGACAAATCATTGTTAGGTGTACGTGCCTCTGCTTGAGGGGGTGCGAAGATTAGAGCTGGACCCCTCAAGCGCCGAATCTCTCTGTGGCGCGAGCTTTCGCCTTGGCGGCTTCTTCTTCGCGGTTCTTCGGCGGCGCGTTCGTATCGAGCGCCTGAAGAAGACGAGCCGAGACACCGGCGATTTCATCGACTGCGGCGAGGAACGCGGCTTCATTCGCCTTCGACGGCTTGCTGAAACCGGTGATTTTTCTCACGAACTGAAGCGAAGCCGCCCGCACCTCTTCGTCGGTAACGGGCGGATCGAAGTTGAAGAGGATTTTGATATTCCGGCACATTGCAGCATGACCTCCCGGCGCGGCCATTTTCTCATGGGCGGCGCATGGGCGACTCCTTTCCGAGGGACGAATTGGGTTAGAATGATCTCCACTTGACCGTCTCCGGAGGCTGCCATGAATTACTTGCTAGTTCTCGCACTGGTCCTGGTTGCGACCGTCGCCGTCTATCCGCAGGTTTCGCCCGACGAAACCGCGGTTCGCAACGTCATTCAGGAAGAGATCGCGGCTTGGAACGCCGGAGATGCCGTTGCCTTCGCGCGTCATTTTGCTGCTGACGGAACCTTCACTAACATACTCGGTCAATTCTTTACCGGACGCGAGGCTTTCACGGAGAGGCATGACTTCATCTTTAAGGGAATTTACCGCGGAACTACCATGAAGCAGGACGTTGTTTCTCTGAAGTTTGTGCGGCCCGATGTGGCGGTTGTGGAAACGCTCACGGCGGTGATTGGGATTCAAAAGCCGTCTCCCGGAATGAGTCTGGATACGAAGGGGCGCCTCCGCTCTCGCTTGTTACAGGTCATGGTGAAGGATGGAGGCGAATGGAAGATCGTTGCCTTCCACAACACGGATGTGAGGCCGGATGTGCCGGTACCAGATCCCCAATAGGGTCGCGAAGCCAGCCCGTCCCCGACCAGTGCCGGAGCAGAATTTCAAGCCGCGAGAGCTGAACCTGTTTCTTCAGAATGGACCAGAAAATCCCGCCAGAGATTTTGAATGGGCAGGAACTCACGCTCGTAGGTCAGGCGGAAATGCACATCACATTGCCTTACCGTGGACCACGCGTTTCGTTCCACGATGTACACGCTCACCTCGTTCATAGATTCCTCCCACGACAGCAATGCTATCAGCGCCGAGTTCGGCATTCTGATCAACAATGCTCGCTTTTCCGAATGCGCGGTTGGATACCCCAGTGTTCATCCGTCCTTGAAGCCAGCCCGCTTCGGCGTTAGTATTCAAATTCGGTGTTATCGCGACTGACTGCTTCGAGGGCTCATGCCGCAAAATTATGTTCCCATCTTTATCTTCCTCGCCGTCGTCGGCATCCTCATCGCCGTCACGCTGTGGATCTGCGTAATCATTCGCACCCAGAGTCCCAACCGCGTCAAGTTGATGCCTTATGAGTGCGGCATTGATCCCTATGACAGCGCTCGCGGACGCTATACCGTCCGCTTTTACATCATCGCCATCCTGTTTGTGATCTTCGAAGTGGAAACGATTTTCCTGTTTCCCTGGGCGGTGAAGTTCAAAGCGCTGGCCGTCTTCGGGCTGGTTGAAATGCTGGTCTTCCTCGGCATCCTGATCGTCGGATTCATATGGATATGGAAGAAGGGAGCGCTCGAATGGGTATAAGTTCGGCAGGTCCCAATCCGGCTGCTTCCGATGAGACTTTTACGGCCAGCCGCTGGACCAGAGGGAACTTCTGGTTTCCGACGCGGATCGTGGTCAGCCCGCTGCGCGTGAGCCGCGTCAAGAGGCGTCTGTTCGGCAGCAACGAGGAAAGCATCGCGATTTCTCAGGTCGCTTCGGTGAAGATTTCGACCGGAGTCGTATGGTCGGACATTCTGATTGAATCTACTGGAGGCAACGACCCGATCACCAGTCACGGCCATCGCAAAGCCGATGCGTTGCGCATCCGCGACTTGGTCGAGAGCTTTCAGGCGGTGCGGCACTGATGCGCGGGTGAATGCAATGCGGGCGTTGTGATGTCGGGCGTTGTGACGTAGATCATTGACGGTGACGCAACCAGATGTTAGAAGTGAAAGTTTCCTGAGGAAGGTCTGATTAAGTGTTCGATGGCGAGTTGGGCTGCTTTGGGACGTCGGCCCTCAGCGGCTAAAGCCGCGAATTTGGCGGCGTCTAGTGGCACGGCTGAAGCCGTGCCCTACCCAAGGCTATCCAAGAACGACTTAATCAGGGATTTCCGAATACTTGCGCGGCTTTTGTAACGACAGACCCTTGCATGGCTGAGGAAGTCAAATCGCCTGCTCCACCACCGCCGCCGGAAGGTGAGAAGATGCCGACGGCGGAAAAGCCCGCAGCAGCGGCGCCGGCGAAGGCCGCCGCTCCCGCTAAGCCCGCTGCTCCGGCCAAAGCCGCGGGGCCGGTTCCGTTGCCTTGGACCTCTCCGCTGGTTGAGAAATACCGGAGCCAGTACGGCTCCGGCCTCGACGCGCTGACTTATCTGGGACAGAACTACCTTAGCGTTGATCGCTCGCTGATCCCCGACATTCTGCGCCTGCTGCGCGACGAAGAACGATTCGATTACTGCGTCGATATCACCGCGGTGCATTATCCCAAGCGCGAAAAGCAATTCGACGTGGTGTGGATCCTCTATTCTTTTGCGCGCAATGAGCGGATGCGCGTGAAGACGCAAATCGCCGACGGCGCTTCGATCCCATCCAGCGTTGCGATCTGGCCGACCACGAACTGGCTGGAGCGCGAGGTCTACGACATGTTCGGCATTCAGTTCGACGGACATCCTGACCTGAAGCGCATTCTTCTGCCCGATGGCTGGAAGGGCTACCCGCTGCGCAAGGATTACGACATCCTGCAACAAGACAAAGAATGGGTACAGATCAATCTCGGAATCGAGAGCGGACAATGAGCGTCTACAAGGACGACCAGACGAGCGACGCCTCGAACCGCGAGCATTCTAGCCTTGATCGGTCCCATCTCGATCTCGACACTCCCGACAAGACGTATCTTGATTCGAACGAACTCATCATTAATATGGGGCCGCAGCATCCGGCGACGCACGGCGTGCTGCGTGTCATCCTGAAGCTCGACGGCGAAAAAGTTCTCGGCACCGAGTGCGTCATCGGATACCTGCACCGCGGCGTGGAAAAAATCGCCGAGAACCGCACCTACACGATGTTCGCTCCTTACGTTGACAGAATGGATTACGTCGCTGCGGTGTCGAATGGGCTTGGCTATTGCGAGGCGGTCGAGAAGTTGATGAATGTGGAGGCGCCGCCGCGCGCCAAATACATTCGCGTGATCCTGACCGAACTACAGCGCATCGCCAGCCACCAGATTTGGCTGGGCACGCACGCGCTAGATATCGGCGCGATGACGCCGCTGTTTTATACGTTCCGGGATCGCGAAGAGATTCTCAAGATTTTCGAAAAGTATTGCGGCGCGCGGCTGACCACGCACGCGTTTCGTATCGGCGGCTGCCAGTATGAGACTTACGCCGGCTTCGAAAAAGACGTAAAGAATTTTCTGGCGTTCTTCGCGCCGAAGATCGACGAATACGAAGCGCTGCTCACCACCAACCGCATCTGGGTTGAGCGCACCAGGAATGTTGGCGTGATCTCGGCCGCCGATTGCGTTGCGCTCGGCGTGACCGGTCCTGTGCTGCGCGCCAGCGGCGTGAAGTGGGATCTGCGGAAAGCCCAGCCGTACGCGGCTTACGCCGAATTCGATTTCGAAATTCCGACCGGCACAAACGGCGACACCTACGACCGGTACCTGGTCCGCATGGAAGAAATGCGCCAGTCGATGCGCATCATCGAGCAAGCGGTCAACGGGATTCCCGAAGGCCCGATCATGGGCAAAGTGCCCAAGGTGATCAAGCCGCCGGTGGGCGAAATCTATCACTCGATCGAAGCGCCGAAAGGCGAACTGGGATACTTCATCGTCAGCGACGGCTCGACGCAGCCCTACCGCCTGCGCGTGCGCCCGCCATCGTTCGTCAATCTGCAGGCGCTCGACATTATGGTGCGCGGGTTGCTGGTTGCCGACGTGGTCGCTGTCATCGGCACGATTGACATCGTGCTTGGCGAGGTGGACCGCTGATGCCGAATTTCATCATGTCGTATCTCGGGAGCACGGTGACGCCCGGCGAAGCGGGGAACCAGTTTTGGGCGCTGATTTATGTGCTCATTATTTTCGCGGGAGTGTCAGTGGCCGTGATCGCGATGAACTGGATCGAGCGCAAAGCGCTGGCGCACTTCCAGGTTCGCCTTGGCCCCATGCGCGTGGGCCCGCACGGTTTGCTGCAGCCCATTGCCGACGCGGTCAAACTGATGCTCAAGGAAGACATCATCCCCGCCGAGGCCGACCAGTTCGTTTTCTGGGTTGCGCCGCTGATCGGCCTGCTGGCGGCGTTCACCGTTTATACGGTGATTCCGTTCGGCCCTTCGCAGGCGGTGAGCGACATGAACATCGGCATCCTCTTTATGCTTGGGGTCTCGTCGCTCGGCGTGCTCGGCGTCGTGGTCGCTGGATGGGCTTCGAACTCGCACTATCCATTGATCGGGGCGCTGCGGTCGAGCGCGCAGATGGTGTCTTATGAAGTTGCCATGGGATTGGCTGTCGTCTCGGCGATCCTGATGACCAGCATGAACGCAAGCGGCACGGGCACGCTGAGCATGATTGGGATCGTGCAGGCACAGCAGCAGCAGGGCGTCTGGTTCATCTTTAAATTCTTTCCACTCGGCCTGCTCGCGCTAGTAATTTTTGCCATCGCTATGATCGCGGAGACCAACCGCGCGCCCTTTGACCTGGCCGAAGCGGAATCGGAACTGACCGCCGGCTATCACACCGAGTACAGCGGGCTGCGCTGGTCGCTGTTTATGCTCTCCGAATATGCGGCCATGATTGCCGTCTCTTCGATCGCGGTCACGCTCTGGCTCGGCGGATGGATGCGTCCGTTCCCGAACCTGCTGCACGCCCCGGCGTGGGATTTTATCTTCTCGCTATTTCCCGGACTCACGTTCCTTGGGCTGGCGGCGATTGCCTTTATCGGTACGGCGCGGATGCCGTCGCATTCCTTCTTCAAGATCCAGTGCATCGGACTCGCCGTTTTTGCGGCGCTGCTCGGCTTCATCGCGCTGCTGCTGCTGGTGGCCGCGGTTGCGGGGCGTTCCGCGGATACGAGCCTGGCGGCCAGATTCAACGAGGGCATTGGTTACGTATATTGGTTCGTGCTGAAAGTCGCCGTCTTTATGTATCTGTTCATTTGGTATCGGGCGACGTGGCCGCGTTACCGCTTCGATCAGTTGATGAAGATCGGATGGAAAGTGATGTTGCCGATTTCGCTCGGCGTGCTGGTCCTGACTGCCATTGTGGGGGTGATCGCTTCATGAACCCCGGACTGAACGCCGCTCTGAATTCAGGCATGGCACCGGTTGCGACGCCTTGGTTTTTTTATGCGCTGGCGGGAATGGCCGTCGTCAGCGCTTTGCTCGTCATCACGCTGCGAAACGCCGTGCATGCCGCACTGGCGCTGATTGTGACCCTGCTCTCGGTAGCGAGCCTCTACCTGATGTTGTATGCCCCGTTCGTCACTGGCGTGCAGATCGTCGTCTACGCGGGCGGAATCATGGTGCTGTTCCTGTTCGTCATCATGCTGGTGAACATCGAACGGTCGTCGAAAGAGCACCGATTCAATCGCATTTGGCCGGCGGGATTGGCGGCGGCGTGCGCGTTGCTGGCGTTGTTCGTGTCCGCGTTCGTGAAGGGCAAGGCGCTGTTTGCGGATCGTGGAATGCCATTGCCCGAGTCGTCGAACACGCAGCAGATCGCCACCATGCTCTACGGAGAAGCCGGCAGGATGGGTCAATATACGTTCGCCTTCGAAATCGCCTCGCTCTTGTTGCTGGTGGCGATTCTGGGGGCGGTGATTATGACGAAGAAGAAGATATAGTCGTTGGTCGTTAGTCGTTCGGCATGTCGGACTAGGTCGAAGCCCGCGAGCGACCAGCGACTAACGACCAGCGACCCGACTAACAAATGAAACTATGGTTCCGATAACAACACTTCACTATCTCGTCGTTGCGGCGGCACTGTTCGTGCTAGGCGTAATCGGTGTGCTCATACGCCGAAACGTGGTGATTGTGCTGATGTCGATCGAGCTGATTCTGAATGCAGTAAACCTGAACCTGGTGGCGTTCTCACGCATGTGGGGAAACTTGCATGGGCAGGTGTTCGCAATCTTTATCATAGTAGACGCCGCCGCCGAAGCTGCAGTAGGCCTAGGCATTTTGATCGCCTTTTTCCGTAATAAGGAGACGGTCAATGTGGATGAGATTGATTTGTTGAAATGGTAGAAGGGCAGCTTTCAGCCATCAGCTCTCAGCTTTCAGTTACTGCTTGAGCTGCGAGCTACGAGCGAACGACGAATAGCGAACGAGTAACGACCGACGACTAACGACATGTTTTTTCTTAATCACATCTGGCTGATCCCGCTCTTCCCGGCCTTTGGGGCGGCGACGATGTTTTTTTTCGGGCGGCGACTGCAGAAGGCCACGGTCAACGCGGTCTGCGTCGGCGTGGTCGTCCTTGCGTTCCTTTTCGCCTCCTTCACGGTCGTCGAGTACACGAACTTCGCGCATGGCACGGGACATCCTTTCGAAAAGATTGTCTACACGTGGCTGGGCAGCGGCGATGGGCATCTGAACTTCGTTAAGCGCGACGGGACGCTCGCCTCCTTCAACGCCGACGCCGGATTCCTGCTCGATCCTCTCTCTTCCATCTGGCTGCTCTTCGTGACTGGCGTGGGCCTGCTGATCCACATTTACTCTACCGGTTACATGGCGCACGAAGGCGGTTACTACCGCTTCTTTGGATACATGAACCTGTTCATGTTTTCGATGCTTACTCTCATCCTGGCGAATAACTACATGCTTTTGTTTGTAGGCTGGGAAGGCGTGGGCTTGTGTTCGTATCTGCTAATCGGCTTTTACTTTCATCGTAACTCCGCTTCGACCGCGGCTAACAAGGCGTTCATCGTGAACCGTATCGGTGACGCCGGATTCATTCTCGGCGCGCTCACGCTCTCCTGGTATCTGGGGTCGTTTCGTTTCATCGACATCAACAGGCTGGCGCACAGTGGGACGTTTGCAATCGGCGATCCCGTACTGACGATCGCCGCGCTGTTGCTGTTCGTTGGGGCTTGCGGTAAGTCGGCGCAGATTCCTCTTTATATCTGGCTACCCGATGCGATGGAAGGTCCGACGCCAGTTTCCGCGCTGATCCATGCCGCGACCATGGTGACGGCGGGCGTGTACATGGTGGCGCGTTCGAATGCCGTGTTTGTGCTGGCGCCGACGGCGATGAAAACCGTGGCCATCATTGGCGCACTTACCGCGGTGTTTGCCGCGTCGATAGGGCTGGTGCAGAACGACATCAAACGCGTGCTTGCGTACTCCACCGTCTCGCAACTGGGATACATGTTTCTGGCGCTCGGCGTCGGCGCCTTTGCGGCGGGCGTCTTCCATGTGTTCACACACGCGTTCTTCAAGGCGCTGCTCTTCCTCGGTTCGGGCTCGGTGATTCATGCCATGAGCGGCGAGCAGGACATGCGTAACATGGGCAACCTGCGCGGGCGTATTCCGACCACTTATAAGACGATGTTGATCGCGACGCTGGCGATCGCGGGCATCCCGCCTCTGGCAGGCTTCTTTTCGAAGGATGAAATCCTCTGGCAGGCATACCGGTCCGCCTACGGCAGCTTTCCCTATCTCTGGCTGATCGGCTTTGGCACCGCGCTGATGACCGCGTTCTATATGGCGCGGCTCATCTTCCTGACGTTCTATGGGAAGCCGCGGATGAGCCCCGAAGTCGAGCACCACATTTATGAATCGCCGAAGTCCATGACTGGCCCCTTAGTCGTGCTGGCGATCTGCTCGGTCTGCGCGGGATGGCTGGGTGTACCAGCGAGTTTGGGTGGGAGCAACGCCTTCGGAAAGTTTCTGGAGCCGGTATTCGCGCAAGATGTCGGCGCTTCCGCTTTCGTCGCGGCGGCTGAGCCGCAGGAGCCGGCTGGCGAAGAACATCGTGGCTTGGAGTGGACGCTGATGGTGCTCTCCGTTGGGGCTGCGGTCGTGGGTGGAGGATGGGCCCATCATTACTATGCCAAGGCTGGCAAAGATTACCTGGAGCCCATTGCTGTCGACGCCCCGCCGCTCTACACCGCGCTCTACAATAAGTGGTTTGTCGACGAGGCTTACGACTACGCTTTCACCGGACGCCGCAAGATTGGGAAAGTCCGCCTGGGCGCGATGGGCGCGGGCGAAGCGTCGTCGTGGTTCGATGCCAAGATCATCGACGGAGCCGTCAACGATGCAGGCTGGGTTACGCGCGCCGTCGCCACGCTTTCGACCTGGTGGGATAAGTGGATCATCGACGGCTTGTGCGTGAATGGCCCGGCAATCCTGGCGCGGATGATCTCTTATCCGGCGCGCCTGTTCGAATGGGGACTGGTGCAGTGGTACGCGTTGGTCATGATCGCGGGACTGCTGGGATTTGGCGTGTATTACGTGTGGAAGTAAGCTGCGAGCCACGAGCTACGGGCTACGAGCGACCGAGCCAGTGGCGGTGCAGCAAAACAGATTGCTCGTAGCTCGCAGCTCGTAGCCACTGGCAACTGAGAACTGGCAACTGAGAACTGCTCTTATGCAGAGTCACATACTTTCGATCATTCTCTTCACGCCGCTTGTGGGCGGGCTGGTTCTCCTGTTTGTCCCTAAGGAGAACAAGAACGCGATCCGCTGGATTGCGAATCTTTTCGCGCTGGGCGGATTCCTCATCTCGCTGCCGCTGGTGCCGATGTTCTGGGCGGTGCGCTTTGACGCCTCGCAGCAGTTCAAGTTCATCGAGGGGACGGCGAACAACTGGATTCCCTCGATTGGCGCGGGTTACAACCTTGGCATTGACGGCATATCGTTTCTGCTGATCATGCTGACGACGCTGCTGGGATGGATCTCGATTCTGTCTTCCTGGACCGCCATCGAGATACGGGTGAAGGAATATTACGTTTGGTTTCTGGTATTGCAGACGGGCATGCTCGGCGTCTTCATGGCGCTCGATTTTTTTCTCTTCTTTGTTTTCTGGGAAGCGATGCTGGTGCCGATGTACCTGCTGATCGGCATCTGGGGCGGCCCGCGCAAGCTTTATGCGGCCATCAAGTTCTTCCTGTATACGCTGCTGGGCTCAGTGCTGATGCTGCTGGGTATCCTGTTCCTTTATTTCCATCATCACACAGTTACTAACATCTTCACGTTCAGCATTCCAGAGCTTTATAAGACGGCGCCACTGATTCCGTTCCACATAGCCATCTGGCTGTTCGTTGCTTTCTTTATTGGATTCGCCATCAAGGTTCCGATGTTTCCGTTCCACACCTGGCTGCCGGATGCGCACGTGGAGGCGCCTACGGCCGGCTCCGTCATTCTGGCGGGCGTTTTGCTGAAGATGGGAACTTACGGATTCGTGCGTTTCTCTCTGCCATTCTTTCCCTCGGTCGTATCGCACCCGCGCGTGCAAGGCTGGGTGATCGGGTTGTCGCTCGTCGGCATCATCTATGGCGCGCTGGTTTCGCTCATGCAGAAGGACATGAAGAAGCTGGTGGCGTACTCGTCCGTGAGCCATCTTGGGTTCTGCACGCTGGGAATCTTTGTGTTGGTTCCGTTGGGATTGGCCGGCTCCGTGTTACAGCAGGTCAATCACGGCATCTCGACCGGCGCGCTCTTCTTGATTGTCGGCATTTTGTACGAACGGCGGCACACGCGCGAGATAGCCGAATATGGAGGCATCTCGAACGTAATGCCCATCTACGCGACGATCACCATGATCATGTTTCTTTCGTCGATGGGGTTGCCGCTGTTGAATGGATGGATCGGTGAGTCGACCATCCTGATGGGAGCATTCACGGCGAACTGGAAGTGGGCGGCGTGGGCGGTGCCGGGCATGGTTCTGGCGGCGGCTTATTTGCTCTGGCTCTATCAGCGCGTTTTCTTTGGAACGGTGACGAATCCGAAGAACGAGAAGTTGCACGATCTTACGCCGCGAGAAATCCTTACGTTTGTGCCTCTGATCGTCATGGCGTTCTGGATCGGGCTTTATCCGAAACCGTTTTTCCAGATCCTCGAACAACCGGTCAACCAGATTGTGCAGACAATTCACGACAAGGCAAATGCGAATGTGCCGGTGACTGCGCCGGTTGCTCCCGCGCCAGTTCCGCAGGCGCCGCCTGCTGCGATCAAGCCGAAAGTCGTCAAGCCGAAAGTTGTCAAACCGGAAGCCGCGAAACCTGAAGTTGTCGCGCCCAACGTCGTCCAACCGAAAGCGAGTAACTAAGTGCGAGGCCTCTCACCAACTGAATACCGGTTGATGTTGCCGATGGTCGAACTTACCATTTTCGCGCTCGGCATTCTGCTGATCGACCTAATGATTCCGCGGGGATGGAAGTGGATTAACGCGGCGGGCGCCCTTGTCGGCGTGCTGTTTTCGGCTCTGTGCGTATGGCAGATTCAGTCGAAGCTGCCGCGGGGCGCAATTGGGTTCTATAACTCGCTGTTAGTCGACCGCTTCGCCATCTATTTCTGGTATCTGTTTCTCGCGGGAGCAGCTATCGCTATCCTGATGTCGGTGCACTATCTCGACGTGGAAGGCGAGGATCACGGCGAATACTACGCATTGCTGCTGCTTTCCGTTGTGGGCATGATGTGCATGGCGGCGGGAATCGACATCGTACTGATTTTCATTGGGCTCGAGTTGATGGCGATTTCCACTTACGTGCTGGTTGGTTTCTTGCGTCGCGACCGGCGTTCGAACGAAGCGGCCTTGAAGTATCTGCTGCTGGGCGCCTTTTCGTCGGGCATTTTTGCGTATGGCCTGTCGCTGTTCTACGGAATCTCCGGCAGCACCAACTTGCAGGACATTGCGCGCGTGGTCACGGAGATTTCAAGGAAGGAACCGCACAATCCGGTGGTGGTGATCGCGCTTCTTACGACCATGGTGGGATTGCTGTTCAAGATCGCCGCGGTTCCATTTCATCAGTGGGCGCCAGACGCTTACGAGGGCGCGCCCACCAGCATCACCGGTTTCATGTCAGTGGCGGTGAAAGCGGCGGGCTGGGCGATGCTGTTGCGGATACTCGGGTACCCAGTGTTTATTTTCCCACGCGGGGTGGTCGTCCTCGGATTGTTCCCGCTGCGCGCCATCTACACTCCTGTGATTGTGGTCGTCGCCATTGCCACCATGACCGGCGCCAACTTCGCGGCACTTACGCAGACGAATACGAAACGGCTGCTGGCTTACTCCTCGATTGCGCACGTCGGCTACATGCTGCTGGCGTTTGTGGCCATGGGAACTTCGCAGATTGGCAGCTCCGCGTTTTTCGACGGTTTCAAGGGAATCCTGATCTACCTGCTTGTCTACACGTTCATGAATCTGGGAGCGTTCGCCGTGATTACGTCTTTGCGGCAGCGCAACGTGATTGGCGATGAGCTCGACGATATGGCCGGACTCTACCAGCGGGCTCCGGTCGAAGCCACGCTGATGCTGCTGTTTCTGTTATCGCTCGCCGGCATTCCGCCCGCCGCCGGCTTTCTGGGCAAGTACTACATCTTCCTGAGCCTGATCGAAAGCCAGCATTACGTGCTGGCCGCGCTCGGCGTTCTCTACTCGTTGTTTGGACTTTATTACTACTTGAAGATTGCGAACGCTATGTTGATGCGGGCGCCGATGGAGGCTGGGCGAGTGCCGGTGAGCTTCGGAATGCGTTGCGCGGTGGGCGTGACGGCGCTGGCGACTATCGTGATCGGAGTTTATCCGGAGCCGTTTATTCGCAGCGTCAATTGGTCGCTAAACATTGTGCAATCGCCGCATGTGACGGCGATGATCAAATGAAGCTTCGAGCCGCGAGCTACGAGCCACGAGCTTCGAGCAAACAAAAGAAGCGCTTGCGGTAGGTTCGCCTTCTTCCCGCTTTGTTCGTGGTTTGCAGCTTGGCGGGGCTCAGGTTGCTGGTAGCTCGAAGCTCGCAGCTCGCGGCTGATTTACAATTCCCTCACATGCCTGAGCGCCCAAATCCCCCGGAGAGGAAAGATCCTATTGTTTCGCTTGCTCGCTATTCCGAGATAGGGTTCATTATTCCGGCGGCGATCTTGCTGGGATTCTTCTTGGGGAAGCTCGCCGATTACTGGCTGCATACCAAGTGGCTCTATCTGGTGGGGCTGTTGTTTGGCGCAGTGGTGGGATTCTGGCAGATGATCCGCATGGCTGTGGGCGCTTACAAAGATAAATGATGAATGAGCGCGAGCATCTCGACGGGCCCGCTAAGACTCCCGAAGAGGGCACAACCGAACAGCGCATGATCGAGGATCGGTCCATCGATAACCGCTTCCTCGACGACCTCTCAATCTATGAGCGCATCATTCCTCGGCTGCTGCGCAACATGCTGGTGGCAAGCGCTCTGCTGCTGGCGCCGGCATTCTGGCTTTACCGCTGGGCCGGAGCGATTGGGTTTGCCTTCGGGGCGGCGGTGTCTTACGTTAATTTCCGCTCGCTGACGCGAGGCGTCGAGGGACTTGCGGATCGCATTGTCAATCGGCACAGTCGGGAAAAAGGCGGCTGGATCATCCTGCGCTTCCTCGTGCGCTACGGGTTGGTGGGACTCGCTGCCTATGCTATATTCAAGAGTTCTTCTTTGGCCTTTCGCGGCTTCTTGGGGGGCCTGTGCGTGCCGGTGGCGGCCCTGATGGCCGAGGCCGTTTGGGAAGGGTACGTGGCTTTTCGGCGGGTGTCGTGAGCTTCTGCACTGGGTCGTCCCTCCGGGACTTCCGTGGTTTTTCTACTTAGCCCAGCGCTGAAGCGCTGGGCTAAGCTGGGTCGCCCCTCCGGGGCTGATTGAGTATCGAAGTCTGAAAATCGTAAAGTCGGAAATCGCATGGAACAACTGGCTTTTACCGCACTTCTGAATCGCCTGTTTGGCGCGCCGGTGCTGGCGTTGCTGCTGAAACTGCACATTCATCCGAAGTATCCGGCGACTCCGATTACGAACAGCTTCGCCATGGAACTGCTGGTGGTAGTGCTGCTGACGATATTTTTTATTGCGGTGCGCACACGGCTTTCGGTGGAGCGTCCGGGCGGGTTGCAACACACGATGGAAGCGATCTACGGATTTGTCGGCGACATGGCCGATGAGGTGATCGGGCATCATTCCTCGACGTACGTACCCTACCTGGTCACGCTCGGAATGTTCATTTTGAGCTGCAATCTGATTGGACTGGTGCCGGGACTGGAATCACCGACCGCGGTGCCGATTGTGCCGCTCGGATGCGCGCTGCTGACTTGGTTTTACTATCATTATCAGGGCCTGCGGACGAATGGACCGGTCGGTTATTTTAAACACTTCATCGGACCGCAGGATAAAGAAATGCCGCTGGTCATGCGGGTGTTATTGCCGTTCATGCTTTTTCCGATCGAAGTGTTCAGCCACACCGCCCGCGTCATGTCGCTGACCATACGTCTCTTTGCCAACATGTTTGCCGGAGAGATGGTCACGCTGGTGTTTTTTTCGCTGATACCGCTGGGCATTCCGATCATGTTCGAGGGACTGCACATCGGGGTGTCGTTTATTCAGACGTATATTTTCGTGCTGCTGGCATGCGTGTACCTGGGTGAGGCGACCGGGCAGGAGCACTAAAACAGGTCTCAGGTCTTAGGTGTCAGGTCTCAGGAAATGCAAAGGCATCGTTTTCCTGAGACCTGAGACATGGTGCCTGACACCGGTTGTTTGACACCTGCTCCAGCGTGAGGGCGCCGGCTCATGGTAGCGCGGCGTCAACCACCTACTGGCGGCAATTCATATAAGGAGAAGCACAATGCGGAAATTCGCGATGTTGATGTTTGTGATGATGATAGCGTCGGTGATGGCGGTGCCGGCGTTTGCGCAGGGCACGACTGGAACGGTTGCGGGCACGAATTGGGTGGCCCTGACTTCCGGTTTTGCGATTGCACTGGCGGCTGGGCTAGCGGCACTCGGACAGGCTAGAGTGGCGGGATCGGCTTGCGACTCGTTGGGACGGAATCCGGCGGCGCGTCCTGGAATTATGGTCGCGCTGATTCTCGGTCTGGCGTTCATCGAGTCGCTGGTGCTGTTTACGCTGGTCATTATTTTCGTGAAGGTGGCGTAAGCGAAAGTGCGGTTCGTTGATCTTGATTTGCGAAAGGGCCTCCGCGGAAACGGAGGCCTTTTTTGTGCGGCGGAATCGGTGTGGAGTAACGGGTGCGGCCAGACGCGGCAAGCCGCGTCTCTACGACGATTCTTGTGGAGTGGACTGAGTCCAGAGTTGCCGGAACCCACTCATCGCAAAGTACGCGATGAGTGGGGCACCCGGCGCGATGAGTGGGCCAGCCAGCTCTCGCTTTAGACTTTCCGTTCGCCGTCCCAGTTGGCGGCGCGGTTGTCGGGGACTTTTTGCAGGGCCTCGACCAGGACGCGGCGGAGGCGGTAGCGGCTGTCGAGGTCCATGCTGACGAACTCGAACCCGATTTCATTGACGCGGGCGCGGCGGAGGAAGACTTCGCCGCGTATTTTTTTCACGCCCAGAGAGATTTCGACGTGGGCTTCGGAACCGACGCGAAGGTTGTCGTTGCGCGTGCCCATGCCCCCGCCCAGACTCATCTCGCGCATAATGATGTTCGACTTTCCCCAGGAACTGGAAAGGCTGGCGGAGAGCGTGCGCGGCAAGATGATGCGTTCGTAGCGGCGCTGGCGGACATAGGGACATCCGGCGCCGGAATCGAGCGGGGCGATGGCGAGTTCGCCGGCTTCAAGGCCGCTGTCGGCAAGAGCCTGGGTGCCGTAGCGGGGATCGATCTTGGAGAGCGCCTGAATGGCGGCGATGCGGAGTTCGCGGTGCTGGGTGTAGCCGAAAAGTTTCTTATCTTCGACGATGGCGCGCAGAACGGGAACGGCCTCGACCTCGCGCAAGCGGCCGAGGGACTCGATGGCCTTCAGTTGCACGAATGGCGGACGGCTGTGAGCTACGCCGGCGGTGGCGAGCGCAATCAGGCTGGAACTGGCGCTGCGGTCCTGGCTCATGCCGATCTCGTCGATGGCTTCGGGCAGGATGAGGGAGTCGAGCAGTTCGAGCAGTTCGAGCAGAGTGCGTCCGCGGTCGGGCGCGGCACCGTAGGCGATCTGGCGAACGATGACGTCCTGATAGAAACGGTTGAACTCGCTCATGCGGGAAGGCAGCAACTCCAGCATCGAGGTGACAGCGAGGCGGCTCAGCAGGCCGACGGTGGAGGCCGCCTGGCGAGGCTGGCCCATGCGTAAAATTTCGCGCAGATCGTCGATGGCGGGTTGTCCGAGTTCGCCGGCGAGTTCGACAATGCGATCGCATTCGACGCGTTTCTGGGCGCGGAAGAAACGGTCGGCAAGGTGCTCGACGGAAGTTCTGGGAAGCTGCTGCAGGACGTTGACCAGATCCTCGGGCACCTGATCAGTGTTGATGGCTTCTTCGATCATCTCCGGCAGGCGATTTTCGATGCCGACTCGGGAGCGAAGATCCTGCACCAGGGCTGGCCGCTGACGGGCAACTCTTTCGAGCGAACAGCAGAGTTCCGAGACCGCTTTGTACTTTCTGCGAGAGCAGGCCTCCTGCCCAAAGCGCGCGAAAGCGGCGGCCAGCAGGCTCTGAATTTCGGAGTCGCTTTCCTGGGCCAGTCTCTCGCCGATCATGGCGAGGGCATTGGGCATGACTTCCTCGGGCGCGGTGGCGTAAAGGTCGGCGAGTTGAGCCAGGCCAGAAGCGGTCTTGCGGCGGGGTTCGGCATCCTTGGCGTCGAGGCCACTGCAATAGTTGGAGAGAATTTTGGCGGCGCTCTCGTTGTCGTCGCGCTCAAAAAGGAGTTCGACGAACTGGCGAACGTTACGGGGCGGCACGCAGGCGGCTTCGCCGGAGAGCAGAACGCTTTTCTTGCCCGCCTCGGGAATCTCAGCCCAGAACATGCGGTCGAGAATATCGGCGTGGGACTCAATCAGGATGCCAGCCTTGGACATTTTGTCTTCCTGGACGCGCAGGATCTGGCGGAGGGTATCCATCTGCCGGCTCATGTGCTCCATCATGTCGTGGACGGCGTTGACCTTGACTTCACCGCGTGAATAGCGGTCGAGGGCGAACTTGATGGCCATGCTTTCGGCGGCCTTCATCAGCAGCGGAGTGTCATTGCCATCGCTGGTGCTGTTCTGAGAGGTCTGCTTGGCCAGACTTTCGAGCAACTGGGCGAGATTGACCTTGGCGCCTTCGGAAGCGTTCCCGAGTTCGACTTTGAGATTGTCCGGGGAAGCGTTGGGATCCTGCATGGCCTGGCCAAAATGGGTGAGCAGGCGAATGGTCTGTATGACTTCCTCTTCCTGTAAGGGAACGACGCCGCCGGTCCAGGTTCCGCCCGAGGTTCCGCCGGGGCCGGTGGCGATGCCGCCCGGAATGGGGACGGTGGGGACACTGCCGAGGGGCGCGCCGCCGGGTGTGCCGGAACCGGTGTTGCTGGCGCCCTGAGCGGCGGCTATCAACTGCAGAAGTTTCTGCGGGTCATTGAGCCAGTGCTTGAACTCGGGACCCAGGGCTTGGGCGGCGAGTTGAGCGGCCATGGAATATTCGCCGGTGGAGGGGTCGGCAGCGACAAACTTGACTTCATTGATGCGGATCGAAGAGTCCTTGTTGTCGCCGAGGGTCTCCTTCAGTTGTTTGGCGAAGTCCTGCGCTTTGGAGCCGCCCATGGCAAAGGCGCGGACCAGGCGGGTAAAGTCGTCGAGCGTGACCTTGTTGGAGAACAGGATGCTGGAGAGCCCGGCGGCGTTCAGCAATTGTGCGAAGCTGCGCTCAGCCTGTCCGGTTTCGAGCGGGATGCCATCGAGAAGAAGCTTGTTGTCGGAGACGCCGAGCAGAAAACCAGTGTCGCCGCTTTTGGGCAGCGCCTGCTGGAGTTCGGTCCAGGCGGTCTGGAACTGGCCTTCGGTACGCTTGTGATTCACTCCATACAGCCGTGTGTACTTGATCAGAATATTGAGGCTGTGGAGGAAAGACCGAGCGGACGCGCTGCGGCTGGCGTCGGTTTGAGCGGCGTTAGCGATGACAACCTCCTCTCGGTATATGGGGCGTCGCATTAAGACTAAGTGGGAAAGTGACCTAATGCACGATTACGGAGGTAATTGAATCGAACAGATGGGCGTCAGACGAGTGCACGAAGGGACAGGTCCTGCGGGACGCCGTCGCTCTATACTGATGGCTTGACATGCAGATGATGCTGGGGACGTGGCAGGCTGCGCCTCTAGAGGAAAGTCCTGATGAAGATTGCCGTGCTTTTTTTTGGCGCGTTAAAGGACGTGCTGGGACGGCCGGGCGAGACGATCGATCTGCCGGAAGGGGCGCGGGTGCGGGACCTGGTCCTCAATTATGCGCGCGAGGCTCCGCAGTTTGAAGCGATGGCGCCGTCCCTGGCGATTTCGGTGAATCGGGAATATTCGGGAGCGGAACGCGAGCTGCGTGAGGGCGATGAGGTCGGGCTGCTGCCGCCGGTGAGCGGCGGGTCAGCGGAAGGCGGCGAGGTCGCAGGCGGAGTTCGGAGCGAGGTTCGAATCGTCCGCGAGCCGATCGCCCCGGAGGCTATGGTGGGGCGGTTTAAGCGCCCGGCGGATGGCGCGTTGGTGATTTTCGACGGCGTGGTGCGGGACAACACGCGTGGGCGGCGCACGCTCTATCTGGACTATGAAGCGTACGAAGCGATGGCGCTGAAGCAGATGGAAGCGCTGGCGGTGGAGGCGCGAGCGCGTTTTGGAGTGCGAGGGGCGTCGATTGTCCACCGGTTGGGGCGGCTGGAGATTGGGGAGACGAGCGTGCTGATCGTGGTGGCCGCGGCGCACCGGGGCGCGGCGTTTGAAGCTTGCCGGTGGATCATCGACATGCTGAAGAAGACGGTGCCAATCTGGAAGAAAGAGTACTTTGAAGATGGAGCGGTATGGGCCGACGGGGAGCCGTTCCCCGAAGAAATTCGGCGGCCGGGAGGCACGGCGGGGAAGTAGCCCGCATCCAAATGATTGACTTTCACATGAAGCGAATTCCAAGGGTGCTGCGAGCTTCGAGCTGCGAGCTGCGAGCGAACCGGGTCAGGGCTTGCTCGCGGCTCGAAGCTCGAAGCTCGAAGTTCGTGGCCTGCCTGATCGTCTGCGCCTTTGCCTTGTGCGCCACCATCGGGTTGAGGGCGGAGGAACCGGAAACCACGATCACGGTGGATGTAAAGCTGGTCAACGTGTTCGTGACTGTGACGGATGGGCGCGGGGCTCCGGTGGCGAACCTGCAGAAAGAAAATTTTCTGCTGAAGGAAGACGGCAAGGAACAGAAGATTGCGATCTTCGGCCGGGAGTCGGCGCTGCCGCTGTCGATTGTGCTGGCAGTGGATACCAGCCTGAGCACCAGAAAAGACCTGCCGCTGGAGCTGACCTCGGCGCGCAAGTTTGCGCATGCGATTGTGCGGCCGCAGGACGGACTGGCGGTCTACAAGTTCAGCGAGGAAGTCAGCCAAATGGTGCCGTTCACCTCCGACTTGAAAAAGATCGACGCCGGAATCGACCGGGTGCACAATGGCGCGGCGACGGCGCTTTACGACGCGATTTTTCTGGGATCGCAGGCGCTGGGCCGGCGGCAGGGAAGAAAAGTCATGGTGGTGATCACCGATGGCGGAGACACCATGAGCCAGGTGGATTACAAAGAGGCATTGCGCGCGGCCCAGGAGTCGGAGGCGATCATTTATAGCATTATCATCGTGCCCATCGAAGCGAGCGCGGGACGGGATACGGGCGGCGAGCACGCGCTGATTCAGATCTCGGAGGACACGGGCGGGAAGTCTTACTACGCCACGTCGCTGTCGCAACTGGACGACGCGTTCCGCAAGATCAGCGACGAGCTGAGAACGCAATATCTACTGGCGTACTATCCGTCGCAGCGCTATTCGAGCTCGGAGTTTCGCCAACTGCGGGTGGATCTGACGAATGCGCCTCCGGGAGGGCCTTTTCAGTCGCATTACAGGGCGGGATACTACACGTGCAAGGGGACGTTCTAGGGCCAGGCTTCGAGCTACGAGCTGCGAGCTTCGAACAAACCGGGTGCCCGCAGCCCGCAGCTCGTGGCTCGAAGCTCGTGGCGCGGGATTGGCTCGCAAAAAACGCATAGATGGCGCCGGGGAAGTGGCTGCATCTAGTAAACTGTTCTATTCCATTGCAGTGGAAATTGAGATCCTTAGACGCGGAACCGCTTCCATGTACTACTTGAGGTTCTGCCCCAGGAGAGTCACTTTGTTCGATTGGTCTGGTTTGCAGGTTCGCCGTTCTCTGCCCATTGGCATATTGCTCTTTGCCGCGTTCACGGTTTCGTTGTGGGCGCAGGAGGAAATGACTCCGGAAAATCCCACCACCGGCACCATTCAAGGCACGGTGCGGGATGACGACGGCTTCGTCGTGGAAGGGGCGCGGATTTTTTACAGCTCGCAGGCGACCGACACCAGTGGCACAACCCGCACCGGCAAGGACGGGACGTATGTTTCCGAACCGGTGGGGCCGGGCGTTTATGTGGTGCGGGTGGAAGGCCGCGACATGCGGGTGGTCGAGCGCAGCGTGACCGTGGTGGCGGGGACGCCGGTGACGGCGGATTTCAAAACGGAATGGATCAATCCGGGTCCGGTGCGGCTGGAGAGCAGGTTCAGCGGAGAGGCTAGCGACACGCTGCCGATCGACGGTCGGAACTATCTGAATGCTGGGAGGCTTGAGCCCGGCGTGCAGGCGGTGGACGCAGGGATTTTCGATCCGGGCAAGAGTGGATTCCAATCGCTCTCGATCGACAGCCAACTGGGACGAACGACGCACTACGACATGGATGAAGTCGAGGTGATGGATGAGACCAAGGGCGCGGCCACGCTGAACCTGCCCGCGGAAGCGGTACGCGAGGTGATCGTGTCGCAGGTCATGCCGGAGGTGTTTCAGTCGCTGAATGCGGCGGGCGGGGTGCGGGTAACGACGCGCTCGGGTGGAGATGAATGGCATGGCAATCTGTTTGGAAATGTGCAGGAACGGATCCTCGGCCTGGCGGGGTTCCCGTCGGGGAATAACGATTACAGCCGGCAGCAGTATGGATTCGGGGCAGGCGGCGCGGTGATCAAGGACAAAGCGTTCTTATTCGTTGGCGGGGAACGCACCAAACAGGATGGAGTTTTGCCGGCGGAGTTAGGATTCCCGGCCGTCAACGGGACCGGCCTGCAGAGCGCTTATTTTCGCGAGAATATGCTGACGGCGCGATTGGATTATGACGTCAGCGACGACATGAAGTGGTTTGTGCGGCTCAGCTACGACAACGCAAACCAGATTCCGCCGTCGAACAGCCTGTCGAATATCCGCAATCAGCTGAACGTTCCCGCCGCTGTCTTCGGGCTGGATTGGAACCGGGGACGGTTTGTGAACAGCGCGCGCTTCGGCTATCAGAAGATGGTGAACGCGATCACTCCCGACTTGCAGGGTTCACTGGCGGCGCCTTTCCATATTCAGCTCGGATCGTATGGACTGGGGCCGAGCGTGGCGGGTCCACGGCAGACGATTCAGCGCGACCTTTTCGGGCGCTACGACAGCAGCACGATCTACAGGGTGTATCACACGATTCGCTTCGGCGGAGCGGTTCATCGCATCGGGCAGGGAGATTTCTACACGCCAGGAAATGATGGGCCGTCGGTGACCAGTTCGAACGGAATGGACGTGATCAACGACGTTAATAACAACCCGGGCCTGTTATCTGGAGGGGCAAATAATCCGCTGAATTATCCGGTGGGCACGATTACGATTTTCAACGGCCTCGGAAATTTCAGCGAGAACTCGGCTTTCAACCGGCCGGGCGGCGGACACTTCGACACGCGATTCGAGGGCTACATCGGCGACACGTTCAACCTGTTTCCGAACCTGAATATTAATTTTGGCGTGAATTATGTGCGCGACAGCGGACGCACAGACAGCGATTTGCCGGCGGTCCCATGTTCGGCGATCAATACCACGATCGTGCAGAGCCCGCCGTGCACGAGTGGTCTGATCCTCGATCAATTTGGGCTGCTGCCAAACAACGCCATAACTGGCGCGCACCAGTTTCTCGGCGGGCCGGTGAACCAGCCGGATTTGAATTTTTCCCCGCAAGTGGGTGTGGCATGGGATCCGGGACACAATGGGCGGACGGTGATGCGGGCGAGCGGCGGAATGTTCTATGACAATTTTCTGCTGCAGAATATCTATCAGGATCGCATCAACCGCTTGTCGAACGGGCAGTACAACCGCAGCCTGACGCTGTGTCCGGCGGGATCGGTGCTGTTTCCGAATGCGCCGAATGGAATAAACAATGCGTTTGTGAGTGAGAGCAATGGCGTCGTAAGCGCGGTTGATGGGCTCGATATCGCCACGCAGATTTGCGGGCAGCCCATATTTCAAGTGGCCACCGCGATTCAGGATCTGCAGAAGCAGTTTTTGGCGGCGCAGTCGGGGGTGACGGGCGGGCAGAACGTGTATTCGCTGGCGAACAGCGTGGCCGATTTCGGCGGTCTGCTGGCGCCGGGCTTCAAGACGCCGCGGGTTATCCACATCAGCGCTGGAATGCAGCATCAACTTGGGGATCACAGCGAGTTCTCGATCGACTATGTGCGCGAGATCGGTACCCAGTTTCCGCTCGGGATTGACACCAATCACGTGGGAGCTTCCAACTATCTGACCGATGGCAGCAGCTCAAACCCCGCCCTCAATACGTATGCGGCGGAGCTGCAGGCGATCAGCAGCACGGTGGCGGCGGTGGGATGCGGCCCGGCGAAATACGTTGGCGCGGGCCCGGGGCCTGGGTTTTCGCAGAATGCGGTGGATTGCTATTTGAATGCAGTGCCGGGAGCGAGCATCACGGATTTCGCGCGCAACGGGCTGGATTCGTCGAATGCGTTCTGCGGACCGTTTCCGTGCTCGGTGTTAGGGAAGCAGCAGGCGGCGTTCGGGGGGATCAATCCGGCGGTGGGATCGAACATCATGTATTTTCCGAGCGGACGGTCGCGCTATGAAGGTGTGCATGTGGCCTACCACGCGGTCAGCGGAGAGAGTCCGATGCGGCGCGTGCGGCGGCTGGAAGTCGCGATTTCGTACACGCTCTCGCGCTATCGCAGCAACATCGCGGAGCCGAACGGCAGCGGTGGAGATTACTCGCTGATGAACGTGGCGGAAGATTACAACCGGCCCCATCTCGGGCATTGGGGTGCCGCGGGGCTGGACCGGACACACCAGTTCACGTTCACTCCGACGGCCGACTTGGCGTATGGGCTGCGGCTCTCGATGATCGCGCATGTGGCTTCGCCGCTCCCATTGAGCGCTTATTTGCCGCAACAGAACGGGGGCGGAGTCGCGGGAGAGATCTTCCGCAGCGATCTTACCGGCGACGGTACGGTGGGCGACCTTTTACCAGCAACCTTTATCGGAAGCACGGGAAAATACTCGAACAGCAATTTGACCAAGGCCATCAGTTTTTACGACACCAACTTCGCCGGCAGGTTGACGCCGGCGGGCTCGACGCTGGTGAATACCGGATTGTTCACCTCGCAGGAACTGATTGCGCTGGGCGCGTATGAGCCTCTGATTCAGGCGCTGCCGGGTCATGCGGCGGAGGCCACCTGGCTGAAGACGATGGATCTGCGGTTGAGCCGGCCGTTCCAGGTTGGAGAGCGTATGAAGCTGGAAGCGAATTTCTCCGTGTTTAACGTTTTCAACTGGGCTAACTTTGGGGGCGCGGGCAACCAGTTGAACGGAGTGCTGAACGGCGCGCCCGGCAGTTCGCTGAACAACGCCAGTTCGGGGGGATACTGCGGCGGCTCAACCGCATACTGCACTTCGCGGCTGGACCGGGTTGCGGCCGGTTCGGGTGCGTATGCGAACGGAGCTCCACGGCAGATGGAATTCGGAGTGCGGATCACGTTCTAAGCTCCGGTAGGCTCTCTTCGCCTAGGCTAGTTCTGTCTTCGGCTCTCTTGCCCTTGCTTCATCGGTGTCGATGCCCTGCGTCAAGAGCGCAAAGTCTTTACCTCACGCAAGATTTTTTCGCAGAACCCAATTATTAACTTGACTTAGTTTCTGGATCGGGGTAACTTCCTCCGAGTCAGTGCTGGCCGCCGCTCTTCCCCAGTCGAGCCGCACTGAGCTTTTGGGGTCGTGCAACCTTCGAAATTCTTACCAAAACTTCCAGGGGGAGTTCCTTGCTTATAAGCGTCCGGGCGGACAGAAATGCCTGCGTACAGCCTGCGTTTGTAAAAAAAGGGTTTTTCCCTGGCCTCACAGTATTCCCTCTCAAGGGGAAGGAGAAAAACAGATGCAAAACCAGAATTGGCGATTTTTGAACCGGGTAATCGTGGTCGCGACGGTGACCCTGTTGGCAGTGAGCTTCACAACCTTCGCGTGGGCGCAAGAGTCCGCGGGACGTGAAATCAAGGGCGCTTCGCCGCAGGCGGTAAGTCCACGCACGCCGCAGGCCGGATACATTTACACTCCAGAGAGCAGCATCGAGCGTCCCGAGGACCTCGGCTTGCGCGCTCATACGACCTATGTGGTGCGCAGCGTCGACGGCAATAAGCCAGTGGGCCTGGTTGCGCCGCAATCATTTCAGGTTTCGTCGAGCTTCTCGCCCGACGCCATCGAAGAGGCGGAAACGCCCGCTTCTCTGGGCTGCCTCTATGTCCAGAGCCCGAATAATGTGAAAACGGGATGCGTACCAAACTATGCCTCGAAAACAAAGGGGCCCAGTTCGGCAGGTTGGGGCGCCATCGCTTTAGTGGACGCGTACGATAACCCGGACGCCGCCAACGATCTGAAAACTTTTGACACATATTGGGGCCTGCCCGCGGCCAAGTTCGTCAAGGTCGAAGCCACTGGCAACGGGGACTGTTCCTCGGTCCCAGCCAACGCCGGCTGGTCGGTGGAGGAGTCGCTGGACATCGAGTGGGCGCACGTCTTTGCACCGAAGGCGGTGATTGTTCTGGTGGAGGCGTGTTCAAACTCCGACACGGATCTTTTCTATGCGGAAAGCGTCGCCATTCAATACATCCAGGACAACTACGGTGGCGGGGATGTCTCCAATAGCTGGGCGGGTGGCGAGTTCTCCAGCGAGTCGTCCTATGACTTCACCTTCGCCGGCGCGAACTACAGCGACTACGGCGCCCCGGTTACGGTTTTTGCCTCAGCCGACGACGCCGGTATCGGCGCCGCCTATCCCAGTTCCAACCCCTGGCTGACTTCGGCGGGTGGCACATCGGTGCTTCGCAACTCGGACGGCACTTTCAATTCCGAGGGCTGCTGGAGCGGTTCGGGTGGTGGCAGCAGCGCGTACGAAAAATCGGGTGCGTCGACCGAATTCCAATATGGCATATTTGGCAACGGTGCTCCCCGCGCCACGCCGGACTTCGCCGCCGATGCCGATCCGGCCTCGGGCGCATGGATTTACAACCAATACGCCTACAACGGCTGGGCGGTGGTGGGTGGGACCAGCCTTTCGTCCCCATCTCTCGCCGGCATTGTCAACCGCGCGGGCAACAAGTTGTCGTCGTGGTTTGGGTATTACGTAGACGGCTACGGCTACTTCACCAACGGGGAAAACAACCTGCTGTACGCGCAATTGCCAACAGCCAAAGCCTACTACACGAACTTCTACGACATCACGACCGGCTCGAACGGTGGCACGGTAACCTACAACTGGGACTATTGCACGGGCGTTGGAAGCCCGCGCGGTCTCCTCGGGAAGTAAGTCTTGCCGCTGCTTCAGCAGCGGATTGCGGATTGTTCGCGAAGAGGCCTTGCGTATGCAAGGCCTCTATTTTTGTTCCGCAATTAGCTGAGTAATTGCGGCCCAGGTTGCCGGACGGCCGCCTATTCGAGTGTCTTTTCCTCTACCACCTTGTACATCTTTTCATAGGGTGTGCACTTGTCGGGCGGAGTAAACAGTGTTTTGTCTTGTGTCCCGAGCACGATGTCGTGATACACGGCCATAATCTTGCCATGCTCGGTTCGCGATTCGATCTTAACGGGAACGCCCTTCAAGTCATCCGCCTCCCATACCTTTGACTCGATGGTCTTGCCGTCGTGCCTGGTCACTACGACGTTTTCGACCTTGCAGCTATGGCCCTCCACGGTTTCTGTCCCCGCGGGCGTGCGTTTCACCTGCGTGCCTTGCAACAACTCCAAGGGGCTGTGCAACATCTTCGCCTGGTCGGTCCTCATTACAATACATTGCTGGGTTTTGTCGGGGTACACGGTCAGTCGGTACACCTTGCCGGTCGCGGGCAGATACAAAGTTGCCATAGCGTCGGAGATATCGACCCGCATGTTTGTGCCCGACCAGTGGACTTTCATCGACAACGCCCGCTGCGCCGGCCCCATCAGTTGAGTCGCGGAAAAATCGGGGAAGTTCCATGGATCTCCGGAGTCTTGTGCGCGCGCAACGATGGCGGACAATATGAGTACCACTACCGCTGCGATTGTACCGAGGGTTCGAGACAGCCTCATTCCATTCTCCTTTGGTTGAACATCTCTGATTGGGACGCAGTTCAAGATCCATCGCAACAGCAAGATGGCTGAACCGTCAGGTGAAACGGTTGCAAGAATATGGCGATACGCTACTTTGGTTGTGGTTTGCTTGTCAACAGGGTTGCTGGTCCAGGCAAAGCGCCCCTCAAGATTTCGGGCGTGATGCGGCGTTGAAACTCTATCACAAGAGGAACTGCGGCTGGGCTGCGAGACAAAATGGTGGGCGGCACCGAAAAGTTGAGACTAGTCCATCGCCGTTTACGATTTACAATGGCGCTCTAGGGTTCGGGCAGCCGGGTTAGGGCGACATCACGCAAGTACGTGACGAAGATCACATCGCAAAGTGCGTCATCCGAGTTGACTGGCAGAAGACCAGAAGTGAATCGGCGCGGGGAGGAACGCTGAAAGCATGGCGGTTCTGAGCCTCCGGGCCTCCACACAGATTTTCCGTCAGCCTGGTCAAGAGAGAGACTCTGAAAAAATGAGCTGCGCTATAAACCCGGCCGACTCTTTGCCTCTGCCGCTGGTCGAAGCAGAGATTGCTCGGCGCGTGGCGGCGGAGAGGTCGCGGCTGGAGCAGGCGGCGGGGCTCGTCGAGAGACCCATCGTCCACTTCCGTCGACCTGTGGAGCGGCCCTTCATCGCGGAAGAACGCGATCGGGTGACCATTCTTTTCGGAGGTTTTACCTGGAAACACGAGCGCTTCGTCGAAGCCGTGTTTCGCGGCTGCGGCTATCGCTTCCAGATGCTGCCGAATCCCAACGTGGCCGCCTTCCAGACCGGCAAGGAGTATGGCAACAACGGCCAGTGCAATCCTACCTACTTCACCGTTGGCAACCTCATCGAGTTCCTGCGGTCGCTGCAAGCTCGCGGTGTCTCGCGCCAGGAAATTCTCGACAATTACATTTTTTTTACCGCCGGCTCTTGCGGGCCGTGCCGCTTCGGCACCTATGAGTCCGAGTATCGAATGGCGCTCGAGAATGCGGGCTTCGGGGGCTTTCGCGTCCTGCTCTTCCAGCAGGACCATGGCATCAATGCTCTGTCCGGTAATCCCGGCCTGAGATTTTCGGTTGATCTTGGCATGGGCCAGCTCAACGCGGTGAACCTGGGCGACGTGATCAACGATTTGGTGTACCAGATCCGTCCTTACGAAGTTGTTCCGGGCGCAACCAATCAGGCCATCAAGGAAGTCGTCGACCGACTGAGCGATTTCCTGGAACACCGTCAGCGTTACGAAATCCTCGAGCGCGCGCCGGGATGGATTTCGCGCCGCCTGGCCCGGAACAAGAAGCTTAAGAGTAGCCTTACCACGCTAGGCAAGATTCTCGATCATCTTTACGCCGAAGCCTTCCTCAAAGCGATGCGCCTAGCCCGTGAGCGCCTGAATCAAGTCGAAGTAGACCACACACGTGTAAAGCCCATCGTCAAGATCACCGGCGAGTTCTGGGCGCAACTCACCGAAAGCGACGGCAACTTCAACATGTTTACCTTTCTGGAGCAGGAAGGCGCCCAGGTGTATGTGGAACCAATCGGCGGCTGGATCACCTATCTTCTCTATGAGGCTCGGGCGGCCGCGGAAGAGAGAAAAGGCCTGGATGTTCCGCATCCCGGCGCCCGCTGGTGGGAATGGAAGAAGCAACTGGCAAACGATTGGAAATTCCGCAAAAAGTGGCTGCTGTTGCGCTTGAGCGAAGGCATCTGGAACCGCCAGCATGCGCGCACCGCCCGCCATCTGGGCGGACTCACGCCCCGTCTCGCGCCCCAGAGCGAGCTCGCCCGTATGGCGCATCCTTTTTATCATTCACTCGCTCGCGGCGGCGAAGGCCATCTCGAAGTGGGGAAGAACGTCTACTACACGACCCACGGCCTCTGTCACATGGTGTTGGCTTTGAAGCCCTTCGGATGCATGCCGTCTTCACAATCCGATGGCGTGCAATCCGCCGTGGTGAACCGTTTCCCGCAAATGATCTTCCTGCCCATCGAAACTTCGGGCGAGGGGGAAATCAACGCGCACAGCCGCATGCAGATGGCCCTGGGCGAAGCCAAGATCAAAGCGAAAGTCGAGTTCGAGCAAGCGCTGGCTTCCACCGGCAAGAAGCTCGATGAGATCAAGGCCTACGCCGCCGAGCATCGCCAACTGCGGAGCCCGTTTTATCCGGTGCCGCGTCGGCGAGGCGTAGCCGGAGTGGCAGCCAACTTTGTATTGCATGTGAGCAACCTGATGGATGGCAAAGCGCGCCTCGCCAAGCTACCCGGCGAGAACTGAGGAGCTGCGGAGATTTCGTGGACACGAACGCACAAAGCGCCGGACTTGGCATCCGCTATCTGGTTGGCTTGGACGTCGGTTCGACCACGGTCAAAGCCGTCGTCATTGGAACTGGAGCTGAAGCCGAAGCCGACCGTATTCTCTGGCGCGACTACCAACGCCATGACACGCGCCAACCCGAGAAGCTCCTGGAATTCCTTCATCGCATAGAGGCCGAAATCGGCATTGCTCCGGGCAATTGCCGCATGTTCATCACCGGCTCCGGCGGCAATGCGCTCAGCGCTCTGATCGGCGCGAAGTTTGTGCAGGAGGTGAACGCGGTCGCGCTCGCGGTCGAGAAGCTCCATCCCGAAGTGAACTCGGTCATTGAACTGGGCGGCCAGGACGCCAAAGTCATCATCTTCAAAGAGGAGGGCGCAAACGGCCGCAGGAAGAAGATCCCTTCGATGAACGACAAGTGCGCAGGGGGCACCGGCGCGGTCATCGACAAGATCAACGCTAAACTAAAGATTCCGCCCGACGATTTGTGTAATCAGGGCTACAACGGGATCAAGATACATCCCGTGGCGGGCAAGTGTGGTGTTTTCGCCGAAACCGATATCAATGGCCTGCAGAAGCAGGGCATCCCGGCCGATGAACTGATGGCCTCGCTCTTCGACGCCATTGTGCTGCAGAACCTCACCGTCCTCACGCGCGGCCACACGTTGCGCCCCCACGTGCTGTTGCTAGGCGGGCCGAACACCTTTATTCGCGGTATGCGCGAGGCATGGCAGCACAACATTCCTCTGCTCTGGGAAGAGCGCGGAATCAAGCTGCCCCCGCACGTTGCCCCCGAAGACGCGATCAAGACCCCGGAGAATGCGCTGTATTTCGCGGCCCTGGGCGCGGTGGAATTCGGCAAAGGCGAAGACGCGGAGATTGGCCAGTATCTAGGGACACAGCATCTCGAACGTTACATCTACGAAGGCCGCCGCCAGGAAAGTGCGGCTTCGGGCAATCACGGGTTGGTCGCTTCGAACCAAGAATTGGAAGAGTTCAAGGCCAAGTACGGGCGGCCGAAATTCGTTCCGGCTGCCTTCCGGCGCGGTGAGCGGGTGCGCGCTTTTATCGGACTCGATGGCGGCTCGACTTCCACCAAAGCCGTGCTTCTATCGGAGCACGGCGAGGTGCTCTCGAAAGCCTACCAACTCTCCAAGGGCAACCCGATCCAGGACACGATCGACCTCTTCGAGAATCTGCGCCAGCAGGTTGAAACGCAAGGCGCGCATCTGGAAATCCTCGGCGTGGGCACGACCGGCTACGCCAAGGACATTCTGCAACGCGTGTTGTCGGCCGACGTCGCCCTGGTTGAAACCGTGGCGCACACCGAGTCGGCGCTGCGCTTCTGTGATGATCCGCACGTCATCGTCGATGTCGGCGGACAGGACATCAAGCTCATCGTCCTCAAGGATGGCCGCGTCAAAGACTTCAAGCTCAACACACAATGCTCCGCCGGCAACGGCTATTTCCTGCAATCCACGGCGGAAGGATTTGGCATCCCGGTCGAGAACTATGCGGATGTGGCTTTCACCGCCGCCACCATGCCGGTGTTCGGCTACGGCTGCGCTGTGTTTCTGCAGTCCGACATCGTCAACTTCCAGCGCCAGGGCTGGCGGGCGGAAGAAATTCTGGCCGGCTTGGCGACCGTGCTGCCGAGGAATGTTTTTTTGTATGTCGCCAAGGTGCCAAGCCTGGCGGCGCTGGGCACACGCTTCGTTTTGCAGGGGGGCACACAGAACAATCTCGCCGCCGTCAAAGCGGAAGTGGATTTTCTGCGCGCCAGCTTTCACCCCCTCGGCATCGAGCCGGAGATTGTAGTCCACGAGCACTGCGGCGAATCGGGAGCGATCGGCGCCGCCATCGAGGCCATTCGGTGGTGGCGCAATGGCCATTTCACCGATTTCATTGGTCTGGATGCCGTGCGCAAGATCCGCTATCGCACCACACGCAGCGAAGCCACGCGCTGTAACTTCTGCAAGAATGCCTGCCTGCGAACTTTTCTCGATGTTCGAACCGATGATGTTCGGACGGATGACCTGCGAACCGCAGATGCTTTGATCGAAGAAAACGCCGAAGCCGGATTCGCCGAAGCCAGCGCGGCGCCGTCTTTTCCAACCAAGGTGCCGCTCGAGCCCGGTGAGCAGCGCATGATCGTAGCCACCTGCGAAAAAGGCGCGGTGGAAGACATTGCCATCATGCGCGGCATCAAGGCCCGGCTCGACGCCACCAAGGCCGCCAATCCAAACTTGGTGGAGATGGCTGCCCGCGAAGTGTGGCGCTCGCGTCACCCGGAAAGCGTCGCCGATCCAATTCCCACCGGCGCGCGCGCATGGTCCGCCACTGCCCGCAACCGCGTCGCGCTCATGAAACGGCGCGGCGAGCTTCGCATCGGCATACCTCGCGTCCTCAACATGTATGCCTACACGCCGCTGTTCAGCGCTTATCTGGAAAGCTTGGGCGTGAGGGCTGAAAACGTCGTTTACTCCGACTTCACCACCGGCGACATGTACCGCGCCGGATCGAACCGGGGTTCCATCGACCCTTGTTTCCCATCAAAGATCGCCATCGCGCACGTCCACAACCTGGTCTTCAGCAAGCACGCGCGCCAGCCGCTGCAGGCGATTTTTTTCCCCATGTTCGACGTGTTGATGTCCCCGCTCGTCAACGCCAGGGGGAACAACGCCTGTCCCACGACTTCGGTCACACCGGAGACCGTGGAGGCGGCTTACACCAAGGAAACCGACCTCTTTGCCGAACGCGGCATTCGATACGTGCATCCGCTGGTCGACCTTTCGGACCGCAAGCTTTTTGCGCGGCAGATGTTCCAGGCGTGGGCGCCCATCCTTGGCCTCTCGGAGGCGGAAAATGAACGCGCCATCGAGATCGGCTACCGCGAGTTGGGAGAGTTTGAATCCAGCATTCGCCGCCGTGCTCGCGAAGTTCTCGACCAACTGGAGTCAGAACAAAAGTTAGGCATCGTCATGCTGGGACGTCCCTATCACCACGATCCCGGCATCAACCACGAAATTCCGGAACAATTCCAGAAGCTGGGTTACCCGATCTTCTCGCAGAGCACGCTGCCGCTGGATGAAGACCTGCTGGAGCGGCTGTTCGGCGAGGAAGTGCGCGCCGGTGTAATCGGCCACGCGCTGGACATTCGCGATGTTTGGAAGACCGCCAACTCGGCCAGTTCCAACCACAAGATCTGGGCCGCCAAGTTCACGGCGCGTCATCCCAACCTGGTTGCGGTGGAAATTTCCAGTTTCAAGTGCGGCCACGACGCGCCCATTTACAGCGTGATCGAGCAGATCGTGGAGCGTTCGGGCACGCCATATTTCTCCTTCAAAGACATGGACGAAAACCGGCCGGCCAATTCCATTAAGCTCCGCGTCGAAACCATCGATTACTTCTTGAAGCGTTATCGGGAAGACCTGTTAGAACGGAAGAAAAAGCATGCGGACATCGAGTGCCAGCTTGCCGAGTATGAGTACGGGCTGCGCCGGGATGGATTCGCTCTCGCGCCTTAGGATCTCGTCGTAAGAGTCGTGGAGCAGTGCACGATTTTCACCACGCGCTGCTATGGCGAGTCGGCGGGCACGCTGAACTCCGCCAGATAAGCCTGCGGGTCCATCAACTTCTGAGCGCGGGCGAGAATCCTCGCCATATGGCCGATGTGGCGCAGATCGATGTCCCGCGCCCACTGCCACCATTTTTTTCGCCCGCCGGCGTTGAGTACGGTGCGCTTCCACGTCTCGCAGTAAAGTTCAAAGAAACGCTCGACGGGCAGGCGAGGTTTCCAAAGCAGGTGATGCAGATCGTACTGGTTCCAGTCCAGCACCTTGAGTTGCGCCTTGCTCTGCTCGAAGTAGTAAGTGCCCGGCAGCGGTGTGAGAATGGTGAACCCCACGCGATAGAGTTTGTGAGTTTCGATGAAGTTCCACAGTTCGGCGAAGTCTTCCTCGGAGAAATCCGGATCCACGATAAAATTGCCGGTCACTCCAAAGCCGCATTCTCGGGCCACGCGGACGGCATCGAGCGTCTTCGATATGTCCGTGCCCTTGTTCAGGGAGTCGAGCCCTTTCCGCGTCGGCGATTCGAAGCCGAAGAAGATATCAAAGTTCCGCGCTAATGGCCGCCAGAGCCGCAGCAGTTCGCCACTCTCGGCAACTAGATCCACGCGCGACTGCGCCAGCATCCAATTCTTGCGCTCGCCCGAGGCGAGGAGTTCGCGCGCCAGCTCCTCGCTGCGCGCCCGATCGCCCCAGAAATAATCGTCGATGACGAAGACGTTCTTGCCGGTGCGTTCGAAATCAGCGCGCACGTTCTGCGCGGAATGTGTCTCCCCGGAGATCAAGGCGTTGATGGACCGTGCCTGTCTGGTTTCCAGAGCGAACGGCGGCATGTTACGCCATAAAGTTGGCGCGGGCGTGGTGGCGGTGCGCCGGGCGGGAGCCATGCATGCTTTTGACGCCCTGAATCATTTCTTCCTGATCAGCGAAATGATCGTGCCGGGCTCGTCTTATTGGAACATCGGCATCGGTCATGAGCCCGGCGATGTGGAGAAAGACGAGGAGGGCATTCGGACGATGAAGGTTGTGGTGGAGATAAGGGAACCGCGTCGAACGAGTTCTTCAAGATCGACTTCACGCTCTGATAGCGACAAGCCTGGGCGAGGAGTGCCCGTTCTGCCGCGGCCTCCATGCGTTGTGCCGAAGTCTTCTCAATCGACTCACCGCACACGGGACAGAGGTTCTGATCATGCCGTCAACGGCGGGGGAAGTGCTGGCGCTCAGAATGACAAAAATGGCAGCCAAGGTTATCCTTCGCATATTCATCGGTTGCATTCTACATCGTGGTTGGAAGAATGGTACTCGACCTGAGGCACAAGGAGCCGCCACTCAAAGCAGAATGCGTAGCTGTTGAAACCTTGCCACAGCGCCCAGCCGCAAAACAGTGCAAGACTTGCCCCTGTGATCGTTCTGAGAATGGTAACCGCCATGAAAAGTCATGCGGAAGGCTTGCTTTGGTTCGCATCGTTCGGTTGCCTCTATGCGGCTGCGTTAACCTCTTCGAAAGTCTACCTGCCGCTTATCGCCGTTGTGTGGGCGGTGACCGGTGCGACTGTCGTTCCACTTCATTTCATCCGGGCATGGCGGAAACTTGGAGCCGTGCCGAACAAGACACAGTATGCCGCGTGGGTTAGGTTCGAGACTCTGTGCATAGTAGCGTTGGTCGATAGTAGCGTTGGTCGGCGGGTTCGTTTACGTGATGGTTTCACACTGACCCGATTTCTGTTCAGTCATTGACCGGATCGTGAGCGCAATCGCCCGGTTGCGACATCGAACGTATTCTAGACACAAACGGCACGCAAGGAGTTTCCATATGATCACCCGAATCTGGCATGGCGCGACCCCCGCAGCCAAGAGCGACGAGTACCTGAACCTGATGCGAACCGTCGCCTTACCCGATTACCGCTCGACTCCCGGCAACAAGGGCGCTTACGCGCTGCGTCGTATGGAGGGCGGTACCGCACATTTTCTGATGATCACGTTCTGGGAATCTGAGGATGCGATCCGCGCCTTCGCAGGAGACGACATCACGGTGGCGAAATACTACGGTTTCGACAAGGATTTCCTGCTCGAATTGGAACCGCGCTCCACGCATTACGAAATGTACGACACATAAAGGTCGGATGAGGACTGAAATAAGCGCACCAGACCACCAGCACTTCTCAATGAGCGCAATCATGTTTACATCAGGAGCGCATGGTTAGGGCCGCGATAATGCTGGCTACATAGCAGGCCAAAGAAATGCTGATGCCTCTGAGAGGTGCACTGAAAAAATAAACCCTGCAGAGCACCACAAAACCACCAAGCATTGCGAACCCGACGAGGAGCAGGAACGGTGATTGAACCAGGAGTTGGCCGTGAGCCAATGCGAGATAACCGAAAACCAAGCCGAACAAAATAAGTCCCATGCTATGGCTGGCATTGAAACCCACCCAAGCCCTCCACATGGTTGTTTCGTTCGTAATGACAGGTGAAATCTGGCTCATGCTGATTTGCAGTGCAGGATCACGTGGCGTGAGGTTTGGCCCCCAGAATGTATAGACGAGGTGGGCGACTCCGAGCGAAAGGACAATGCTTGCACTAAGAACCATGAGAATCTTTGCGACCAAGATACCCTCCCTAATTTTGTGGGCCTAACGCCTACACAACGACTACCGATACCCGCTACGCCGATTGCTTTGCTGGCGCGAGCGCGATCAGCGCAACGCCGACAATAACAAGCGCAGGTACGTCGCCGAGCAGATGTCCGCGTTCGCTTGCATTCTGGAATGCCTGTACTGCCATAATCGCGGCATGAACGAGGCTCGACCATGCGGTGAAGGCGATGAGGCTCCGATTCTCAGACGGATTACGAGACGCGAGCAGTAGGAAAATCCCAAGCGTGGCATACACTCCGAGGATCATCTGCTCGTATTCCGGCTGATTGGGCTGCCATCGCCACCCGCTCGGCCATAAAAACATCATCAGCGGGTAGACACCAAGTAAAAAGATCAACCCCACCAATACCAACAAAACCTTCAGTGCCCGTTCTCGATTCATCGTGCCCCTCCCTGCGATGCGATATGACAGTGCTGAAATCTTAGATTTTGGGGGCATTGCAAGTCAACGTGAGGAAAAGGAGTTGGCTAATACTTTGAGCGGGTTGTTGGCGAAACATCGCCATTTACTCAATGACCGGGATTCTCAGCGAACAGACGGCGCAAGCTTGTGTAAACGCCTGGTTACGTAAACTATCCAGACCCGTCTCGCCGCCGGACATTTGGAGTCTTTGTTTGTGCAATAAATGTGTTCTCGTTCGTACTTAGGCAGGAGCACTCTAAATGAACGCCCTGAGAATTGGCGAAACTTCTTCCGTGGCGCGGACCCAGAGCGCCGACTTGTGGCACGTAATTCGCTTATGCTGCGC